>Ga0209257_1000537_pt1 | contig 65763 bp, 100 predicted proteins | sample AraplaCvi_mCL_r2_FD_184277 | JGI IMG/M metagenome (GOLD analysis project Ga0209257, IMG submission 184277) | Arabidopsis root microbial communities from North Carolina, USA - plate scrape MF_Cvi_mCL_r2 (SPAdes) (version 2) | ecosystem: Host-associated > Plants > Roots > Endosphere | place: USA...
CGGCCGAGCATTACGGCCTGCCGATCGGCCTGCATACCAGCGCCTTCGGCTACCGCCCGAATACGCCGTCCGGCTGGAGCTCGTTTTACCTGGAGGAGCACTACGCAGCCTCCAACAGCCTGCAGACGGTGCTCTCCAGCATGATCCTCGAAGGCGTGTTCGAACAGTTCCCGAAGCTGAAGATCGTGCTGGTCGAAGGCGGCTTTTCGTGGCTGCCGTCGCTGGTCTGGCGGCTTGACCGGGAATGGAAGCGCATGCGCGACGAGGTTCCGCATGTGAAGCGCAAGCCGTCGGAATATGTGCGCGAGAATTTCTGGTACACGACCCAGCCGATCGAGGAGCCGGAGAACAACCGCCATCTGCTCGATATCCTGCGCTGGATCGGCACCGACCGGTTGATGTTCTCGACCGACTATCCGCACTGGGATTTCGATGATCCGCGCTTCGCCTTCAAAGTGCCGCTGACGCCGGCCGAACGCGCCGCCATCTTCCGCGACAACGCGGTGGCACTGTTCGGCCTGAAGTAAACACGGCCTCGGCCGCTCTCGACATCGTGAAGCAGATCCCGCCGCCCGGGCACAGGGCGGCGGCATGAAGGGACGTGGAGGTTTGCGCGGGCCTGAAACGACAAAAGCGCGCCGTTAGGCGCGCTTTTGCAAAACTGGCTCCCCGGGCCGGATTCGAAATAGAAGTCTGACTCCTTACTTTGATATGTATAATCAATACGTTGCAGGCAGTGTAAAAGGTGACGAATCCATAATTGTAGCCACCGATGTAGCCATAATGGTAGTCACTTCCCAAGCATTGCTTTGATGCGATCGGTGGCGCTGGAGGTGGTTTTTAGTTTGTTGTACTCGGCCTCTGCCCGGTCTAGGAGCGGCTGCGCCACCAGGCCGAACTTGTCGACGAAAGCCGCGCACTGAAGAAGAAGCTCCTCGGCGGCCTCGATGTTCCATGGGCGCGTTTTAGCCATGCCGCATCTCCAAGGCATACCCGCGCCACTTTGGCATCGGGTCGCAGCCTCGCTGAAGGGTGGATGTGCAGCAGCCCGCCAGGACGACTGCGATGATCAGGAAGCCGGCGGTTCTCATTTGGCGGACTCTGTGGTGGCTGCGGTGCGGTCATCCATCATGTCTCGAGTTTCGAATTGATGATGTCCAAGGTGGCCGAAATCGCGCATCCACCAGATCTTGCCCTGAGTGTCATAGATTTGGTCTTTGCAATCGTCGCAATACCAAGCGTATGATCCATGGTTGTACCAGCGGGCCGGGAAGCATTGGCAGCGCGTTCGGTTGCAGCTCCCACCTTCCTTGCCCTTGTCCGGCTTGTTCGGGCCGCTGTAGTCGCCGTAGGCCATATTACGCCGCCCTCCGATCCTGCTGCCGCGGACGGTTGTCATTTGCCGCCGTACCGCTGGCCGTGCGCAGCGCCTGCGCGATGTAGCGGTGGCGGGTGCCCTTGCGAGCCTCGTGCCACTCAGCGACGGCAGCAAGGACGCTGGCGCGGTTGGTCGAAGACGTGAGGTTGGCGATGACGTGCAGATTATCTTCCGGTCTCATGGTGGTCTCCTCTATCGCGCCGTGGCGCCGTGGTGGTGGGTGGTTCTGAATATATATAGTATTGGCGCGGTCAGCATTCAGGTGTTGCGGCCGTTATCGCCGACCGCGCCAATACATTGCCCGTCGGCAATTAGATCGTAAGGTAGCTTCCCCACATGGTGATGGCTGCGATGCAGAGGCCACAGGCCGTCATGCCGGCGAGATCGCGCAGAAAGTCGCGGAGATCAAACATCACGCCACCGCCTGACGTAGCACTTCTGCGTGCATATCCAGCGTCATGTCGACAAGCGTCGTACCGCCGAACGAAGGCGCCCGATCCCATTCGTCCGCCACGTCGACACCATCAACGATCGCCGAGCGCGAGTAGACTTCAAACGTGCCGCCATGCTTGACCTGACGGCGGGCCGCTTCTTCATGGGCTAGTTCGTAGGTGCCGTGCTCATACGGCTGGCCGTTCGGAGTGATGCGGCCATGATCACCACGCCGAAACACGAAATGGCCTCCGCCGAGCTTCTCGCTCTGGCGTGGCTTCTTGATTTTCATTTTGCCACGAGGGCGACCCTGCTTCTTTGCCTTATGGTCGGCCTTGAGCATCGGCACGTCGGACTGCGCGGCGACAGGGATGTCGTCGAAATCTTCCGGGTGAGGTCTGTACATTGCGCGTCTCCTCTTGCGGCCTTGCCGCGTGGTGGCTCGCCTGGTGCGGCGAGTGAGGAGAATATGCGCCTACCAATTATTGAAGTCAATAACCAAATTGGTAATTGGTATTGACCATCGAAAATTAGTACTTTCCAGAAAAAACTATCGGATGAACGCTCACTACCATTTGTCGTTCAAACTCAACGGAGCCAGCTGGGTTGTGCTGCTTCAAAATCAATTTCGACGCCGTCCAGCCAACGAACTCCTTGATGTAGCCAAGCGGCGGCATTCCATCCTCGCTCGGACGTATCTGGACGATCACGTCATCACCCCGGCGCGGTGGCTTGCTTGGGTGGACATAGACTACTTCACCAGGCCGATAGCGGGGCGACATGGATTCGCCATCAATGAACACGCTGTAGGCATTGGCTACGTTGGAGAGAGACGGCGGGCAGACGACATAATCGAGGATGTGCCCGTTGAAGACATACTCTCCGTCCACTCCGCCGACAGCCTCGCCCAAGACCGGAAGCAGCCGTTCGATGCGCGGTGTGGGCAAGCGATCGGGGATGATGGTTACCTCAGGAGGCGGGTTGTTCGCGAAGGCGGCGGCCGATAGCAGCCTGCTTTTGTCGCCAGTGCCGCCGGATTCCAGAATTAGCCGCTGCATCTCCTCTTCGGGGATCTGCAGCTCGCGGGCCAGGTCTTTCCATTTGCGTGGGTTGTTCACCTGGCCGGTAAAGAGAGCGGAAATTGATTGTTGCGCCATTCCGAGTCGTTCGGCGAGCTCGGTTTGCGTAATTTTGAGCTCATCCGCCTTTGCGGAGAGAGCGTCAGAAAGTTTTGACATAAACTGGTCCCTATGAATTTTCAACGGTTTACAATTTTTCCCACAAAAAGACAAACCAATTGCTTGACTTGGTAATTGGTAATGGTATTGGTGGTCTCGTCAACGGTCGTAGGGCAAAACCGAGCGGAGACAAACATGGCAGACCAACACGAAGTTCCAAGAAGAAGATTTTCTGAAATGGAGCGCTCCAGAAGAGTAGATCGTAAGGGGCGCGGTCCACCGGTTGGTGGGCATATACGACGCCATGAAGGCGGCAAGCAATTTTAAATGCGGCAGCAGGAGAACAGAGATGCGGCAGGGGATGGAACAGGAACGCGACAGAAGAAGATCGCCGATAAAAGGGCGTGACCCGCCGAGAAGAAGATTAGAGCCGCCTCTTGGCGGCTTTACCTTTTAGTAGAAGGACCTAGTAGAGGGGATACGATGAGAAGGGCACTGAACATCAGAAATGAAACGACGACGTCCGCTGGCGGTAGCCAACGGCGTTATTTTCGTTTCTGACCCGATGTGCTGATAAATTGCTTAAAACGAACTGCAAGTCGACCCGAAGGCCGGCACCACCCGCTTAGCGACTTGCGTTCGAATTTCCTACTGAACAGGGGAGGAGACCTTGCGAGTCTACCCTGTCGGTCGATATCGCCACCACAGCGACAGGCGGAGTAAAACCATATTTTGCCAAATTTGTCAAATGTTAAATTGCGGCGACGCAACAATTCAAACTCGCTCCGCAAGGACGATAACGTGAACCGCAGCGACATTGCCGACCACGGCTTCAGGGCCGGCATAGCGGCGGAGCCGGACAACTTCGCCGAGCTCGGCAAGCTGGCCGATCCACGCAACTCCACCTTTGGTGTGGACGATCACGTCGTCACCGACACGCGGCCAGACGCCGGGATCAAGCCACACTTTGCAGCCGACGCGGAAAGCTGGCTCCATGACCTTGGTATCAACGACAACGGCATACCGGCCTTCGGGCACGGCCTTTCGGCTGGTATCGAACTTGAACTTGCCGTCTTTGCGGTCGGCAACGCGTCCGTAAACGCGGGCCGAGGAGTAGGCGGAGAGGGGAGTTTCGTTCGAACTTGCCCCTGCTTCATCAATCAGCCCGTCGATGTCTCCAATTGGAATGCCGAGGAACTTCGCGATGCCTGCGTGGGCGTTCTCGCGCGGAATCGTCCCGGCCTTCCAATTGCTGTAGGTCTGTTGCAGGACGCCGATTTCCGTGGATGCGGCGCGATCGGTCATACCGCGCGCCTTCTGCTGGTCTATCAACATTTGCGCCAATGTCTTGGCCATCTCGTCGGCTCCGTATCTTGACAAATTTGTAAAAAAGATATAGTGTTCCCGAGTAATTTGCAAGCCGTAACCGGCGGCTCGCATAGCATGGTTACCATTCCACCACCACAAGAGGAGACTACATGACGAAAATCACCAGCGAAACGCTGGCGATGATGCATGGCCGCCGCCTGAAGGGCGAAAGCGTCGCGGATATCGCCAGATCTTACGGCCTGAAGGAAATGGCCGTCTACCAGCGCCTGCGCCGTAGGTATGGGCTGGAAATCTACAAGCAGCGACCGGAAGCCGCCAATGACAACGTGCCTGGCCGCGTTCGCAAAATGTCTCCGCACAACGGCGGCTGCTCAACCCTGAGCGGTATGATGCCGGTGACGCTGGCACGGGTGCCGACGATCGATGGCGATGAAATCGGCGCGCAGGTGGCGGCATGAGCGAGGCTTGCGACGGCTGCGGCAGATACTTCTTCGATTACGGCGATCGCGTCCGCCTTGTACAGAACAAGGAAATCAAAGGTCAGGTGATCGGCGAGCGCGACTGGGAAACGCAGTACCTCGTTCGATTCGCGGCCAACTTGGCCTCTGACTATCTCGATCACGTCGAGATCGAGCCGGATCCGGACTTTGAGGTTCCCGGCGGATCCAAGGCGACATTGCCGGCGGAGGCTCCTGATGAGCCAATCGGCACAGCAAAAATCATCAATCTTGCGGACGTCCGCGCAGCAGGGAGGGCTTGAGAGATGGGTAAGTTTGAAAAAGGTCAGTACGTGAGAGTTCTGCACACCGACTACCAGGAAGAATTCCCGGTTGGCTCGGTCTTCGAGGTTGGCGCCTCCTACGTTCACGGCATCGAACCGGAGGGCGAGCATTCGGATCTGTTCTTTTGCAATGAAGAAGTTGAACCCTGGCAGCCGAAGGTTGGCGACCGGGTGCGGATGGTGAAGTCAGTTGACGGGCACATCGCCGACTGCGGCGCGACTGTCGTGTTCGACGACGGTAGCCAATATCAGCCATTCGCCATCAAATTCGACAAAGCGCAGTCGTGGGGGCATACCGCCCAAGCTAATGCTCCAGAAGGCTATGGGTACTGGGTGTCGGCAGCAGACCTAGAACCCATCGTCGAGCCAGCCGCCCCCGTTGTCGCGCAAGCACAACCTGCGGCACTGAAGATCGAAGCCGGCAAGTTCTACAAGACGCGCGACGGTCGGAAGGTCGGGCCGATGTTTTACGAAGGTGACTACTGGAATGCAGGTTCCGGCGCCAATGGCACTCCCGGTCATTTCACTCGCTATGGCGTTAGTGCTTTCGAAGGCAGACTTCCACGCGATGAAAGTCGCGCCGAGCACGACCTCATCGCCGAATGGATCGAAGAGCCGGTTTCGACAGCCAAGCCGAAGATCGGCGATAAGGTCCGTGCTCTCGCTGACCTTATCGACGTCACCAAAGGCAACCTCTACACGGTCGGCTATGTCGACGATGAATACAACTGCATTCGCATCACGGACGACGTCGGCGACCGCCATGATCTCGATGAGGACGAATACGAGGTGGTGACGACTCCCGCAGCGGCGGCCAACAACGACAACTCGGCGCCAGCCAAGCTGCAATTTTCGTTCAAAGTTGGCGACAAGGCGAAAACTCGTGATGGCCGAGTTGTGACGATTACCCATGTGGATCAGGATGAAATGTACCCATTCGTCCACGATATGGGTGACGGTCGATACCACGGTTTCGATGCGGGCGGAAAGTCATGCATCAATTGCGATGAAGACGACATCGTCGAGAAGATCTCGGAGCCCGCGGCCACCAATCCGAAGTTCAAGGTTGGTGATAGGGTGAGGGCGCTCGTGGGCTGGCTTGATGTTAAGATGGGTGAAGTTTACACCATCACGGAAGTAGACGAGGAAGGCGCGCGACTCTTATTTGATGAAGATGGCCAGCCGTGGAACTATATGGACAATGACGAGATTGAACTCGTTCCTCCCACCATCCCCGCCGTCGTCGCCCTGATCGAGAACGGCACGGCCAAACCGGCCACCCGCCCGAAGGTGCATCCCGACCAAGCAAGCGCCACAACGGAAGCCGAGCGCCTCGCGCTGCAGTTCCCCGGCCAGCAGTTCGGCGTCTTCGTTCTTGCGGATAGCAAGATAGCTGACGTGGTCAACGTCCCGACGGCGGTTCTGCGCGCCGCCTAACCCCCCAACCATCGCCACCACAGAGAGCCGTGCGCCGACCAAGCGCACGGCGAGAGGAGACACATGACCAAGAGTAACGGAACGAAGCTGATCAACGCCATTGCGGCGAGAGAGCACGCCAACGACACCAAGCTCGGTACGCCATCAACTGACCCTATGCACGCCGCGCGCCGGCGGACCATCATGGAGCAGATGGCTGGCGGCAAGGGTTGGCGCACCGCGCCGAAAGAACCAAAGCAGCGCGCCAACGGCCTCACGCGCGGAGAAATGAAGCGCATCAGGCGCCAGGTGGCCAATGAGCATGTCTCGGAGGTGCGCGCGCCGCAATTCATGCATAGCGCAGCTCGCCGTCGGTTTGAGGCGGAAATGGCGGTGGCGGCATGACATCAGCAGACAAAGGCACCATCGCCGGTCTTTCGGCCATAGCATTCATCATCGTAACGCTCCTTGCCGCGGTAGCGGCTTGGATCACCCATGTTCTCGTCTGCATCAAGGCCGGCGCGTGGATATTGCTGGCCTTCGGCTGTTTCGTTGCGCCCGTCGGCGTCATCCACGGCATCGGTGTTTGGTTGGGGGCGTTCTGATGACCACCCGTCACCACATCCAGCCCAACCCGCTCGACTACGTGCCTGTCGATCACCTGCAGGCGCCGCCGTTGGCTCACCAAAAAACCGCATACACGCCGCCGGCCCTTCGTCGCGGGCTGACGGCTGCCGGCTGGTATCTCGCCATCGTGGCGGCCGGATTCATTCTCGCCGTCACTACCGGCATTATCTGAGGAGACACTATGTCAGTCTTTGACAAACTGAGATCCAGCAAGCGGAAAACGCCGCCCGTCCTTGCCCTCTACGGCATTGGTGGCATCGGCAAGACCACGCTTGCTGGCGAATTTCCAGATCCGCTGTACCTTCATACGGTCGGTGAAGAAACGCCAGTCGATCTCGACGTGCCTTCGATCGAGATCGAAAGCTACGACGAGATGATGAACGCTTTCGAGCACCTCTTGACGGAGGAGCACGAGTTCAAGACCGTCATCATCGACAGCCTAGACGCCTTCGAAAAAATGGTGTGGGCCTACACCTGTGCCAGGATGAACTGGGACACGATCGACAGCAATGACAAGGGTTCTCCCACCGCCTTCGGAAAGGGCTATCTAGAGGCCGACAGCGATTGGCTCGAATACATGGCAGCTATCCGAGCCGTGTCGCGCGCCGGTGTCCATGTCGTGCAGATCCTGCACAGCAAGGTGAAGGCGTTCAATGACCCGCTCGTCGATTCTTACGATCGCTACCGTCCTAAGCTCCAAGACCGTGCGACCGACATCATCATGGAAAAAAGTGATGCCCTGCTTTTCATGAGCAAGCGGACGTCGGTCAAGCAGATCGATAAAGGCTTCGGCAAGAAGGAGAACAAGGCGGAAGGAATGTCTGGGGCCGAGCGTATCATCTACACCGATGAGCGGGCCGGTTTTTTGGCGAAGAACCGGCTTAACATGCCACCGTCCATTCCCTTCAAGAAAGGTAGCGGCTTCACGACGCTATCTAAATACTTCTACACGCCGCACGCACCTGTCGAGGACGGCGAATAATGTTCCACTCCGAACGCTGGTTCGCGTGGTTCCCCGTCACAACCCGCAACGGCGGCACGGTCTGGCTGCAGACCGTCATCCGCGAACGATCCGTAACGCCAAAGGCCACTACGCCCTGGCGCTACTACGCTACCACCAACTAAACACCACAGAAGGAGACTAGCATGGCCAGAATTGGCAACAGTTACCAGGCAGACTACGAGAACACCGAAAAGCAGGGCGGCGGCGGTGGCATCCTGCCGCACATGTATGCGCAGCTTCAGGCTGAGGCAATCAACCTCACTGAAACGCAGGACAAGAAGGGCTGGCAGGCTGAAATCACTTTCGAAGTTATCGAACCGGCAGAGTTCGCAAAGCGCAAGTTCTGGGCATATTGGACGATCGTCCATGCAGACGGTTTCCAGCACGGCGCCTACAAGTACGGCAAGCCCATGTTCGACCGATTCGGCTATGCGGTCGGCGAGGAAATCACCGCCGACACCGACACGGATGACCTGCTGTTCAAGTCCTTCACTGCCGAGATCGGCATCCAGATCGGCAACAAAAAGCCAGACGGCACCTTCTACAAGGACAAGAACCAGATCGAGCGGTTCTTCTTCACTCACGAAGGCGCCAAGGAGCCGGTTCCGGAGCTCGGCGTCATCGGTGACGGCACGCAGGGCAAGAAGCGCAACGAGCCAGCCGCAGCCAACGACAACCGGGCGCCGGCCGCCAATGACAACAGACAGCAGCAGGCGGCGGCAGCAAAGCCGGCTGGGTCGAAGCCGTGGGTGGCTCGTAAAGCCTAACCAACACCACCGGCGGGCCGTCACCAGCGACCCGCCATTCGCCACCAAGAGGAGATCAGTAATGGCTTATGAAGCCGAACGCAGACAGATCATGGATGCCTCGCCGCTCCGTTTTGACAATGCGTTTGTGGCCGGCGGCGCGGTAACTAGCGTCTTCACCGGCTCTAAGATCAACGACATCGATGTGTATTTTAAGTCGCGCATCGCTTTCGAGACAGGGGTCTATCAGGCCTATGAGGACGGCTTGTGGTGTGTAGCGGCCAGCAAGCGAGCCGTAACGTTCGCCGACCAGTCGAACCACATTGCGCAGCTGATGCACTTTGACTTCTTCCCGACCGCCGAGGCCATCTTTTCGGCGTTCGACTACACTATCGTCATGGGTGCGCTGGATTTAGATTCAGGCCCGAAGACCAAATGGAATCCGATAACCATTGGCTTCGACGAGATCGGCGAAGAGCATCCCGAATCCGGCTTCATATTCCATCCAGACTTCCTGAAGCACAACAGCCAGCGCTTCCTGAAGTTCAACGCCGGCACTCGCTACCCGCTCGCCTCCGCGACGCTAATCCTGAAATATCAGCAGCGCGGCTACACCATCGGCAAAGGCGACGTCATGAAGATCGCACTGGCAGTTCGTGGCGTGCGGATTGAGACGTGGGAAGACCTGAAAGACCAGATCGGCGGAGCCTACGGCGACAAGGTCGTGCTTGGCAACGAGGACAAGCCGTTTACGCTTGAGGCGGCGATTGATGCCTTGACGGTCGACGATACCAAGGACGAGCCGTGGGTACAACCGGCCAACGACAATATGCCGGGATCGCCTGAAGGCCTGCTTGCGCACATAGCTGCTCTGAATGGCGTAGATTACGTGCCGCCATTGCTCGGCGATGACGGATGGCCAATGGCCGCCTAACCAACCTGCCTGCCGCTAACCACGGCAGGCACCACCACCAAGAGGAGACCCCCATGCACTTGCTTATCGGCAAGAACGAACTGGCGCGCGTCATTTCCAGCGTCGCCAGAGTCGTCGAAAACCGCAATACTATCGCCATCCTATCGTCTCTCCGCCTATCTGCGGAGGGTACCACCCTGACCGTCACCGGCACGGATCTCGACATCGTCGCCACCGCAACGGCACAGGCAGACGTCACCAAGTCCGGCGCCATCTGCGTCGATGCCAAGCTTCTCGGCGACATCGCCAAGAAGGCCGGCGGCGATATCTCCATGTCACTGGAAGGTGACAATCTTATCGTGAAGTCGGGACGCAGTCGGTTCACGTTGCAGACGCTACCCGCCAATGAATTCCCGTCGCTGGATGGCGGCAAGTACGATGCGACGTTCGACATCGACCTGGCGGGGCTGTTTGCGCCGGTGGCGTTTGCGATCTCGACGGAGGAAACGCGATACTACTTGAACGGCGTGTTCTTCAAGGGTACGGCTGAGGAATACACGGCGGTTGCGACCGACGGCCACCGGCTTTCGCGCCACGTCCAGCCAGGCGGTTACCCCTTCAACGGCATCATCGTTCCGCGTAAGACGGTCGGCCTTCTGCCAAAGGGCGTCGTGCAGGTGGCGGTCTCAGAAACCAAAATCCGTATCGTTGCCGGCGACCTAACGCTCACCAGCAAGTTGATCGACGGAACTTTCCCTGACTACGAGCGCGTTATTCCGAAGAGCAATGACAAGGTTGTTGTCGTCGATCGCGATGCGATCATGAAGGCGGCGGACCGCGTCTCTGCGGTCAGCAGCGAGCGCGGCAGGGCGGTAAAGCTCACCGTCGCGCCTGGATCAATTTCGCTTCACGTCAGCAACCCTGATTCCGGCAGCGCTAACGATGAAGTCGAAGCGACATACAGTGGCGAGCCGATCGATATCGGATTCAACAGCCAATACGTGCGCGAAGTATTCGGCGTCTTGCCCGCAGGGGAGGTGACTATCGCCTTGGCGGATGCAGGTTCGCCGGCGCTGGTGACCGGCGGCAAGGAGGGGCTGACACTCGTAATTATGCCGATGCGCGTATGACGTCGGCTAGGGAGCAGGAAGGCGGGCCGTGGCGGCCCGCTAACGGCACTGACGGGATGGATTTTGATTTCCATTGGTGCAGCCATTGCCTGAACCGGAACGGTGACGGCGACTGGGAAGACGAGTTTGGCAACGACATCGATGGCGCCTGCATCATTCAGGACTCGATGTTTTGGTCACCAGAGTTTCAGCCGGACGAACTCGTCATTCGTCATGGCATGCCGTGGTGCACAGCGTTCCGCCAAGATCCAGCGCGTCCAGCACCGTGCTTATTCACCAAGGAGATGTTTTGATGCCGAAGTTCATGGTCGATTACACATTCCAAGGACGATCAAGCCGCACTATCGTGGCCGAATCGAAAGAGGCCGCAGAGGCGATCGTCGAGGTCGAAGTCAATAAGGATGACTTCGACATTGATGCCGACAGCATCGACGATGTGAATTTCTATGTGCAGGAGATGCACCCTGTCACGCGAAATGGTAGGGAATTGTGGACTACTTACGTCCTCAAGGGTGACATCCGCTGCCCTCAGTCGGCGTTGGCTTCTTCGCCATTGTTTGCGGCCGCCTAATGGTCCCCATCCCCCGCCCGACATCATCAACCCAGCGCACCGTTCAAGACGCGCTGGAAGCCCAAGGCGACGATTGGGAATCCGTTGGCGTGCCGGCGGGCGACATCGGCGTCGAGTGCGATCGAGCCGTCTGGCTTGCCTTCCGTCGCGCGTCTGTTCCCGAGGAAATCACATGGAAGAAGCGCCGCATCTTCGAACGTGGGAACATTGAGGAGGAACGGCTTCTCGACCTGCTCCGCCTGATCGGAGTTGAGGTGTGGGGCCAGCAAGAGCGCGTTCGTGCCGTTGGCGGACATCTGCGCGGGAAGATCGATGGACGCGCCCTTGGACTCATTGAGGCGCCGAAGACTGAGCATGTCGTCGAATGCAAGTCATCAAACGAAGCAGCATTCAAGAAGGTAAAAAAGGACGGCGTAAAGATTGGCAAGCCTGAGCATTACGCAACATTCCAGTTCTACATGTACGGCCTTGGTATCGATCGCGTCTTCTACATGATGTCCAACAAGAACGACGAGGACTTGCATTTTGAGCGCGTCGAACTTGACCTTGAATATGCCATGCGGGCCGTTGCCAGGATCGAGCGTATCATCAATATGCCTGAACCACCCGGTCGCCTGTGCAGCAAACGCGATGACTTCCGAGGCATGTTCTGCCGCCAAGCCGAAGTGTGCTGGGGCGAGATTCGCGCGCGCTCGCACTGCAGGACTTGTTTGCATAGCACTCCGCTGATGGATGGCAATGCTGGATGGGACTGCAGCCGCTGGTCCAAACCGCTCTCGCTGGTCGAGCAAGACGCCGGCTGTCCGGCGATGCTGTACATCCCATCACTGATGGTCGGATGGGAGCAGGTGGATTGCGACGAGGAAAACGAGACGATTACCTACAGGTCACCGAACGGTGACATTTACGTTGACGGCGCCACCACCGCCTAGACCACCACAAGAGGAGATCACGATGACCAGCAAAGACGGATGGACACGGAAGTTCAAGGGCAATGAGAACGGCGGAGCTCGCATATACATACATCCGGACGCTCTAGATAGCAGGGCGATCGTAGAAAACCAGAATGGGATTTGGTTCAACGGCAAGCAATTCTTCTTCATTGAAGATGCCAAACGTGCCGCGCTCGCGCACTTGCAGGTGTCGCGATGACCAGACCACCCGAATTCGACCGCGCCCTAGTCGCCTACCTGCCGGGCCTGCGTAAGCGGGCCGCGTTTGTTACGCATACCGAGGCCGAGGCGGAAGAACTGCTGCAGGAGACAGTAGCAGACATGCTGGCATCCTGGCACCTGTGCCGCATGGAGACGTTCAAGATGTGGGCGCAACTCAAGATGTGGCAGGTTCAATTCGACTTGCGGCAGAAGGCTGGCCGCATGAAGCGGCGGGCAGAATTCGTCGATGTGTCGCGCATCGAAGTTTCGACACCGCCGGTGCAAGAGCACGCCGTCGAGCTCGCGCAGGTCATCGCCAAACTCGCCAACATCCACAATGGCGACATCGTGCTGCGGCGCGCCTCTGGCGAACTACTGAAGGATATCGGCGCCGAGAACGGCACATCGCGGGAAAACATCCGGCAGAAAGAGGAGCGGGCCATGCGTCTGCTGCGACAGCGCACGGGGAGGGTTGCGGCATGACCAACGCACCCGCCACCACCCCAGCCAACGACAACAAACCCACCGCCGCAAGGCCTGCATCCTTCGACGACCGCATCATCGCCTATCTTCCAGGCCTCTACCGCCTGGCCCGCAAACACGGCCGCCGCGGTGACGCCCGCCACGATCTCGTCAACGACACGATCGTTTACGCCTTGGAACACTGGACCAACTTCCGCGAGGACGGCGGGCTTTGGAACTGGCTGTCCTGGCAGATGCGCGGCCTGGTGAGCAATGGTGGCAAGCGCGGCACGCTGCACATCGTTGATGACCGTGACGGGATGAAAGCCGCTCGCCATGTCATGGATCCGACCCAGCAGACGCAGGCCGAGCTTTCCGAGACGCTGCGTCGGTTGCGTGGCCGCGATGGCGCTGTCCTGCTGCGCCGCGCCATGGGCGAAGAACTGCATGTCATTGCCGGCGAACTGGGAATTTCCACGGAGCGCGTGCGGCAGCTCGAGGCGCGTGAGCGTGCGCGGCTGCGCGAGATGGGGGAGGCGGCGTGATGGAGGATCTGTTCGCCGCCAATCAGAACACGCGTGCTGAGGACTTTTGGGCTGGACTCGACCTCAACAAGCTCCCGAAAACATCAAAGGATGCCTCAAGCTTAGGTGTAAAGTTCTTCTACACTAGCGAAGAGTGCATCCATGGCCACGATTCCCCCCAAGTACACTGCTGGCGGCAGGTGTGTTGCATGTACTAGGATGAGCTCTGCACGGCAACAGAACAAAGAATACAAAGGCAATAACAGAGCCGCAAGGGCAAATATACAAAGAGCCATTGCATCAATGGATATGAAGAAAACTTATGAACCGACTAGGCCCTGCAAGCATGGCCACCTGTTGAGGTATGTAAGCTCGAATAACTGCGTCGAATGCAGTATTAATACAGCAAAAAACCGCCGCGAAAAAGCTAAGGATGAAAGACTTGTAAGATTGTACGGAATAACATCGGCTGAACGAGAGGTAATGGCGGAAAACCAGAGTTTTAAGTGCGCTATATGCAAGGAACAATTTGCCGACAATCGGTCAATGCACGTTGATCATTGTCACTCGTCTGGCGCCGTTCGCTCGCTTCTTTGCTCTCCATGCAATCAAGGTATCGGCCTCCTCAAGGAAGACCCGGCCATCATACGGGCTGCCGCCGACTACGTAGAATTCCACGCAGCGAGGCTCGCCGCATGACCTTCGTTCCAAGATACTACCAAGTCGAGGCCGTCGACGCGATCTTCGACTACTGGCAGGACGAGCCAGGCCATCCGCTTGTCGACATGGCCGGCGGCTCTGGCAAGTCAGGCACCATGGCCATGGTCATAAAGCGCCTTATCGAAGGTTGGCCGGATATGCGCGTTCTGTCGTGCGTCCACGTCGAAGAGTTGGTCGGCGACAATTTTAAAGAATTCATCGGCCTATGCCCATTCGCCCCTGCGGGTATTTATGCCGCCAGCCTTGGGCGCAGAGATCGGCAAGCGCAAGTCATGTTCGCGCAATTGCAAACGGTCTGGGACAAGGCGCTGGAAATCGGCCACGTCGACGTCATGATCATTGACGAGGTACATCTTGTGCCGAACGACGGCAACACGATGTATCGCAAGCTGATTGCGGCTCTTATGGCCATCAACCCTGACATGAAACTGGTCGGTTTCACCGCAACCCCATATCGTCTCGATTCTGGCCGACTTGACGAAGGTGAAGACCGTCTTTTCGATTGCGTGGTCTATACCTACAGTCTGGCGCAGGGCATTGAGGACGGATACCTTTCCCGCCTCACCAGCAAGCCGGTTGAGACACGGTACGACATGACAGGCGTGCATCGTCTTGGTGGCGACTTCAAGAAGTCCGACCTAGCCAAAGCGACCGACAAGGAAGAACTCACGAAGGCAGCCGTCGCGGAAATCATGGCCGCTGCTCACGCGGAGGACAGAGGAACTGCAGTTATTTTCTGCAACGGCATAGAGCACGCCACTCACGTTCGTGATGAAATCCGTCTATACGGCAAGTCGTGTGAGGTATTAAGCGGCAAGACGCCGAAGACTGAGCGCAGGAAGATCATTGCCGATCTGAAGGCTGGTCGCCTGTGGGGGTGCACCAACGACAATGTACTTTCGACAGGCACAAACATACCGTGCATTGATCTTGTTGCCGATATGGCACCCACAGAAAGCACAAACCGTTATGTTCAGCGCGCAGTTCGGGGCACGCGTGTAGTCTGGCCTGCTGGCTTTAAGCCAGACGAACATGACGCTGACGAGCGCAAGGCTGCAATTGCGCGCGGCCCTAAACCTAACTGCCGCTATATGAACTTTGCGGGCAACATCGAGCGACACGGGCCTGTGGATGCAGTCAACCCGAAGAAGCCAGGCGACGGAAAGGGTGAGGCTCCAATCAAGCTTTGCCCGACCGACACAGCCGACCGCACTGGGAAGTTTGGGTGCGAGGAAATCTGCGCCGCGAGCGCTAGGGTTTGCCCGAACTGCGACTATGAATTCGAGTTTGTCGAGAAGCCGGGCTTCACGGCGCGGCCGACCGATGTTGCGATTCTGGCGACCGTGGCCGAAGAGGATTGGCGAAAGGTAACGGATAGGAAGTTCTTCCACCATCCAGGTAAAGACGGCAAGCCGGATAGCGTCAAAATCGTCTACATGGCGGGCTATACCGCGATCAACGAGTGGACCTGTCCGGCCCATAGTGGCTTTCCCAAGACCAAGGCAGACAAGTATTGGCGAGCACACGGGGGAAAGACACCGTTCCCTAAAACGCCACTGGAATGGCTTCAGCGGCAGGGAGAGTTGAAGGAAACCGCAGAAATATCAGTCGTTCCGAACAAGAAGTATTGGAACGTCGTTGACTTCAGGGTGGGTGAACACGCCGCCAACGACAATGACGAGCCGGCGGCGAATGATAACCGGCCAGCGGGTGACGAGGATTGGCGGGCGCTGCTGGACACGGATATTCCCTTCTGATCTTGACAAATTTGTAAAAACATACTATGGGTAAGCTACCAAAGCCACCACGACCAGAGGAGATTGCATGACCTTCAAGATTTACGGTCAGCACGATGACCGCACCATCGGCCAGATGGAAACATGCATGAACACGGGAAGCGCTGCAGCTGGAGTGCTTTGCGCCGACGGCCATCTCGGCTACGCGCACCCAATCGGCGGCGTGGTTGGTTACACCGACCACATCAGCATCAGCGGCGTCGGATTCGACATCGCGTGCGGCAACATGGCGGTGCGGTTAGACACCCCATATGCCGATATTTCCGCACACATCGGCACCATACTTCAAGACATTCAGTCCGTCATTTCGTTCGGCGTTGGCCGAAAAAACGAAGAGCGCGTCGAGCATGAGTTGTTCGACCGAGACGACCTTTGGCGCGCTGCAGACGTGCCGGAACTTAAGTCCATGGCTCAAGGCCAGCTTGGCACGGTCGGGTCAGGCAATCATTATGTCGATATCTTCGAAGATGACGACGGCGCAACGTGGATCGGCGTGCACTTCGGATCTCGCGGTCTTGGCCACAAGATCACGACGAAATATCTGGGGATGGCCGGGGCGAAGGACGGCATGGAAGTGCCACCGGCGCTTATGCCAGCCGATAGCGACATGGGGCGCGGCTATCTCGCAGGCATTGAGCTTGGCGGGCTGTACGCCTACGCTGGCCGTGAATGGGTGGTCGAGCGGGTGCGCAAGATCATCGGTGGCGCCGTGACCTTTCAGGTTCACAACCATCACAACTTCGCTTGGCGCGAAACGCACGGCGGCGTCGATATGTGGGTCGTTCGAAAGGGTGCGACACCCGCCTTTCCGGGGCAGTTCGGATTCGTCGGCGGGTCTATGGGAGACGACGCCGTCATTCTGAGCGGCGTGGACAGCGCCGAAAGCGCTGCGGCGCTATACTCGACCGTTCATGGCGCCGGTCGCGTTATGTCTCGCACGGAGGCGCGCGGCCGGTTCGTGAAGGTGGATGGTAAGAAGATCCGCCAGCCTGGAAAGGTGCGCCACGACGAATGGCAGCAGTGGATCCGCGATAAGGGCGTGACCGTTTTGGGCAGCGATCTCGACGAGGCGCCGCAGGCATACCGCCGTCTGCCGGAGGTTCTGGCCGCACATTCGGGCACGATCTCTATTGAACACGTTCTGCATCCGCGCGGCGTCATCATGGCCGGGGCCTCTGAATTCGATCCGTATAAGGACTAACCACCATGACCGACCTCGAACACGCCATTGATATGGCTGTCAACTTGCACGCCGGTCAGGTGGACAAAAGCGGACAGCCATACATCCTGCATCCACTTCGCGTCATGCTGTCGCTCGAAGGCGAGGTGGATATGATTGTCGGCATTCTCCACGACGTGGTCGAAGATTGCGGTGTTGGCCACGGCGACATCCTCGCTTTGTTCGGCGAAGATGTTTGGTCAGCCGTGATAGCGCTGACTCGCGACGAAGATGAATCTTACGAAGACTTCATTCGTCGGGCAAAAGCCAACGAAATAGCGCGGCGCGTCAAGATCGCCGACATCCTAGACAACATGCGACCCGGCGCCGAACACCTCTTGCCGCGCTACGAGAAAGCGCTAGCCATTCTACTAGCCTAACCACCAGCGCCCCACCAAGCGCGACCACCACATCTCAGAGGAGACTAGACTATGGGTTATTTTGACTGCGTGTCTTTCAGCACGCTGCTCGGCAAGACGCTGACCGAAGTCAGACAAGTGGGCAATGACGAAATCTTCTTCACCACTTCCGATGGCGACGCCTACAGGATGTATCATTCGCAGGACTGCTGCGAGTCTGTCACGATCGATGACATTGAGGGAGACCTGCAGTCGCTGGTCGGCAATCCTATCCTCGTTGCCGAAGAAGTCAGCAACAGCGATAGCCGCGATCCAGAGCAGGAATACGACTCATTTACGTGGACCTTCTACAAACTCGCGACCATCAAGGGCCACGTCGACATTCGCTGGTTCGGTTCGTCGAATGGCTACTATTCCGAGTCCGTTGACTTTGAGAAGGTGGCCGCATGACCGACACCTTCAACCCCACCGACATCGCCGGCCTTCCTCCCAAGGACCACAACCAACCGACTCCCAGCCCCTTTGACGAGATCCGCCAGGAAATCGAAGATCTCTTCGACGAGGCCAAAAACTTCTGTGACGGCGAGCCTATCGACTCTCCGGCACTGGCCGACGCCATCACGGCGCTGCACGACCGCATCCACGCGGCAGGCCAGCGTGCCGACACGCTGCGGACAGAGGAAAAGAAGCCGCTCGACGACCAGATCGCTGCGATCCAGTCGCGCTACCATCCGCTCATCGGTAACACGAAGGCAGGCAAGGGCAAGGTTGTTCTCGGCAAGGAGGCGTGCCAGTCGCTCCTGACGCCGTGGCGCGCTCGTGTCGCCGCAGAAAAAGCCGCAGAAGCCGCGGTCGTAGCTGCAAAGGCAGAAGCCGCGCGACAGGCAGCGCAGGAGGCCATCCGCGCCTCGTCGGGTAATCTTGCCGCCCGCGAAGAAGCCGAAGAACTGCTCGCCGGCGCCAAGAAGCTGGAGAAGGCCGCCAACCGTGCCGAGAAGGCGGCGACGACCGGGACGGGGTTGCGGACGGTGTACGACGTGACACTGGTAGACGAGGAGGCGGCCATGGACTGGCTGTGGGCTCGTGCCAAGGCGGAGGTGCTCGCTGTCGCCCAGCGCAACGCCGAGGAGGTTGTGCGTGGTGGGGCGCGCGCGGTGCCTGGGTTCAAGGTTGAAGAGCGGAAGGTGGCGCGGTGATGGCATATTACCTCTACGACCCGGGTGACTGCGACTCGACGGAGCACGCTTCACTTGCCGACGCCATGAAGGCCGGCAATGACCTTATCGCCATTTACCGCGACCAATGCGACCCGGAATGGCCTGAATATGTCGAAGACATCGCTATCTATGAAGGCGAGAAACATTCCGATGATTGCGGCGGAAGGCTTGTTGCTCGGTCCGTCACATGCGACCGAATCGAGCGGCCTGACGACGTAGACGAGGAGGGATATTCTCCGTCCGAAGACAAGTGGTTCGACCAAGTGGACTTCTACTGCGACTACAAGATGGAGCTTGCCAATGTTTGACTCCGAGATGCAAGCTTCCCTCATTGCCGACGGCGAGAAGCTGGCCGTACTTACGGGCGAGGACCATGGGCCTTGGCCTCTGACAACAGACGAGACGCCATGCCCACGATGTGAAGAGGTAGGACTATGGCGAGAAAGCGCCGATGTAGGCGTCGGCATCATCTACGGGCCGTATGGCTGCCCGTGCTGCGGCTGGTGCGAGAACGAGGAATACGATCTGCAGAAGGGCGGCGGAGTGCAAGAGGACGGCTCGTATCTGGATCCGTATGGCGTATTGCTGCCGTCTAGCAACCCGATTGCGAAGATGCTTGCGCGGGAGGCGCGGCGCGGCGGCACAGTCTGTCCTTCTGATTTTAAGCCAATCTTCGGAGAACTTCCGAACTCAAGTCCATTCGTCCCAAGGACGGAGCCAGCCCCATGACCGCCATCTACGACAAGACCGGCCGCGCCATCGCGGTCGGCGATGTGCTCAAGGTCTACCACTTCACTGCTGCCCTGCGCCGCAAGAAGCACTACATGTACAAGCAGGTGGCTATTGCCGATCGATTCCGCGATGGAACGCCCATCTTCCGTGTCCATCACCTTGATCTGACCGACGACTTCTACACGCTGATTTGCGACGGCAGCCATCTTGCCGACTATGAGATCGTCCAAAGCATCAAGTGTGACCATCAGGACAGGCCAAGGCACACTGCCGCGCCCTAGCGCGCAGTTGGCCTTCGACACCACCACACCATAGCGCCACCACAGCGAAGACATAAGAGGAGACCACCATGAGCGTGACAACGATGCACGACGGCAGAGTCGTGCTGCATCAGGCTGACTGCCGCGACGTGCTGCGCAGCCTTGCCGACAATTCCATTCATGCGGTGGTGACGGATCCACCTTATGCGCTCGTTTCCATCCAGAAGCGTTTCGGCAAGCCGGGCTCCGCCCCGGCCAAAGACGTTTACGGGCGCGGCGCAGCTGGCTTCATGGGAAAGCAGTGGGACACCGGCGAGGTCGCGTTCAGCGAGGAGTTCTGGGCTGAGGTGCTGCGGGTACTCAAGCCCGGCGGCCATGTCGTGGCGTTCTCCGGCACGCGGACCTATCACCGTATGGCTGTCGCGATCGAGGACGCTGGCTTCGAAATCCGCGACCAGTTGGGCTGGGTCTACGGGTCGGGGTTTCCGAAGTCGCACAACCAGCACGGCGAGTGGGAGGGCTGGGGCACTGCCCTAAAGCCAGCGTGGGAACCGATTGCCCTGGCGCGGAAGCCGCTCGCCGGTACCGTTGCCGTGAACCTCGCCGAGTGGGGTGTTGGTGCTATCAACGTTGATGGTTGCCGGGTTGGGGATGAGGAGCGGTTCAATCCATCCGCCAGCCGCAACGAGATCTACGGGCAGTTCAAGGGTGCAGAGGATGGCGGTCGGACCGCCATCGGCCGCTGGCCAGCCAACATAGTCCACGACGGAAGCGACGAGGTGTTGGCGGCGTTTCCTGATGCGCCGGGGCAGCAGCGTGCCGTTGGTCCGGAACACGGAGAGAAGGAAAGCCGCGGCATTTATGGCGACTTCGGCGCGCGTGAGCATTTTGCACCACGCATCGAGCTCGACAAGTCAGCCGCCCGCTTCTTCTACTGCGCCAAGGCCAGCCGTGCTGACCGGGATGCTGGTCTCGACCATCTGCCGAAAGGCAACAACATGCGTGTCAATGGTCCCCGCGAAAGTGAGGAAGCCAAACACGCTACATTGCGCGCCAACACCCACCCGACTGTCAAGCCGACCACTCTCATGCAGTGGCTCTGCCGCCTCGTCACGCCACCGGGCGGCGTCATCTTGGATCCTTTCATGGGTAGCGGCTCGACAGGCAAAGCAGCCGTGCTTGAGGGCTTCCAGTTCATCGGGTGCGAGCGCGAAGACGAATACATGCCGATCGCCACGGCGCGGATTGCGTGGGCCATCGGGCATATGGACAAGGAGCCAGTTGTCGCGCCAGCGCAACCTGTCGCAGCCAATGATAATTCACCAGCCGGTGACCTATTCACCACCCGCGCCGCCACGGTGGCAGCATGACCGCCATCCCATCCCGCCCCATCCTACCGATCACACCCACCTGCGACGACGCAGGCACACCCACCACCTGCATGGCCTGCGGCCGGATTGCATTGGGCATCGGTCGCGCCATCACCAGGGGCGGCAAGATGATCGATCCGGGGTTCCTTTGCCGCCAGTGCGTCGTGGCGGTTTCGGATCTGTCAAAGATGGATAGGCTTTCCGTGTTTGAACTCAAGGCATTGGATGCCGGTGTTGATGCAGTAGGTGAATGGATCGCCGACAACGGCGGCGTGACAGATCTGGCGCATTACGACGAGCTCATGCAGCGCATGCTGGTGAAGGCGGCGTGGGAGGGGTGCATTCATGGGGTGAGGGAGGCTTTGAAAAGTGCGCCATTCTGAAGCAGCAAACGACAATCACGCCATCCGCGTCCTCGACCTTTTCAGCGCCGCGGCTGGTGGCTGGTCCCTCGGTATGCACCGCGCCGGCTATCGCACCATTGCGGCATGCGAGGTGATCGACTGGCGCCGCGCGCTCTATTCCGAAAACAACCCGGGAGTTCTTGTTTATGACGATGTCACCACCCTCACAGCAGACCGACTTATTCGGGACGGTGTTGGACTTCCAGACATCATCGTCGGCAGCCCGCCGTGCCAGGACATCAGCAGCGCCAACACAAAAGGCAAAGGTGTCGACGGAGAGCGATCCGGTCTCTACTTCGAAGCCATCCGTCTCATCGACGAATGCAGACCTCGTTGGTTCGCTCTTGAAAATAGCGCTAATCTCCGAACTCGAGGCGCAGACCGGGTCATCAATGCGCTGGCGGCAATCGGCTACACCTGCTGGCCATTCGTGGTTAGTGCTGGAGACGTCGGCGCCAACCACGAGCGAAAGCGAAGCTGGCTTATCGGGTTCAATCTTTCACACGCCGACGACGCAGGCAAATTTCGCAGCGCCAAGTATGCAGAAGTGGGAGTCGTGCCAGCCATGGAACGTGATGCTGGCCACGCCACGCAAGACAGATGCGGACAGGGGTGGGCGCGGGGATATCCTGTCGCAACTGAGGGGCTATCCGTCGAAGCATGCGGGGATGCCGACTCCGAGGAAATCGGATGCGCACCATGGTCCGGAGATCAGCAAGGCGCTGGCCAACAACACGACAGGCGTGTCTCTGGTAACGACAAAGGCGATGGGCGAGCGGCAATTGCTGCCGACGCCAGTGAAGCGGGACGCGGGCCGTGGGCGGGCGGGGTCGGATGCATGGAAGCATCCACGGGGTCGACCACTGGGGGAACACATGCACCAAGCGATGCACGAATTGGAGACGGGTACCATGGACGCCAATATGCACAAATGGGCGGGAGCGAGAGCCCTAGCCAGCCTGTTGCAGAGCCATGGGCTGACTGGAACAGCGGCCTTGCCTATCACTTACGGGTGGATGATGGGTTATCCGGCTGGGTGGCTCAGTCGCGCATTGCAGTCGGCGGTCCAAAAGGGACTGTTGCGGCAAGCCTCATCGTCGAGGCGTTTGGTGACGCCGTCTGCCCGCAAATCCCAGAAGCCATCGGGCGAGCCATCTTGAGGGTGGAACGGGCGCTTGCGGCGGTCACAGAGCCTGCCCGCCGCGCCGCTTAGGCCGAAAACGCGCTTTCAGTACCCTTCTTCGCCAATGCTTCCGCGAATGCTTCAGCGCGTTCGCGACAGTTGAACGACCACTCGTCCTTCTGGCCAAGCTCGTTGACGAACTGAACATTAAAGCCCTTCGCGCGCCGGGAATAGAATGCGCGATCCATCATGGCTGCGATCTCCGACGAGAGGTTGTCGCGGTTCGGCTTATAGGCGCTGTCGAAAGTCATCGTGGTGCTCCTTGGTTGGTGACATCATTTGTAAAACATCCGCGCATGTCTGTCAATTGACAAATTTGTCAAAATTGTAATGAGGAAATGGAATGCAATATACGATTAAGGCTATCCCGACGACCTACGCAGGCGTCAATTTCAGATCCCGGCTGGAGGCTAGATGGGGAGCATTCTTTGATTTGGCCGGCATCAAGTGGGACTATGAGCCTTTTGATCTGGACGGGTGGGCGCCGGATTTTCTGCTCCGCTCCAACGGTGATGACATTTTGGTCGAGGTGAAGCCGGTTAACTTCGATGATCCAACAAATGCATTCAGTAAAGCATATGCTCATAATGGTAGCCACATCATTCTTTTGCTTGGCGTTAGGCCCTATTGCGACGATTTGATTGGCCCTATTATTGTGAAGCACGAAGCAATGAGACTAGATAGATCGGCAGTATACGTTAACGGCAACGAACTGTTATGGCGCCAGGCCGGCAACGTCATTCAATGGCAGGCAGTTGCACAAGAGCAAAGTTCTTCGTTCGATGATCGTCCCAGATTTCATCTTCAGTGGAGCGAAAACCAGCTAGCAATTTGCAGTCGCATCCGTGAAGCAGCCTCAAAGCGCGAAATAGCAAGGAAGGCAGCATGACAAAATCCCCCAAAGCACTGGCGCTTTCCTACATCGCCAACGCCGTGCCCGTATTACCCTGCCGCGCCGCAGATGAGGCAACTGGCACATATGACGAACAGGGCGCCGAGATCGTCCTGAAGGCGAAAACCCCACTCGTGAGCAACGGGTTTAAAGGAGCATCCAAAAACCTGCGTGTGACCGGCATCCTGTGGGACCGCAACCCGACGGCTATGGTTGGCATCCCCACCGGCGAACAGCTTGGCGCTTGGGTGCTCGATGTGGACATGCATAAGGATGATGACGGCAAGGTCATCAATGGGTACGAGGCCCTTGCTGCCCTTGAGGCGAAGCACGGCGACCTCCCACCAACCGCTACGGCCAAGACTGCCGGCGGAGGCGAACACCGATATTTCAAGTATGTGCCAGGTGTTAGAAACCGTGGCAAACTTGGACTCGGTCTCGATGTCCGCGGAAGCGGCGGATACGTAATTGCACCCGGCAGCGTGACCGCAGAGGGCAAGGAGTATGTCTGGCTCGACTACGACGGGGAGGGCATCCCGCCGGTAGCCGATGCGCCCGAATGGCTTCTGGAACTAGTGTTGCCGGCCAAGCCAGCCGCGACCACCCATACCGATTACGTCCACAGGAGTGGCGAGAACCTCGCTTATGTGGAGCGCGCTGTGGAAGCGGAGCTTAATCTCCTCGCTACCACTACGCAGGGCGGCCGAGGCGAACAAGTCAACAAGTCAGCCTTTTGCCTTGGCACTTTTGTTGGGGCTGGCGCGCTATCCCGATCGGAAGCGGAAATCGGTCTGTTCGATGCGGCCTATGCCAATGGCGTGGTTGCCAAGGATGGGGAGCGTGAGATCCGCGCCAAGATCAAGCGCGGCCTTGATGCAGGAACGAAGCAGCCAAGGGCGATTCCGGAGGCGTCATTCATGGACGATACGCCGTCGATCGACACCAGCCGCATGGTCGCTAACACAATCGCCAAGCGCGCAGCAACCGTCGAGCCAGCCCCAGCCGTCGCACAGGACGATGACGAAATCCCGGAATACAAGCTCGAGGCTGTGGCCGATCTAGAAAGCCTGACCTATCCTGGCGGACTAGTAGAGGAGCTTATAGACTGGATCGTCTCCAGCGCGGAACAACCGTCTCGGGCTCTCGCGCTTGCCGCTGTGCTCCCTCTCGTCGGGGCGCTGTGCGGCCCACGATATTCCACGGGAAGCAAGGATACGCGCCCTAACATCTATACCGTGGCCTTGGCGGAATCCGGTTTCGGCAAGGAGCACGCCCGCACGCAGATCAAGCGGCTGCTTATGTCGGACCATGGCATATTCGACAAATACAGCGGCCCGGCCCGCATCATGTCTGCTTCGGCCTTGCGCGAGGTGCTCGAGACAAACCAGTCGGTCAATTGCCAGATCGACGAGTTTGGCGGCTTCGTCCGCGAAATCACGGATCGGAAGGCCGGCACGCATCAGCGGGCGATTTCCACCGACCTTCGCGACTACTATTCGGCGAGCTCGACGTTCTTCGAAGGGGCCGCCTACCGCGGTAGCCCGCCCAAGCGGATTTACAATCCAAACCTGTGCATCCATGGGACGTCCACTCCAGAGCAGTTCTGGTCGGCCCTGTCATCGGCCAGTGCGGAGGACGGCCTACTGCCTCGCCTCATCCTGTTCCACGTCACCGGCAAGAAACCGGCCACTGTGACGCCACAGGTGGACATACGGCGCGTTCCTCACATTCTGCTGTCCCGCATGGCAGATGTTGCAGGAATCGACGTGGCGGCCAAGCGTGGAAATCTGGGCAAGATTGGATATGCGGTTGATACATCATCGAAGGAGGTGAAGCCTTACGAGGTGCCATGGACACCCGACGCGGTCGGCATCCTGCGCGCGGTCAAGGATACAATCGAGGAGCAAGAGAGGGCAGTTGCGGCAGACGCGCAGCCATTCGTCCGGCGCATTGTCGAGAACTCGATCAAGCTCGCCCTTATCGTTGCCGTCGGTACCGATCCAAAGGAGCCGGTAATAACAGAGGCCATCTTCGAATGGGCGGCCGGCGTCGCTTGGACCTGTGCAGCTTCAATGCTAGCCGAGGTCGGGGAACGACTTGCGGACAACCAGCGCGAGGCGAACTATAAAAAAATCCAGGGCCTCATAAAGAAGGCTGGCTCGAAAGGCATCACTGAAGGGCGCTTGGCTGACCGATGCAAGGCGATTGACGGGTGGCAGCGAAAGGAGATTCTGGACGACCTTTCGAAGACAGGGCAGGTTGATCTGGTGGCTAACGATAACTCAAAAGGTCGCCCGTCAAGGCGCCTCGTTTGGGTCGCATGAAAAGGTGCCGAAAGGCACCTTTTCATTCATCCAAGAATGCCATCCAACGAAGACTTTCATCCATGGACGAAACTATTTGTCCATTCTTTCGTCCGACTTTTATCCAACAGCGAAATTGACGAAAGTCATTCCTAAAAGCTCAATGAAATCAATGGACTATATACTATATATATAATAAAATCCATTTAATCCATAACGTTATATAAGTAGTCTATTTTCTCTCTTTTTCTTATTCTGTGTAGAATATAGGGGGAGAATGGATAAAGCCTCCTCCGCCCACCACCAAACCACCCACCACCAAGGAGACCAGCATGGCCCGCAAGACCACCCAGACCACCCGCATCGCCGGAAAGAAAGTCCGCCTCGTCACCGCCGCGAATGGAAATATCACAATCAAGGATGCGCCGGTCGAAGAATGGATCCTCCAGGCGGCTGCGGTCCGCGCTATGCGCGCCATGCCGGAATATGCCGACACTGTGGAGACGGTCATAAAGAACACCGCGGCAGGTCGGCGGAGCTTCACCATAGCCGGAGACATGAACGGCGACTATCGCAGCCAACGCGCCGCGGTGAAGGCCAAGGCCACTGGCATCGCTGCCGGCGATCCTGACCTGCGCATCTACCTCCCTAACGGCCGGCTGCGGACGATCGAATACAAGAACGCGGAAGGCACGTTTACGGCCAGCCAGAAAATCCGCCACCCGCTGCTCGGCGCTCTGGGGCATCCGGTGGTGACTGTGAAGATCGCCACGGAGGAAGAGGCGGCGACAAGGACGCTGGAGCTGGTGCGTGGTTGGCTGGCGGAAGTGGCGGCAAATGACAATTCGCAAAAATACAGTTTGACAAATTTGTAGAGTTTGTTAAAACGGATGCACCAACAACGAAGCACCACAGGAGATCTACATGACCTACTTCATCACCGCACTGACCAACAACACTGCCCGCCTGATCGTCAGCGAAACACGCACGACGGACAAGACGGTCGCCGACATGGTCGCGGCTCACCTTGAAGCGCAGGGTCATATCGTCGTTCGCCGCGAGGAAGCATAATCGGAGAGCAGATGAGGACACCAACCCCAAGAAGACCCTAAGCCCTACGACCCCACAACAAGACCACCAAGAAGGCCGCACTCCCAGCGGCCTTTATTTTTTGACAAATTTGTTAAATCATGGCGCCGGTATTATATATCCTGCATCACCACCACGCGCACCATCCACCACGATGCAGGAGGCCAATGTGGCAATAGCGCCAGCTATGACACACGATAAGACAGCGCCAAAAAATGGGATGCTGTCATTCCAATCACTCAATGCAGAGCAAACCTACTCTGATGGGAAATACACCAGCGGATATGATAGTGCCGTCAATCAACGATGGATAATCGGCGACGGAAATGTGGAAGCTGCCTCAGAAAGAATGCTTCGAGGTGTATGGCTAAAAACAATGCAGCTAAGGCAAGGATCAGACGAAATACACGATGCTGTATATGTCGTTGGAACCTTGAGACCACTTTCGATAAAAGTTGGCATGGCGACCGATCCATTGGCAAGGCTTGCACAACTGCAGACTGGCAACCCAGAAAAACTATACCTTCACAGGGTGTATTGGACCTTGAGGCCAGATGCGGCAAGGAGGCTTGAGGCTACTGCCCACTCTTTCCTTGACAAGAAAGCTAAGAGACTCGTTGGAGAATGGTTTGATTGCTCAACGACCTCAGCACATGAGACAATCATAAAGGCATGCAGATCTCTTGTGTTGGGCTTCATTGCCGTAACTCCACATCATATATCGGAGGTAAAAGTTGAGAAGATCATCTAGCCACCAGCGCGCACTTTCCGGCGACGGCTCGAACCTCCCCACCAAAACATTCTACGAGGACCACGAGCGGGAAGCTGTGCACATCCAGAAGTCCCGCCTTGCCATCAGGGCGAGTAAGGGCAGGGACTGGGATCGCGTCGCGGCAAACGACAATATCGCATGGCCGCTGGCGACTGCGCTTGTCAAAGAGAAGAACACCGAGCTTCTCAAGTATGCCATGATGTACCGCAAGGTGCACGACACCGCCAAGAACGGAGCGATGCTAGGTGGATCGTCTGTACGGCTTGGCGAGGGTGTTGCTATCGACCGCCATAGCGTCATTCGTGACAACGGCTCTATCGCCTATCGCCGTGTTCGCCAGTCAACGGCGGCCAACGTAGATATCCCGGCGCGTCGACGGTTCGATGCCAGCACAGCAGACGACAGCGATGTGGCGGAGAAGAACTGGTCGAATATCCCAAAGCCGTGGAACGGTGACAGACCGGTCAACGACAGGCTGGATGCGGAGCGCCAGCTTTCCAGGCTTCGTTCATGCCTCGGCCACCTCTGCGAACCGTTCGAGCTCGCATGTATCGACGGAGCAACACTTGAGGCGGTAGGTAACGCGGTAGGCATCGCCAATCGAGCTGGAGCAATGGGCGCAGGTCGGGCGCTGGTGCACACGGCCCTGGTGACGCTGAGAGACATGATGGGCGAAATACGCAGGGAAGACCTTGCCACCTAAGTTATAACCTGACTGGCGCGAAAGTGACTAGGGATGGGAAGCAACAACATCGCTTCCATCTCTTTCACAGTTCGATGCGCCGATACCATTCAAGGCGATCGACCCGGCCTCGTGCCGGGTAACTATCTGCGGAGCCGGCATTGTAAACCGGCTTTCGTCATGCGGGACCGGCTTTGAATTCGTAAGCCCGGATAACCAAAGGCGCACCGTATGGGCGCCGCCTGCATCCATATTGCCTGGCGCCGCCTCCTCTCGGCGACGGGCAGTCCTGCCGCTGGTTGTAGCATCTACGGTGCTCCCAGCGGCTTTCGTTTTCACGGTGACACCATGAACAAGGCGCCATGGCATCGCCTATACCAGACGGCCGCATGGAAGAGGCTTCGCAACCATCAGCTAAGTGTGCAGCCACTGTGCGAGTTCTGCTTGATCACGGAAGAGGTGACGGCAGCAACGGTAGTCGACCATCGCAAAGCACATAAGGGCGATGTCGGGTTATTCCATGATCCAAGCAACCTTCAATCACTGTGTAAGCATCATCATGATAGCGCAAAGCAGATGATGGATAATGGGCGCAAGGTTGCAGTCATTGGCGTCGATGGATATCCGATTGAACTTGGATAGACCGAAACAAATCGAAAATATATTGAAAAATATTTCATTTTGCTGTTGACATGTCGACCCGAACGTGGTATACTTGAAGGTTGGCCTGCCGGAGGGGGTGGGTCGATCTTCGGGACCGTCGGGCTGGGTATCGGCGTCGGGGGTTATCGTTAGTGCTAACTCAGAAAATCCCAAGAGGTGTGGTTGCATGCGGTATGCAAACGACAATCGTTGCGATGGCCTGAATGAGGTGATTGCCAGTTTCAAGGGCGGGGCCGACCGCATCATTGTTTACGTCTTGTCGTCAGGAGATGGAGATCCATTGGATCCGTCGAACTGCAGATATATCGGGCTCACTTGCCAAGGTCTACGCGCAAGGCTTTCCGGTCATATAGCGGAATCATCGACTAAGCATCCTGACGGGTCATTCAAATCTGAAACGCACCGAGCTCGGTGGATACGGTCTGTAATTTCCAATGAGGGACGAGACGCGCTTCGCATCACGCCTGTGATAACTGGCCTATCGTGTGATCGTGGTGCGACCGGCGCCGGGGCGGCAGAAAAGGCTCTGATTATTGCCTACCGGGCGGCAGGAGCTAGGTTGACGAATTCCACGGTCGGTGGCGAGGGTGTTCCGGCTTCAGGTGGCGAGAAGCGCGTAACCAAGAACGAATACATGCGCACATACCTAGCCAACAGACGTGCCAATGACCCTGAATATGCTGCAAAGCAGCGGGAAGCAAACCGCAAGAGCATGGCCACTAGGTACGCGAACGATAATGAGTTCCGCGAGCAGGCGCTCCAGAAGTCGCGCGAGTACGGCGCAGACTATAGGTTGCGAAAACGCATGGAGCGAGAGGCGGCATAGATGGCTTCGAGAAGGAAGGCACGCATTGACAGCGCAGCCGAGGCCGTGCGCGTGATGGCGAAGGCTACCACCGAAATACTCCCGCCGACAAACGTACCGCTTGATGACGGTGACTTGCCGTTCTTCCGCAATGTCGTCGCCGAGTTCGCACGGTCGGAATGGTCTGATCACCAGCTTGAGCTTGCCGCGATGCTTGCCAGAACGATGGCTGACTTAGTTAGAGAGCAGGCTCTGCTGCGAGACGAGGGTGGCGTGTCTGTGACCGAAAAAGGCACGATGATGGCTAATCCGCGCAAGACGATCGTTCAAATGCATGCCGCGTCTATCCTGTCATTTAGACGTTCTCTGGCACTTCATGCGAGGGCCCAACAGGGCGAAGCAAGAGACGCGGCCAAGAGACGCGAGGCGGCAAAGCAAATTGAGGGTGACAACCCACTAGAGGACGATCTTCTGGCGAGGCCTGGATGAGGTCTCGCGCGCGATCGCGCATTGCGCGCACGCGAGGGTAATTTTCCAGCATGGCAAAGAAGCCAAGGCCACTCACCCGCGGCGAGCGTGTGATAGCGTTCATCGAACGCTATTGCTTGGTCCCAGAAGGAACCTTGCTTGGCAAGCCAGTAAAACTGCTGCCGTTCCAGCGTAAATTCATCCTGGCCGTGTATGACAATCCGGCAGGTACATCGCGAGCATATCTCTCGATCGCACGTAAGAACGGCAAGACCGGCCTTATCGCCTGCCTTTTGTTGGCCCACATTGTCGGTCCAGAGGCATACCAAAACGGCCGCATCGTCTCAGGTGCACGGTCGCGCAAGCAGGCAGCCGAGGTTTTCAACTACGCAGCCAAGATGGTGATGATGTCGCCGGAGCTTTCGAGGCTCGCGCGAATCGTGCCGTCAGCAAAGATGATCGTCGGCCTCGCCAAGAACGTTGAATACCAGGCCAGTTCGGCCGAGGCAAAGAGCGCGCATGGCGGTTCGCCCATCCTGGCCATCCTTGACGAGGTTGGCCAGATTAAGGGTCCGACGGATGACTTCGTAGAGGCAATCGAGACTTCACAGGGCGCCTATGAAGGCCGGGCGATGCTGTTCGCTATATCGACGCAGGCCGCTACTGACAACGACCTTTTCTCACGCTGGATCGATGACGCAGAAACGTCGAAGGATCCGCGTATTGTAAGCCATATTTATTCAGCGCCGGCCGATTGCGATCTCGATGACCGTGAAGCGTGGGCGGCTGCCAATCCGGCGCTCGGCGTATTCAGGTCGATCAAGGACGTCGAAGACTTCTCGCTCCTGGCGAGCCGAATGCCTACCAAGGAATCTAGCTTTCGCTGGCTTTTCCTCAATCAACGTATTGACGCCTCGGCGCCATTCGTTTCGCCTGCGGTCTGGCGCGCTTGTGACGGATCGGTTGATGATTTTGCGGAGCTGCCAGTTTTCGGCGGACTTGACCTGTCAGAAGTATCGGACTTGACGGCCTTGGCGCTGATGGCGCCGAAGGAGACGGAAGCAGGCACCATATGGCATGTGAGGCCGACATTTTGGCTTCCTGGCGATAATTTGCGCGAGAAAGCTAAAGCCGACCGCGTTCCATACGACGTCTGGCATTCTAATGGCTTGCTGGAGGCGCCCGACGGCCCAACGGTAGATTACGAGTATGTCGCTCACCACCTGCGCGAACTGTTCGACAAGTTGGACGTCAGGAAGATCGCATTTGACCGATGGAACTGGCGGCACCTCAAACCTTGGCTTCAAAAAGCTGGCTTCACGGAAGATCAATTGGATGGCGACAATGCCGTTTTTGAGCAATTCGGCCAGGGTTTTGCGTCAATGTCACCGGCGCTCCGTGACCTTGAGAGCTTGATTCTTAACAAGAAGATAGCCCACGGCGGGCATCCGGTTCTCACGATGTGCATGATGAATGCCACCGTGAAGCAGGATCCGAGCGGAAACCGTAAGCTAGACAAGCAAAAGTCACGCGGTCGCATCGACGGCGCGGTCGCCCTTGCAATGGCTGCTGCGATGGCCGGGACTTACGAGTCACCAGCATCGGGCACTTCCTTCTGGTCGGTCCTCGACCCTGAGACGGATTATTCGGCCGCTGCCTAGCCCATCGGGCATAAAAACAAGGAATTCCCGATGGGTTTTTGGAGCAAGGTGTTCGGTCGCGAGTCCGAGCAGAAAGCCGTGTCGTTTGACCCGGTGTGGCTTGATTTCTTCGGCTCGCGCACCTCAAAGGCAGGCGTTCCCGTTTCTTGGGAGCGCGCCATGGATGTCAGCACTGTCTTTGCCTGCATCCGCGTAATCGCCAACGGCGTCGCGCAGGTACCGCTGCGCGTCATGAAGGAGTTGCCAGACGGCAAGGGCGGGGTTCCGGCCACGGAGCACCCACTTTATGCTGTTCTGAACCGTCGCCCGAACAAGTGGATGACGTCTTTCGAGCTTCGCGAGACGCTGATTTTCCATGCCGCGCTGACCGGCAATGCCTTTTTCTACAAGAATATCGTCCGCGGCAAGGTCGTCGAACTTATCCCGATAGACCCCGGCAGCGTAACCATCACGCGGCATAACGACTATTCGTTGACCTATCGCGTTACGGGGCTGGATGGCAGTTCAGTCGAGCTTCCTCAGTCGCTGATCTGGCACGTCAAAGGACCTTCATGGGACACGTGGCGCGGCCTTGACGCTGTTCAGCAGGCGCGCGAGGCAATTGGCCTCACGATTGCTACGGAAAACACTCAGGCCGAGCTTCACGCCAATGGCCTGCAGATGTCAGGCACATACTCGACCGAGCAGAAGATCGCGCCGGAAGAATATATCAAAATCCAGAAATGGATTGCGGCTCAAACAGGCGGCGCGAACAAGCATAAGCCGTTTGTCATCGATGCAGGGTTTAAGTGGACCCAGCAGTCCATGACTGGCGTCGATGCGCAGCATCTCGATACGAGAAAATTCCAAACCGAGCAGGTTTGCCAGTCGCTTGGTGTGTTTCCGCAGATGATCGGCCATGCTGGTCAGGCAATGACCTTCGCGAGCGCCGAACAGGTGTTTCTGGCGCACGTCGTGCACACGCTTGGCCCATGGTGGGAGAGAATCCAGCAGTCAATCGACGTAAATTTGCTCGATGGCCCAGAGGATGTTGGTTATTACGCGAAATTCAACGCGAACGGCCTGCTTAAGGGCGCCCACCAAGACCGCGCCGAGTTCTATTCCAAGGCTTTGGGGACCGGAGGGTCGCCGGCTTACATGACGCCGAACGAAATTCGAGCGCTGGAAGACCTCAATCCGATTGCTGGCGGCGATGAATTGCCGAAACCGACAAACGTTGGTGGCGCTCCCGCGCCTAAAAAGCCGTCGTCCGGCGGACAGGATCCAAAAACATGACAATTAAGGGTGTCGGTGCTATCGAGCACCGCAGTTTTGGTCTCGGCGAGCTCAAAGTAGCCGATATCAGCGCTTCCGACGGCGAAATGACGTTTTCAGGTTACGGCGCGGTGTTCAACAATGTTGACGCAGGCGATGACCTGATCTTGAAGGGCGCATTTGCCGAGACGATCAAATCAGCAAAATCCACCGGAATCTGGCCCGCAATGCTGTCTCAGCATGGTGTTTACGGCAGCCAGATGACCCCGATTGGGGTCTGGACCGAGATGAAAGAGGACAATGTTGGCCTCTACGTCGAGGGAAAGCTCGCCAACACGGAACGCGGTCGGGAAGTCTATGAGCTTCTGAAAATGAAGCCACGACCTGCGATTTCTGGCCTTTCCATTGGTTACCGAGCCAAGGAATGGACGCTTCGCAGCACACCAACCGAGCCGCGGCGCACGTTGAAGGCCGTTGATCTGCTGGAATGCAGCCTTGTCACGTTCCCGATGAACGGAAAGGCGCGCATTTTGAGCGTCAAATCTGAATTTAATCCGCGCGAAATCGAAGATGCCCTGCGTGAAGCAGGTTTGTCGCGGGCGGACAGCGTGAAAGCTGTTGCGGTCTTCAAGAATGCGCTTCGAGACGAAGCGGAACAGGACACGACTCCTCGTGATGAGGATGTGACGGCCAAAAAGAGCGAAGTCGAGCTTACCGAGCTGGCTACGCGCATCAAAGCGCTGATCGCCGGCTAACCAGGCTGCGGCACGCTCACCAACCCACCACCACATCACCAAGGAGACCACCATGACGGACAAAACCGCCATCGAACAGGTCATGACTGCCTTCGAAGAATTTAAGGCAACCAATGACGCCGCCATCCTCGAGCTGAAGAAGAAGGGCGTCAACGACCCGCTCGTCACCGAGAAGCTGAACAAGATTGAAACCACTCTCGCTTCTTTCGAAGACGCTAACCAGAAGGCAACTGCTGCTCTGCTGGAGGCCAAGAAGGCCGCCGACGAAGAGAAGAAGCACGTCGACGAACTGGAAGCCAAGCTCAATCTTCTTTCGCTTAAGGGTTCGTCCGATCCGGCCGAACGCAAGGCTGAACTGAAGTCCAAGGTTGAGGCGTGGTCGCGCGCGGTCGTGGGCGCCAACCTCGTCGGTATCCACAATCTTTCTGCCGAACAGCAGAAGGCGCTGGCGGATGTCGCAGCCGAATACAAGGCCATGGGCATCGCAAATGACACCACTGGCGGCTATCTTGCGCCGGCGGAGTACATTCGCGAGATCATCAAGGGCGTCACCGACGTCTCCCCGGTCCGCTCGCTGGCACGCGTTCGCCAGACCGCAGCCAAGGCCATCATGATCCCGAAGCGCACCGGCCAGTTTGCGGCGCAGTGGGTTGCTGACCAGGGCACGAAGTCCGAGACCGACGGTCTGCGCTACGGCATGTGGGAAATCCCGACCCACGAGATGTACGCTCTCATCGACATCTCGAACCAGAACCTTGAAGACTCCGCGTTCAACATGGAGTCGGAAATCAGCTTCGAAGCAACCGAGCAGTTTGCCGTTGCCGAAGGCGCTGCATTCGTTTCCGGCACCGGCGTAGGTCGCCCCGAAGGCATCCTCGTCGCCTCTGGCGTCGGCGGCAACAACTCCGGTTCCGCCGCCACGATTGCAGACGCCGACGGCCAGGCCAATGGCCTGCTGACGCTGAAGTACAGCCTGAAGTCTTCCTACGCTCGCAACGCGAACTGGATCATGAACCGCACAACGCTCGGTTCTGTCCGCAAGCTCAAGGATGCGCAGAAGGGCTACATCTGGACTCCCGGCATTGCGCTCGGCGCACCGAACACCATCGATGGCGACCCCTACGTCGAAGTTCCTGACATGCCTTCGGAAGGTGCCGGCCTCGTGCCGATCGCATACGGCGATTTCGCCCGTGCGTACACCCTCGTCGATCGCATCCAGATGGAAATGCTTCGCGACCCGTATACACAGGCAACTAGCGGCAACATCCGTTTCATCTTCCGCCGCCGCCTCGGTGGCCAGGTGACGCTTGCTGAAGCGTTCAAGAAGCTGACCTGCGCAGCCTAATCCACAGGCGGGCGTCCTTCGGGGGCGCCCATTCTTTCACAGAAAAGGAGATAGCCTGATGGCTTCCAAGGATCTGCATAACAATCTGCACTTTGTGCCGTTGATCGTTCCGGTCGCGGCCCGCACTGACAATACCGCCATCGTTTCGTCGATCATCGACACCGCTGGGTACGAGTCCGTTGAGTTCGTGTTGACCACCGGCACCAACACCGACACCAACGCCACCTTCGCCGTGACGGTTGATGAGGGCGACAACTCTGGACTTTCTGACGCTGTCGCCGTCACGAACGCAAAGCTGATCGGCACGCTTGCCGAGTCCGGCTTCATCTTCTCCGATGACAACGAGTGCCGCAAGCTCGGTTACATCGGAAACAAGCGATACGTCCGCCTCACGGTAACGCCGTCTGGCAACGATTCGGGCAACATCTTCATCGCTGGCGTTGCCGTTCTTGGCAATTCGCGCAGCAAGCCGACTCCGACGCTGTCGTAATGTTCAAGGTTGTGAAGCCGTTCGCGTTCTCGCTGGACGGCTTCACGCGCGTTGACCTGGACATCGGGGACGTGCGTGAAGATTTTGGCTCGCACACCGATGGATTGGTGGCCGAGGGCTATGTCAGCGTCGACGTTGCAAAGCCAGACGTCACACCAACCGCAGTCGTATCGGCCCCAGATCCCGCTCCGGCACTGTTCGCTCCGGTTCAGCCGGTTGATGGGCCTGTATCGCCGCGGCGCAAGAGGAATTCACGATGAGCCTGCGCCTTGTCTCGGCAATCGGCCCGATAATGACGACCGCCGAGGCCAAGGCGCATCTGCGCGTCTTTCATGACGATGATGACGCCTACATCGATGGCTTGATTGAGGCGACTGGAGACCACCTATTCGGTGAAAATAGCTGGATTGGTCGGACTTTCGCCGGCGCAACCTGGGAATTGACTTTCTCGTCGTTCCCAGCCGGCTGCGTGACAATACCGAAGCCACCGCTGGTTTCTGTCGATAACGTCTTCTACGTCCCTGCTGCGGGGGGCTCTGAAGTCGAACTAGTCGGCTTTCGAACTTTAGACGTGGGCGTCAGGGACGGTGGCTACATTCTTCCAGCCAAGGGCGAGGCTTGGCCAGCGACCGACGGCGAGCCGGGTTCAGTCAGAATCGAATTCACGGCTGGATATACCGAATTGCCTGCGTCTATCAGACAGGCAGCGCTGCTCATGATCGGCCATTGGTACGAGAACAGAGAAGCCGCGACAGAAGCTAAGTTGAGCGACATGCCAATGGCAGTTGACGCGCTCCTTATGCCTTGCAGAAACTGGCCCTCATAGGGCGGAAAGAAACACCCATGGCAGACATCACAATCACCGCAACGAGCGTCGTTGCGGGCAGCAATGCTACGCGCGATGCAGGCATCGCCGGCGAAACCATTACCGCGGGGCAGGTGCTTTACCTTGCCGCGGCCACCAACAAGTGGATGAAGGCGGATTCGAACGCAGGCACCGCGGAAGCACGCACGCCGAAGGCGATCGCGCTGAACGGTGCGTCTCTTAACCAGCCCGTAGCCATCCTGAAGGCTGGCGACATCACGATCGGCGCCACGCTGACTGCTGGCGTTGCATACTACCTCAGCGATACCCCCGGCGGCATCTGCCCCGTGGCTGACGTCGGCTCTGGCGAGTACCCGTGTATCATTGGCATTGCCAAGTCCACTACCGTACTCGCCGTGAACTTCCAGCCTGCCGGCGTTGCGCTCTGATGTGGCTGAAGTTCACCGCGGCCTACTGCTGGAAAGCAACGACCGCTGTGAACATCGTTTTCAAGCCGGATGGCGGGCCGTTCAAGGATGGCCGCTATCCGGTGACACGAGAATGCGCGCGCGAGGCTGTGGCTCATGGAGCGGCTGTGGCGGTCAAAACACCAAAGAGGCCGAGATGACAAAATGGTGTGTGGGCCAAAAGGTTGTCTAGTTGGCGCGCCATCCTTATATGTATCAGCAGCTCGACTCCGTGCTTGCAACACGAAGCCGAGCCTAACCGCCCGATGCTATTGAGGAGCAACGAATGGCTGACGCCGCACTTAGTGCGCTCTTTGATGGAGCGCAAGTCAAACCTGTCAAGTTGATGATTTGCGTCGAGTGCGGGGAAACGTGCGAGCGCACAAACAACGCACAGAAGTATTGTCCTCAGTGCAAAAAGGCCGTTGCGCGAGAGCGCAGCAGGTTGGCCAACAACAAGGGCGTTATAGGCTCTATTCGAAAATGCGAGAAATGTTCAACATCGTTTATCGCATCAGGGTCTCGCCAAAAATTCTGCGTCCACTGTGGCGACGAAGTAAGGTTACAAAACAAACGAGATAGCGAGCGAAGATCCAGGTCTGAATCCTCCGAGCCAGTCGGCATCAATAAAATATGCGCAATGTGCAATGAGTCATTTGTAAAGACTGGTACATTCCATAGATTTTGCTCTGTAAACTGCAAAACGATGGCGAAGCGTAAGGGCCGTGCGATGATCGCATGTGTCCGGTGCGGCTGTGATTTCGTGCGATCTGCTGGCGGCAAACATTGCGCGCCCTGTGGGATCATAAATCTCGCGGAGAAACGAAAAATCTATCTAGCCGAGAATGCTCCCAGATACCGTGAGCATAGGCTTAAATGGGTTGAGAACAACCCAGAAAAATTAAAGCAATCTCGCAAAGATAGAAAAGAAAATCCCGAGTATAAACTAAAGGAATCGCAGAGGATTAAGGCGCTTCGCAAGTCTGACCCATCTTTTGTTATCGCCTCTCGAATAAGGGCTTCACTTGGATCGGCTATCCGTGAAAAGAAGGCCGGACGTCATTGGGAAACACTAGTTGGCTACACGCTAGCAGAACTGATGTCTCATCTCGAAAAACAATTTCTGCCAGGGATGTCTTGGGAAAATCGATGCGACTGGCATATTGACCATATACTTCCCGTTTCATCATTCGTTTTTGAAGCAAACGATGACAGGGAGGTGCGCGCTTGTTGGGCTTTGTATAACCTTCGTCCCCTTTGGATTGAAGATAATCTTAGCAAAAACGCTAAGCGAACACATTTGATATAGGTAAAAAATGGCGTCTGGAGCACTGAGACAAAAAATTGATTTTCAGGCAAGGGTCACCTCTCCCGATGAATATGGTAACGAGCAGACGGAATGGGTGACGCAATTCGCCGAACCGGCTGAACTTATTCCCTTGAAAGCGGGAGAAAGCGTCATTGCGGCCCGCCTCACAGGGACGCAGCCGTTCGTCATCCGTATTCGCAGCAGCCAGCGGGCAAGGGGCGTCACCACAGCGTGGCGAGCCATTGATGCGCGCAATCCATCGCGGATTTTCAACATCACGTCAGTGGCCAATTTTGACCAGAAGAACGCCTGGCTGGATATGATGGCGACAGAAGGGGTTGCGACCTGATGGCTATGCGGGCCGAATTGAAGGGCCGCGAGGCGCTGATGCGCCGGCTTGAGCAGCTTGCGCCGAACATTGAGAAATACACGGCGCCAGTGAAGCTCAAGGCAGCGGAAGAGCTGGCGGAAGCCATTCGCTCGAAAGCTCCTACCGGCGCGACCCTAGAATATATGGAAAGCATCGAAGGCGCTACGCTGTCGAGCAGACCAGTCGGGGAGCGGGTCGGCATTACGGCAACGAAAGACCCGACGGCGGCCGGTCTCTTCGCTGGCTGGATTTGGCACTTTCTGGAATTCGGGACTGCGCCGCACAGCACTGCTAAAGGCGGCGGCACAGTTCTCGGCAAAAAGCAGGCCGCTGCGGGGCAGGGGCAAATGCATCCTGGTACCAAGGCGCAGCCGCATATCTTTCCGACTTACCGCGCCATGAAGCCTGCAATCCGCAAGAAAATACTAGCCGCCGTCAACAAGGCGGTTCGCGAAGCGCGAGGCAAATAGATGGCATCGCCAGAACTTGAGCTTCAGGGCGCCATAGTCGCGCGCCTGAAGGCTGATGCGCCATTGACTGTTCTGGTCGGCCCGCGCGTCTACGATCAGCCGCCAACGCCCGTGACATATCCATATGTGACAATCGGCGAAGCGCAATTCATTCGCGACGACGCACTCTGCGTGAACGGCGGACAGACCTACCTGACCATGCACGCATGGTCTCAGGCGGTGGGCTTTCCAGAAGTCAAGCGAGTGGCTGACGCCGTCGTCGAAAGCCTGCATTTGGCGCCTCTGACGCTGGCGACCAACAGGCTCGTATCACTAATGCACCGCACCACGCGCGTGTTTCGCGACGCTGACGGCCTGACTTCGCATGCGGTCATTGAGCTCGTTGCCAATACCGAAAAGCCGTAGCCCAAGGCCGGCCACAAATCAATCACCACATCTAGGAGACTATCATGGCTCAGACCGGTCAGGTTCTCGGCAGAACCCTGCTTATCAAAATTGGCGATGGCGCCGACCCGGAGACGTTCAGCAACCTGTGCGGTCTGAAGACCCGCAGCTTCAATCTTTCGGCCAGTGAAATCGACACCACTATCCCGAGCTGCACTAATCCCGGCGATGTGGTCCAGAAGACCAGCCGCCCCGGTATTGCGAACCGTACCTTTCAGGGTTCTGGCGCGTATGTTGCTGGCGCGAACATGTCCGCATTCATGGCTCATGTCATCAACACGACCGCCTTCAATGCGCAGGTCGTTGTGCCCGGTCTCGGCACGTTTGCCGGCAGTTGGATGGTTACCGACTTCAGCGCCAGCGGTGATGTCGAGCCGAACATGGAATTCAGCGCGACGTTCGTCGCCGCGGACGTCCTGACGTTCACTGCGGAAGCTTAATTCATGGAAAAAGAGGAGAAAACCATGACTGTCCAGCCTGTCTCGCCGGTCTACAAGTTCCCGGTCAATGAGGCGCGTGGAGAAGCGCGCCTCGTCATCGATGATGTTGAACTCGTGCTTGCTGCGGAAATGGGGCGCCTTTCGGCCGTTTCCAGCCGCCTGCAGTGCAAGTCTCTGAACGACCTGTTCCTTCGCCTTTCGGACGTCGAGCCCGCTGCTACCGTAGCTGGTATCGAGCTCCTCACGGTGAGGGGCAATGCGATCGAGGCCATCACCAAGCTCAAGCTGAAGCATTTCGGTGCGTGTAAGATTGCCTTCCTGTCCGTGCTTGCGCATCACTTCGACGGTGATGAGGGAAACGCGGAAGCCGCCAGCGAGGCGGCGTAGAGAGCGGCGAGGACTTCCCTTGGCGAAAATGGATGCGAACCGGAATCGGCTCGCTTGGCTGGCGGCCGGCAGACTTCTGGTCCGCCACACTCACCGAGTTCTTTGAGGCCATCAACGGCCACAACGAGGCTCAAGGTGGCGAGACGGAAACGGGCGCTCCGAAGGCTAGCGAGTTGGATGCGCTGGTGGCTAGATATGGTTAGATGAAGCCAAGCGCTCGGCAATTTCGAACGACTTGCTGCGCCATCTCCTTGTCACTGAAGGCGTCTGGACGGTCTCGTAAGGCCTGGCAGAATGTCACGACCCTTCCGCTATCTCCATCCTTGGCGCCAGCCAAGTCATAGAGCTCGGCGCGCACCATGTCACGTTGAGCCAACGTGTCGGCTTGCTTTTGATGCGCTGAATATGCGGTCCACAAGTAGACGCCGCAGGCGACGATCCCCACTAAACATGCCACGGCGCTCAGCGCCTTTAGCCAACCATCCATCATCACCACCACCCAAAGGCCCGCCACCCCGCGGGCTTTTTCAATTCTAGGATGCGCATATGGCGAATGACAATACCGATGACCTGATTATCAGTATTTCGACTGACCAGGCCACGCTTCGCCGCAGCATCAAGCGCATTGAGACCGACCTTGGCGTTCTCGCCGGGACTGTCAAAAAGCAGTTCGACACAGTCGGCAAGAGCATCGACAACTCGATTACGTCGACGATGCAAAACCGCATCAACGGCATGGTGGGGATCGGCACAAAGGCCGCCAAGGAATGGACCGGCGCACTTGCCGATCAGGGCGAGGAGTTGGAACGGCTACGCGCCAAATACAGCCCGCTCTTTAATACCATCAATAATTACAAGATGGCGGTCTCGGACATCCGCCGCGCGCATGCAATTGGCGCGATTTCCGCCAACGAAATGGCGGCGGCTATCAGCAAGGAACGGCAGGCAGCGCTTGCGTCAACAGCGGCCATTAAGGGCCGAAATGCGGCCCTGGCCGACACGCCAACGCAGCGATCTGGTGGCAGTGGTGGGTCGTATAATACAGCCAACCTTGCCGCACAGTTTCAGGATATCGCCGTAACCTCTGCGATGGGCATGAGCCCGCTGCAGATCGCTCTTCAGCAGGGCACGCAGATTTCCGCAGTGCTAGGACCAATGGGCGCCGCTGGCGCGGTGAAGGGCCTTGGTGCGGCATTCCTGTCGGTCATCAGTCCCGTTTCATTGGCGACAATTGCATTTGTAGCCGCCGGCGCGGCTGCCATCCAATACTTCAGTTCGATGGACTGGGGCAGTGGCAAGTCAGAAGAAGCGCTGAAAAAGGAAGCCGAGCTTATTCAACGTATCGTTGATAAGTGGGGCGAGGCGCTTCCAGAGCTGAAGAAGTATGCCGACGAGCGCCAGAAGCTCGCCGATGGCAAGGATATCAAGGAAGCGGCGGCGATCGAAGCTGCCAAGCAGTGGGACGATCTTCGAACGAAGGTCAAGAACGTCAATGTCGAGTTTGCAGACGTCATTACGATGCTGCAAAACGCAGGCGCCGAGACTGGTCAGGTAATCGGTCTCCAGCGGGCGTTTAACGACCTGTCGAAGGGCATAAAAGACGGCACTGCCACTTCAGAGCAGGCGAAGACCGTTCAAAACGCCCTCGCCGACTTCGCCAAGGAAACCGGTATCCCGGCTATTTCCGAGTTTGCGAAACAGTTTGACGAACTAGCTAAGTCGATCGACGCGTCGTCTATCAAGGCAGGCAAATTAAAGCAGGAAGCGGCGGTTCTCGTCGATCTGATGAAGGGCTTGCCGCCACTAGGCACGCTCAATCCGATGACTGCGCAGGATGGCCGGTTCATGACCGACGCCATGGAGCAACAGAACCAGCGCGCCATCGATGCTGCGAACGCCGACCCGACCATTCTTAGCAACGGCCAGTACATTCCGGTTCCTACGCCAACTGCTCGACCAAATATCGAGTTGGAGGGCCTGCCTGGCGACGCGGCGAAGAAGGAACAAACGGCCGCAGAAAAAGCGGCCAACGCCTACCGAGACCTGATGAAGTCGGCTGATGACCGTATCGGCCAGATGAAGCAGGAAATCGACCTGCTTGGCAAGTTCGGCGTTGAGGCTGATGCCGCCCGTTTCGCTCTCGACCTGCTTCAAAATTCGGAAGACAAGGGCCGGTCGCTAAGCGAGGAGCAGCGGAAGGAACTCGAGAAGAAGGTCGCGCTCTACAAGCAGTATTCCGAGACGCTCGCCAAGGCGAAGCTGTCGCAGGATCTGCTGGAGGAACGTCGGCTCAAGGGAATGTCAAAGACCGACCAGAACGTCTATCAGACGCTCAAGGAATACGGTCTGCCGACAAATCTCGATAGCGACGAGGCGAAAAAGATTCGCCAGGCGATCAATATCAACGATCTTTCCGATGGCATCCACTCGTTCTTTACGGACTTCTCGTCCGCATTGCAGGAAAACGGTGGCGATATCGGTGAGGCATTCGCCAAATCACTGAAAACGGCCGCACTCAACGCCCTGAACAAGTCGCTTGAAGATATCTTCGCGCGGCTGTCGGAAACGTTGGCAACAGCCCTTCTTGGCGGAGGCGCTGGCGCTGGAAGCGGCGCCGGTGCACTTGGCGGGGTTGTTGCCAAGGCGCTTGGGACCGAGATAAGCGGAAAGGCGCCGGTCGGTGCGGTGACGCGTATGGCGCTTCCAGATGTTGGCGCCACGACAGACATCGCCGCCTACATCTCCAAGGCGGCAGCCGCACGAGGCATTGACCCGTCCATCGCGCTTAAGGTTGCGAAGTCTGAGGGCGGCTTGAATAGCTGGAACCTTCAGTCGAGTTACTTCAAAAACGGGGTTCAGGAACCCTCGTTCGGGCCATTCCAGTTGTACAAGGGGGGCGGCCTCGGCAATGACTTTATGCGTAAGACCGGTATGGACCCAGCACTTGCGTCCAGCGGTCCTGCTGGCGTGGACTTCGCGCTTGATCACGCATCAAAGAACGGCTGGGGTGCATGGTACGGCGCGGCGAAGGTCGGCGTAGGCAAGTGGGATGGCATTGGCGCGAATAACGCTTCCGACGCCGTCAACAAGATGGCCGAGTCGGCGGGCGCTGCGACCAAGGGCCTAGACAGCATGGCAGGCGGGCTGGGTAAGGTCGGCCAGCAGCTTTCGACAAGCTTCTTCCCAGCAGCGCCTTCCGCGCCAGGTGGCGGAGGGCTTGGCGGTCTGTTTTCCGGTCTTTTCGGAGGCGGCGGCGGAGCAAACCTGTCGAAATATCAGGGCATGGTTGGCCTCTTCGCCGAAGGGGGCGTCATCCGCGGCCCCGGCAGCGGCACGTCCGACAGCATCCCGACGATGCTCTCTGATGAAGAGTTCATCGTCAACTCACGCCAAAGCAAGAAGCATCGCGCTCTCCTGCATGCCATCAACAACGGCACGATTGGCCATATGGCCGCCGGCGGCGTTGCGCGCAGCATAGGCGCACCTGTTGCTCCAGCGCTAGCGGCACGCCGTACGGCTGCAAACGACAACGCCAACCCAGGCATCCTGCTGGTCCAGATCGTTGGCGCCAGCGGCGATGATCACGTCCGTATGCTCGTGAAGCAGGGCGTTGGCGAGGGGCTGCAGCAATACAATAAGTCTCAAGAGCGCGGCGGCTTCGGCACGTTGCAGGGCCGCTATAACGCGCAAAAGGGCTGACCGGCGCCGCGTCTGAACCATGGGTTACGGTAGTTGGCTGGCGGCACCGGTTGCGACCAACGTCGCTCCCAAACAATCAAAAGTCAAGGGGCCGCTGTGGCGACATATCTGAACCAGCCAACGCTGGAAGCCAACTTTCTGGCTCCGGTGCGAACCACCTATGACGTTGTCGGCTCGTCGGTTGACGGCGGCCGCAACGGCGCGGGCGAGGGGCAGTCCATCGAAATGAGTGGCGGCGGCACGGTCGTCGCCACTTACGAGGATTGCAAGATCAAGGATCCGGAGCAGTACGAATACATCAATATGCTCGGATCGCGGATGAACGGCGGCTTTCGGTTCATCAATGTCCCGATCATCACTGACTGGTTCGGGCCGTTTCCTCGCATCAATAAACTGCCGACACCAATCGTGTCAGGAATTCCGCACTCCGACGGATCGTACTTCGATGACGGATCTGGCTACAGCCAGGCGACTGTCTGGGGGCAAATCACGGCGGATGCTGCGCTTAATGCCGGCATCATTTCAATGCGGGTCTACGGCATGTCCCGCCCATTGCGCTGGTCCGATTGGTTTTCGATCTACCATGAGGGCGGCAAGGGGTGGCGGGCATACCGCTACTGGGACGTTCTCGATCGCTACGACGATGGAGTCGAGACGATCGAAGGCACCGACGTCAATTATCAGGAATACAGGCTGGCGCTCGCGCCGCCGCTCCGTGAAGCGGTGACCGCCGGCACACGTGTCGAGTTCGCCAGGCCGCGCTTTGTGGCCAAGTTCCGCGGCGACTTCACATTGCCCTCCGTCGTCGAAGCGTTCTTCGTGACGCAGCAATCCATTCAGTTTTCGGAGGCTTTCTAGCCTCCAAGCCACCCACTCCCACCACACATCAAGGCTCGCTCAGGCGGGCCTTCTTCGTATTAAGGAGCCGCCTATGGGTTGGGTGCCTGACAACGTCATTGACGAACTAGCCGGCAGCCACCAACTCGGCATCTTTCTCCGCATCGACACAGACCCGGCTCTGCATATGTGGTTCGGCGTCAACGACATCCCGGCCAACTTCGACAGCGTCGACCCCGACGGTACGGTCTATCTCGGCGGCGGGCGCCTGCTTGGCGTTCCCACGCTCGAGGTACTGGTCAACGGCACGGCCGATAGCGTCGAATTCACGCTTTCCGGCATCGATCCTGCCACCGCTGCAAAGACCATCGACAGCCTGCCCCCCGTCCGCGGCGCGACCGTACAGATGGGCATCACGACGCTGGACCAATATTTCCAGCCGATGAGCAACATCATCCCGATCTGGATGGGGACAGCGTCTCACGTCGGCGAGTCTTCGCCGGCGACTCCAAGCGGTCAATCGGTTTCGATCACGCTGTCGCTTGCTGTTGTTTCCGGTGAGGCCACGCGATCCCGCCCGGCCCGCACGCTGTGGTCATCGCCCCACCAGAAGGCGATCTCGCCGACCGACAAATTCTGCGACGGAACATCACGACTCGCGCGCGGTGTCCAGCCGACGTGGACGCTGGGCTACTAGCCCACGCGCCCGGCAGGCCAACCCCATAGGTTACCATGACATTGCAAGAGTTTATGGCGCTGCCTCACCGATTCCGGTGGGGCGGTCAGGGCGGTGACGACTGCACGACATTCCTGGCGACGTGGATTTCTTATCGCCTTGGTGTCGATCCGGCCGAGGACCTTCGCGGAACCTATCGCGACGGCGCTGGCGCACATCGAATTCTCCAAAAGGCAGGCGGCATTGAAGCCTTCATAGCAGGCCGCCTAGCGCCGTTAGGCTTTACCCGCACTGACACGCCAGAGGATGGCGATATCGGCGTGGTGAAGGCTCCTGACGCCTATTCCGGCGACGAAGTCCACGTCGGTGCCATCCGCTTCGGCAAGCACTGGCTTGTTCTCGCGCCAGCCGGCGTTGCCTGCAAAAAACTCGATCATATCGCCGCATGGCGCATGCCTGCTGGAGGCGACAACTAATGAGCTTCCATCATCGTATGATGCTGCAGCGCTATGGGCTGTCGCATACGACGTCGCTTTATAGCCAGGTCGTTTTTGACCCGATCTTCACGCCGCTTTTTACGGCAATTCTCGGCGCCGGCGGGCTTGGGTTGACCGGAACCGCGCTATCGATTGGCGTGGGCGTCGCATCGGCCATTGCTACCACCGCGCTTTCCATCGGCATTCAGATGCTGATGGCGCCAAAGCCTCCGAAGCCGGAGGCGGCGAAGGTGCCGCTGACGCAACCAATCCCTTACCGCATTTGGGGGGTCGGCCGCACACGGCTGGGCGGCGCCTACATGCTCTGGGAATCGAACGGGCCAAATCTTTTTTCGGTTCAGGCTGTAGCGGCCCATCGCATCAAATCGTTCAACCGCTTCTGGCTCCATGACGACGAGGTCTTCATCCCGCCGGGGGGTGGCATCGCATCGTATCCAGGCGAAAGGTATGGCGGGAACGTCGGCATATTCTATCGCCTTGGTCTTCCAACGGAAACGGCATACCCCGGCCCTGTTTCCGCTTTCGGGGCTTCTGGCCTGTGGACGAATGACCACCGTGGGGACGGGCAAGCATCTCTTTCAATGTTCGCCTCTGCCGAAAGGCAGAAGGACCAAAACAAGCGATTTCCATACGGCCCTCCATCCCTGTCGGCAGAAGCTGATCTTGCTCTTTGCTGGGACTATCGCGACCCCGCGCAGGATCCGGAAGACCCCGAGACTTGGGAGTGGACGCGGAATTCAGCGCTGATTTGCGCTTGGCATCTCTGCTTCAACGAGTTCGGCTTCAGGCTCGACTACCAGAAAGCGATCATGCCGGTTCTCGATCTCTGGATCGAAGAAGCAGACATCTGCGACGAAGACGTGCCGTTGGCAGCCGGGGGGACGGAGAAGCGTTACGAGTGCAACGGCAGTGATACTACCGAGAACGGACCAAAGGCCGGCCTGAACGCCATTCTGGCATCTTGCGACGGCCATCTTGTGGCGCGTGGTGACGGTGCCCGCATCCTGACGGTCGGCAAGTTCCGCGAGTCTCGCTGCGTAACCCTATACGATCGGGATATCGTCGGCCACAGCATTCAGTACGACGTGCTGTTTGAGGACGAGATCAACCGGCTTGTGCCGAAGTTCACATACCCGGCCACGGCGTATTCGACTTGCGACACGGACTATTTCGAGGATGTGGATGCGCAGGTCTCCGCTGGACGCATCCTCTCGGAAGAGGCGAATTACCAGTGGGTCCACCAGTGGCGACAGGCTCGCCGGCTTGGTCTGCGCGACTGGAAGCGACTTCGCCAGAAGGTTAAGGGCTCGATCGATGTTCGATTCAGCGGCATTAACTCGGTCTATGCCCGTTGGGTAAGGCTCGATGCGCCGCTTCGCCTTCCGAGGCTAAACGGCAAGCTCGTAGAAAACAGACGCTCTGTCCTCGCGCTCACGCGCGGCGGTTTCTCTATGGATATTGTTCAGCATCCTGAAGATATCGATGATTGGAACCCATTCACCGATGAAGGTACGCAGCCTCCCGTGCCGACCGCACCGGCGTCGGAAGACATCGTCGTTCCGGTCATCAATCTGGTGCAGGCCAAGCCTAGTGCTGGTTCGGTGTACATCCGCGTGGTTATCATTGACCCTGTCGACACCAGCCTTACACCAGTCGTTCGGTATCGTGTCGCCGACATTGGCGGCGGGGTGCCTGGTGCGTGGGTGGAACAATCCTTCCCGGATGCCGCTCCAGACCTTGGCTTCATCAACCTGAACACCAACGTCGTTCCGGCAGACACGCTGCTGAATGTCCAGGTCAGCTTCCTGACATCAGGTGGGGCTTCGTCTGATTGGTCCGTGACTGCGGACATCACTTCGACGGTCGATCCTACTGCACCGGGCACTCCGGTAAGCATGACGGCACCCAACAGCGTCACCACCGTTCCTGTCAGCGCAAGAGCTGCGAACGACAACACCCGAGTGTTGATCTTTAAGCGCGGCACAACTGTTCAGTCATACGCCGCAGCAACTGAAATCGCGCGGTACTCCGTAACGGCCAACCAGACGATTTCGTTCAGCAATACGCCCGGCGCCGGCACTTGGAAGTACTGGTGCGGCGCTGAGAACATTTCTGGCGTTCCGTCTGCCGCGCAGGCTTCGGCTACCGCGATAGTCACCTAATCCGAACCGAATACCACCAAGCCCCTGGCCGCTAGCCGGGGCGCTTTTGCATGGAGATATCATGCCAGAATTAGCCTCGATCATCTGGGCAGACGGCCCGTCTACGCAGCCGCAGCAGCCGCCTAAGTCCAAGATCAGGGCATGGGGCGCATGGCTTGAAGGCCTGATTACCGCCTTCACCTCAAACGGCGGTCTGATCTATTCTTCGTTGGCACTCCTCAATGCCGACCTTGCCCATGCCGCCAATTCCATGGCGTGGGTTTACGGCGACGCGACCGTTGCTAACAACGGCGTGTACGGCAAGGTCGGTGCCTCTGGCGTCGGCTCATGGACACGCCGCAGCGACCTGCCGTTCTCGTTCATCATCGCCAACGACGCCGGCGCGGGCACGCCGAATGCTATAATCGCCACCACCGCTATTCCCGTCGTTTCATCGGCGCTAGTGTGGATGAACGTTGCTGATACCAATACGTCGAGCCCCGTAACTGTCCAGTTCAATGGCGGGGCAGTCCTGACAATCAAGGCAAATAGCGGAAACGACATCATCCCTGACGGCTTGATCGCAGGCATGATCATTTTGGGCATTGTGTCTGGCACAACTTTCCGACTGATTAGCGACCAGGCAAGCGCTGCTTTTCTGGCAGCTGCAGAAGCGGCACGAGACGCGGCCCTTGCTGCGCAGGCCGCAGCTGAAGTTGCACGCACTGGAGCCGAAGCCGCGCAGGCCGGTGCCGAGGAAGCTCGTGATGAAGCGGTCTCTATCGTCACCGGTGGTTTCTTCATCCAGAACGATGTCACCTACACCATCGGCTCAGGTCAGACCTACGCGACGATTGCCGCGGCGCTCACCGCCCTCAAGACCAGGTATATCCTTCCAGGGGTAATTGTGACTTTGGCAGTGGTCGGACATGTCGACTGTGGGGCGTCTATAGGCATTTGGCAGCATGTCTGCGCAAACCAGATCAGGATAAGGCCGGCAACAGGGAGTGAGCCGCTGACGCCGACATTGACTGGTGTGCAGTCGGTTACCGGGTCGCGGGGAAACTATAGCGTCACTTATAACTTTTCCAGCGTTGCCGGCATCAGCGTCGGCGACGTGCTTTTGCTCAAGGACTTCCCGCAGTCCTTTCAGACGCAGGGAGGCCAAGCGGCGCCCCAGCGGGGCGGATGGGCTTACGGGCTCACCAATGCCGGTATTATGCATGCCGTGGCGACCGTCGCCTCTGGGACACCAACGACGATTACCCTGTCGGGAGGCACTACCCCAGTTTTCACGACGGACATGATTGTCGTCTTCCTCGGTCAGATCAGGAAGGTGACGGCGGTTGCCGGGTCCACGATCACCGTGAACGCGGCATTCAAGCAGTTCGGCACAAGCATTGTCTATTACATGCTCCTCGCCACTGAGGCAGGCACTATGACGGTCTCCTCCGGCAACGCGACCGGGACCGGAACTGCTTTCCTATCCAGAGCAAACCCAGGCGACACAATCCTTATCGCCGATGGCAACGATAGCCTAGCGAGGGTGAATTCCGTCTCGTCGGACACAGCGCTCGCGTTCGATCGGACATTCACGGTCGGGTCCGGTTCCTACTTCGCCATCATCAATCATCCCGGACAGCATGAAGGCGCTTTCAAGGTGACGGCTGTCGACGCAGTGAACAACCGCGTAACGGTAGCTAACCTGTCGAAAGCAGAGTGGCTCCCAGGGGTAAGAGGTTTCACGAGCGCGACTGCCAAGGTTATTCGCGCAACACTGTTCGCGAGCGCGGATGGCATTCAGATCAACGCGCCGAAACTCGATATCGATGACGTCGGTATCGTGGGGACGGCTGGCGTTGGAAACGGCATCTCCGCTGATGGACAGAGCGGTTACGCGATCTCGTCGATCACTCTCGGAGCTGGGACGCCAGTCATCGGATGGAACGTCGGTGTAAACCTTCTTAATGGGTCAAACCTATATGCGCAGGAAGGTTATTTGTGTGGCAACACCTACGCGGGGCTAAATATCGCCCGAGCGACAGCCGATCTCGATAGCGCATTTGCTTGTGGCAACGGGCAATACGGTGTGGTTGGTGACTGCGGCGGGTTTCGCGCAAGTCGCTTGCATGCGAACTGCAACACCATCGGCTTCAGGCAGCAGGTTGGCGGCAACGCCTATTCCGACTGGTCCTCGTTTGCCGGCAATTCGGAGGCTCACATCCTCAGCGAAAACAAGTCGTTTGTTCAGTTTGTGGGCGCCACCTGTCTGCATGGCGGGCGCAGCGGATCCGGTTCAGTGGTCTGCTTCGATGCGCAAAACGGTGGCGGTGGTCGCATCACGGGCCTTTCGTGCATTGGCAACTACGGTGGAACCAACATTGCCGGCTCGGGGACGGCGGCTTTCGAGATGCACTACGCAACGCTCATCGCCAACAATGGCATTGGCATCAACCCGCGAGGCGTAAGCGTGATCGAGGGCGATGCGGTGGGTGTGGTCGGCAATACCGGTCAGGGGATCTACGTCGAAAAAGCCGGGCAGTATGCAGGCAACGGAATGCATATCCGCGATAACAAGTCCGGTGGCGTGATCTCCACTCAAGGCGGGAAATTCATTTCGACTTCCGCCTACTCGGACGACAATGCGACGTATGACTATACGGTCAGCACAGGTGGCTATCTGCTAGCCAACGCCTACTTGGGGACGCCCGTCTTCGGCGCCACGCTCAATAAAATCTTGGGCGGCGGCGCGTTGGTAACTGACGGATCTCAGGTCTCGATGGGCCCCTAAAGGGCCCGTCAGTTAAACGGGGATTCCCTTTATTTTCACGCTCAGACCATTGACTACAGATTCGAAATATTCGCAATCGATGATGTAGTTTCCTGCCCACGGGTCACCGGTTGTCCTGCACCGTTCTATCTCCCATCGCTCGTGCTCAGTGATGGGACCTTCATAAATCGTTATTAGCGACGCCTCGGATAATTTTTCGGAATGTTTCGGCATACCTCATCCCCCAGATGAAAACCGATCCAATCATAACGCAACCTATCCTAGCACGCCAGCTATGGCGTGCGTTTCTGGCGTTTAAAAATGGGTGAGGTCATCACTCACGACCGATCCACCAGCCCCATCGCCACCCAGAGACCGAAATGAAACTCATCACCATATGGCGACGTGTGCTTTTGCACGTCAGGTCGCTTCTGCTACCTGACGCAAAGGCCATCGCAAAGCGCGCCTGGTCGCTCCGCTTCATCGAGCTCGCAGCTGCGGCCGACATCATCCTCAACATCGTGCCCGTGATCGGCGACTGGCTGCCGTGGTGGCTCACGCTGCTGCTGCTTGGCGGCGCTTGGTTAGCGCGACTGGTGTTGCAGCCTGCGGCGCCCGCGACGGAACCCGAAAAGGAGGCAGTGAATGCCAATAAATAGAATTTTCGCCACCAAGCGAGCGAAGGCGCTTGTCGCGTCTATCGCGGCGGCTGCGGTCAGCGGCATGGTCGCGATTTTCCCAGGCCGGTCGCCTGTCCACGACGATACGGCTCTCGCAATCAAGATCCTGCAGCCATGGGAAGGCCGGTCCCTCGTGGCATATCTGGACACACTACCTACCAAGCCAGTTTGGACCATCTGCGATGGCGACACGGACAACGTTCGCAAAGGTATGGTCGAGACCAACGCTGGTTGTGACGCGCGCGTAGCCAAGAAGATGGAGCGCGATTACCGGCCGTATCTAGTCAAGTGCGTTGCTAACTGGGAGAAGGCTCCGCTTAGTTGGCGCGGCTCGATGTTGACGCTCTCGTGGAACGTCGGCGTCGGCGCAACCTGCAATTCGATGGCTGTCCGCCTTGCCCGGGAAGGCAATTACAAGGAAAGCTGCGAAGCGGCTACTGCCTTCAATAAAGCGGGCGGCAAGGTGTTGCGCGGCCTAGTTAACCGCCGCGAGATGGGTGACGCACAGCGCGCCGGCGAGGCAGAGGTTTGTGTATCGGGGCTCCCAGCATGATCGCCTTCCTCCTAAGCCCCATCGGGCGCTGGCTGATGGGTATTCTCGCCGCTGGCGCCTTGCTCACCGGCGCCTACCTCTACGTCGACCACCAAGGCTACCAGCGGGCCGCCGCGCACTATGAGCAGCGCATCGCCGTAATGCAGCGGGACGCGGCCGAAGCAGACGCCAACGAACAGCGCAGGCAGACGATCGCCAACAATGCTGCCAAGGCGCGTGAGGCCGCAGCTATTGCCGCGCTCGAGGCCGAACAATCCACCACCGAAGAACTCCGAAGGAGGCTGGCCAGTGAAGCTCAGCAAGATCCTGACGCTGGCCGTGTTGCCCTTGGCGCTGGCGGCGTGCAGCGTATCAACAAGGTCCGTTAGTCCGGTCAAGCCGCCGGCGATCGTCGCCCCGGATAGCAAGCTTCTCAAGGCGTGCGGGCTGCCAGTCGATCTCGGCACGAAGCCGCTGACGCAGGCGCGGCTTGAAGACCTGTGGATCGCCGACAGATCGGCGCTGCTGGACTGCTACCGCCGCCACCTGGCTTTGCGGAATTATATCGTCAGCCGTGATGACGACCTCCGTGGCGGGAAGGGCGGTAATTGATGGATGCTCTACTAGCTGCCGTCGGCCCACTGATTCCCGTTGTCGGATTTATCCTCACCGTATGGTGGAAGGTGGAAACCAAGATTGACAAAGCCGCCGCAAAAGCCGAGGCGGCGCAGAAGGATCTGGCCGCCCACAAGCTCCATGCGGCAGAGACCTTCGCCACGAAGGCCGGGATGCAGGAACAGACGACCCAGATTATGCGGGCAATCGAGGGAGTTGGCAACCGTATCGACGGAGTCCATGAGCGGCTCGATCGGATGTACGAAAGCCAGCCGGTGCGGCGTTCAACTCGTACTTGATTCAAAAAACCAATACCTTTCTGCAATAACAGATTTCTTATTTCAGCCCCTCTTCCTTGACCGGGAGAGGGGCTTTTTTTTGTTTAATCTTGACAAATTTGTAAAAACCATCTATTGATTAAGCATCGGCCACCAACCGATGCGGCCACCAACCGCCATGCGCTCACCGGCGCCACACCACACCAGCAGAGGAGGCCGTATGACCTATCTTAGACGCACTCTCCATGCATGCGCATTCGTCGCCGTCGGCGCGGCAGGATTTTTCGCTCCAGATGCGGCGGCATTCGTCAATGCTGCGACAGATCCGGTACCGCCGTCTGTGACAAACACCGAATCAGCATCAGTGATGGTTCTTTTGCCGCAAAGTACCGGATCCGGAGTTGCGATCGGTGGAGGCGCAATTCTCACCGCTGCCCACGTCGTCGGTGACGAAAAGCAGGTTACCATCAAGAGCAGGGATGGAGCCGAGACGCCTGCGGAGGTGCTTTGGGCTAGTAAAGCCTATGACATCGCGCTGGTAAAAACAGACCATGCCATTCCGTCAGCCACCATCGACTGCAAGTCCGCGTCCGTCGGCGACGCCATAATGACTGTCGGAAACCCGCTTGGTATGCAGTTCATTTCCACATACGGAAAGATCGCGGGTGAACCCAGAGAGATGGGGCCTTGGAAGACTGTGTTCGTCACGGATCTGACCGTCATCATGGGGAATAGCGGTGGCCCGGTCTTCTCGGGTGGGAAGCTGGTGGGGATTGCTGTAGGCGTTCTCGGAGTGCCGGAAGAAAACGGCGCCAAGTCATATCTGGGGCTAAGCACGGTGGTGCCGTCGTCGGTTGTCTGCTCGCTGATGGGGAGGGTGGAGTGATGGCCGCTCGCACCGCAGTCACCCAACTCGAAATCGCGGCGCATTGGCTCAATGAAGCCGGACGCCACTTCGCCGATCTGAAGCAGTTCGATCAGGCCGAGAATTGCAAGCGCGTCGCCAAGAAGGATGCCCGCACATGACCTCCCGCCTCATCGTCATCAACACATGCTGGGTCGCGCTCGTCGTCTGGGCCACGGTCATGGGCTATACGCAGTTCGTGTTTACGCATGACATTTCAGGCCTGTCCTATGTGATCAGCGCGCTGTTGGCCGTTGCAGTGGTTGCAGCCTTTGCCGGTCGCTCCAATTTCCTGCCGCACGTCAAGCTGTGGTTCGTCATGCTTGGCCTGATAGGCAATATTTGCGGATTCGTGCTTGCTCTGCATGGGATGGCCGGTGGCTCGCTCGGTGATGCGGATGGCCTCATGAAGATGGCGACCGCGCTCCTCGATGGCATGTCCGTGGCGTTCTGCTCGACGCTGGTTGGTGCGATCGCAGCGCTGTGGACGAGCACTAACGCTTGGATTCTCGGGCTGGCGGCAAGCGAATGATCCGCACCCTCATCCAAGACGTTCTTCTTGCCATGCTGCTTGGCGTGGTGGCGGTTGTTATGTTCATCCTGCCGTCTGTCAATCCCGCCGCCCAAGAAGACCCCATGTCGCAGCCCGGCAACCTTGTTGTCAGTGCGGCATGGCCAGCCGGAAACATCGACGTGGACCTGTGGGTCCAGTTCGGCAACGAGCAGGCGGTTGGCTACAGCAACAAGTCAGGTCGCGTATTCAGCCTGCTGCGCGACGACCTCGGCACGTCAAACGACCTGTCGGACCTGAACTATGAGTCCGCGTTCACGCGCGGGCTTCCAGATGGCGAGTATGCAGTCAACGTCCGGTGTTACGGTTGCCTTGCGCCGCCCGTGCCTGTGTCGGTCGAAATACGATTGGCCGATGGAGGGCTGGTTTGGAAGGGCGTGGTCACGCTGGTGACTGACAAGCAGGAGCGGACTGCACTGCGGTGGAAGATGAAGGACGGGGCCGTGGTGACTGGCTCGGCGTCGAATGTGTTCAAAGAGATGAAGAGGAGTGGGTGATGGATACCAATAGGTTCATAGTGGGCGGCGCGGTCGGCGCCGCTATCACGGGACTCGCCGTAGCGGCTGTTGTTGCCTTCGGTGTCACAACAATCCCAGGATGGATCGTCATCTTTTACGTCGCGGCGCTCACTGGGGCGGCAACTGTGGCGGGGGGCCGGACATGACCAGCAACACACACACGGCAATCGTAACTGTCACCTTTCAGGTTGAATTTGAGGATGATGGCGAACTAGCCATCATGGATCAAGCCCATGAAGCCGCGATTGCGCGTTTCAACGAAAACGAAATATGGGACTCCAAGGTCGACGAAATCCACGAATTGGCGGTGATCGCATGACCCCAGCCATCACCCTCTGGCTCGCCTTCGTCTTAGCCGTCGGCGCCGTCACGTGGTTCGGCACCCGCCGCCAAGCCATCGCCTTTACGGTCATATCCATAGCCACCGCGCCAGCCGTACTGCTGACGCTAGGCCACCCATCGACACTCAGCCCTCCGGCGCAAGCAACCGTCCTCGGCGCGCGCATCGACGTCGACAAGGCCATCTACGTTCTGCTCGATGGCCCTATCCCGAAATACTACGTCCTGCCGTATTCGACCGGCGCGGCGAACCAGTTGAAGGCAGCTATGGATGGCGCGGCCGACGGGCAGGGTTCCGTGTCCATGCGTATCGGTGAGGATGGCTCGCCTGGATTTGCAGAAGAAGTGCCGCCGGCCACGCCTGAGAAGCGGGCCGAGCGGGCGATGTTGGGAGGTTGATGCTGTGGATGATTGGATAGAATGGAATGGCGGCGATTGTCCGGTAGACCCCGACACGTTGGTATGCATCAGGATGCGCGATGGCGAAGAGAGCCTCCCAGAGTGGCGCATTAAAGCCAGCGGATGGTTCTGGCACCACCGCGACAGCATTGGCGACATCGTTGCGTACCTCATCATAAAGGAACCCACCAATTGACCACACCACCACTCACCGACGAACAACTCGACGAAGCCGTCGCCGCCCTCAAGGAACACGGCAGCCAGGTCGCAGCCGCATCCGCCCTTGGCCTCGCGCGGTCTTCTTTCCAGAACCGCCTCAGACGGGCGGCCGAACGCGGGATGCTTGGCGTTAAGCCGGTGTTGCCGGGGTTCCGCATCAGCCAGGTGACCTCCACGCCGAATGGTGACTTCGTCCAGCAGAAGCCGGAGCGCGGCGAAGAGTGGGCGCTGCCCGACGGCCATAGCGTCAAGGGCGTCTCGGCGCTCGTCGATGCGGAAGGGCGGACGATTCAGCAATGGATCAAGACGAAGGAAGAGCCGTCGGCCGTCGATATCGCCGCGATGCTTAAGTCGGCATTCGACGACGTTGCGCCAGCTGAGCCCATTCCAGCACCTCTCGTCTCGGAAGATGACCTTCTGACGCTCACGCCCCTCGCTGACTTCCATGTCGGTCTCTTCGCGTGGCATCGCGAAACCGGCGCGAACTGGGATCTGTCGATCGCCGAGCGAGTTATCGGTTCCGCTCTCGACGACTTGATTGCCAGAACTCCGCCGAGCGGTCATGCCATCGTTTTGGGCGGAGGCGATCTGCTCCACAGTGATTCTAACGAGAACAAGACGGCAAAGTCTGGCAACGTCCTTCAGGTCGATGGGCGTTACCAGAAGGTGCTGATGACCGCCTGCAGGCTGGTCGTGCGCGCCATTGACGCCAACCTCGCCCGCCACGGTCACGTGACCGTCCGTGTCTTGCCAGGCAATCACGACGAACACGCATCAGTCGCCGTCGCCTATTTCCTTCTGGCTTGGTACCGCAACGAGCCGCGGGTGACTGTCGACGTAGACCCGTCGCTGTTCTTCTGGTTCCGCTTCGGAAAGGTGCTGCTCGGGGCGACGCACGGCCACACCGTCAAGCTCAAAGATATGGCCAGTATCATGGCCCACCGCCGCGCTGAAGACTGGGGCGCGACGGTCCACCGGTTCATTCACGGGTTCCACATCCACCACTCGAGCAAGTACGCGACAGAAGGCAATGGCGTGATTTCGGAATCGCACCAGACGCCTACGCCGCAGGACGCTTGGCACTGGGGCGCCGGCTTCTTGTCCGGTCGGTCGATGCAGGCGATCTCGTATCATCGCGAGTTCGGGGAAGTTTCGCGCGTGCGGGTCGCCATGATGGATGCGGCCAATGACAACGTGCCGTCGCGAGCGGCCGCGTGACCATTCACTACCACGGAACGCCGCTCACGCCGCGAGCCGAGCTTGAAAAGATGAGGGGCAAGCACCTTTGCGTGTCCTTCGCCAATCCCGGCGATGCTGACTGGTGCCTAGCGAACGCTCAGTCGGTACTTTGGGATAATGGCGCTTACGTCTTCTACAGCAGCGGCAGGCCGATACTCAACTGGTCCAAGTTCTACATCTGGGTTGAGCCAAGGTTGGGTCACCCGCATTGGGCTGTGGTTCCTGACGTTATTGGCGGTGGGGTGGAAGACAACCTGGCGCTGATCAAGCAATGGCCATTCCGTAAGGAACTTGCTGCTGTCGTTTGGCACCTAGACGAGCCAATCGAACATCTCATCGCGTTGGTGGAGATGGGCTTCGGTAAAATATGTTTCGGGTCGGCCGGGGCATATTGGCAGGTCGGCTCCGAAAGGTGGGCAAGAAGAGTAGATGAGGCATTTAACGCTCTTATCCGTCACTTCGGCCACTTGCCTTGGATTCACATGCTTCGAGGCCTAGCGGTATGCGGTGACATCTGGCCGTTCGCCAGCGCGGACAGCACGAACGTTGCCAGGAACTTCAAAAACAAGGGCAACGAGGTTTGCCCTGAAAGAATGGCGCGGCGTATCGACGCCGTGCAGAGCCCAATCAAGTGGGTAGATAGAACCGCCAACCACCACAGAGGAGACCTATTCGATGTCGCAGCTTGAGAAAACAATCTATTTGTGCGGGCCGATTAACGGCTGCACCGACGAGGAATGCAAGGACTGGCGCGAGTTCGTCAAGTCCAAGTGGGAAGGCAAGACGCTCGACCCGATGCGGCGCGACTACCGCGGCAAGGAAGATGAATCAGTCAAGGAGATTGTCGAGCTCGACAAGATCGACGTCACCGATTCCGATGTCATCCTCGTCAACTACGACAAGCCGAGTGTCGGCACATCCATGGAAATCCTCTATGCCTTCGATCGCGGCAAACTCGTCGTCGTTGTAGCCAAGGAAGGCACGCGCATTTCCCCGTGGATGCGCTATCACAGCCACAAGATCGTCGGCTCATTCGAAGCAGCTATCGAGTTCGTGCGGGATTTCTACGCATGAAGAAGCTGGCTCTCTTGATGGCGGCTTTTGCCGCCACGGTCCCCGCCGCCAACTGGCTTATCAGCAACGTCGGCACGGTCTGCATTCCATCTGGCCCGTGCCTCATCCCAGTCGGATTCGGTTTAACCGCTCCGTCTGGCGTGTTGCTTGTAGGTCTGGGCTTAGTCTTGCGGGACATGGTGCATGAGGCTGGCGGCGTTCGCGCATCTATGCTGGCTATCGCTATCGGCGGAGTTCTGTCGGCGCTGTTCGCGCCTCCGGCTTTGATATTGGCTTCAATCGCGGCATTCATCCTGGCCGAGTTGGCAGACCTTTTTGTTTATGCGCCACTGCGCGAGAAGCGCTTTGGGTTGGCCGTTCTGGCGAGTGGCGCAGTCGGTGCGGTGGTCGACAGTGCGGTATTCTTGCTGCTGGCCTTCGGGTCTCTCGCTTTCATCGAAGGACAAATTCTAGGCAAGCTCTGGATGAGCCTACTGGCCTTCGCTTTTATCGCATACCGGCGACGCGCTTTGCTCGCCTAAACCACCACCACCCGCCGGCCACCAACCGGCGGTCACCACCACAGAGGAGACTGAAATGGAAATCGTAGGCACACTTAGAAACGCGCGCCGTGTCAGCGCGAGGGAAGACATGCGTGGTCCCTGCCTTTACGGGCAGGTCTACGGCGATACGAAGGGCCGCTTCCTGGACGGCGAGTACATCACCACCAGCACAATTATGAGCGAGGACGGGGACCTCTTCAAAACGCGCTACAGCGCCTACAAGGTCGAGCATTGGGCTGGCCAGCCGAGCAAGCCGGTTGTTGCTGCGAATGACAACTACTCCGACCTGCGCGCTGCAAACGTCGCGCGCCAGAAAGAGTGGGACGGCGACGACCAGATTGACCTGGCCTATCGCGGCAATGAACTCGCCGGCGAAGTTGGCGAGGCTTGCAACGTCATCAAGAAACTCGAGCGCGAGCGCCGTGGTATCGCAGGCTCTCGCGACACCGTCGCGCATCTGGCCGAGGAACTTGCTGACATCATCATCTGCACCGATCTGGTGGCAATGCAGGCCGGTATCGACCTGAACAAGGCGGTCGCCGCCAAGTTCAACGCCACGAGCGAGAAGGTCGGGCTTCGCACCCGCTTGGTGGCGGCATGAACTACGGACAGGCTATTGAGGCCATGAAGGCTGGAAAGCCAGCGAGACGCACCGCCGCCGGATACGTGCATCTCGCTCACCGCGGCACACCGCTGCAGTATCTCGAAGCCGTTGTCGCTGGCGAGGGGCGCAAGCCATACATCCCGTCGATAGACGACCAACTGGCGGAAGACTGGCAGGTGCCGCAGGCGCCCGTGAAGGAGGCTGCGTGATGTACGTGTTCAGAAACGAATCTCCTGTGCCGGTCGAACTCTCTACCACCACCTTCGGCCCGCTCGACAAGTACGTCGCCGCCAACGACAACGTGCCGCAGGATGAAAGCGGCCAGTCGGCTGGATTTGGGTTCGCCTCCATCCGCGGCGAACTGGGCAGCGGCAAGCCATACCTCTATAGCGAGGAGGAGCTTGCCGCCAAGGAAGACCCTCTGGCAGCTATCGCCAACCTGCCTGGCTTCATCTATCTCGGCTCACCTTACGCCAAGTACCATGCTGGCATGGACGAGGCCGCGCGCGTCGTCACGCAATGCGCCGGCAAGCTTATGGCTCGCGGCCTGCGGATCTACTGCCCGATTGCACACGGTCACGCCGTGACGCGCCATCAGGAACTACCGCGCACCTGGGATTACTGGAAAGACCAGGATCAGCCTTTGATCGATGCAGCCTCGGCGCTCATCGTTCTCGAAATGCGCGGTTGGTGGGATTCGGTCGGTCTCAAGTACGAGTTCGAGTCGTTCTTGGCCGCAGGCAAGCCGATTGTCTATCTCGAGCCGTATGATCTTGGCGTGTTCGAACGGGGTGTGCGGAGGTCGGCGTGAGCAAGGATAATATCGACGGTACCTGCATCATTGGCTACGTGGCAATGGTGGCCGTGGCCTACGGTTTCTTTGTAAAATCCATGTTCGCGGCATTCGGCCCCAGTATAGCGCACATCATTTTCGGTATTCCTGTTGCGGCCTTCTGGCCTGTCTCCGGGCTCATTTGGCTGGGGGTATGGCTCGCATGACCCAGTACGTCCTGCTGAAACGCGACCTCTACGAGAACCCTGGCCACATGGGCTACACCGGCATCCGAGACAAGGCGGGCACATGGCCCGCCGAGGACTTCGCCGGCCACGGCATCCCTATCAAGGACGCATACACGCCGAAGGAGCGTGACAGCTACGCCATTCCGCTCGACGTCGCGCCGGAGTTCACCAACGAGTGCTTTCACGACCTGTCACTGGCCCACCTTCGTGGGAAGGTTGACCGGCTCCAGGAGGCGCTGACGCCGAGCGGATCGACGAAAGCAGCTTACATTGGAGAGTTCAGCTTTGATGTCGAAGACAGGGACGAGGACGGCGAGGAGTGCTCGCGCAACGTCGTTGTGCCTTGGACGACGGTGAAGGAGATAATGGCGGCCATTCGGTCGCGGGCGGAAATGAAGGAGGCGGCGTGATGTTGGCTTGGTGGATGAAATTTCTTCCATACATCGTCGTCATCTGGATGGCCAAGCGAAACGCCGAACGCTTTGACTTCCTGAAACCGGGATATAGCAGCGTGGTCCCATTTAGGGACGAGGTCATCTCGTGGAGTAACGCCAAATGACCACCATCAAGCCCGGCGACGAGGTTGTCTGTGTCGACGACAGCACCCTTCCACTGCAATACCTCGGCATCCGTGCCGGGGAGATCTACAAAGCCCGATGGGTCGGACCGGTCACCAGCTATCTGAACGGCGACTACATCGGCGTGCGGCTGGCCGGCATTAACCGCGGCGTCTGCCCTGAATTCGGAGATGAGGATCCGCCATTTCGGGCAAGTAGGTTCCGGCCAGTCGTGAAGCCGTCGGCACCAGTGCGAGAATTGGAGGAGGCGCTATGAAGCTTGCGGTTATTGGCAGTCGCGGGTTCCGTGACCATCGCCTTATGCATGAACGTCTCTCAGAGATGCGGCCAACACTTGTCATAAGCGGCGGCGCTAAGGGCGCAGACCAAATGTCGGAGACGTGGGCGCGGCGAATCGGCGTGCCCACCCAGATTTTTCTGCCAGACCATAAGACGTACAAGCACGCCTTCCACCATCGCAACCGCCTAATAGCCGAAGCTTGCGATCATCTGATGGCGTTCTGGGACGGATCATCGACTGGGACCAAATACACGATTGGTTACGCTCGCCGGATCGGCAAGCCGGTAACCGTGGTGAGATATTGAGAGGAGGCATTATGACAGAGAAAAAGTGGACGAACTGGAACGGCGGCAAGTTCCTGCCGGTGCCAGAGCAATCGATCGGCGACGTGCGCCTGCGCTGCGGCAAGGTGCTGACCGGCATCAAGGCCGGCGACGTGCTGTGGGGCCGCGCCAAGCGGGAAGTCGCGGCAAACGACAATGACAGCAACGGCGGTGAGATCGTCGCGTATTGTTTCGAGGGGGAGGCGGCGTGATGGGAGGCGGGGATCGAAAGCGCCTGCGACTGGACTACATCGGAGCCAGCATGGCCGGAGACAACCGGCACGCCTTGGCGATCATGCAGGAGCTTGGCGTGCGATGGTCATCCGCGACGCCGCAGCCTATCGCGGACTGTTGGATATTTGATGACTGCACCGACGTCCCATCAAAACTTCCTTCATATGTAGAGGAGACCACACCATGACCCTAGCATCTGAAGACTCCGGCTGCATCACCGAAGTGCCGGCCGCCAACGACAATATCCCGGCGGAGATACGTGCACTCGGCGCGGCGATCGGGAAATATCCAGAAGGCACGCCATCCTCGTCGTTCGACCTGCCGGCCAATGACAACAACCTACCGCCAATCGTCGCTTTCACAGGCCAGGCTGGCAGCGGCAAGTCGACTGCGACGCGCTATCTCGTCGAGCAGCACGGCTACACGCTGGTGAAGTTCGCAGGGCCGCTCAAGGACATGATGCGGGCGATCGGCCTTGACGAACGTCAGATTGAAGGCGACCTGAAAGAGACGCCGTGCGAATGGCTGCAAGGTCGGACTCCCCGCCACGCCATGCAGACCTTGGGCACTCAGTGGGGGAGGGACTGCATAGGGAAGGACTTCTGGATCGAGTTGTGGGTGAGGAGCGCCAACATCATCATGCACGACGGCGGCCGCGTCGTGGTCGACGACTGCCGGTTCCCGAACGAGGCAAAGGCTATCCGCGAGCTAGGCGGCGATATCTTCCGCCTTGTCGGGCGGGGGGGCATTGCCGGCAACCACGAATCGGAGCGCGGGTGTGGCGATGAGGATCTGGTCATCGCCAATAACAACACGACGGCCGAGTTGTTCAACAAGGTTGACGATGCGTTGAGGCGGTATGGGTGAGATTCCGAATGATGTTATGAAGGCCGCAGAGGCTGAGTACGATAGCAGCGATATGCACCTTGGCCCAAACCAAACGAGGGCAGCTATTAAGGCTCTTGCCAACGCCATCCTCGCAGAGCGACAGCGTTGCGCGGATGTGGCGCAGAAGGAAGGTGACGGCTACAAGGAGGCCGGGCTGCCACAATCAGCGATGGGGGCGTACACCACCCGCCGGGCAATCTTAGGCATATAACGTTCTCACCCACCACAACCCGCCAGTCACACGGCGGGTTTTTCTTTCATCGACCCGCCCAATACCGACCGATACGGGCGGCCGCCGCATGCGCCGGAGATCCAGACATTATAGATCTCTCGCCCCATCGCGGTCCTGCTTCTAGACAAAATGACAGCCGATGTGCCGCCGAAATAGACTGCCTGGCCTATTCTGAATTTCCAAGTCGCAATATATATTCGTCTTCGACACTGCGGATCATCCGCAACGATAGGCGTATTCATTACGCCACCTCCCCGAAAATCATGATTATTTTCGCCCGTCCTGGTCAAGATGGGCGTCATATTTGAATTTCACAATATACTAATATTGAGTCGGGATAAATTGGCATATATCGTTTGATATAATCAGATAGGATCGGGGAGTTTCTCGACATGGCTGCTGTTTTCATCCTCGCACTTGGCTGACGGCGCCAAAGCCGGGAGTTGATAACACGCCGTTTAGACATGCCGCAGCGCCTTTAGCGCACCCTTGCGGGTCAGCCTGGACATAACGCAACGCTCCCGGCCGTAATGGCCAAGGCGAGCGCTAGCCGCTAAGCAGCGCACAGTTTCAGCACGCACTCTTGTGCGCACCTATAAACGGTCAGGGTTATCAAGCCCGTAACGGTTATACGGGTGTGGCGTGCGGATGGGAATATATGATTTTTCTTATGTGTTTTCTTGCCGAATCCAGTCGATATCGAACTTGATAGTCTCCAGAAACTCCTGCCGCCGCTTCATTTCTGCGCCGTCACCGTAGGTGGGCCGGCCGAACTCGTGCCCCATAAGGTCGGCCTGCATGCGGTCGGAGGCGTCGGCGTTCTCAATTCGATCTTGGAAGGTGTGGCGTAACGAATAGACCGTGTGCCTCTCGGTAGGGCGCAGGCCGTTCTTCTCCATGATTTTGTTGATGATGGCCGAAGCCGAGTCGGCCTTGTCTGCATATCGCGGAAAGCCGTTCGGGTGCTGTTTGGCGGCCCACAGCGCCACGCCTACGAGCGGGATGCGGCGAATGGAGTAATCTGTCTTCTGGCGCCTGTCGGTGCGCTCAGCGACCTCGACATGCGGCACGGCGTCATCTAGCCGAATATCCTGCCGGCGGAGGTTGCACACTTCGCCAAGCCGCATGCCTGTCTCGGACATGATATAGACGATGTGCCTGGCATCCTCGTTGAGGTTGTCCATCGCGCCAGCCTTGAGTATGTTGTCGCGCACCCACGCTGCGGGGAACGGCATGCGCTTGTCGAGCTTGGTGGCGTTGGTCTCCTTCAGACGAACCTTGTCCCACGCCGTGCGGTATTCGGTGTGCAGCGCGTCGTCTATGACGGTAAGCATGCCCTTTATGTCGCTGAAGCTTCGATTCGCGCTGTATGCCTTGAGGCTTTCCTTCTTCTTGCCGCCGGTCGTCTCTGCGCCTTTGGCGATTTTTTCGATCCACCAGTCGCGGAACCGGAGCACGTCGTTGCGCGTAACATCTGCCCATCGTGCATCGCCAAGCAGGTCTTTCAGGTAGCTTATGGCTCGCTGGCGGGAAACCTTGTGCTTTGATATCTGCCGCGGTGACATGCCGGTGAGGCCGGCCTTGTTGTATTTTTCGTAAAGCTCCCAGGTGTTGCTGATGCGCGGATCCGGTTCAGGCGCGAGCCCTAGGACGCCTGCCGGAATGGCGACGCTTGTCTCGAGATGTTGTGAGGCAACGGCGGCGCGCTCCCTGAACTCGTCTAGCGGCGTCATCGCCACCTCCTCCACCGGTCGATAGGTGAACCCCAAGGACTGCGCGGCCTTCACGGCTCGCTCATATTGCTCGATCGTCGATGCGTTGTCGTTGCTGCTGGCGATCGCCACCCAAAGCGCGGTGGTAGCCTTGTGGATTGCCTCGGCGCGCTCCAAGGCCTCTTTGTGGCTTTTCGTCTTTAAGCTCTTTTTGACATGGGGCGCACCGCCAGTCTTGGCATGAACCTCCAACGGGATGCGCCGGTAATATCGATAGACGCCGCTTGGCTGCTTCTGAACGTATTTCGACAGATCGTCCACCGTATCCTCCTGTGTATCCAAATATGTAGCCAATAAAGTAGACTACAAATGGGAGCCAAGCAATAGGCGTAAGAACAAAATCGTTGAAAGCATTGATTAAAAAGAAAAACCCACGTTGCGCTAACAACGTGGGTTTTAATAACTGGCTCCCCGGGCCGGATTCGAACCGGCGACCTGTCGATTAACAGTCGAATGCTCTACCGCTGAGCTACCAGGGATCATCCGCGAAGGGCCGCGGCGTGTGCGGCGGGTAATACAAATGCTTT
>Ga0209257_1000538_pt1 | contig 65300 bp, 73 predicted proteins | sample AraplaCvi_mCL_r2_FD_184277 | JGI IMG/M metagenome (GOLD analysis project Ga0209257, IMG submission 184277) | Arabidopsis root microbial communities from North Carolina, USA - plate scrape MF_Cvi_mCL_r2 (SPAdes) (version 2) | ecosystem: Host-associated > Plants > Roots > Endosphere | place: USA...
CCACCGCCAGGCTGTCGGCGTCGGCGTCCGAATAGACCACCACCGTCGATATCCCCAGCCGGCGACACGTCTTGATCACCCGCACCGCGATCTCGCCCCGGTTGGCGATCAGGATCTTCTTGAACATGCGGCCGGTCCCCAAGCTTTTGTCGTTGTCTCTTGGACAGGGCTATCAGGCCGCTGGAGGTTTGCAACGCCGCCGCCGCGTGACATGCTCCATGACACCGGTTTCCAGGAGGAGCCGCAACGAAGAGCGACGACCAGCGCCAGCCCGCCGGCCGCGCCGCCTGAGAGGAAATTGCCGATGTTTCGTCCCGCCTTCGCGCTGCTGGTCCTGGCCGGCGTCCTGGCCGCCGGCTCCGCCCTGGCCCAGACCCCGCCGCCCGCCGCCCCCGCGGCGCCGCACGCCCCGCCGCCGGCCCCGCCCTACGGCCGCCCGGTCACCCTGGCCGAGGCCAAGGTCGCGGCGATCGCCGCCGAGGCCGAGGCGCGCAAGCAGGGCTGGTCGATGGTCATCGTCGTGGTCGAGCCCAGCGGCGCCCTGGTGCTGAGCGAGAAGATGGACGGCGCCCAGTACGGCTCCAACGACGTGGCCCGCCGCAAGGCCGAGACCGCCGCCAACTTCCGCCGGCCCAGCTCCTACTTCCAGGAGGCGGTGAAGGGCGGCACGCTCAACGCCATCTTCACCGGCGCCCTGGCCATCGACGGCGGCGAACTGCTGATCGTCGACAACAGGATCGTCGGCGCCATCGGCGTCTCGGGCGGCTCCGGCGCCCAGGACGGCCAGGTGGCGCGACTTGCGGCGGCGGCGCTGAAATAGGGCTTGGCGACGGGAGACCGCCCCCGGCCAGGTTCGCCTGGCCTCAGGCCTCGAACTCCCGGGCGAACATCGCCACATAGTCGTCGTGCTGGCCCTCGGGCGCCACCAGCCGGCAGATCGCGGCGCTGAAGGTCACCGGGGCCGAACCCGGCGCGGTGACCAGCTTGCCGTCGGCCACCGCCTTGGGGGTGTCGACATAGCGCTCGATCCCGGCATAGGCCGGCGCATGGCCGGCCAGCCAGTCCGCGCCGTTCGAGGTGTGGGCCTTGCCGGCCAGCAGCCCGGCCCGGGCCACGGCGACGGTCGCGCCGCAGATGGCGCCGACGATCTTGCCGTCGGCCTGGACCTGCCGCAGCAGGCCGTCGAACGCCGCGTCGCGATAGCCCGGCCAGGCGTCCGAACCGATCAGCAGGAAGACGTCGGCGTCGGCCAGCACCGGGTCGGAGAACCGGTAGTCGGCCGCCGCCAGCACGCCGCCGATCGAGGTCTGCGGCTCGCCGTCCGGCGTGGCGATCTCGATCTGGACGCCGTAGTGCTCGCGCAGGGCGGGCAGCACCTGCCCAGCCTCCCAGTCGGCCCAGCCCGGTTGCAGGAAAGCGACGGCGACGGTCATGGCGGGGTCGTCTCGGCGGTTCGGAACGAACGCACTCGCCCGCCTTATGCTCCGGCGCGACCGCCTTTGTCAGCAGGCCGCCGCCCTCTACCGGCCCCCTACCGGAATGTTCGCCGAGCGCCCATATTGCCGGCCATGACCGACACAGCCCCCCTCTCCGCTCCCCAGTCTTCCAGCGGCTTCGACCTGACCCCGCCGACCGAGCCGGAACGCCAGCGCCTGGAGGCCGACCTGACGGCCGAGGAGGCCCGCGTCCTGCTGCATCACGGCACCGAGGCCCCGTTCTGCGGCGGCCTGCTGGGCGAAAAGAGCCCCGGCGTCTATTGCTGCCGCGAATGCGGCCTGCCGCTGTTCGAATACCGGACCAAGTTCGAGAGCGGCACCGGCTGGCCCAGCTTCTACGCCCCGTTCGACCCGGCCCACGTCAAGGAGGTGCGCGACACCTCGTACGGCATGGTCCGCATCGAGACCCGCTGCGCCCGCTGCGACAGCCACCAGGGCCACGTCTTCCCGGACGGCCCGGCCCCGACCCGGCTGCGCTACTGCATCAATTCGGTGTCGCTGCAGTTCGTGAAGGCCGGCGATCCCCTGCCCGACCCGCTGCATCGCGGCGACAAGGTCCCCGCTTAGATGTCGACGGCGCGCCGGCGAAAGGCCGGCGCGCCGCTTCGGATCAGGCCTCGACGGTCTCGCGCGGCTTGGCCGTGGCGGCCAGGCCGTTGCTGATGGCCTGGGCGTAGTCGGCGGGCGTGGGCTTGCCGCCGCCCGAGGCCTCGGTCGACCAGATCCCGCCGCTGTTCCACAGGAAGCCGCCGGTGATCCCGGTCCCGGCGAAGCCCGCGAAGGTCTCCTGCATCTGCCCGGGCCCGAAGCCGTCGGCGCCCAGCACCGCGAAGCCTGGGACGATGAAGGCGTAAGGGTCGGACACGCCCGTGGCTCCCGCCGCCTGGACCGCCTGGGCCCATTGGGTGGGCGAGTTGCCCGCCCCGCCGGCGTAGCACTGCAGGTTCATCCACTTGACGACCTGCTTCTGGCCGTTCTGGGCGTAGACGTCGGCCAGGCAGCCGGTCCAGAAGCTGGTCGCCGTGTACGGACAATAGGTGGCGTAGAGCCCCATCGAGCCGACGTCCAGCGTCAGGGCCACGATCATGGCCTGGTCGTCGCTGGTGTAGCCGTCCTCGGACTCGTAGTCGAAATCGACGCCGGTCACGCCGAACGCCGAGACCAGGGCGCCCAGATTGGCCTTCACCTGGTCGCGGGCGTCCAGCCACGCGGTGAAGTCGCTGGTGGTGCCCCAGGCGCCGACCGAGACGATCAGGTCCCGGACGCTGCCGCCGCCGTTCATCAGCGTCTTGATCAGGGCCGGGAAGTTTGGATTGACGCCGCTGGTCCCGTCGGTGGCGTACTTGATCTGGCCGCCGCGGACGAACAGCGTGTCGTTGAGATAGAGGTCGCCGCCCGCGTGGATGTGGATCGACCACAGGATGACCGTGGTGACGCCCGCGTTCAGCTGGGCCGCCTGCTGGGTGTAGGGCACGGGCGGATTGGGATAGCCGTCCTGGAACAGGCCGTTGCCATAGATGGCGATGGGATAGGCCGACATGGGAATGCCTCCGCGCTCGGAATGAGCCGGCGGCACGTTAGCGCAACATGAAACTTACGCGCGTATTTTTGCTTCACTATCGCGTTACGATGTTCCCGCCCTCGGTGACCATCGGGTTGCTGTAGGTCAGGTAGCCCCGCTCGACCATGCGCCGCATGGCCTCGTAGACCTCGGCCAGCTCCTCGTAGGCGGCGCGCAGGGCCGCCAGGCGGGCCGTCTGCTCGGGGGTGATCGCCGAGCCGGCCTCGGTCATGGCCACGGCCTCGGCCACCCAGCGCGACCGGGCCAGGGCGGCGGCCACCGCCAGGCGCTGGAACTTGCCGCCGTCGCTCTTGCCGACCACCTGGGCGATCACCGCGGTGTTGGAGGCGAAGGCGGTGTAGTCGATCTGCTCCAGATGGCCGCGCAGGCGGCGCTGGGTCTGGGGATCGGTGTCCTGGGGCTCGAAGTGGTCGTGGGTGCGGCGAAAGCTGGAGGTCACGGTCGAGGACATGACGGTCTTCCCTGGGCGCCGCCGGGCCGGCGGGTCGTGGGCCGGCGGAATGGAGACGACTGTGCGCCGACAGCCTTAACGGCGCATTGAGAAGCGTCAGCACGTCAGTCGGACGCCTCCCCCAGCTGGGACAGCCAGTAGTCCCGATGGGTCATGGGGTCGTAGCCCCGCAGCATCCAGGACGGAAGCTTCCAGTCCGGATCGTCGTCGCCGTACCAGGCGCCGGCGCCGCGCAGGGACTCGACGAAGTTCCAGTGCACGTGGGGCGGACTGCCGCGACGACGGCGGAACTCGGCGCGGCGCGTCTCCAGCAGCGCGACGATGCGCTTCCTCAGCGCCCGCTCGCGCGCGATCCGCGCCTGCTCGGCTTCGCGGACGGCCCTTTCGGCGGCCCTCTCGGCGGCGCGGCGTTCGGCCGCCGTGGGCTCCGGCGGCGGCGGAGCGGGACCGCCCTGGCGGTGGGGCCGGAGGCTGGGCGGATTGCGGCGCGGGTTCTGGGGCACGGTGTTCTCCTGATATCGGACGCGCACGGGGTCGCCGCCACGGGCCGGGCGGCGCGTGGAGCCAGGTGGAGAGGCGCGGGGCGCCGGGCCGCGCCCGGAGCGATGGAAGTTGCGATACCGTTTCGACGAGACCTGGACGCCCCGCGCGACCGTTTTCCGCAAGGCCGGGGCGCGCGGGCCTTTTCCACCCTTCACCCCACCCGGTGGTTCCCGCCGATCTGTGCACCGCTTGATTTCAGAGGCGGGAGTGAGTCTGACGGGACCGGAGCGAACCCCACGACGGGCGACGATCCTCCGACGGACCGCCGATGGGCGAGCTTACGTCCCTCGCCCTCTGTTCAAGTCCCAGCGGCCACGCTCACGCGCCTCCGAGGGACCCCGCTCGATCGCACCCGCCGCACGCATCGGGCCGGATCCAAGCGCCCTCTCCCCGCGACGGGATGACTATGAGTATGCGGGCGGTTTGAACGCCGAGGATAAGGCGCGCTGCTTTTTATTCGGGACGTTGAGGATATTGGATTTTCTCGCCGGCGCGACGGGGATGGGCGCCGCTCGATCCCCGTTCGCAGCGAATAGGCTTACGCCAAGCGGACGTTCTGAATGTCAGCCGAGGGTGGAAACAGGAAGATGGTGCGAACGCTGGATGCGGACCTTCGTGAAGTCAGCCGAAGCCCGGCGACAGCACGGATGTCGAATGGTGGCGGTCCGCTCCAAGCCAAGATAGGTTCACGTCCATCTGCTCCTCTCTGAAGGCAAGCATGCGTGCTCTCCTCTCCCTCCTCGCCGCGGTCGCCGCGGTCGCCTCGCCGAGCCTGGCCGCTCCGAGCTCGATGTTCGATCAGTTCGAGCACCTTTGCCTGAAGACGCGCGCCGAGCCAGTCGCTGTCGCCAAGGCCGTTTCGGAGGCCGCCGACTGGACTATTGTCCGCGATTTCCCTTCGGCGATGCTCCCAGCCTATGGCGGCCCCTTCGACCACGCGACGGTTTGGTCCCGGCCGGCGCCCGACGACGACAGCATTCTGCTGGTGTCCGGCGTGGAGGGGCCGACAGAGAACCAGAGCCAAATCTGCACGCTGTCCGGCCCGTTCGACGCGGCCGCTGCTCAGGCAGCCAAGGCCTGGCTGGCCGAGATCAAGCCGCTCAGCGGGCCCGGGCCGGACGGGCTCTACATGATCCTGGAGACACCCACGGGTCGGCGCGCGGCGACCGGAGCCGAGCTTAAGGATCGGAGCAATCTGAACAAGATGATGGGCCTCACCGTGCAGACGGCGCCTGGCGAGCTAACTGCCCTGACCGTATTCGTGGGCGTCGAGCGGTGACCCGTCGGACCTACTCTTTCTAGTTCTTACGAAAAATGTTGGCGCGTGGAGCGTGAAGGATCGACCTACGCCAAGGCTGCGCCCAAGCGGACGTTTGGAATGTCGGCCCAGGGTCGGGTCTGGAAGTCAGCGCCGGGCCAGCAACCGGACCTTGGACGCAATGCCGGAAGCGGACGGGGCGAAGGTCGGCTCGGGTTGGGAATTGGAACTTCAAGCGCGATGAGTTACCGCCCGGCAACGAGCCAGAAGACGCAACTCATGATCGACGCCGCCAGCATGGCGCCCGCTGCAAGTGAAAGACTTCCCATAGGCGAAATTACGGCCGTCGCCGTGAGACATCCGCCCAGCACAACAGCGATCAACCGCTTCGCCTCAGGCCATTTCCTGGCCCTCGTGATCAGAAGCACTGGAAGACCGCCGATCACGACGCCCGCAAATGCCGCCGAAGACCAGAGCATAGCTCCAACGACAGCCCATCCAGGCGACTCGAAGTTGTCGACCATCGGCCTTGCCAGAGCGGGCGAGGCCATCGCCAAATCGACGAGATAGCCGGTCAGCAAGACCAGGGGCGGAGCGCACAGCGCGCTGACAATCACGCCGCCTAGGACGCGTACCGCTCGCTTCATCATTGAGCCCCAGCCTCTATATTCGACTTGATCATCGCCGCAGTTTCGCTTGGCGCAATGAAAGGCCGGCAAAGGGCCGGGTCGGGAAACCAGACCCGTCTCCTAAAGCGGACATCGCCCCCTCGGCCATGGGCGGACAAGCGACGCCGTAGCCCAGGCCGAGCCCCCCTACCCCAACGCCTTCCACCCGAACGCCAGCAGCGGTCGCGCATCCGCCGCGAAGTCGGCGATGATTTCCGCCAGCCCCTCGCCGCCGATCTCGGCGCCGGTCAGCGGCCGCCGGACCAGCCAGCGGGTGCGCTTGAGGGCCGCCTCCAGCGGACCGCCGGCCTGGTCCTCGAAGCCCTTGGGCATGCGCTTGGTCGGCTCGCCCGGCTCCAGCACAAGGCCCTTGGCGGCCAAGGCCTTCTCCACCGCCGCCCAGCCCCTGGGGTCGGCGGCGATGGCCCGGCGGAAGGCGTCGATGTGCGGGCGCTCGCTGAGATAGAAGCCCGCCGCCGCGAACGGGCCGTGGCCGAAATAGCCGGCTTGCGGGTCCTGGGCCGACGGCAGGGTCGAGGGATCCAGGGGGTCGATGGTCTCGGGGTCGAAGGCCGGCGCCGGCCCGCCCTCCGGCTCGATGTGCACATAGAGCAGGCCCGGCGACAGTTTCTGGCCGTCCCGGGTGAGGGTGGCCGAGACGTGGGTCTTGTAGGGCCGCTTGTCCTTGGAGAACCGCACGTCGCGATGGATGCGGAACACGCTCTTCTTCGGGTCGCCCGCCAGCGGCAGGTCGCGCGCCGCCAGGGCCCCGTTCAGGGTGTCGATCAGGGCCGCCAGGGTCGGCTTGAGGCGATCGTCGTAGACGGCGCGGTTGGCGGTGAACCAGTCGCGGTCGTTGTGGGCCGCCAGCCCGGTCAGGAAGGCCAGATCGGCGGCGGCGAAGCCGGGGAAGGACGTGCGAGTCATGGCGGCAGGCTAGACCAGAAGACGGCCGCCTGTCCCTGCTGACACCCCCTGTCAGCAACCGCGCCAAACCGGAACCGATGGAGAACAAACGGCCTTGCGCGAAGGCTCCGGGTGGCGGACGGTCCGCGCCGTTCCCTCCCCCCTTCAAGGAGCCTCATCATGAGCATCCAAGACATCGCCGCCGACCTGGTGGCCCTCTGCAAGGCCGGCAAGTTCGACGAGGCCGGCGAGAAGTACTGGGCCGACGACGTGGTCAGCATCGAAGCCATGCCCGGCGACATGGCCCGCATCGCCGGCAAGGCCGCCGTGCGCGGCAAGGGCGAATGGTGGGCCGCCAACAACGAGGTCCACGGCTTCACGATCACCGGCCCGTTCGTCAACGGCGACCAGTTCGTGGTCGGCTTCAAGATGGAGGTCACGCCCAAGGCCACCGGCGAGCGCACCACCTTGGACGAGGTGGGCCTCTACACGATCCGCGACGGCAAGATCGCCGAGGAGCGGTTCTTCTACTAGGCTGGCCGCCGCGACCTCGCCCTTTCTGGCAAGACTGATCGGCGTTGCGAGACCCCGATCAGTTTTTCCCAGGCGTTTTTTCGCTCCGCTTGGGCGGCTTTGGATCGAAACGACCGGTGCGCAGATGGTCGGGGCCTTGAGTGGCGTCCCAGGTCGCCTGCCGCAGCGCCTTCTCGACGATCTCGATCATCGATCCGGGCTTAACGATAGCCTTGGCTGCTTTGGACAAGTTCAGAACCTTCCTCATCAACCCTATAATGGTACCACGCGTCAGACAGCGGCCGATAGGTTTCGGCGAACAAGACCAGGCCCCGGGCATGTCGCCGCCGAATATCCGGCTCTGGCACGTCATGTCCGCCCGCGGCGACGCGCTTGGCGACCCGCGCGACGGCGAAATCCGCGGACACCACCTCGAGATAGTGGATCGTCACCCAGTATCCACGCGCCCGCCAGGCGGCGAACTGGTGAGCATAGCTGACCGACGACAAGGTGGTTTCGATCGCGAAACTCCCTCCGGCCTGGGTGATTATTCTCAATCGCGCGATCAGTTCCCGCCCAGCCGCCAACGCGTTTGAAAAACCACCCTCACGCTGAATTTCATCGGCGTTCAGGAAACGCGCATCGGGATAGGCGGCCGGCAGCAGGCGGCGAGCGAACGTGGTCTTGCCCGCACCGTTCGCGCCGGCGATGAGCACCGCATCCACCACCCGCTTCCCTGCCTAGCACCTCCGCCGCACAAGCGAGAACAGAGAGCGAACCAATATCACAGCTCCAGGAACGCCTCGAACCCGCCGAAGATCATGCGTTTGCCGTCGAACGGCATATCCTTCATGTACGGCTCCAGGCGCGGGTCGGCCATCACCTTGGCGACGATCTCGTCGCGCGAGGCCTTGTCCTTGTAGGTGATCCACGAGAACACCACGATCTCGTCGGCCGTGGCCTGGACCGCCCTTGGGAACGAGGTCAGTTCGCCATAGGGCACATCGTCGGCCAGGCATTCGACGTAGGACAGCGCGCCGTATTCCATCCAGACCTTGCCGCCCAGCTGGGCCATCTTCCTGTAGGCCTCGATCTTGGCCTTGGGCGCCGCGAGCACGAAACCGTCGACATAGGACATGGCGTCCTCCCTTGTTGCTTCACCCCCAAGGACGGTTGAACGCGGACAAGGCCGACAACGGAGTCGATTTTCGGTCGGTCAGTGGCCCAGCGCAGCGACGACGGCCTTCTGATGGGCCGGATCCAGGTGCTTGGACACCGCCTTGATGATGTCGGCCGAGACCTTGGCCACGGTCCGGACGTCCGGCGCGGGGTCGCCGCCGTGGATCGCCAGCCAAAGCTCGATGATCCACTGGGGATCGTTCCTGTGGGTGGCGGTGATCTGCCGAGGTTGAAGAGCCACGATAAGTCCTCCCGGTCGCCGCGCCTTTGGCGCTTGAACCTATGAGTGTATACCGCGATCCACTCGACCGGTGATCACCACCCCGTGATGACGCGGGGCGCGCCGAGACGCGCCCCGCGCCGGCCTATTCCGTCTTCAGATAGATCTCCGACCCCTGCTCGCGGAACTTGTCGCTCATTTCGGCCATGCCCTGTTCGATGCTGTTGGGGGCCATGCCGGCCGCGAACTCGCGGACTTCCTGGCTGATCTTCATCGAGCAGAACTTGGGGCCGCACATCGAGCAGAAGTGGGCGGTCTTGTGCGCCTCCTTGGGCAGGGTCTCGTCGTGGAAGGCCCGGGCGGTCTCGGGGTCGAGGCCCAGATTGAACTGGTCCTCCCAGCGGAACTCGAACCGCGCCCGGCTGATGGCGTCGTCCCACATGGCCGCGCCGGGGTGGCCCTTGGCCAGGTCGGCGGCGTGGGCGGCCAGCTTGTAGGTGATGACGCCGGTCTTGACGTCGTCGCGGTCGGGCAGGCCCAGGTGCTCCTTGGGCGTGACGTAGCAGAGCATGGCCGTGCCGAACCAGCCGATCATCGCCGCGCCGATCGCCGAGGTGATGTGGTCGTAGCCAGGGGCGATGTCGGTGGTCAACGGGCCGAGCGTGTAGAACGGGGCCTCGTGGCAGTGCTTGAGCTGCTCGTCCATGTTGGCCTTGATCTTGTGCATGGCCACGTGGCCCGGCCCCTCGATCATCACCTGCACGCCGTGCTTCCAGGCCACCTTGGTCAGCTCGCCCAGGGTGCGCAGCTCGGCGAACTGGGCCTCGTCGTTGGCGTCGGCGGTCGAGCCCGGGCGCAGGCCGTCGCCCAGCGAGAACGACACGTCATAGGCGCGCATGATCTCGCAGATCTCTTCGAACCGCTCGTAGAGGAAATTCTCCTTGTGGTGCGCCAGGCACCACTTGGCCATGATCGAGCCACCGCGCGACACAATGCCGGTCACGCGCTTGGCGGTCAGCGGGACGAACGGCAGGCGCACGCCGGCGTGGATGGTGAAATAGTCCACGCCCTGCTCGGCCTGCTCGATCAGGGTGTCGCGGAACACCTCCCAGTTCAGGTCCTCGGCCACGCCGTTGACCTTTTCCAGCGCCTGGTAGATCGGCACCGTGCCGATCGGCACCGGGCTGTTGCGGATGATCCAGTCGCGGATGTTGTGGATGTTGCGGCCGGTCGACAGGTCCATGACCGTGTCCGCGCCCCAGCGGGTGGCCCAGACCAGTTTGTCGACCTCGTCGGCGACCGTGCTGAGCACGGCCGAATTGCCGATGTTGGCGTTGATCTTGACCAGGAAGTTGCGGCCGATCGCCATCGGCTCCAGCTCGCCGTGGTTGATGTTGGCCGGGATGATGGCCCGGCCGCGCGCCACTTCCTGGCGGACGAACTCGGGCGTCACGAAGTCCGGGATGCTGGCGCCGAAGTCCTCGCCGTCGCGCACGCACGGGGCGTTCTGCTCGCGGCGCAGGTTCTCGCGGATGGCGACATATTCCATCTCGGCGGTGATGATTCCCGCGCGGGCGTATTCCAGCTGGGTGACCAGCTTGCCCTGGCTGCCCTTGAAGATCGGGCGCTTGGCGGTGAATTGCGGGGCCAGGTGCTTGCCCTGGGCGAAGCCGTTGTCCTCGGGCTTGACCTCGCGGGGATTGGCGACGACCTCGACGTCGCCGCGGGCCACGACCCACGGCTCGCGCACGCGATCCAGGCCCTTCTCGATGTCGATCCTGGCGTGCGGGTCGGTATAGGGGCCCGACGGGTCGTAGATGGTGACCGGCGGCTCGTTGGCGCTGGGGTGGACCGCGACCTCGCGGAACGGCACCCGGATGTCGGGGAACAGGCTGCCGGCCTGGTAGACCTTGCGGCTGCCGGGGCGTTCGCCGGTGGGGATGGCGCCGATAGCGTCTTTGATCGGCAGTTGAACGTTCATTTCGGGCGCTCCTCAAGCGGCAAGGAGACCCGGACGTGTCGCGCTAAGTCGGTCTACGGGCGGGGTTTTCGACGTCCCGGCCGCGTTCCCTCCCTTCGCCGGCATGACCCGGATCAGGTTCGACGGGTCAGGGCGGACGCCCAATCTCAGCCGCGCGAAGCGGCCCCCCGGTGAACGGTGGGACACTAGGCCGACTGACGCGAGGGTCAAGGGCGGTGTGAAACCTGGCCGCAAACGGGACGAAAGCTTGGCTATGCGTTGTTTCGCCGCACGAAACGCCGGGCCCCCGCTAACGGGCCGTTGACCGCGAAGGGCGCAGCGTGACGGCGTCAGGTCACGAAAGGACAAAAAAATGGGAGCGCCGAGGCCGCGAAACCTCGGATCGGGCGCCGGAGCGGCAGGGAATCCCACGCCTCCGGCCAAGCTGCGCCAAGCATCCACGCCAGCGAGCTTGCGTCGCGCCCAAGACAGGATCACCCAGGCCGCCGCCGAGCTGGCCCTGGCCGAACAGAACCGACGTTTCGACGCCGCGCTCAACAACATGCCTCACGGCCTGTGCATGTTCGACGACGAGACCCGCCTGATCCTGTGCAACGCCGCCTATCGACGACTGTACGCCCTGCCCGAGCGCCTGACCCGGCCGGGCACCCGGCTGCAGGACATCCTGGATCACCGGATCGCCACCGGCTCGGCCCCCGTCGACTGGATCGAGTATCGCGACATTCCCATCGAGTCGGCGCTGCGGGGTGGCGACCTGGTCAACCGTCACGTCCAGCTCGAGGACGGCCGGACCATCCAGATCACCCATAATCCGATCGCGGGCGGCGGCTATGTCGCCAGCCACGAGGACGTCACCGAGATCCTGACCGCCGCCGCCGACCGGCACCTGGCCCGCCACGACCCGCTGACCGGCCTGCCCAATCGCGTCCTGCTGCACGAGCGGCTGGACCGGGCGCTGGCCCGCTCCTGGCCGATGAACCGCCTGTCGGTGCTCTGCGTCGACCTGGACCATTTCAAGGAGGTCAACGACACCCTGGGCCATCCGATCGGCGACGACCTGCTGCGGGCCGTGGCCGGGCGGCTGTCGGCCTGCGTCCGGGAGAACGATACGGTGGCGCGCCTGGGCGGCGACGAATTCGTGATCCTGCTGCCCGACGGACAGGGACGCAGACGGGCCGAGACCCTGGCCCGGCGGCTGATCGAGACGGTCAGCGCCGCCTTCGAGATCCAGGGCCATCGCATCACGATCGGGGCCAGTGTCGGCGTGGCGATCGCGCCGGACGACGGCGACCACGCCGAACCGCTGCTGGCCAACGCCGACCTCGCCCTCTATCGCGCCAAGGCCCAGGGACGCGGGACCGCCTGCTTCTTCGAGGCCGGGATGGACGCCCTGGCCGAGGCCCGCCGCAAGCTCGAGCAGGATCTTCGCGACGTGGTCCGGGCCGAACGGTTCGAGCTGCACTACCAGCCCGAAGTCGATACGCGGACCGGATCGATCGTTGGCTTCGAGGCCCTGCTGCGCTGGAACCGCCCCGGCCACGGCCTGGTCGCGGCCGCCGATTTCATCGCCCTGATCGAGGAAAACGGCCTGATCGCCGGCGTGGACGATTGGGCGATCGGACGGGCCTGCGCGGACGCCGCCGGCTGGCCCGAAGCGGTGCGGGTGGCGGTCAACCTGTCGCCGACGGCGTTCCGCAGCCGGACCCTGGTCGGGGCCGTGGCGCGCGCCCTGGCGGACTCGGGCCTGGCCCCGGCGCGCCTGGAGCTGGAGATCGGGGAGGCGGTGCTGCGCGGAGACGGCGAGCGCGCCCTGGCGACCCTGCATCAGCTGCGCGCCCTGGGCGTGCGCATCGCCCTGGACGATTTCGGGACCGGCTATTCGTCGCTCGACTGCCTGCGGCTGTTCTCATTCGACAAGGTCAAGATCGATCCGGCGTTCATCGCCGGCCTGTCCCAGCCAGGCCCTTGCGCCGCCATCATCAAGGCGGTGACCGGCCTGGGCGCCAGTCTGGGCTTCGTCACCACGGCCGAAGGCGTCGAGACCGACGACCAGATGGCTCAGTTGCGTGAGCAGGGCTGCGACACGGCGCAGGGCTATCTGCTCGGCCGCGCCGGACCGGCCGACGAGGTCCCGGCGCTGTTCGCGGGCCAGCGGAGGCGCGGCTAGCCGGGTCCCAGCGCCCGCCGCGCCCGCTCGAGGATCGAGGCCGGACCAGCGCGTCCATCCGCGGGCGGCGAACCTCGCCGACGATCTTAGCGCGCGCCTGCCGGCCTGGGCCCTACAGGGTTCGCGCCCCGAAGGTGTCGCACGCCCCCGGATCGCCGGCGTCGTAGCCCTTGCCGAACCAGCGCATGCGCTGGGCCGAGGTGCCGTGGGTGAAGCTGTCGGGCATGACCCGGCCCTGGGCCTGTTCCTGGATGGCGTCGTCGCCGACCGCCGCCGCCGCGCCCAGACCGTCCTCGATGTCGGCCCGCGAGATCTGGATGCCGCCGCCCGAGGCCTCGGGGGCGTGGCGGGCCCAGACGCCGGCGTAGCAGTCGGCCTGTAGTTCCAGCCGCACCGAGCCGCTTTGCGCGCCGCGCGCGCCCAGCCGCCGGGCCTCGTCGGCCGCGCCGGTCAGGCTCTGGATGTGGTGGCCGATCTCGTGGCTGATCACATAGGCCCGGGCGAACTCGCCCTTGGCGCCGAACCGGCTTTCCAGCTCGTTCCAGAAGCTCAGGTCCAGATAGACCTTGTTGTCGGCCGGGCAGTAGAACGGCCCCATGGCCGACTGGCCCGTGCCGCAGCCGGTGCCGGTGGCCTGGTCGTACAGCACCACCGCGGCGGGCGGCCTGTAGGTCACGCCGTGCTTGGCCAGCAAGGGACCCCAGACGTCGGTGTTGGAGGTCTCGATCACGTCGACGAACTGGCCTTCGCGGTCGCTGACCTGTCCGCGCGCGCCTTCCTGGGCGGCGGGCTGCTGGGCGCCGTTGACGGCGTTCATCGTGGTCTCGGGAGGAACCCCGAAGACGAAATAGCCGATGACCGCCAGCACCACCGCGCCGATGCCCCCGCCGGCCACGCCCACCGGGCCCAGGCCGCGGCGGTCCTCGATATTGCCCTCGCGGCGTCCCCCACCCCATTCCATGCGATCGGTCTCCTGGTGTTGCGAAAGGCGTCAGGACGCCGGCTTGATCGCCCGCAGGCGAGCGTTGCCGGCCGCCAGGGCCTGGTCGGTGAGGCGGTCCATCCGCGCGTTGTCGGCGGCCATGTCGTCGGCGCTGGGCCCCCGCGGCGGAGCCGGCGAAAGGGCCGGCCGCAGCGTGGGCTGGGTCGGCGGCCTGGCGGCCTCGTCCAGGGTGCGCAGGGTCAACTGGGTGTCGTAGCGGCTCTGGGCCGCCGATCGCTCGCGCTGGGCGGCCAGGGCGTCCTGGCGGGCGATGTCCTGCTGCTGCAGGATCTCGTCGCGCTGGCGCAGGGCCCGCAGGTCGGTCTGGGCGAAGGCGGTCGCGCCCAGGGCCAAGGCCAGGCCCGCCGCCGGTATGCTCGCCAAGATCCTCGCACCAAGGGGATTCATGCCATCGGCTCCGATTCAGGACCCTGGATATAGCGCTTTCAATGCGTCGCGTTCAGGGCCGCCTGACCGTAAAACGCGCGAAGCCGCTTTTTGGAGCGGGCGCCGGCCCGCCGAGATCCCGACGCCGCCGCGACGTCGCCTATGGCGTCGCGTCCCCCGCCCCGCTATCGGATGGAGAGCAAATCGCGCCGCGGCGGAGGGATCGCACCATGTCCAAGATTCTCGGCGTCCTCGGCGGCATGGGTCCCGCCGCCACCCTGGACTTTCTGGCCAAGCTGCAGGCCGCGACCCCGGCCGGCCGCGAGCGGGACCATCTGCGGGTGCTGGTCGACATCAATCCCAGGGTCCCCGACGGCGACGGCGGCTATGACGCGGCCGGGCCGGTGCTGGCGCAGATGGCCGTGGGCCTGCGCCAGGCCGGCGCCCAGGTGCTGGCCATCGCCTGCAACACCGCCCACGCCCATGTGGACCAGGTCAAGGCCAGCGGCCTGCCGCTGGTCGACCTGATCGAGACGGCGGGCCTGGTCGCGAAGGCCGACGGCGCCGAGCGGGCCGGCGTGCTGGGCACGGGCGCGGCCCTGGCCCTCTACCGCCGGACCTTCTCGCACCTGGGGATCGAGGCCGTCACCCTGGACGACCATGAACAGGTCGAGTTCATGGCCCTGCTCTACCGCCTCAAGCACGGGGACCTCGGGCCGGAGTCCCGCCGGACCATGGCCGCCCTGGCCCATCGCCTGGTCGGCAAGGGCGCGCAGGTGGTGGTGGCCGGCTGCACCGAGGTCCCGCTGGTGTTGGACGCGGCCGACCTGGCCGTGCCGTTCATCGACGCGACCCAGGCCCTGGCGCGGCGGTGCGTGGAGGTGTGCCTGGCGTCGGAGTGATCGCGCTCATCCGAGCTCGGCGCCGGCGAAGGTGCGCGGTTCGGGCTTGATCGTGACCTGGGTCCGGACTCCCTCGTCGAACAGCGCGCTGGCGTAGTCGAGGGCGGCCCTGTAGGCGGCCTCTTGGCTGGAGTGGCGGGACAGGGTTTGGCCCTGGCGCTCGACGCTCCAGTCGAAGGGTTTGGTGACCACCAGGATCAAGTCCACGATCGGCTCCTGACCACGGCCTAGGGCCGCGCGTGATCCCCCGTGGACGACTGACGCCCGATTCCGGCGGCCGCGCTATGCAGAATGGCGCCGTTTCGCTCCGTGGACGCCGCGTTTCAGGCGGACGCGGTCAATGGCCGCAGCAGCCGCCGTGACCGCCCATCGAGCCGCCCCCATGGCCGCTCCCGTGTCCGCCATAGCCGCCGCCATGTCCGCCGCCGCCATAGTGGCCGCCCCCAGACACCGTCACGCTGGTCGAGGAACTGGCGCTGGAGCTGGCCCGGGCGCTCGACGCGGCGCCGGCGCCGGCCCAGCCGCTGGAGTAGCCCCCCGAATAACCCGAACGGCCATAGGCCTGGCCGCCGAGCCAGCCGCCGCCCGCGCCGTAACGGGCGCTGGAATAGCCGTAATAGCCACCGCCACCGACGCCGCCCAGCGACTGGGCGTAACCGTCCCCGGCCATGTAGCTGCCCTGCGAGCTCCAGCCCTGGCCTTCCTCGCTGTAGCGGCTCGACTCCGACTCGTAGCTTTCCTCGGAGCGTTCGACGCTGCCCTGGACGCGGTCGTAGGCGCCGCCCTGTTCGTAATAGCCGCGATCGCCCTCGCAATCGCAGCCGCGACGCTCGACCCGCCGCTCCTGGTGTTCGACATAGACCGGCACGCGAACGATCCGCTCGACCGGCACCTCCACGCGCTTTTCGATGACGCGATCGACGGGACGATCGACATAGACGGGGCGGTCGACGGGGATCTCGACCCGCTTCTCGATGACACGGTCCACCGGGCGGTCGACATAGACCGGACGATCCACCGGGATCTCGACGCGCTTCTCGATGATCCGGTCCACGGGGCGGTCGATATAGACCGGGCGATCGACGGGCTTCTCGACGATCTTGACGACGGGAACCTCGACGCGCTTTTCGACGATGCGATCGACCGGAACCTCGACCCGCTTCTCGACGATGCGGTCCACCGGGCGGTCGATATAGACCGGACGATCCACGGGAACCTCGGTGCGCTTCTCGATATAGACCGGCTGCTTGACGATCTTTTCGACATAGACCGGGCGTTCGACGATCTTCACCCGGGTCCTGGCCACGGGCTTGGGCCGAGGCTTGGCGGCGGGGGCGACGGCGGCCGGATAGCCGTCCGCCAGGGAGACCGTCACGGTTCCGAACGCGGCGAGCGTCATCGTGGTCGCTCCGATCAGGAGCACTGCCTTCGGGTTCATTCCAAGCGCCTTTCCGACTACGCCGTCCAGCACCTCCCGACCACGCGCCCGGCGAGCGATCGAGAAGCGTCCCATTCTGGGTCGCGGCGAGGGGGTGGCAGCAAGCGACGGGCCAGCGCGTCCGGCGCCCGGATCTCCTGGTGGCGCGCAGGGGCCTCTACAACCCGAAGAGCCTCCGGAGCCATTTCGGCACACGCCTGGGTCGCGGCGTTTCCTCGATCACCTCGGGCTCGGCGCGGGGAAGACGCTCGTAGCGCGGTTCCGGCGGGCCATCCCGCGCGACCAGGCCGGCCTTCAGGCCGCTCGTCATCACGTCGCGCCAGATGCGGGCCGGCAGGTCGCCGCCGACCATGCGAGTCATCGGCGAATGGTCGTCGTTGCCGACCCAGACCCCCACCACCAGGTCGCCGGTGAAGCCGACGAACAGGGCGTCGCGATAGTCCTGGGTGGTGCCGGTCTTGCCGTAGGCCTTCTGGCCCAGGCGCGCGGCGCGGCCGGTGCCCTCCTCGACCACCGCGCCCAGCAGGTCGTAGAGCGCCGCGCGCTCGGCGGTGTCCATGTCGGCGGCGACCGGCGTCGTGCGCGGGCGACCGTAGGGTCGGACCGGCATCTTGCCCGAGGCGACGGCGGCGTAGGCGGCGGTCAGCTCCAGCAGAGTGGTCTCGGCCGTGCCCAGGGCCAGGGTGGCGTCGTCCTCGCGCAGCGGCGAGACGATCCCCAGGTCTCGCGCCGCCCGGACCACCTCGGGCCCGCCGGCCTGCTGGTACACCCGCGCGGCGATGATGTTGTTGGACTGGGCGAAGGCGTCGCGGATCGTCAGGTCGCGCCCGCCCCCGCCCTCGTAGTTGCTGGGCGTCCAGCCGCCGATCGTCACCGGATCGCCGATCACCAGGTTGTCGGGCGCGGCCCCGTCGCGCAGGGCGGCGAGGTAGACGAACAGCTTGAACGCGCTGCCCGGCTGGCGGCGGGCCTGGACGGCGCGGTTGAACGGCGACTGGCGATAGTTCGTCCCGCCCAGCATGGCCACGACCCGGCCGTCCGGCCGCATGGCGACCACGGCGACCTGCCCTGCCTTGGCCTTGGCCGCGCCCTTCATGTCCTTGGCCACGGCCCGCTCGACGATCCGTTGCAGGCGGCTGTCCAGGGTGGTGGGCACGCGCACCTCGCCATAGCCGGGCCCGTCGAAGGCCGACTTGACCTGCGGCGAGATCCAGTCGGCGAAATAGCCGCCCACCGGCAGGTCGGCCCGGGTGGTGCGCACCACGACATGGCCGGCCGCCTCGGCCTGTTCCCGCGTGATCGCCTTGGTCCGCACCATGGCGTCCAGCACCAGCCGGGCCCGCGCGCCGGCCGCCTTTGGATGATCGACCGGGTCCAGGTCGACCGGGGCCTTGACCATGCCGGCCAGCATCGCCGCCTCGCCGATCGACAGCTGCTCGGGCGGCTTGCCGAAATAGTGCCGGGCCGCCGCGCCCAGGCCGTAGACCCCGTCGCCGAAATAGATGCTGGAGAGATAGCGCGCCAGGATCTCGTCCTTGGACAGCCGCAACTCCAGCCACAGGGCGATCATCGCCTCCTGCCCCTTGCGGCGCAGGCTGCGCTCGGGCGTCAGGAAGGCGTTCTTGGCCAGCTGCTGGGTGATCGTGCTGCCGCCCTGGACCGTGCGATGGGCCTTGGCGTTGGCCACGATGGCGCGCGCCATGCCGGCGAAATCGACGCCGATATGATGGTAGAAGCGGCGATCCTCGATGGCGATGAAGGCGGCCGGCACGTGCTTGGGCAGAGCCGAGATGACCACCGGCGCCTCCTTGTAGGCCCCGCGCCGGGCGAAGGGCTGGCCCTGGTCGTCCAGCAGGACCAGGGCGCGGCTGGGCAGGGGCTCCAGGGCGCGCGAGATCGGCAGGCTGGCGCCCAGCCAGGCCAGCAGGACGACAAGGGCCAGCAGCGCGCCGATCCCGGCTCCGAACCACAGCCGATGACGGACGACGAAGGCGCGGGACGCCGCCCAGGCGACCGCCAGCCCTGTCTTCGCCTCCCCTGGGATCATCGCGACGCGCCTCCGCGACCTCAGCGCCGCTCAAGCTTGCACAACGGCCGAGGAGGATCGCGGTTCACCGTGTCGGGAAGTTGGCCGCGCCCCTCAGGCGAGCGGCATGAAGGCGTCGACCTTGTCCAGGGCCGCCAGCGGCGCGTGGATGCGGCAGCGCAGGCCTTCGGGGCGGTAGTCGACATCCACCGCGCCGCCCAGCTCGTTGGGCAGGGCCAGTTCGACGATCCGCGAGCCGAACCCGCGCCGCTCGGGCGGGTGGACGGGCGGGCCGCCCTGTTCGGTCCAGGTGATGTCCAGCTGGCCGCCGCCCGCCACCGCCCAGCCGATGTCGACATGGCCGCCGGCCGACGACAGGGCGCCGTACTTCAGGGCGTTGATCGCCAGCTCGTGGAAGGCCAGGGCCAGCACCACGGCCGGCTTGGGCGAGACCATCAGGTCCTCGCCGCTGATGGTCAGCTGGGACGGATTGCTGCGATAGGGCGTGACCGAACCGTCGATGATCTGGCGCAGGCTGGCGGCCGACCAGTTCTCGTCGGTCAGCACGTTGTGGGTGGCGGCGATGGCCATCAGCCGGCCCTCGAACGCGCCGCGCACGGCCAGGTCGACGCCGGCGTTGCGCAGCGACTGGCTGGCGATCGACTGGATGGTGGCCAGGGTGTTCTTGACCCGGTGATTGAGCTCGTTGACCAGCAGCTGCCGCTGGGCTTCCGAGCGCATCTCGCCGGTGACGTCGCGCGAGGTGGCCAGGACCCGGATCACCCGGCCCTGGTCGAGGATCGGCGACACGGTGGTGTCCCACCAGCGGGGGTCGCCCTTGGCGGTGGGGCAGAGGGCGCGAAAGGCGGCCGCTTCGCCGGCCATGGCGGTCCGCAGGGCCTGCTCGACGGCCGCGCGGCTTTCGGCCGGCCACATGTCGGGCCAGTAGCGGTTGCGGTTGCGGCTGGCGAAATCCTCGATCTCGAACAGCGCCTGGCCGCGGGCGTTCATGTATTCGACGGAGCCTTCGGGGCTGATCACCCGGATGCAGTCGCGGCTGGCTTCCACGATGCTGAGGAAGTACGCGCCGGCGCCCTCCAGAACGGCCTTGTCCGATCCCTCGCCCGCCACCAAGGTCTCCTTGCTGGAGCCCATGTTCACCGAGCCGCGCAGCAATTCAAGGGAAGCGTGTATCTGGGGAACGACTTTGCGCGGAAACGAGCGATCCACGCGCCGGCTCAGCCGGGCTGTTCTTCGCGACTGGCTTCCAGCATGCCGACCAAAGCGGCCGACAGGCGCGAGGTCTGGGCCATGCGGCGCAGCGCTTCGCGGGCGTGATCGCTGTCGGCGAGCTCGGCTTGCCGCTCGAGATGCTCGGCTTCGTTCAAGTGGTCGTGTTGGCTGGGCATAGTGATTATTTACGAGGAATGAACGGGCCAAACCATGTGACCGCTGGTCGCAGAACATTGTAATATAATATGTAAATCAATGCCCTAGCTGTTAACGGTCCCAGAGCTGAAAACGGCCCCGGATCATTGCTGACCCGGGGCCGTCGTCCTGTTCCCCAACAGGACGGCGTCGCGCGCTACCAGAACCCGGCGCGGCGGCGTCGCCTCAAAAACCGATGACCCGTTCTCTCCCAAACGCCGTGCACGCACAACGTGACGGCCTGTCGCAGGAGCCTGACGCGGCGTCACAGAACAGAGCTCTACCAAAAGGCGCTGGTCAAGTCATGACACCGGTATCATAACAAGCGCCAAGACCGCGCCGGCCAACGGCGACGGGGGTTTCGGCAAGGACCGACCGGGAGGACGACCAGGATCGAGGGGGACCAAAGAGCCCGCTCGCCCCTCTCCCGGCCAGTCTGCCGCGGCCTTGCGTCGCGGGTCGCCCGACGCGAAGGTCCCCTGGGAGAGTACCGTCACATGCCGCTGAGCCCCCTCACCCGCCGCCGCCTGCTGGCGACGACCACCGCCACCCTCGCCGCCGCGGCGGCCATGGCCCCGCTGAAGGCCCTGGCCCAGGGCGTCGCGCCGTCCCGGGACCAGGTCCTGGCCACCATGAAGAAGGCCACGACCTTCATGGCCGAGAAGGCCGCCTACGAGGGCGGCTATGTCTGGAGCTACCTGCCCGACTTCTCGCGACGGTTCGGCGAGATGGAAGCCTTCCCGACCATGATCTGGGTCCAGCCGCCCGGCACGGCGACCATGGGCCACCTGTTCCTCGACGCCTACCACGCCACCGGCGACGAATATTACTACGAGGCGGCCAAGAAGGCGGCCCAGGCCCTGATCAAGATCCAGCATCCGGCGGGCGGCTGGAACTACATGGGCGACCTGGCCGGGCCGGAGTCGCTGAAGAAGTGGTACGACACCATCGGCAGGAACGGCTGGCGGCTGGAGGAATTCCAGCACTACTACGGCAACGCCACGTTCGACGACGAGGGCACGGCCGAGAGCTGCCAGCTGATGCTGCGCCTCTATCTGGAAAAGAAGGACAAGGCCTTCAAGCCGGCGCTGGACAAGGCCATCCAGTTCGTCCTCGACGCCCAATACCCGAACGGCGGCTGGCCGCAGCGTTTCCCGCTGATGAGCGGCTTCGAGAACAAGGGTCACCCCGACTATACTGGCTACATCACCTTCAACGACGGCGTGGTCGACGAGAACATCAAGTTCCTGATCATGGTCTGGCGGACCCTGGGCGACAAGCGCGTGCTGGACCCGATCAAGCGGGCCATGGACGTCTACATCGCCGCCCACCAGCCGATGCCGCAACCCGGCTGGGGCCTGCAGCACACGGTCGCCGACCTCAAGCCGGCCGGGGCGCGCACCTACGAGCCCAAGGCCTTCGCCAGCCACACCACGGCCGGCAACCTCGAAAACCTGATGGACTACTACCAGCTGACGGGCGACCCGAAGTACCTGGACCGCATCCCCGAGACCATCGACTGGCTGGCCGCCCTGAAGCTCGACGACAAGATCGCCCCCGGCAAGCCGCGCTACCCCACCTTCATCGAGATCGGCACCAACGAGCCGCTCTACGTCCACCGCCGCGGCTCCAACGTGTTCAACGGCGAATACTTCGTCGACAAGCACTGGGAGAACACGATCGTCCACTACTCGTCGTTCCGCTCGGTCAACATCGACAAGCTGCGCAAGCGCTACGAGACGCTGAAGGCGACCCCGCCCGAGGTGGCCAGCAAGGACTCGCCGCTGAAGGTCAAGGGCGGCGGCCAGGCCCTGCCGCGCTACTTCACCACCAAGGACATCTCGGTGTCCGACCTCAATGTCGGGGCCCTGAAGGCCGCCGAGGGCAAGACCTCGGAGGCGCAGGTCGCCCAGCTGATGTCCGAGCTGAACGCCGAGGGCTGGTGGCCCACCCCGATGAAGGCGGTCAGCAACCCCTATATCGGCGACGGCTCGACGACCGTAACCCCCGGCGAGTTCTCGCAGACCCGCGTGGGCGACCCCACCGACACCTCGCCCTATCTGGCCGACGTGCCCAAGCCGGGCATCTCAACCGGCGCCTATATCGAGAACATGGCGGCCCTGATCCGCTACGTGACCGGGTAAGGTCCGAAACAGCCCCTGGGGACATGCGCCGGCGCATGTCCCCAGGCGGCGTCGGTGCGAACGTTACTTCCGTGCCGCCTTGATCGCCTTCTCCAGCGCCGCCCGTCGGGTCTCGAACCCCTCGACCGCCGCCGCCTCCTCGGCGTCCAGGGCGGATCTCCGCTCGGCGAAGGCCAGGTCGGAGGCTTCGGCCTCGTCCTCGACGGCCTCCAGTTGCGCCTTCAAGGCCGCCAGCTTTTCAGCCCGGGCGGTTTCCGCCTTCGACGGCTTGCGTCGCGCCTTGGCGGGCAAGGCCTTCAGCGCCGCGCCCAGGCCGCCGGCCGGGGTGGTGATCACGGTCTCCGGCGCGTCGAGGGCGGCGTCGCGGGCCCGCCCCTCGGCGATCTCGCGGGCCGTGCCGTCCTTGAACAGGTCGCGGCCGACGTCCCAGACCTCCAGCGCCTTGGCGCGCGACGACGCGGCCACGGTGTAGTCGTGGAGGCCGTCTGACCAGCAGAACACTTTCAGCTTGCGCGCCATGCGCTTCGAACGGCCGATTGCTCAGCTTGTTCCGAAGGTTACCCTGGGAACCTCGCCACCGGGCGATGGATTTTCCTCCCACAGCAGATGGAGGACGACATGCCCCAAGGCGACAAGTCCAAGTACACCGACAAGCAGGAGCGCAAGGCCGACCATATCGCGGAAGGTTACGAGAAGCGCGGCGTCTCCGAGCAGGAAGCCGAGCGCCGGGCCTGGGCCACGGTCAACAAGGACGACGGCGGCGGCAAGAAGCCCGGCGGCTCCGGTCGAGGCAAGTCCACCGGCCATCCGGCGGCCCACAAGGGCGGCGAAAAGGGCGGCAAGGCCGCGGCCTCGCGCACGGCGGCCGAACGCTCGGCCTCGGCCAAGAAGGCGGCCGCGACCCGCAAGCGCAACGCCGAACACCACGCCCACCACTAGGAGCCGCCATGGGCCAGAAGAACAACACCGAAGGCCGGCGCGCCAACGAGGCCCTGCCGCTGGGCGAGATTCCCGACAAGGACACCGCCAAGACCGGCCGGAAGGCGCAGCGCACGGCCGGCCCGGACGGCGGAGATTCCCGCGAGGTCGGCGACACCTTCAAGAGCAGCCCGGGCGGACGGGTCTAGGGCGACGATGGGGACAGGCGCATGCGCCTGTCCCCAGCCGCGCAACAGCCCTACGACTTGCCCAGATCCATCCCCAGGGTGGGCCCGATCCCCTCCGGATGCTCGCCGAAGGGGTTGCTCGACCGCCGCCGGGCCACGGCCTCGAGCTTGCGGCGCAGGTCCTGGTCCAGGGCCAGTTCGGGCCTGGGTACGGGATCGTCCTCGTCGACTGGATCATCGACGATCGAGGCCGACAGCACCTGGCGCAGCCGTTCGCCGAAGCGCGCGTCCTCGGGGGTGCCCTGGGCGGGCGGGTCGGCCAGGAATTCCAGGACCTCTTCCAGGGCGGTGTCGTTGTCGACGCGATCGGTCATGAGGTCTCTCCAAGCCAAGTTTCGCCAAGGGTGGAACGGCCGCGCCCCCATGGCGGTTGCGGAACCCCGCCGACCGGTCCTAGACAGGCCAGCTCATCTTCCTGGACGCCCCGACCATGGCCTGGACCCGCCTCTATGACGAAGCCGAGCCGCAGCGCGTCAATCGCTGGCTGGCCCAGAACGGCGTCTGCTCCCGCCGCGAGGCCGAGGCCCTGATCAGCCAGGGCCTGGTGTCGATCGACGGCCAGCGGGTCGATGACGTCGGCCGCAAGATCGAGCCCGGCCAGACCCTGGTGCTGTCCGACCGCGCCCAGGCCCAGCTGGAGGGCGCCCTGACGGTGATGATCCACAAGCCCATCGGGATCGTCTCGTCGCAACCCGATCCGGGCCAGGTTCCGGCCGTGCGCCTGCTGACCCGCGAGGCCCTGGTCGGCCAGAGCCCGGTCATCCCCGGCTTCGACAACAAGCTAGCGCCGGTCGGGCGGCTGGACATGGATTCACGCGGCCTGCTGATCCTCTCGGAGGACGGGGTGGTGGCCAAGGCGGTGATCGGCCCGGCCTCGGAGCTGGAGAAGGAATACCTGGTGTGGGTCGATGGCTGGATCACCGACGACAAGCTGGCCCTGCTGCGCCACGGCCTGGAACTGGACGAGCGCCAGCTGCGGCCCGCCCAGGTCGAGCTCGTCGGCCGCCAGCAGTTGCGGTTCGTGCTCAAGGAAGGCCGCAACCGCCAGATCCGGCGGATGTGCGAACTGGTCGAGCTGACCGTCGTCGACCTGCTGCGGATCCGGATCGGCGACCTGGTCCTGGGCGACCTGCCGGAGGGCCGCTGGCGCCCGCTGACCGCCGCCGAACGGTCCAGCCTGATCAACCCCGCGCCTCGATAACCGGCCGTTGACCGCGCCCCCGGCCGGGGGCAGGGTCGCAATACCTCTTGGGAGATCGGGCCGGGAGGCTTAAGTCCCTCGCCTGTCGCTTCGGCCCATCGCCTTCAGTCCACGACCATGATCGCCATAACGCCCGCCGTCCCTCGTCCCGTCCACAAGAAGAACCGCAACCGCCATCGCAAGCCGGTGCGCGCGCTGCGGACCGTCCTGCCGGCCATCGCCATCGGCATGGCGGTCGCGATCGTCGGCCAGGGCGTGATCCGCGCCATGGCGGTCAAGTCCGCCCCGCCAGCCGCCACGGCGCCCCTGCGCATGGACAATCCGCGCTTCACCGGCACGCTGAAGGATGGCCGGGCCTTCCTGATCACCGCCACCTCGGCGACCCGTGACCTGAACAACGCCGACCAGGTGTTCCTGAAGAACCCGCAGCTGACCCGCGGCTACGGTTCGGACAGGCCGACCCACGTGGTCTCCAAGGACGGGGCCTACCAGGAGGAGAAGGGCTCGCTGCTGCTGACCGGCGACGTGAAGATCGACAACGGCCAGGGCTACCAGTTCGCGTCGCAGAAGGCGCTGGTCGACACCCGAACCGGCGACCTTGTGGGCGGCGCGGCGGTCGAGGGCGCGGGCCCGAACAACCGCGCCATCCGGGCCGACAGCTATTCGGTCAGCGACAAGGGTGACCGGGTGGTGTTCAAGGGCCGGGTGCGCACGCGCCTAACGCCGCAACAGTGATCACGTCCGCCTCGAAGGTCCGTGGAGACAGGCCCAGCGTCTGCTTCCTCTACATCGCCCAGACCCACCAGATCCTCCACAGCCTGCCGATCGCCATCGCCCTGGCTCAGGGCTGGCCCGACATCGACGTGCACATCGCCACCACCACCCAGGAGCACCTGGACTATGTGCGCGAGCTGCTCGAGACCCTGCAGGTCCCGCCGATCCCCTCGCGCCTGCTGCCGCCGGCCTGGCTGCGCAACCTGCGGCTGAAAGGCGCGGCCACGCCGCCCAAGGCCCTGATGCTGGCGGCCAACGCCCGCCGCCTGGGCCGCTACGACGCCGTGGTCACGCCGGAACGCACCACGGCCCTGCTGCGCAAGCTGGGGGTCAGGGACACCAAGCTGGTTTACACCCAACACGGCGCCGGCGACCGGGGCGGGCCGTTCGAGCCGCGCCTGAAGCAGTTCGACCTGGTGATGGCCGCCGGCCCCAAGCAGCGCGACCGGATGCTCGCCGAGGGCTGGGTCACGCCAGAGACCTGCGCCATGGTCGGCTATCCCAAGTTCGACATCATCGACGCCCTGCCGCCGTCGCCGTTGCCCGCCTTTCCGCAGGACCGGCCCGTGGTGCTGTACAACCCGCATTTCCATCCGACGCTGGGCTCCTGGCCGCGCTGGGGACGCGAGGTTCTCGAGCAATTCGCGATGGACGAGCGTTACAATCTGATCTTCGCGCCCCATATCCGCCTCTTCGAAGGCGCGGACGCCAGGACGATCGAGGCCTTGGCGCCGTTCGTCGACCATCCGCGCATCCATCTCGACCTGGGCGGGCCGGCGGCGATCGACATGACCTACACCCGCGCGGCGGACATCTATCTGGGCGACGTGTCCAGCCAGGTCTACGAGTTCCTGCGCACGCCCAAGCCGTGCCTGTTCCTCAACGCCAGCGGCGCGGCCTGGCGCGGCGACGAGAGCTTCCATCACTGGCGCTATGGCCCCGTGCTCGACCACGTGGAGGGCCTGATCGATGCGGTGGCCTCGGCGCAGGGCGGGCATGGCGACTATGTCGAGGCCCAGCGGAAGGGCTTCGCCGAAAGCTTCGACCTGCGCGAAACCCCCTCCTCGGTCCGCGCCGCCCAGGCGATCGTCGAGCGCCTGGCGCCGAGGTTCCGACACCTCCGATGAGCAGCGAAACCCCTGTCCTCAAGCGGGTCCTGGCCAATGCCGGAACCCTGCTCGGCGGCCGTACGGTCAACGCCGTGGTCGGGCTGGCCTATATCGCCCTGACCGCCCGCGGCCTGGGCAAGGAGCTGATGGGCGTGATCGTGCTGATCAACGCCTTCTCCCAGTTCCTGGGCGAGGTCGCCAAGTTCCAGTCCTGGCAGACCCTGCTGCAGTACGGCGCCTCGGCCCTGCTGCAGGGCGACCGCCCGCGGTTCCAGCAGGTCCTGCGCTTCACCCTGCTGCTCGACAGCCTCGGCGCCGCCGTGGGCGTGACCCTGGGCGTGATCGGCGCCCTGCTGTTCGGCCACCTGCTGGGCTGGCCCGCCGCCCTGTCGCCGGCCGCCGCCTGCTACGCCCTGTCGATCGCGGTAATGGACTCGGCGACCTCGGTCGGCCTGCTGCGCCTGTTCGACCGCTTCCGCTTCCTGGCGGCCGAGCAGGCCGTCAGCTCGACCGTGCGCCTGATCGGCTGCGCCCTGTGCTTCACGCTGCACGCCCCGATCGAGGCCTATCTGGCCGCCTGGGCGGCGGGAACCGTGACTGCCTTCATCTATGTCAACAGCGTGGCCCTGTGGGACCTCAACCGCCGGCAGCTGCTGAAGGGTTTCAGCCTGCGTGGCCCGCTGTCCGAGGGCCTGCCCGGCGTCTGGCGCTTCGCCTGGGCCACCAATTTCAGCGGCACGATCGACACGGCCTTCAGCCAGGTGATCACCCTGGTGGTCGGCTCGGTCCTGGGCCCGGCCCAGGCGGCCATGTGGCGCGTAGGCCGCCAGGTGGCCGACGGCATGGCCAAGCCGGCCAAGCTGCTGGTGCCGGCGCTCTATCCGGAACTGGCCAAGATGCGCGCCACGGGCGGCGAGGAGGCCATGCGCAAGCTGTCGCGCCAGATCGGCCTGATCGGCGGGGCGGTGGCGGGCGTGCTGCTGCTGGTCTCGATCCTGTTCGGCGACGACGTCCTGACCATCGTGATGGGCAAGCCGTTCGCCGCCGGGGCGGGCATCATGAACTGGCAGGTGGCCGCCGCGGCCATCGGCGTGCTGGCCATGCCCCTGGAGCCGATGCTGGTCTCGCTGGGCAAGGCGGGCCTGGCCCTGCGGGTGCGGGCCGTGGTCTGCGCCGTCTATCTGGTCGCCCTGGTCCCGCTGATCCGCGCCGCGGGCCTGGACGGCGCCGGCGCGGCCCTGGTCGCCGTCGCCGCCGCCCTGGCGATCGGCATGTATCTGGCCCTGCGCCGCAGCCTGGCGGCCGAAACGGCCCGCCCCAAAGACGAACAAACTTGCGCCGAGGGTCAAAACGGCGCCAAAGGCCTCTCCCAATGATTACTCCGACGTCCTCCTCGCGAACGGTGAGATTCGCCGACTTCCCCACCCTGACGGCCGCGCTCGATTTCGCCGCGACCGGCGAAACAGGGATCAACCTCTACTCGCTGCGCGGCGAACTGGTCGAGGCCCTGCCCTACGCCCGGCTGCGCGAACAGGCCCTGGCCCTGGCCCCGCGCCTGCTGGCGACCGGCGCCAGGCCCGGCGCCAGCGTCGGCCTGATCGCCGACACCGAGGCCGACTTCGTCCGCGCCTTCTTCGCCTGCCAGTACGCCGGCCTCGTGCCCGCGCCGCTCCCCCTGCCCGCCCCGCTGGGCGGCCGCGAGGCCTATGTCGAGCAGATCGCGCGGATGCTGGCCTCCGCCCGCGCCAAGGTCCTGATCGGCCCTGCCGGCATGAAGGACTGGGTGGCCGAGATCGCCGCCAAGACCCCGCTGGACTTCGCCGGCGCGCTGGCCGACCTGCCCCACAGCCCCAATAAGCAAGGGGGGGGCGACGCCCTGCCGGACGTCGTTCCGGACAACACCTGCTATCTGCAATTCTCGTCGGGCAGCACGCGCTTTCCGACCGGCGTGGTGGTCACCCACCGGGCCCTGATGGCCAACGCCGTGGCCATCACCCGCGACGGCCTGCAGGTGCTGCCCACCGACCGCGCCGTCTCGTGGCTGCCGCTGTATCACGACATGGGCCTGATCGGCTTTCTGCTGTCGCCCATGACCAGCCAGATGTCGGTCGACCTTTTGCCCACCGGCGCCTTCGTGCGCCGGCCGCTGCTGTGGCTGGACCTGATCACCAAGAACGGCGGCACCATCTCCTACAGCCCCACCTTCGGCTACGAGCTGTGCGCCCGTCGGGCCGAGGTGGCCTCGATCGAGCACCTGGACCTCTCCAGGTGGCGCAGCGCCGGCCTGGGCGGCGACATGATCCGCACGGGTCCGCTTCGCGCCTTCGCCGAGCGGTTCGCCAGCGTCGGCTTTTCCGACAAGGCGTTCGTGGCCAGCTACGGCATGGCCGAGGCCACCCTGGCCCTGTCCATGGCCCCGCTGAGCGGCGGCCTGAAGACCGAGCGCCTGGACGTCGAGCGCCTGGAGCAGCACGAAGCGGTGGTCACCGACGACGCCGAACGCTCGCGCGAGTTCGCCCGCAACGGCCCCGCCCTGCCTGGCCACGAGCTGGAAGTCCGCGACGAGAACGGCGCCGTCCTGCCCGAGCGCGGCGTGGGCCGCATCTACGCCCGCGGCCCCAGCCTGATGCGGGAATATTTCGAGCAGCCGCAGGAGACCGCCCGCGTGCTGTCGGCCGACGGCTGGCTGGACACCGGCGACCTGGGCTACCTGGTCGAGGGCGAGATCGTCATCACCGGCCGGGGCAAGGACCTGATCATCCTCAACGGCCGCAACATCTGGCCCCAGGATCTGGAATGGACCGCCGAGGCCGAGGTCGAGGGCCTGCGCAGCGGCGACGTGGCGGCCTTCTCGGTGCCGGGCGACGGCGAGGAGACCGTCGTGGTGCTGGTCCAGGCGCGCGGCGGCGACGCCGACACCCGCGCGGCCCTGGTCGAGAAGATCGCCGGCGTCCTGCGCCTGCGCCACCAGGTCGAGGCCCAGGTCCAGCTGGTCGGCGCCCACGCCCTGCCCCAGACCTCGTCGGGCAAGCTCAGCCGCTCCAAGGCCAAGGCCGCCTACCTGGCCGGCGCCTATGGCGAGCGTCCCTGACGTGACCGGCGCCCGGCCGGGTCCGGTGGTCGCCGTCACCGGCGCCACGGGCTTCCTGGGCCGGCGCCTGGTCAGGGTCCTGGCCGAGCAGGGCTGGACCGTCCGGGTCCTGGCCCGGCGCGACATCACCGATCCGGCCTGGACGGGGCTCGAGCCCCAGCTGGTGATCGGCGACCTGGCCCATGCCCGCGCCCTGGCGGCTCTGTGCGACGGCGCCGAGGCGGTCGTCCACGTGGCCGGCCTGATCAAGGCGCGGGACCGCGCCGCGTTCGACCGGGCCAATGTCGAGGGCGCGCGCCGGGTCGCTCAGGCGGCCAAGGCGGCCAGAGCGCGACTCATCCTGGTCTCCAGCCTGGCCGCCCGCGAGCCGGAATTGTCCGACTACGCCGCCAGCAAGCGTGGCGGAGAAGACGCAGCTCGCGAGATTCTTGACGGAGATCTGACCATCGTCCGACCGCCGGCCATCTATGGCCCGGGCGATGTCGAGACCCTCAGACTGTTCAAAATGGCCTCGGAATCGGCCTTTTTGCCGGTTCTAAGCCCCAAAACCCGCATGGCCTGGATCCACGTCGACGACGCCGCGGCGAGGATCGCGGCCTTGGTCAAAACGCCGCGCCCTGGGCTGCTGAGCTTGTCCGACAACCGCCCGGAGGGTTATGGCTGGGTCGAACTCATGCAGACCGCGTCCAAGGCGGTCGGCAGGTCTCCAAGGCTGGTGCGGGTCCCCTCGGGCGCGATCAAGGCTTTGGCGGTGCTGTCAAAATGGGCTTCATTCGTCACCGGGAAGGACACAATTCTCACCCCGGGCAAGGCTCGGGAGTTGCTTCACGCCGATTGGGGCCTATCTAGCAACGATCCGATTCCGGACTTTCCGCCGGTGAGCTACTCTCTCCAGGCGGGATTCGCGCACAGCGTGCGCTGGTATCGTTCGGAAGGCTGGTTGAAGGATAAAAAGTCTCGGAAATAGTCGAATCCGGCGATTTTCGGTCGAGACGGCTGTTACAATTCGGTTATGTAGGACCTTGGTCGGGGATATCGTCGCGTCGATGGAAGCTGTTACGGATCTCACTTTGCGTGAAATCGGCTTGGCTACGAGCAAGGTGCTCGGGCGGTCTGTCGATGTGACTAACGACACCCATATCGGCCGCGATCTGGCCGTCGATTCCTTGGCCTTGATGAACATCATCATGGAGCTCGAAGACGCCTTCGACATCTCCATTCCTCTGGATCGCCTGGCTTCGGTGGAAACCGCCGGAGACCTTGCCTCCCTGATTAAAGACCTGCGGAATAGGGCCTAAGCCATGGGGCTGTTCGACAAGCACCTCGCGTATCGCGACGCGTACAACGCGATCCGGCAAGCTGGCGCCGATCCCTTCAGCGTGCGCTTCGACGCCGTCGTCTCGCCGACCGAAGGCGTGATCAACGGCAAACGCACGATCCTGCTGGGCACCAACAACTATCTGGGCCTGACCTTCGACGACCAGGCGATCGCCTCGTCGGTCAAGGCGGTCCAGGAGCGCGGCACCGGCACCACCGGCTCGCGCATCGCCAACGGCAGCTTCGAGGCGCACGTCGAGCTCGAGGAAGCCCTGGCCAAGTTCTACAGGCGCAAGCACGCCATGGTGTTCACCACCGGCTACCAGGCCAATCTGGGCGTGCTGTCGACTCTGGTCGGCCGCGGCGACCACCTGATCCTGGACGCCGACAGCCACGCCTCGATCTATGACGGCGCGCGCCTTGGCCACGCCGAGGTCATCCGCTTCCGCCACAACGACCCGGAAGACCTGTACAAGCGCCTGCGTCGCATGAAGGACGTTCCGGGCGAGCGCCTGATCGTCGTCGAAGGCATCTATTCGATGATCGGCGACACCGCGCCGCTGAAGGAAATCGCCGCCGTGAAGCGCGAGCTGGGCGGCTACCTGCTGGTCGACGAAGCCCACTCGATGGGCGTGCTGGGCGAACATGGCCGCGGCCTGGCCGAACTGGCCGGCGTCGAGGACGACGTCGACTTCGTGGTCGGCACCTTCTCCAAGAGCCTGGGCGCCATCGGCGGCTTCTGCGTCTCGGACATGGACGACTTCGACGTCATGCGCGTCACCTGCCGTCCGTACATGTTCACCGCCTCGCTGCCGCCGGCCGTGGTCTCCTCGACCGTGACCGCCCTGCGCCGCCTGGAGGAGCAGCCCGAGCTGCGCCACAAGCTGATGGCCAACGCCCGCCGCCTGTACGACGGCCTTTCGGCCATGGGCTTCATGACCGGCCCGACGTCCAGCCCGATCGTGGCGATCACCATGCCCGACACCGAGCGCGCGATCGGCATGTGGAACGCCCTGCTGCAGAACGGCGTCTATCTGAACCTGGCCCTGCCGCCGGCCACGCCGGACAGCCGCCCGCTGCTGCGCACCAGCGTCAGCGCCGCCCACACCGAGCAGCAGATCGACCAGGTCCTGGCCGTGTTCGCCGAGATCGGCGTCGCCATGGGCCTGATCGAAGCCCCGCTGAAGCGCGTCTCGGCCTAAACTGGGCGCATCGCGGAAATTGGAAAGGCCCGAGGGAAACCTCGGGCTTTTTCGCTGAGCGGCGAATCGCAAACGTCCCGATGCGGCCGCAGCGCCAATTTCCGTTTTCGACCCTAGCCAGACATTCGCAAACATGGCCAGCTTAGCCATGCGCTTCAGATGGATTGGCTTTGTCGCACTTGGTCTGGCGATTTCGTCGTGTTCGGACGGCGGCTTCGACGGGCGCACCCGGCAGTTTTCCGGCGTCTGGCTCTATGAGTTCGAGGGATCGACCTTTGTCGATGGCGCGACCGAGGTCCCCACGGAACGTCCAGACCATGCAAAGGCAGACTATCTAGAGTGGCGCGATTGGCCTCGCCTGGAAGCTCTCATGGACGAGAGCCTGGGCAACGGCAACTGCTATACCGTGCAGCCATTCCGGGTCACATTTTCCGGCCGCAGAACGCACTATCCGCTTTACAGCGCAAAACGCTTTGGCGGTGCGGGACACATGGGACTATGGCGTTCAAAGGTGACGGTGCTGCGACCGATCTCAGTCGAGCGGCTCGGCCCGTCATTCTGCTACGAACGCTAACCACCCGTCGCGAACGATCGACAGTCCTGTTCGGCGTCGGCGAATGCAAGCTTAGCTCGCTGAATTCCGCGCCTAGGCCTTCCGCGCCCCATCCCGCGCCTGGCGTTGTCGCCACAGCCGCCACAGCACCCCCGGAGCCGCCAGCACCGGGTGGCGTTCGCGCCAGGGCGTGACCTCGACCGGCATGCCGGTGTGGCGCTCGATCTTCCAGGCGGCGTAGCGCGCCGCGCCGTCGAAGGTGAAGGCGGCCTTGACCAGGCGGGCGTAGTTCAGCGGCCGCCCCATCCGTCGGCGCAGCCGCCAGGCGGCCTGGAGCCGCCGGCGCTCGGCCGGGTCAAGGGCGGGCTGGACCGAGCCGTCGGCCTCGATGTCCAGCAGGCCCTCCTCGCGCCAGCAGGCGACCAGCAGGCGATGATAGCGATCGACGTCGAAGGCCAGGATCGAGCGCTCCCGCCCGCCCTTCTCGACCCGGAACTCGGCCGCGTAGGTCTCCTGGAACAGGGCCGACCAGTAGGCGGCCGGCGCCCCCTCCGGAGGGCCCAGGGCGGCGGCGAAGCGGGCGGCGGTGCGGGCGGCGTCGGCCACGGCCTCGACCACCTGCCCGGCGACGGCGGGGCCGGCGCTCCAGACCAGGCCGGCGGGCTGGACGAAGCGGGCCCAGATGGTGGTGTCGATCCCCTGCCCGCGAGTCGCCGCCTGGAACTGGGCCAGGGTCATGGTCGCCACCTTGGCCCGCAGCACCTGGCCGTCCAGCTCCAGCTCGTGATAGCTGACGTCCGGCCACAGCAGCCGGGTGGCCAGGCCGCGCAGGCCCGGGCGCACCCGTTCGGTCAGGACGTAGAAGTCCAGCACCCCGTCCAGGTCGCCGGTGCGCAGGATCGAGCCGTAGAACAGCACCGCCAGCGGCGCCTCGAACCGGTCCAGCAGCCGGGTCGCCAGGGCCACGGCCTGGGGCGGGGCGGGAGCCAGCAGCTCCTCGCCCACCAGGCTGGCGACGGTCCCGGTCATGCCGCCAGGAACCTCAGGGTCGGTCCCAGCACCACGGTCACCCCGCCCGCGCCGTCATAGACGTCGCCGTCGACGACCAGCGGCTGGTCGGTGGTGATCCGCAACCGCGAGGCGTCGCCGCGCCGATAGCCGTGGTGGCCGGACCAAGCCGAGTCCTTGCCGGCCAGCAGGGCCGGAAACGCGCCCGGCAGGCCCCTGGGCGGGGCGTCGACGTCCAGGAACTTCAGACCCTCGCGCGGCGGGCCGAACGGCTTGACGCCGAACGGCAGGCGCTTGAGCGTGGTGGCCAGGACCAGGAAGCGATCGGCGGTGCGGGTCTCCTCGCCATCGATGGCCAGGCACAGCGGCACGCCGGCCCGCCACTGGTCGCGCTTGCCGCCCATCACCGTGCCGACCAGGGCGCCGAGCACGCTCATGGCCACGGCGATGCTGTGGAAGGCGCCGGTCTTGTGGACGGTCTGGGCAAGACTGGTGGCGCGCACGAACGCGCCCAGGCCGAACACGAAGCCGCGCAGGCTGGGCCGTCCGTCGTCCCAGCGCACCTCCAGCGGCGCGCGATGCTTGATCACCGCGTTCTCGGACCGGACGGCGGCCAGGGCCTTGGCCAGGGTCCAGTCGCGCGGCACGCCCAGGTCTATGGCCAGGACGTTGGTCTTGCCCGACGGGATCAGGGCGATCAGCGGCATGGCCTCGCCGAAGATCGTCGCCGCCCGGCTGAGCACGTCGCGGATGGTGCCGTCGCCGCCGTCAATGACCAGCATCTTCACGCCGCACTGGGCAAAGGCCTGCAGATCCTGCTCCAGCGCCTCGGGCGTGGCCGGCTCGACCAGCAGCACGGCGTCGGGCGTCTGGCCGGGCCCGTCGGGCTCGGATCGCCCGATATTGGCGTGACTCATCGGATTGCGGACGACGCCCACTCGCATCAGCGCGACAACCAGGAAACGACGGCCCCCTTCGGGGTCGCCAGGGCCTGCAGGATCTGCACGGCGTGCACGATCAGACAGATCCCCGTCCAGACCGCCACCGCCAGGAACCCGATGTCGGGACGCCCGACCAGAACCGCAAGGGTCAGCAGGATCAGGTTGGGATTGCGGCGGGCGGTGATCAGCCGGAAGAAGCTGTCGAACGGCCGCCAGGCGTGCATCTCGACCTTGAACAGGGCCAGGAAGATCCCCTCCTCCACCCGCTGCAGCAAATAGCCGCCGACGATGACCGCCAGGGCCAGCGGGCCATGGGGCATGGCCAGGCCCACGGCCCCCACCCCGACATACCAGGCCCACCACCAGAACGGCGGGTGGACCAGGTCGATGCCGTGGTCGAAGACGTTGCCCCATTTGGACGAGGTCAGGGTCACCCGCGCCAGCTTGCCGTCGACGGTGTCCAGGAAGGTCATGATCCAGGCGCAGACCAGGCCCCAGCCCCACTGGCCGGTCCAGAACAACCAGAAGGCCGCCAGCACCAGCAGGAAGCCGATCAGGGTCACCTGGTTGGGGGTCATCCTGGCCAGGGCGCACCAGCGGGTGACGATCCGGGCGGGCGTGGGCCAGACGTACTTGGTCACCAGGTCGGTGACGCCCTTGTACGAGCCCTGGAACAGCCGCTTCTCGACCGCCACGCGGGTTTCGGGCGTCAGGCGCTCCAGCACCGGCGGTTCGCGCTTGCGCAGGGCGCTGTTGTAGGCCGAGCCCAGTTCCAGCGCCGTCAGGCGGGTGGCCGCCAGGGCCGTGACGTCCTCGCCGGTGTCGAGCCGCACGATCGCCTCGCGGGCCCGGGCGGCGGGGACGTTGACGGCGACGACGCGCCCGGTCTCGTCGACCAGGGCCACGCCGGGCCGGCCGGCCAGGGCCTTGATCAGCGACTCGTCGAACACCCAGCCGGCGTCGACCACGACCACGTCGCCGGCGATGAAGACGGTCTCGGGCCCGGCCTCGACCAGGCCCAGGCGCCGATAGATTCGCGACAGCCGCTCGGCCGAGGTCATCCCCCAGAGGCGGGTTTTCGCCTGGCCGACCGTGACGGCGGACGGGCTGGCGGCCTCATTTGGTTGATTTTCCGCGCTCACGATAGACAACCCCTTGAAACCTGGCGCGATTGATAAGCAGCTTCGGCCCCTTCCGCCAGAATCCGTGAACCAAACTTGTCGATATTCCGCCTCGCCCACCTCTCGGACCTCCACCTGCCGCCGCCCAGGGGCGCGTTCGGCTGGCGGGACCTGCTGTCCAAGCGGTTGCTGAGCCGGATCGCCTGGCGGCGGAAGCACCGCGAGCACCGGCCCGAGGTGCTGGAAGTCGTGATCGCCGACCTGAAGGCCCACGCTCCCGACCACATCGCCATCACCGGCGACCTGACCAACTACGCGTCCCGGGCCGAATACGAGGCGGCCCGCGTCTGGCTGGAGGCCCTGGGCTCGGCCCGCGACATCACCGTCAGCCCCGGCAATCACGACGCCCTGGTCGGCGCCCGCGACGGCGACTCGTTCGCGGCCTGGACGCCCTGGCTGGGCGACGACGGCGAGGCGACCTTCCCCCAGGTGCGGCTGCGCGACGGCGTGGCGCTGTTCAACCTGTGTTCGGCCGTGCCGACCGCCCCGCATCTGGCCACCGGCCGGCTGGGCCAGGCGCAGTTGGACCGCCTGGACGCCCTGCTGGGCGACCCGGCCTATCGCGACGCCTTCCGGGTGCTGCTGATCCATCATCCGCCCGTCCCCGGCGCGGTGGCCCGGCGCAAGTCGCTGGAAGACCTGGACGCCCTGCGCGCCCTGCTGGCCCGTCACGGCGCGGACCTGGTCCTGCACGGCCACGCCCACGAGGCGATGGTGTCGACCGCGCCAGGTCCGGACGGCGCGGCGATCCCCGTGCTGGGCGTGCCCTCCGCCTCGGCCCTGGGCGAGCGCGGCCACCCGGCGGCGCGCTGGCACGGGGTCGAGATCGACCGCCAGGCGAACGGCGGGGTCGAGGTCAAGCTGGTGGCCCGGGGGCTGGATCCCGCCACCGGCCAGGCGGTCGAGCTGGGCCGCCATGTCCTGGTCCAGGCGTGTCGCCCCTGATGGCGAAAAGGACCCGAACAGAAGCCGAGGGCGCGGATCGTGCTTCCATGGAAAAGACGGCGTCCCTATTGTAGGAGCAACGGCGGCGAACGCCCGGAGGCGAGGCCGACATGACCAATCCCACCGCTGAGACTTTCGGTTTCCCGCGCACCAAGGTGGCCGAAACCGAAAGCTGGCTGATCCTTGTGCGGCCCAAGCAACCGACCTTTGGCTCCCTGGTCCTGGTATGCAAGGAATCGGTCGAGGCCTTCTCCCAGCTGAGTCCCGCCGCCTTCGCCGACCTCAAGACGGCGACGCAGGGCGTCGAGCGGATGCTGGGCAGGGTCGTGGCCTACGAGAAGATCAACTATCTGATGCTGATGATGGTCGACAAGGACGTGCATTTCCACGTGATCCCGCGCTACGCCGGGACGCGCGAGCATGAAGGCCGGGTGTACACCGACGCCGGCTGGCCCGCTGTTCCGGCCCTGGGGTCGACGGTCGACCTGGACCTGGACGCCGCCGAGCGGCTGGCCCGGACCCTGGCCGAGGCCTGGTCGGCCGCGTGAAGAAGCCCATCCCCACGCCGCACGGCACCGCGCGCTTCCGGCTGATCGACGCCTATCTGCTGCGCATGCTGGTGTGGCCGATCGTCGGCTGCCTGGGCGTGACGGTGATCGCCCTGCTGCTGGAACGGGTCCTGCGCCTGCTGGACGTGCTGTCGCAAAGCAGCGCCCGCTTCGGCTATGTCACGGAGCTGGCCGCCAACCTGGTGCCGCACTATCTGGGCCTGGCCCTGCCCGTGGCGTTCTTCGTGGCGCTGTTCATCGTCATCACCAAGCTCAGCGACGGCTCGGAGATCGACGCCCTGCTGGCCAGCGGCCAGTCCCTCACGCGCATCGCCGCGCCGTTCGTCTATGTCGGCCTGTTCCTGATGGTCTTCAGCCTGGTCGTCTTCGGCTACATGCAGCCCTACAGCCGCTACGCCTACCGGGCGGTGATGCACGAGGCGATCAACGCCGGCTGGAACGGCAAGCTGAACGGCGGGTCTTTCATCGACCAGCCCAAGCTGCTGATGACCGCCGATGGCGCGGACCCGGCGGGCCAGCAGCTGACGCGGGTGTTCATCCGCCGGATGGACGCCGCGGGGCGCGAGGAGGTGATCACCGCCGCCACTGCCGACCTGCGCTCGGCTCCCGACGGCAAGACCGTCATCATGCTGCTGCGCAAGGGCCAGCGGATCGGCCTGGATGCTCGCGGCGAGTATCGCATTCTGGTGTTCGACCAGTTCACCACCAACGTCCCCCTGTCCGGCGCGGCCGCCCTGTTGCGCAGCCGCGGCGGCGACGAGCGCGAACTGACCCTGGGCGAGCTGGCCCGCCAGGCCCAGAGTCCCAACCCGGTCGTACCCCGCGCCACCCTGCTGGCCGAACTCTATGGACGCCTGGCCCGCGCCGCCTTCCTGCCCTTCCTGCCGCTGCTGGCCTTCCCGCTGGGCCTGGCCGCCAAGCGCGGCAACCGCACCCCCGGGCTGATCATCGCCGGCGTGCTGCTGCTGGCCTTCCAGCACAGCCTGCAGCTGGGCCAGAGCCTGGCGGAGTCGGGCAAGGCCATGCCGCTGGCGGCGGTCGGCCTTCCGTGGATGATCTTCACCAGCCTCAGCGTCTGGATGTTCGTGGGCAGCCGCAAGCGGCCCGGTCAGACCCCGGTCACCGACCTGATCCAGAGCTTCGGCGGCGGCATCAAGCGCTTCCGGCGGATGTTCCGGGACAAGTTCGAGCAGGCCGACGCATGAAGATCCAGCTCTACGTCCTGCGCACGGTCGGCACGCGCGTGCTCGGCGCGGCCCTGATCCTGTTCTCGATCCTGCAGATCCTCGACCTGCTGGAAGTGACCACCGACATCCTGGACCGCGGCCTGGGAACGGCGGGGGTGCTGTACTACGCCGCCCTGCGCTCGCCGCGGCTGATCGAGCAGGTCGCCCCGATCGCCACCCTGGCCGGCGGGCTGTTCGCCTTTTCGCAGCTGGCCCGCGAGAGCGCGATCATCGCCATGCGCGCCACGGGCATCTCGGCCTATCGCATCGTCGGCATGGCCCTGCCCGTGGTCCTGCTGGTCATGGTCGTCGACTTCGGCTGCGCCCAGCTGATCGCCCCCCGCACCGATCCGGTGCTGGCCGACTGGTGGCAGGCCACCACGCCGGTCGCCGATCGCAAGGTTCCGGGTCCCCGCAGCTTCCGGGCCGGCGACGACCTGGTGATCGCCGCCGGCGCCTCGGCCGACGGGGGAACGCTGAAGGCGGTGAAGATCTACCGGCGCGACAAGGTCGGCCGCCTGGTCGAGCGCATCGAGGCGCCATCGGCCACCTATGCCCGCGCCAGCGGCTGGACCCTGGTCAGCCCCGTGGTCGTCCGGTTCAACGGCGAGCAGGTGAAGGTCACCCCCGCCGCCCGGATGAGCTGGCCCTCGCCCCTGCACCGGCAGGACGTCCAGGCCCTGTTCGCCGACAGTCCCGTGCCGACCGCCGCCACCGCCCGCCGCGCCCTGCTGAACGGCGGCGGCGACCGCCCGAGCAGCTTCTATGAGACCCGCCTGCTGGCGGCCTTCGCCGGGCCGTTCGCGTCCCTGGTGATGCTGCTGCTCAGCGCCCCGGTCGCCCTGGCCAATTTCCGCAGCGGACAGGGCGCGGTGCTGCTGACCGGCGGCCTGGCGGCCGGCCTGGTCTTCCTGGTCGTCAACGGCCTGCTGTCGGCGCTTGGCGAAGGCGGTTCGCTGTCGCCCGCCCTGGCCGTCTGGGGCGGTCCAACCATCTTCGCGGCCCTCGCGATCTACGCGCTCGTTGTCCTGGAGGGCTGAATGCCGTTCGACACCACCGATTCCGACCTCACGATCGTCCCCGTCGGCTCCCAGGCCGAGCTGAGACGGTTCATCGACCTGGCCAACCGGCTCAACGCCAAGGACCCCAACTGGGTCGTGCCGTTGATGTACGAGCGGATGGCGGCCCTGACGCCCAAGACCAATCCGTTCTTCCAGCACGCCGACGTGCAGATGTGGCTGGCCGTGCGCGGCGGCCGCGACGTCGGCCGGATCAGCGCCCAGATCGACCACCTGGCCACCGAGGTCGGGACCGGCAAGACCGGCAATTTCGGCATGATCGCCGCCGAGGACGATCCGGCGATCTTCAGCCTGCTGTTCCGGACCGCCGAGGACTGGCTGAGGGCCCGCGGTTGTGATCGCGCCCTGGGCCCGTTCAACCTGTCGATCAACGAGGAGGTCGGCCTGCTGGTCGACGGCTTCGACAGCAAGCCGATGGTGATGATGGGCCATGACCCGCGCTACACCGCCGGGCGCGTCGAGGAACAGGGCTACGTCAAGGCCAAGGACGTCTACGCCTATGTCTGCGATCCCCGGGCCGCCCTGCCGGCCGTGGTGGTGCGCCGCGTCAAGCGCGGTTTGCCCGAGGGCGTGACCCTGCGCCAGCTGGACATGAGCCGCTACGACGACGAGGTCAAAGCCCTGACCGAGATCCTCAACGACGCCTGGTCGGGCAACTGGGGCTTCGTGCCCACCACCGAGGCCGAGACCGCCCAGCTGGGCAAGGCGCTGAAGGACGTGATCGACAAGCGCCTGACCCTGTTCGCCGAGATCGACGGCGAGCCGGCCGGCTTCATCGTGCTGCTGCCCAATGTCAACGAGGCCATCGACGGCCTGAACGGCAAGCTGCTGCCGTTCGGCTGGGCCAAGCTACTGTGGCGGCTGAAGGTCAAGCGGGTGAAGTCGATCCGCATCCCGTTGATGGGCCTCAAGCGCAAGTTCGCCGACAGCCTGCGCGGCCAGGTCGTGCCGTTCCATCTGATGAACGCCGGCCGCGACGCCGGCCTGGCCCTGGGCTACGACAAGTTCGAGTTCTCGTGGATCCTCGAGGACAACACGCCGATGCGCCGGATCTCCGAGGCCATGGGGGCGGAGATCTACAAGACCTACCGGATCTACGAGAAGGCGATCTAGCGCCGTGGCGCCCCCGTTCCAGGCCTTGGTGCTGGCCGGCTCGCGCGGCGGGGTCGATCCCGTCGCCGACTATGCCGGCGTCAGCCAGAAGGGCCTGATCGTCCTGGGCGGGCGAACGCTGCTGACCCGGGTGCTGGACGCGCTCGACAAGGCCGGCGCCGAACGCATCGGCGTCTCGACCAACGACGCGGCGCTGGAGGCGGCCCTGGCCGGCGAGACCACCCGCGCGGCGGTCTCGCGCCTGCCGGCGGCGGCCGGCCCCAGCCAGAGCGTCCATGACGGCGCCCAGGCCATGGGCACGCCGCTGCTGGTCACCACGGTCGACCACGCCCTGCTCCAGGCCGAATGGGTGACCGACTTCATGGCCGACACCCCGGCCGAGGCCGACATCGCCATCCTGCTGGGCGAGGAGACCCTGGTCCAGGCCGCCGCCCCGACGACCAAGCGCACCTACCTGGCCTTCCGCGACGGCCGCTATTCGGGCTGCAACCTGTTCTACCTGAAGACCCCGGCCAGCTTGCGGGCCATCGACCTGTGGCGCACGGTCGAAAAGCACCGCAAGCAGCCGTGGAAGATCGCCGCGCTGTTCGGCCCGGTCATGCTGGTCCGCTACCTGCTGGGCCTGATGACCCTGGACGAGATGGTGGCGCGGATCGGCCGCCTGGCGGGGGTCAAGGCCGCGGCGGTCCGGGCCCGGCACGGCCTGGCGGCGGTGGACGTCGACAAGCCGGCCGACCTGGACCTGGTGCGATCCCTGGTCGAGCGTTAGGGCGTTCGGCTGGGTCCTTCGACAAGCTCAGCATGAGGTTTTGCTGCCATCCTCGCCTGCCAATGGTCCTCATCCTGAGCTTGTCGAAGGACGAGGACCACGCACGGCGATGGTCAGTCGATAGGCTCCTAGACCCTCTCGCCCCCAGGCCTCACTGGGACGTGTCGCCGCGATAGAACACCCCTACCAGGGCGACGTAGAGCATCCCGATGAGCGAGACGATGAACCCGAAGTCTTTCGGGATCGGGAACGGAGAACTCGTCGGTCCCAGTGTCGCGGTCCAGATCAGGAACGCCACGCAAGAGATGATGATGCCCACGATCTGGGGCCCGTCGGCGTTCTGGGCGGTGCTCTTGACGCGCACGGCGATCAGGATGGCCAGACAGGCCAGGGTGATCACAATCAGGATGATCAGCCGTATCGTGTCCTTTCCTTCCAGGGCCGGCAGAAGGCCGATCGCCGCGCCGTACACGCCCAGGGCCTCGGCGGGGATGAGTTTGGCCAGCCTGGTGGCCCAGCCGTCGGCGGTGGCCCCGTTTGAGGCCTGGTCGCGGGATTGGCCCAAAGGCAGGCCGTGGACTCTCAGTGACATGGTCGCTCCCTCTCGTTGTGTCAGTAAAGACAACTGTTCTTCGAGCAGGACGCCGACGTCGCGACTTCCGACGCGATACTGAGCCATCCACGAGGCGCGTCCCGTCACAAACCTGACCGAAGCTTGGAATGGACGCAATCCCTGATTGGTTGTGACCATAGGCGCAACTCATGGGAAACCCGGGGCTGGGGCACGAAAAAACCCCGCCGCCCGCACCGCGGAGCGGCTTGGGCGACGGGGTTTTCCTAAAAACGCCGGAAACGCGGGGCGCGTTACTTCAGCTTGGCGCTGACCGAGACGCCCACGATGCGCGGCTCGTTGTAGACGGCGGCCATGTAGTTCTCGATGACGCCCTTGAGGTTCTTCTCGTTGGTGATGTTGCGGCCGAACAGGGCCACCTCGTAGGCCCCGTTTCCGCCTTCGTAGCCGAGCTTCAGCCCGCCTTCGAAATTGCCCTTCGAATAGAACTCGTCGGTCTTGTAGAGCACGAAGTTCGTGTAGCCCTGGACGTTCCAGTCGGTGGCGACGAACAGCTTGCCGTCCGCGCCCACCGGCACGTCGTAGCGACCCGTGAAGCTGAGGTTGTACTTCGGCGCGTTGGGCAGCGGCTGGCCGTCGATCTGGGCGAAATAGCTGGTGCCGAACGGGCCGACGATCGCCTTGGTGGGGTTCTTGACCGTGCAGACCATCACGCTGTTCAGCGCGCAGACCTGGGCGTAGACGCGCTTGTCCTTGATCTCGCTGTGCAGCAGGCTGACGCCGGCCGTCAGGATCAGGTTCTGGATCGGGCGCCATTCGGCGTCGGCTTCCAGGCCGTAGGCCTTGGCCTTGTCGGCGTTGAACAGCACGCCGTTGCCGTTGGAATCGTTGCCGTTCAGCTGGATGTCCTTGACCTCGTAGGTGAAGGCCGAGGCGTTCAGGCGCAGAGTGTTGTCCAGCAGCGTGCTCTTGAAGCCGGCTTCCCACGACAGGATCGTCTCGGAATTGGCGGTCGTGAAGTCGCTGTTGAACACCGCCGAGCGCCCCTGGATGGTCGGGCCGCGGAAGCCCTTGGCCACGCGGGCGTAGAGGTTCAGGTCGGGATTGACCTCGTAGTTGGCCGACAGGTCCCAGCTGACCTGCTCGTCCGACAGGCGCACGTAGCGGCGGCCGGTATAGGTGGAGACGTTGGCGACGGTGTTGGCGGTCTTGGCCAGGATGGTCTTCTTGGCGTCGTAGGTGTCGCGCAGGCCGCCGGTGACCGTCAGGGCGTCGGTCAGCTTGTAGCTGACCTGGCCGAACACCGCCCACGAGGTGTTGAGGTTGTTCAGCTCGACCCAGTTGTTGGGGTTGCGGGCCGCGGTGGTGAGGAAATAGGCGCGCTGGAAGAAGTCGGTGGTGTCGCGCGAGTCGAAGTACAGCGCGCCGACCTGCCACTTCAGGCGATCGTCGCCGTTGCTGGCCAGGCGGATTTCCTGGGTCAGCTGGTCGAGGTCGCGGACCTGGCCCATCGACTGGCCAAAGCCGTTGGGAACGCCGTTGACCGGGAAGTTGGCCGCCGCGCCGCCGTCGGTGTCGCCGCGGCTGTAGCCGCTGGTGGTCTCATAGGCGCTGATCGAGGTCAGGGTCACCGGGCCGAAGTCGTAGGCGATGTTCAGCGACGCGCCTTGCGTGTCGTAGGCCTGCGGGTTGTTGTTGGCCTCGTCGAAGGCGACGCTGTCGCGCGGGGCGGTCGAGCTGTTGGAGCCCTTCTTCAGGGCGCCGCGCAGGAACAGGGTCGAGGTGCCCTCGTAGTTGCGGGAGTGGGCCGAGGCCAGGACCGTCAGTTGTTCGGTCGGGGTGGCCAGCAGCTGGATCCGAACGTCCTTCTCGTCGAAGCCGCCCATGGCGTTCTTCTTCGGGGTGACGGTGCCGTCGGCGCTGGTCCCGGCGAAGGTGTTGTCGACATAGTCGTCGCGGTGCTGGTAGAGCGCCGAGACGCGGAAGGCCAGCTTGTCTGCCACGATCGGACCGCCGATGCCGCCGTCGAAGGTGGTCGTGCCGTAGGTGCCGTACGAGGCGCTGGCGCGACCCTCCAGGGTCTGGGTCGGCTTGTTGGTGTCGAACTTGACGATGCCGGCGGTGGTGTTGCGGCCGAACAGCGAGCCTTGCGGGCCGCGCAGCACTTCCACCTGCTTGACGTCGAACACCGGGTTCGACTTCAGCACCACGTGCTCCAGCACGACGTCGTCCTGGATGATCGACACCGGCTGCGAGGCGCCGAGGTAGAAGTCGATGTTGCCCAGGCCGCGGATGTAGAAGCGCGGGAAGATCCGGCCCGTGGTGCTCTCGGCGTAGAAGCTGGGCACCTTGCCCGACAGCGAAAGGATGTCGCTGCCGTCGGCGGTGACGGCGCGCAGCTGGTCGCCGCCGACCACGGCCACCGAGACCGGCACCTTCTGCAGGTTTTCCGAGCGGCGCTCGGCCGTGACCACGATCTCGTCCAGGGCGGTCGAGGACGCCTCCTGGGCCATGGCCGCCGTCGCGAACGACAGGGCCGAGAGACCGGCGCCCAGCAGGAGCGCACCTTTACGAGCATTGAAACGAGACATGAACCCCACCCTATTCGTGACAGGAAAACCGAACCGACAAGAGAGAATCGAAAAAGCGCCGGTCGTTGAGTCCGCCGCCGCTTGTAAGGACCCGCTTACTTCTTTGCGAGCCTGCGGCCTATAGGCATGTTGCATGACAGCGCCGTGACAACGCCGCTTGCAGGCGGAATGGTCAGATTGTCGGCAACCGACCGCGGAGGCGTCAGCTGCGCTGACACCGTCTTCCGCGAGAAAAGAAGGGTCCTAGCCCTATTCGCCCGCCGCCACCCAGGCCGCCGCCAGTTCGCGGTTCTTGGGCAGATCCTCGGGGAAGTCCATCTCGGCCCAGTCCAGGCCCTCGATCGACTGGACGCGGACCACGTCGTGCTCCCCCCCACCATGATCTTGGGCGATCTGGTTGATGACGCTGAGGTACCAGCGCTTGAGGCCTTCCGGCGTGCGCAGGGCCTGCTCGACGATGCGGGTGAACAGGGCAGCGCCCTCGGGGTCGAAGCGCAGGAAGCCGATCGACTCGGCGTCGTACTGGTCGATGGTCTTGCCGATGGCGCGCAGGCTGAGGCCCTCGGTCAGCACCTTCATGTCGTCGGCGTCGTAGCCGGCGGCCTTGCGGTCGATGGTGACGGTGATCGGGGCCGGCGGCGCGCCGATCAGGCGCTCGGCGATCGGCGCCTCGAACAGGGTGTCGCCGTTCAGCAGCAGGAAGTCGCCGCGCATCTCGCCGCGCGCCAGCCAGCACGTGGCGAGGTTGTCGGTCAGGGCGTAGAACGGGTTGAACAGGGTGCGGACCGTCAGGCCCGGGATGTCGAGCCCCGCGACCTCCTTCTCGACCGTATCGGCGGCGAAGCCGGTCACCACCACCGCCTCGGTGATCCCGGCCTGGGCCAGGTGCTTGAGCTGCCAGTGCAGCACGCTGCGGCCCGAAAGCTCGACCAGGCACTTGGGGCGGGTGTCGGTCAGCGGCGACAGGCGCTTGCCCTGGCCGGCGCTGAGGATGATGGCTTTGGCCGGTTTCGCCACGGGCGGGTCTCGTCTGTCTGGAAAAGCGAAGAGCGCGAAATAGCGACGACGGGGCGGACCAACAAGCCCGCCCCGCCGCTTCAGGGCGCCAAGTACCAAGTTTCGCCGGGTCGGCGCAAGCAGGGCCCCGCTTGCCAGAATGGCGGCGACGCCGAGGGTTTCATGAAGGGGTCTGGAGCGGGCGATGGGAATCGAACCCACGACATTCTGCTTGGGAAGCAGACGCTCTACCTCTGAGCTACGCCCGCACTGGACGAATGGGCAAGCCGCGCCGTCCAAGCACTGAGCCCGTCTAGCCGGTTCGCGCCGTCTTCTCAATGGCTTCTTTGGGCCGCGCGTTGACGACGCCCCTGGCGCGGCGCACGATCGGTCAAACAGTCGTTCGGGAGGAACGCCATGGCCGACGGCCACTCGCATCCGGAGGAACATGAACGCGCCCCGGAACGCGCCCCAGAACGCGCCAAGTTCCACGCCATGGTGGACGGGACGCGGGAGGACTGGTCGATCATCGCCGACGCCTCGGTCGCGTTCGGCCGCGACCTGCCCGGGCGTCTGGTCTCGCACCTGAAACTGCTGCAGGGCGACTGCGGCGGCTTCGCCATCGACCGGCTGGACCACAGCCTGCAGACCGCCACCCGCGCCTTCCAGGACGGCCGCGACGAGGAATACGTCGTCTGCGCCCTGCTGCACGACATCGGCGACATCCTGGGCCCGCGCAATCACGCCGACATCGCCGCGGCGATCCTGCAGCCCTTCGTCTCCGAGGAGAACCACTGGATGGTGGCCCACCACGCCATCTTCCAGGGCTACTACTTCTTCCACCACCTGGGCCTGGACCGCGACATGCGCGACCAGTTCCGCGGCCATCCCAGCTTCGAATACACCGCCCAGTTCTGCCACCTCTACGACCAGGAAGCCTTCGACCCGGCCTACGCCTCGATGCCGCTGGAGGCCTTCGAGCCGATGCTGCACCGGGTGATGGCGACGCCGAAGCGGTCGATCTATCTGCGGGCCAAGGAAGACGGCGCTTAGGCGTCCGACGCCTTCCCCTCGATCCAGGACCGGGTCTGGCTGAGGATTTCCTCCGACAGGACGGGATCGTCGATCGCCCGGGCCAGGACGACGGCCCCCACCATGGCGGCCCAGGTGCCGACCGCCTGGCGGCGCGCCTGCGCCGGGTCGCCGACGGGCATCGCCGCGGCGACCTTGTCGATCTGCGACCGGAAGCCGTCGGTCATGGCCGTCCGCGCGGCGGCGGACTGGCGGCGGATGTCCGCGACGAGGGCGGCCGTCGGGCACCCGTCGCCGACGCGGTCGCGGTGCCAGGGCGAGAGGTAGGCGTCCAGATAGCCCGCCAGTCCGTCCCGCCCGCCCTGCTCGCCCTGCCCGGCTTCCTGAACGGTGAAGATGTGCCCGATGGCCTGTGCGACCAGATCGTCCTTCGAGTCGAAATGCCCATAGAAGCCGCCGTGCGTCAGGCCGGCCGCCTTCATCACCTCCGCCACGCTGACGGCGTCGAAGCCCTTTTCGCGGAATAGCCGGCTGGCGGCGTCCAGGATCCGCAGCCGGTTCGCCTGCATCTGCTCGCGGCTGACCTTCATTCCGGCAATCCTCCAATGGCCCGTTGACACATACATGATGGTCATCATATTTAGCAACAATCATGATGCTCATCATGAATATTCCGCCATGCCTCGCCCGCCGAGGCGGCGCTTGGAGACGATCTCGATGAAGGCCTTCATCCTCGACCAGTATGAGAAGAAGGGCGCCTTGCGACTGGGCGACATGCCGACGCCGACCCCGGGCGACGAGGATGTGTTGGTCGAGGTGCATGCGGCCGGGCTGAACCCGCTGGATTCCAAGATCCGCGACGGCGAGTTCAAGTCGCTGCTGTCCTATCGGCCGCCGTTCATTCTGGGCCATGACGTGGCTGGCACCGTCGCCCGCGTCGGCGCGAACGTGAGGGCCTTCAAGGTCGGCGACGAGGTCTACGCCCGGCCGCGCGACGGCCGGATCGGGACCTTCGCGGAACTTATCGCCATCGACCAGGCCGACGTGGCGCTGAAGCCCAAGTCGGTCAGCATGGAGGAGGCCGCATCCCTTCCGCTGGTCGGGCTGACGGCCTGGCAGGCGCTGGTCGAGCGCGCCAAGCTCCAGAAGGGCCAGAAGGTTCTCATTCACGCCGGCTCGGGCGGTGTCGGCGGCGTCGCCATCCAGCTGGCCAAGCACCTGGGCGCGACGGTCGCGACCACAACCAGCACGGCCAATATCGACCTGGTCAGGGGCTTCGGCGCCGATGTCGTGGTCGATTACAAGTCCCAGGACTTCGAGAAGGTGCTGTCCGGCTACGACCTGGTCCTGAACAGTCTGGACGGCGACACGCTCCTGAAGTCGCTGGAGGTGCTCAAGCCCGGCGGCAAGCTCATCTCGATCTCGGGTCCGCCGGATCCCGCCTTCTTCCGCGAGCAGGGATTGAACTGGGCCCTGCGGCTGGCCCTGCGCCCGCTGAGCGCCCGCGTGCGGCGCAAGGCCAAGGCCCGCGACGTCAGCTATTCGTTCCTGTTCATGCGCGCGGACGGCGAGCAGCTGGGCCGGATCACCGCCCTGGTCGAGGCCGGGGTCCTCCGGCCGGTGGTCGACCGGGTCTTCCCGTTCGAGGCGCTCAACGACGCCCTGGCCTATCTCGACACCGGGCGGGCCAAGGGCAAGGTCGTCGTCAAGCTGAAGTGAGCGCGGCCCGGCCGGGACTCCGTCGCCAACATCCGAGGAAACGATCGTGAACACGCCTCAGCCAACGCCCACCGACCCGACGAATAGCTGGCGGGGCGCGCCGACCCGCAGCATCGATGTCGCGGGAACCAAGCTGGCCTACAGGCGGCTCGGCGCGGCGACCGGCGTGCCGCTGGTCATGCTCAATCACTGGGGCGCGGTGCTGGACAACTTCGACCCGCGCATCGTCGACGGCCTGGCCGCGACCCGACCGGTGATCGCCGTCGACTATCGCGGCGTGGGCGCCTCGGGCGGCGACGCGCCCTTAACGGTGGCGGAAATGGCCCAGGACGTGATCGGCTTGATCCGCGCCCTCGGCTTGGCGCAGGTCGATCTGCTCGGTTTCTCGCTCGGCGGCTTCGTGGCGCAGGACATCGTGCTGAAGGCGCCGACCCTGATCCGCAAGCTGATCCTGACGGGAACCGGCCCGGCCGGCGGCCAAGGCATCAGCGACGTCGGGCGGGTGTCCGGCCCGCTGATCGCCAAGGCCATGCTGACCTTCAAGGATCCCAAGGTCTATCTGTTCTTCACCGCGTCCAAGACCAGCCGGCGGGCCGCCAGCGCCTTCCTGGCGCGGCTGAAGGAGCGCCGGGCCGATCGCGACAAGCCGATCACCATCGCCGCGTTCCTTCGGCAGCTGACGGCGATCCACGCCTGGGGCCGGCAGGGGCCGCAGGACCTGGGCGCGATCCGCCACCCCGCCCTCGTCGCCAACGGCGATCACGACATCATGGTGCCCAGCCGCAATTCGGTCGACCTGGCCAAGCGCCTGCCGAACGCCGAGCTCGTTCTCTACGAGGACGCCGGGCACGGCGGCATCTTCCAGTATCACGAGGCCTTCGTGCCCAAGGCGCTGGCCTTCCTGGACACGTGAGGACCGCCCGGCCTTCTGCGCTCGGAGACCCTATTCCACCCGCTCGGCCTTGATCCCGAGCTTGGCCAACTGCGCCTGCAGGCTGTCGGGCCCGGCCAGATGGCCCGCCCCGACGGCGACGAAGCTGACGCCCGAACCGGCCAGCTTCGCCTTCAGCTGGTTGGCCCAGTCCTGGTTCCGGTTCACCAGCAGCAGCCTGTAGAGATCGGGATATTCGGCCTGCATCTCGTCGACCATCTGGCGCTTCAGTTCGCCTTGGTCGCCGGCCGCCCAAGCGGTCACCAGGGCGTCGATCTTGGCCGGGCCCTCGTCGATCTCGTCCAGGGTGGAGTCCAGCAGCTGGGTCTCCTGGGCGGGCGTCATGTCGGCGAAGAAGCGGACCTGCTGCTCCATGGTCTCGAAGGCCGAGATCGGCTTGCCCGCCGCCTTGGCCTGGGCGGTCAGCAGCTTTTCGACGCCGCTCTCGGGATCATAGCCAGCCCGCAGCAGCGGCGTCAGCGACACGGTCAGGGCCGCCAGCCAGGGCCGCATCGGCTCCAGGGCCTGGGGTGGGAAACCCATGGCCTGGGCGGCGGCCTGCAGTTGGGCGTAGCGCTCGGGCTTCAGCTTGCCCGACAGCGGCGCGGCTGGGTCGACGCCGTATTTCAGCATCAGGGCCCGCGTGGTCGCCGGGTCCTCGGGCTGCTCGATCTCCATGACCACGTCGTCGGCGTCCTGGAAGGCCTTGGCGATCCTGGGCGAGCGCCACTGGGTGGTCGGCTTGAGCACGTGGACCGTGCCGAACAGGTAGAGGGTGGAGTCCTTGTCCTTGATCGCCCACAGGGCGGGCTCGGCCAGGACGGGGCTCGCCCCCATCGCCCCAAGAGCAAGCAAGGGGACGGCGACGAGGGCGAGGGCGAAGCGGCGGACGGATCCGAGCAGAATCATCATGTCGCCACTGTTCCGGTCCGGAGCTCCACCGGCAAGCCGTCTCTATTTCAGGAAGCTCTCGACCTCGAAGGCGAAGGCGGCCGGCTGGTCCAGCATGATGAAGTGGTATGAGCCGTCGATGCGCTTGACCTTGGCCTGGGTCATCGGGGCGTAGGCGCCGGTATAGAGCTGGTCGAACGCCGCCTGGGGCGCGATGGCCGGGTCCCAGGGATAGAGCATCGTCGTGGGCGTCTTGATCGAGGCCAACTCGCCGCGCAGGTCGGTGGTCAGGTCGTCGTAGAGCGCGCGGCCCACCACCGAGCGGTCCGAGGCGATGGTCGCGGCCGTGGCGGCCTTCAGCCCCTCGGGCGACTTGACCAGGCGGGCCATCATCGCGGTCTCCATGGCGGTCCAGGTCTCGGGCGTGGCGCTGACCGTGCGGTCGCGCATGGCGGCGGCCTGGGGCTTGATCGTCTCGACCGTCGCGGCGGGCGAGAAGACCATGGCGTAGAACGGCAGGCTGTCGACCACCATCAGCCGACCGACGTCCTCGGGATGCTGGCGAGCCAGCATCAGGCCCATCAGCCCGCCCATGGAGTGGCCGATCACGGCGGGCGACTTCAGCTTGGCCGACTTGATGTAGCCGTCCAAGGCGTCGACGGTCGGCTGGATCACCGGCCCTTCAGCGTTGGCCCCGGCCGGGGCGCCGGCGAAACCGGCGACCTGGACCACGTGCAGGCGGTAGCGGCCCTGCAGTTGCTTGACGGTGTCGTCCCAGACGGCGGCCGACGAGGCCAGGCCGGGGATCAGGACCACGTCGGGTCCCTGCCCGGTCACCGTGACCGTGAAGCGGGGCGCGGCGGCCGAAGGGACGGCCACGGGCGCGGCATGGGCCGGATGGAAGACGGCGGCGGCGGTGACGAGGGTGGCGGCGCAGGCGAAGGCGGCGCGCGCCAGGATGCGGCGGACGTTCATGACGGTCTCCGGGTTGAAGGCTTGAATTTTCGGGTGAAGTCCGGGCGGCCTGACGCGATCAGGCTTCGTCCTGGAAGATGGTTTCGATCGGCAGGCCGAACAGGCGGGCGATCTTGAAGGCCAGCGGCAGGCTGGGGTCGTACTTGCCCGTCTCCAGGGCGTTGATGGTCTGGCGCGAGACCTCCAGGCGCTCGGCGAGGTCCGCCTGGCTCCAGTCGCGCTCGGCCCGCAGGACCTTGAGGCGGTTCTTCATCAGCGATACCGCCGGGCGATGAGCGGCTGGGACAGGCCCATGGCCACGGCGAAGATCGGCACCACGGACCAGGCCGGCGCGTGCGGCGCCTTGCCGAACGTCTCCAGGAAGCCCCAGACGCTGGCCGCGCCCAGGGTCACGGCGATGCCCCACAGCAGGCTCTGGATCAGGACCTCGCGATGGAACTCGTCGGTCTCCTCGGCCAGGTAGAACCCCATGCTGGCGATCGCGCCCAGGATGGCCGCGGCCGGGGCCAGGGCGATCAGGTAGCCCAGCGGCCCAGCGGTCAGGCCGTGGCGATGCAGCATCGTCGCCCCGATCAGCAGCACCACATAGGCCGACATCGAGATCCCGAACCGCAGCAGGTAGCGCCGCATCGGCGGACGCAGGGGCTCGCGGCGGAACAGGCGGTTGGCGCCGTAGGCGAAGGCCAGCGAGGCGGCGACCGTGCCCAGGCCGCCGACGAAGGCCCAGATCCCGCCCCAGGCGCCGACGCGCACCGACAGCAGCATCGCGCCGATGAAACCGGCGATCAGCATGAACTTCTTGAGGGCGATGTGATCGCCGCGGTCCGACGTCATGTCTTGGCTCCCTGTCTTTTTGACAAGGACGCTTGTCTTATAGTTCCGCGTCGATGTCAAGCAGGCTTGTCAAAAGATCAAGGATGGCCGACAGGCCGCCGGTTCAGGCCGCCTTGCGCTGAGGGGGCGCGTCAAAACGCTCGGCGTGGCTGACATGGATCGGCCTGGCGGCGGACAGGCCCAGGGTCTGGGCCAGGCGGCTCTCGCCGCGCCCGCGCAGGATCGTCCAGCCGTAGCGGGAGAAGGGGTCCTCGTAGTCGGCCCAGCGGATGATCCGGCCCTGCTCGTCGCAACGCCAGATCGCCTTGTCGCAGCCTGGGATCGCGGCGGCCCGATTCCAGATCGCCACCCGCCGGGCATGGGTCGAATAGGTCCCGCCGAAGAGTGCGTTCATGGCCCAGGAAGCTCCACCGCCAGCGACTCGGTGAGTCGTTTCGCCGACAAAGGCAAACTAGCACTGGTGGAAGTGGAAATGGACGCACACCATATCTGGTGCGACGCCGTGCCGCGCGACCGAATGGCCGATCAGAGGATGGACGAACGGCGGTCTTTGTCCAGCGCCACCACGACGTCGGCCCTGGCCGGCATCTCGCGCGCGATGTGACGGGTCAGGCGCTCGTAGTGCTGGACGAAGACCGCGACCTCGTCGTCGGTCATGGCGCCGCCCTGCCCTGTCGCCGCCAGCCGGCCCCTCAGCTTGATCTCCTGCTCCTGGCGCCAGGCCAGCACCGTCTCGAAGTCCGGCGCGGTGAACAGCACCAGCAGGTCCGGGCGGGCGAACAGGGGGCGATAGGGGCCCGCCAGGGCGGCGTTGACGTGGGCGCGCCAGGCGCCGTCCGGGTCACGCTCGCGCTCCAGGGCGTTGATCGGCGCGGCCAGGGTCTTGGCCGGCTCCGGACGCGCGCCGACGCACCAGCCCTCGAACAGCACGATGTCGACGGGGCCGGCGACCACCGGCCAGGCGTCGACCGGCGCGCGGTCGTCCGTGGCCTTGTCGAAGCGCGGCAGCGCGGTTTCGCCCGCCCCGGCCAGGCCGTTCAGCACGGCCAGGCCCAGGGCGACGTCGTGCGTCCCCGGCGCGCCGCGCGTGCGCAGCAGCGGATGAATCTCCCGGGCCAGGGTCTCGCGATCGGCCCGCGGCAGGTAGAGGTCGTCCAGCGACAGGGTCGCCACCTTCAAACCCCGCGCCTCCAGCAGGGCGGCCACGACCCGCGCGGTCGTCGTCTTGCCCGAGCCCTGCGGCCCGCAGATCCCGACCACGAAGGCCGGCCCCATCTCCACCGCCGCGATCCGGGCGGCCAGGGGCGCGTGCAGCCGCTCGACTTCGGACGCGAAGGCGGCGGGAAGGGCCTCCGCGCGCAGGAACGCGGCCAGCCAGTCAGGATCGATAGACATCACACGCCCCCTCGCCCTCTCCCCTTGCGGGAGAAGGTGTCGGCGCAGCCGACGGACGAGGGGTCGCACGACGGCGGCGCCGCGGACAAGTCATTTGCGGACAGGCCTGTCGCCCTCCAATCCGACAGCCTTCGGCGGCCGCCTTCTCCCGCAAGGGAGAAGGATCAGATCAACCTACTGCACCCGCCGCACCTGGAACCCGCGCGCCGCCATCAGGGCCGGCAGGCCGTCATCGCCGGCCATGTGCAGGGCGCCGACCGCCACCAGCTGGACGCCGGGCCTGGCCATCTCGGCGGCCAGGGCCTGGGCCCAGGCCTGGTTGCGACGCCTGAGCAGGGTGTCGTACAGCGCCGGCCGGTCGCGCTTCATCACGTCGACGACCAGCGGGCCCAGCCTGCCCATGTCGCCATGCAGCCAGGCCGACTGCAGGGCCACGCCGTTGCGGGGCGGCGAAAGGGTCTCGGACGCCACGTCATCCAGATACTGCACCTCGACCGCCTCGGGCAGGCTGGCGAACAGCCGGATCTGCTGCTCCACGGTCTCGAACGTGGCGATCGGCTTTTCGGCGGCCCGGGCCTGGCGGGTGACGGCGGCGTCGGCCCCGGCCGAGACCGTGGCGCCGCGCTGGGTCATCGGCAGCACCGACAGCATCATCGCCGCCGCCCAGGGGCGCAGGCGGTCGACGCGGTCCAGCGAGCCGCCATCCCGCTCCAGCGCCGCCTTCAGCGTGGCGACGGTGCGGGGCGGCAGCTTCTCGGTCAGGGAGCGCTGGGAATCGACGCCGTAGCGGTCGACCAGGGCCTGGACCTCGGCCGGATCGGCGTCGGCGCGGGTCTCGAACCAGACCTTGTCGGCCCGGGCGTAGGCGCGGTCGAAGGCGCGGGTGCGCCACTTCACGTTTGGCTGCAGCACGTGCATCGCGCCGAACAGATAGATCGTCGTGTCGCGGTCGCGCACTTCCCACAGGGCCGGCGCGGCCTTGGCCACGCCGCCGGCCAGGGCGCAGGCCAGGGCGCAGGCGGCGGCCAGCCCTTTGCCGAAACGAAACACCGACACCACGTCCCCCGACGTCTGGACTCAACAGGCGCCCAGCTTACGAAGCCGCCGGTTAATCGGGAAAGCGCCGCGCGTTGCGGCCTAACGCCACGCCTTGAAATGCTTGGACAGCTTCAGCCCCTGGCGCTGGTAGTGCGACCCGCCCTCCCCGTACAGGCGCTCGGGCCGGGCGGTCAGGGGCTCGTAGACCAGGCGGGCGACGATCTGGCCGTCCTCCAGCAGGAACGGCGTCTCGTGGCTGCGGACCTCCAGCACGCCCTTGGAGCCCACGGCGCCGGCCTCCTCGGTGCCGAAGCCGGGATCGAAGAAGCCGGCGTAGTGCACCCGGAACTCGCCGACCGACGGGTCGATCGGGGTCATCTCCGCGGCCTCCAGCACCGGAATCTCGACATCGTCCTTCGACGCCAGGATGTAGAACTCGCCCGGATCCAGCAGCAGCTCGCCGTGACGAGTCTCCAGGGGTTCCCAGAAGTCGCGCGGGTCGTGGCCGTCCTCGCGGTCCAGATCGACCACCCCGGCGTGGCGGCGGCCGCGGAAGCCGACGATGCCGCCCTCCCCCGGCGACAGGTCGACCCCGACGCTCTTGATCGCCAGCTTGACCGGCTCGCCGCGCTTGAGGCGCAGCTGGTTCAGCCGCGTGCCGGTCCGCACCAGCACCGAGAAGGTCTGCGGCGCGATCTCGATATAGAGCGGCCCCTCGTAGCCGGCCTCGATGTCGTCGAAGGCCTTGCTGTGGTCGCTGAGCAGGCGGACGAACACGTCGACCCGGCCGGTCGAGCTCTTGGGATTGCCGCGCGCCGCCACGTTACCGGGCAGGGCCAGGCGTTCCTGGATCTCGGCGATATAGACGCAGCCCTTCTCCAGCACTGCGCCCTTGGTCAGGTCCAGCTCGTGCATGGCCACGTCCTTCAGGCGCTCGGGCACGCGGCGGGCGACGCCGGGCAGGAACGAGGCGCGCACCCGCCAGCACCGCGCGCCCAGGCGCAGGTCCAGGCTGGCCGGCTGCACCTGATCGGTGTCGAACGGGGTCTGAGAAGTGATCGCCTCTTGCGCGATCAGGTCCTCGATGGATTGGCAGGGCAGAATCCCCGCAGCGTGGGCGTCGGTCATCGGGGCGACACTCGCTAAACCGGGCCTTGAAGGCAAGGCTCGCGGTCCATCCGACCACCCCTTACTCGCGTGTGACAATTCTAATGTTGAAATCGAACTTGTCCGCCTTGACCCTCAGCCTCGCAAAACCCCTTATGCCGGCCGTTTCCAGCGTAGGAGGAAAGGAACCGCCATGGCCGAGGATCCGAAGGACTGGGATATCGCCACCAAGCTGATCCGTGGCGGTCTGGCGCGCTCGCAATACATGGAGACGGCCGAGGCCCTCTACCTGACCCAGGGCTTCACTTATGACAGCGCCGAGGGCGCCGACCGTCGGTTCTCGGGCGAGGACCCCGGCTTCGTCTATTCGCGCTTCAACAATCCGACCGTGAAGATGTTCGAGGACCGCCTGGCGCTCCTCGAGGGCGCGGAAGTCTGCCGCGCCCAGGCGACCGGGATGGCCTCGATCCACATGGCGCTGATGGGCCTGGTCCGGGCGGGCGACCACGTGGTGGCCGGCCGCGCCCTGTTCGGCTCGTGCCGCTGGCTGATCGCCGAGTGGCTGCCGCGCTTCGGGGTGGAGACCACCTTCGTCGACGCCACCGACCCCAAGGCCTGGGAGGCGGCGATCCGCCCGGGCACCAAGGCCGTGCTGATCGAGACCCCGTCCAACCCGGTGCTGGAGATCACCGACATCCGCGCGGTGTCGGAACTGGCCCACGCGGTCGGAGCCAAGGTCATCGTCGACAACGTCTTCGCCACACCGATCTTCCAGCAGCCGCTGAAGCTGGGCGCCGACATCGTGGTCTATTCGGCCACCAAGCACATCGACGGCCAGGGCCGGGTGCTGGGCGGGGCCATCCTGACCAGCGAGGCGATCAACGAGGAATTCTACCGCGACCCGCTGCGCCACACCGGCCCGTCGCTGTCGCCGTTCAACGCCTGGGTCCTGGTCAAGGGCCTGGAGACCCTGGACCTGCGCGTGCGCCGCCAGAACGACACCGCCGCGGCCCTGGCCGACGTGATCGCCGAGCACAAGGCGGTCAAGTCGGTGCTGTACCCGTTCCGCGCCGACCACCCGGGCCACAACATCGCCAAGTCGCAGATGAGCGGCGGCGGCACGGTGCTGGCCCTGGACCTCGGCTCGCGGGAGGCGGCGTTCAAGTTCCTGAACGCCCTGGAGATCGTCGACATCTCCAACAACCTGGGCGACGCCAAGTCGATGGCCACCCACCCGCCCACCACCACCCACCGCTCGGTGCCGGAAGACCAGCGTCCGTCGCTGGGCGTGGTCGAGGGCGGCGTGCGCCTGTCGGTCGGCCTGGAGAGCCTGGCGGACCTGACCCGAGACGTGATCCGTGCGCTCGACCAGGCGTGAATCCTCCCCACCCCTGAAGCGGATCCGCCGCCGGCGCGGCGCCGACGCGGGCATCTACGAGGCGCGCACGCGCGACATCGTCGTGCGGGTCTCGCCGGTCTTCCAGCCCGAGGACTCCGCGCCCGAGGAAGGGCTGTGGATGTGGGGCTACACGGTCGAGATCGAGAACCACGGCGCCGAGACCGTGCAGCTGATCGCCCGCGCCTGGACGATCACCGACGGCCTGAACCGGTCGACCGAGGTCGAAGGCTCGGGCGTGGTGGGCGAGCAGCCGGAACTGCGGCCGCGCGAGGCGTTCCGCTACGTCTCCAGCTGCCCCCTGCCCACGCCGTCGGGAACCATGGTCGGCCGCTACCAGATGATGACCGAGGCCGGCGAGGTGTTCGAGGCGGAGATCCCGGAGTTCTCGCTGCACCTGCCGGGCGCGGCGCGGCGGGTGAACTGAGACCGCCAAGCGTCAGCACGGCATTGCGCTCGCCCTGAAATTGTTGAACGCTGCCGCTACAACCGACACTCGGGAGGCGTCGCCGTGACCAGCCACACAATCCAGATCTTCAACCAGAGCGGCTTCGCCAAGAGCTACGTGCTGTTCATGCAACCACCGCAGACCGGCGCGGCACAGATCTTCGCGAACGCCTGGGTCACGTTCGACAGCGTCACGTCCGGCAGTTTCGACAGCGTCACCTACGACGACAGCATCTACGCCTATTGGGGAACCACGCCCGATACGCTCGCGCCGGGCACGGTGGTGAGCAGCGGCGGCGTCGCGCTGGTCGACCTGACCAAATCGGATGAAGTTCCCTTCTCGGGGTCACAGCCAACAGGTTTTGGCCCCGTGACCCAGGGGCAAGGTCCCGTCGGCAGCTTTTCGATCGTCTCGGGAGCCGATTTCTCGCCCGCCAGCGAATTCCTTTTCGGATGGGCGAAGGCGGCGACCTCGCCCATCCCGGTTCCCGTGGCGACCACCCCGGCCCTGCCGAACATGGTCGTCACCTTTACGCCGAGCAGCCAGGTCTTCGTGGCCGCCTATTCTTCCGTTTCCGGCCAGGTGATCGACGTGGCGGAGATCTCGAACACCGCCGAGGTCGACTTCACGGGCAAGCCCCAGACCACCGCGACGGTGATCCAGGAGGCCAACGGGACCTTCGTCGTGGACTACAGCTAGCTGGCGTTGGTCGTCGGCTCCAGCGCGTAGACCCGCGAGCAGTATTCGCAGGTCACGTGGATCTTGCCGTCGGGCTCGACCATCTCGGCCACTTCCTCGGCCGTGAACGAGCCCAGCACCGCGCCGATGCGGTCTTCCGAGCAGCGGCAGAAGGCGCGCAGCGGCTTTTCCTCGAGCAAGCGCACGCCGTCCTCGTTGAACAGCCGCCACAGCAGGGTGGTGGTCGGCACGGTGGGGTCGATCAGTTCGTCCTCGCCGGTGGTCTCGAACAGGGCCTGGACGTGGGTCCAGGCGTCCTGCGTCTCGCCGCGGCTTTCGTCGCCGGCGATGGCCTGGATCAGGATGCCGCCGGCCCGCCACTGGGGGCCTTCGCCGCTGTCGGCCTGGCCGACCGCCAGGCGCACCCGGGTCGGGGTCTGTTCGGACTGGGCGAAGTACTGCTCGGCGCACAGGGCCAGGGTTTCGCCCTCGATCGGGGTGATGCCCTGGTAGCGGTCCATGTCCGGCCCCTGGTCGACGGTCATCACGAAGGTGCCGCCGCCCAGCAGGGTCTTGGCGCCGGGCCGCGCGAAGCCTTCGGAGACGGCCGCGACCTCGGCCGGGTCGAACCGGCAGTAGCCACGCAGGGCCCCGGTGGTGTCGTAGTCGACCACGACATAGCGCACCGGGCCGTCGCCCTGGGCCTGGACGATCAGCCGGCCCTCGAACTTCAGGCTGGAGCCGACCAGGGCCGCCAGGGCGCAGGCCTCGCCCAGCAGGTTGGCGACCGGCTCGGGATAGTCGTGGCGGGTCAGCACCTCGTCGACCGCCGCGCCCAGGCGCACGGCCCGGCCGCGCACGGGCAGGCCCTCGATCTGGAAGGCGGAGACAAGGTCGTCCGGAGCGGTGTCCGGGGCGGTTTGGGCGGCGATGTCGGTCATGGGGCGGTTAGATAGTCGCTCGGGTGAAAAATGCGAGGGGGTGCGGCGATCACTTGCCCCTACGGGTCGCTTCGCGACCGTCTTCCCCACAGGGGGGAAGAGCCGAAAGCGCGAGGCTCCGCCCCCTCTGGGGGCGGACAGGCGACGCAGTCGCCAGGTGGGGGCAAGTGTTGGCCGCCTAATCCACGAACGGCTTCTCGATCTCGTAGACGGCGTCTTCCAGCTTGTCGCGGAACAGCTGCTGGGCGTCCTGGACGCCCTGGTTGTAGTAGTAGGGGCCCATCTGCTCGGAGATGAAGTCCAGCAGGAACCCGGCCTGCAGCGGGCTGGCCTCGCAATCGAGCTCGCGGTCCAGGTAGCGCGTCAGCTTGTCGAGCAAGGCGTCGCGCTTCTGCTTGTTGAACTCGATCTTGGCCATGGCCGCCTCAACTGATGGGGACAGGCGCATGCGCCCTGTCCCCGACCAATGTCTAACCGATCGCCCCGAAGCACCAGGCCAGCACCGACTTCTGGGCGTGGATGCGGTTCTCGGCCTCGTCCCAGGCCAGCGAGCGCGGGCCGTCCAGCACGCTGTCGGTGACCTCCTCGCCCCGGTGGGCCGGCAGGCAGTGTAGGAAGACGCCGTCCGGCTTGGACAGGTCCATCAGGGCGTCGTCGACCTGGTAGGGCTCCAGGGCCGCCAGGCGCTCGTCATGGTCGGTGTCGCCCATCGACACCCAGGTGTCGGCCACCACCACGTCGGCGCCGCGCACGGCTTCGCGCGGGTCGTCGGTCATGGTGATCTGGCCCTGCAGCTCCTGGGCGCGGGCCAGGTCGACCAGGTCGGGGTGGTAGATCGCCGGGCAGGCGATGTTCAGCTTGAAGCCCAGCAGCGGCGCGGCGTGGATGAAGCTGGAGCAGACATTGTTGCCGTCGCCGACCCAGGCGATGGTCTTGCCGCCGATGTCGCCCCGGTGCTCCTCGATGGTCAGCAGGTCGGCCATGATCTGGCAGGGGTGGCTCTTGTCGGTCAGGCCGTTGATCACCGGCACGGTCGCGACCTGGGCGAAGCGCTCGACGTCGGCGTGGCTGTTGGCGCGGATCATTACCGCGTCGACCATCCGCGACAGCACCTTGGCGGTGTCCTCGATGGTCTCGCCGCGGCCCAGCTGCATGTCGGCCGAGGTCGAGATGATCGCGTCGCCGCCCAGCTGGCGGATCGCCGCGTCGAACGAGAAGCGGGTGCGGGTCGAGTTCTTCTGGAAGATCATGGCCAGCACGCGGTCCCGGGCCGGAGCGTCGGCGTCGACGCGGCCCTTGGGCCAGCCGGCGCGGGCGGCCTTGCGGGCCTTGGCGTCCTCCAGCATCAGGCGCAGCGTCGGCCCGTCGAGCTTCCACAGATCGATGAAGTGTCTGGGCTCAGTCATGACAAATCCCCCTGTCCGCCCGCCCCGGCCGTACCGGAACGAGCGGCTTGATAGGTCGCGGCCGGTCAGGCGGCGGCTTTGGCCCGGGCGGCCTCGCAGGCCTTTTCGAGCTTGGCGATGGCCTCGGACGCTTCCTCGACCGTCAGGTTCAGCGGCGGCAGCAGGCGCACGCAGTTGTCGCCGCCGCCGGCGATCAGCAGCTTCTGGTCGCGGGCCAGGACCATGAACTCGCGATTGTTGGGGATCAGCTTGATCCCGATCAGCAGACCCTTGCCGCGGATGTCGACGATGACGTCCGGGAAGCGGTCCTTCAGGCCTTCGAGCTGCTGGGTGAAGAAGCCGGCCACGCTCTTGACGTTGTCCAGGAGCTCCGGCGTGTTGATCGCGTCGAACGCCGCCTTTCCCACGGCCATGGCCAGGGGGTTGCCGCCGTAGGTCGAGCCGTGGACGCCCGGGGTCATGCCGCGCGCGCCCTCGGTGGACGCCAGGCACGCGCCGACCGGGAAGCCGCCGCCCAGGGCCTTGGCCACCGCCATGATGTCCGGCGCGGCGTCGCTGGCCCATTCATGGGCGAACAGCTTGCCGGTCCGGCCCATGCCGCTCTGGACCTCGTCGAAGATCAGCAGGACGCCGGCGTCGCGGGTGATCTGGCGCAGCTCGGTGAGCTGGGCGTCGGTCAGGGCCCTCGCCCCGCCCTCGCCCTGCACCGGCTCGATGATCACACCGGCCGTGGTCGGGCCGATGGCGGCCTTCAGGGCGTCCCAGTCGCCGAACGGCAGCTGGACATAGCCCGGCAGGCGCGGGCCGAAACCGTCCAGGTAGCCGGCGTTGCCCGAGGCGTTGACCGCCGCGTACGAGCGGCCGTGGAATGAGCCGTCGAAGCCGATGATGTCGACCCGCTCGGGCTGGCCGTTGACCACGTGATAGCGGCGCGCGGCCTTCAGGGCGCACTCGATCGCCTCGGTGCCCGAGTTGGTGAAGAACACCACGTCGGCGAAGGTGGCCGCGCACAGCTTGTCGGCCAGCACTTCCTGCTCGGGGATCGTGTAGATGTTGGAAACGTGCCAGAGCTTCTCGCCCTGGGTCTTCAGCGCCTCGACCAGCACCGGGTGGGCGTGGCCCAGGCCGCAGGTGGCGATGCCGGCCACGCAGTCCAGATATTCCTCGCCGGTGGTCGAGAACAGGCGCGCGCCTCGGCCTCGCTCGAACGCCAGCGGGGCGCGGTTGTAGACGCCCATGATGTGGTGTTGCGCGGAGCTAGACGACGTCGACGTGCTCAAGACGGCCTCCCAAAAAGGAAAGAAGCCCCCGTGCTCGAAAGCACGGGGACCGGAAGGCCCAGGGTTGTCGGCGCGTATCCGGGCCCTGTCAACAAAGCCGGGGGTGAATTTTGAGTGTCAGGGACGGTTGAGCCACACTGTTTGCGGTCACAACCCGCGTCCCGGCGGCGAAATCTAGCTCTTCAGCCGGTATCCGGTCCGGAACAGCGCCCAGCACCACAGGAACAGCCCCACCGACAGGGCCGCGGTCACCACCAACCCGATCGCCACCGAGCCGTCCGCGTGGCCGATGAAGCCGTAGCGGAAACCGTCGATCAGGTAGAAGAACGGGTTGAAATGGCTGGCCGAGCGGAACGGCTCGGGCAGGCGGTCCACCAGGTAGAAGGTGCCCGACAGGAAGGTCATGGGCATGATCAGGAAGTTGGTCACCGCCGCCAGCTGGTCGAACTTCTCGGCCCACAGGCCGGCCAGCACGCCGGCCAGGCCCAGGATCACCGAGGCGCCGATCGCGAAATAGACGATCGCCCACAGGTGCGAGATCTGCAGCCCCGCGCCGGGCAGCACCCCGATCACCAGGGCGGTCACCGCCCCGACCACGATGCCGCGCGTCGCCGCCCCCAGGCCGAACGCCGCCACCTGCTCCAGCGGCGACAGCGGCGGGGTCAGGAAGTCCGGCGTCAGGCCCATCATCTTGGCCTGGATCAGCGACGAGGACGAATTGGCGAAGGCGTTGTTGAGGATGGCCATCATGATCAGGCCGGGCGCCACGAAATGGCCGAAGGTCACCCCGCCGACCGCCGGCCGGCCGCCGCCCACCGCCACCACGAACACCAGCATGTAGAGCAGGGTCGTCACCACGGGGGCGGCGACCGTCTGGGTGCCCACCTTCCAGAAGCGGCGGATCTCGCGCTGATAGAGGGTGAAGAACCCGCTCCAGTTCCAGCCGTGATAGTCGCGCGGCTGCGGGGGGATGACGGAAGCCGTCACGTCTTTCATGGGGTCGGTCCTGCTGAACTGCCTGCGCATGTGCGCCCGAGGCGGTTCCGGCGCAAGCGGCGCTCCGTCAGAATCAATATGTTGTTTCTGTGGACAGAGCCCTTGGCGCCTATTGTGTGTTTTAACGTATTCTTTACACTATGTGGTAGGCGAGCGGCCGGCGGGGCCGTGCGTACACCAGATGTAGGGGTCGAAGCGAGTCGGGGAAACCCGCTTCGGACTCTTTTTAGGCGGAGATGGGCAAATGAGCTGGACTGACGAACGGGTCACCACCTTGAAGAAGCTCTGGCTGGACGGCCTGTCCGCCAGTCAGATCGCCAAACAGCTGGGCGGCGTCACGCGCAACGCCGTGATCGGCAAGGTGCACCGCCTGGGCCTGTCGGGCCGCGCGGCGCCGTCGCAACCGGCGCGCCCGGCCTTCAAGGCCCCGCGTCCGGCGCGTCCGGCCGCCACGGCCATGCCCTCGGCCCCGCGTCGGGTGATCGCCGCCGAGCCGGCGCCGCTGCCGGCCGTGGCCCAGCAGCCGTCGGTCCCGGCGTTCCGCGCCGAGGAGCCGGGCTCGGCCACCGTGCTGACCCTGGGCGCCCACATGTGCAAGTGGCCGATCGGCGATCCGTCGACCGACGGCTTCACCTTCTGCGGCCGCCGGTCGTCGGAAGGCCCCTATTGTGGCGAGCACGCCCGCATCGCCTACCAGCCGCAGCAGACCAAGAAGAAGTCGGGCCCGACCGAGCTGGCTCGTTCGCTGCGCCGCTACATCTAGCCTCGCGACACACGACGGAATGAAATCCCGGACGGCCCAAAGGCCGCTCCGGGATTTTTCGTATGGGCGCTTCGCCAGGCGACGGCGCGCGCCTGGACGAAAGCCGGATTCCGGCCCAAGCTGCTCTACCTGGGCGCGCTTCGCCCGCCTTGTTCTGCTACCCGTGAGCGTCGCATGCCGCCAGATCAGAAGACCCCTTTCGAGAAGTGGAAGGAGACGATCGACACGGCGGACAAGAACCCCGCCTGGCACGGCTACGACGCGACCATCAAGAGCACGGTCGACGCGTACAACGCCCACCTGAAGTCGGCCCCTGGCTTCACCGCCCTGGACTGGAAGCTGATCAAGGCGATGCTATGGACCGAGTCTGGCGGGCCCTCCGGTCCGGCCTGGACGACCCGGCCCATGCAGATCGGCAACAAGGGCGATCCGGGTCTGGCCGCCCTGCTGGGCGGTAAGGAAGGCGGCGAACTGATCATGCCTGGCGATATCGCCAGCGGCTTGACGGAGAAGAACGCGGGCTCCGAGCCTGTGAAGAACATCCAGGCGGGCGTTGGCTACCTGCTGATGCGCGCCGCCAACTTCAAGTACGACGACGTCTGGAGCTCCAACGCGCCGACCACCGAATACAAGGTCGCCGCCGGTGACAGCATCGATCGCATCGCCAAGCGCAACGGCTCGACCGTGGGCCACCTGTACTGGCTCAATCCCGGCCTCCAGAGCGAGATGGATCAGCACAAGCCCTTGAAGATCGGCCGAGCCCTCAAGGTTCAAAAAGCCAAGACCACGAAGATGATCGCCGGCTTCAAGTCGCTCGACAACACCACCGTGGCCAAGCTCTACAACACGGGCGATAGTCGCTATGCCGACAAGCTCGCCTACTGCCTGACGAAGATCAAATGAAGCTCTCGCCCCGCTTCCTCCTGCCGGCCCTGCTGTTGTCGTGCACCCCCGCTGCGGCCTGCGCTAAGGCGCCCGGCAAGCCCGCGCCGCCCCCCGCCGCCGCCCCGCCGAGCGATCCCCCCATCCAGTTCGGCGTCTTCGAAGGCACCGGACGCGCCTGTGGCGGACTGCTGAAGATCACCCCCAAGCGGATGAGCTGGAAGACCCCGTTCAGTCCCTGCCCCGCCTCGGCCTACACTCTGGTGGAGCGTCGCCGGAAGGGCGCCGCCACCTTATGGACCTATCGGTTCATCGGCTCCCCCAAGAGCTGCCTCTACAAGGTGGTGGTGCTGGAAAAGACCGCGCCCCCGGACGTCTGGGCGTGGAACGCCTATGGCTTCACCTCAATGAAGGCGTACAGGGCTGACGCCAAGGACCAGCTCAGCTGCTACCTGGTGAAAGCGGACTAACTCGTAGCTGGGGACATGCACTCACGGCAAGGCGTTGGATCGTTTGCGGCAGCGCTTGGTGTGAGTGCGTGTCCCCAACGTCGTCCGCTGCGCTGGGTGATCGGTCTCGTTCGAAGGCGCATGATCTGGCCTCGGGGGTGACGTGGGGGACACGCACTCACCCCGGTCGCTGGGAATCATCGGCTTGGGCCCTGCCATGAGTGCGCGTCCCCGGCCGCTTATGCTCGGCCTATCCGAGGCGAAACCCAGCAAAATCAACGCCCTGAACTTTCTCGACCCAAATCTGTCCTCACCCCTTCCAGCCGCCCTTATCCTTTACCCACCTCGTCGCGTGGAAAGGGCGCATGGCCAGCGACCGATGCGGCGGCGGGGGGCGATCGAGCGGGACTGGGCTGGAGGGGGTTACTCCAGCGTGTCCGGGGAGCCTGGCGTTGCAGGCCCCGCC
>Ga0209257_1000540_pt1 | contig 64961 bp, 57 predicted proteins | sample AraplaCvi_mCL_r2_FD_184277 | JGI IMG/M metagenome (GOLD analysis project Ga0209257, IMG submission 184277) | Arabidopsis root microbial communities from North Carolina, USA - plate scrape MF_Cvi_mCL_r2 (SPAdes) (version 2) | ecosystem: Host-associated > Plants > Roots > Endosphere | place: USA...
CCATGGCGCAGGCGTGGACGTGCCGCGCCAGCGTCATGTCCAGCCCGGCCAGCTGGGCCAGCATGGCCTGGGTCGGATCGACGTCGAGGATCGGCGGCGGGGCGTCCATCCGCGGAGTGGAACATGCGCCTACGTCAGAAGCGGACGTAGTGGGGTGGGGGCTTTCCGGGAAATATTCTTTGAGATTCGTAGATGGAGCCCTCGCCGGCTGAAAGCTCTCCGGGTGAATGGAGACCGGTGGCTCCCGCCAAGTCGTGCAGCCGGCATGCCAGAGTAGACCCGCCGCAGAGCCCCATCGGGCCCGGCTCTACGGCCCGCGCGGACTTTCGGCCGGGATGACAGCTCATAGTCCCGGAACCAATCCAGTCCGGCCCCCAAGCCGCTACGACCCCGCCATAGCGGCCGACGGCCTCCGGCGGCGCAGGGTCGCGTCGGCGAGGCCGAAGCCGAGGAGGCGCAACGCACTCGCGCCTGAGGGGAACGATGATGGGACCGGCGACTATCGGGGTATCCGTGATCTTCGAATTGACCATTCGTTTATCCGGAGGCGGGGAATGCGGAAGTATCTGATGGCGGCGGCGCTGGGCGCCATGGCCTTGGCCGGTGCGGGCGGCGCGTCCGCGGCGGTGATCTTCGAGACGGGCGCCGACGGCCCCGCCAACCAGAACGTGGACTGGGTCGAGGAAGCTGTCGGCAACGGCGACAACACGATCATGGGCGTGATCAACGGCACGACCGTGGGCGTGAAGGCGGTGAGCAACGAAGACCTGAAGACGACCGGCAACGGCGGCGTGGTCTGGATCACGGGCAACGACAACACGCTGCGGACCCTCACCTACAGCCTGGTGGGCTACAGCTTCGCGTCGTTCGAAGTCGACCTGAAGGACCCGACGGGCAACAATCCGACGTGGGAGGTCACCTTCGAGACCGACAACGGCTCGACCCAGACCTTCACGAACTTCAACGGCGGGTTCATCTCGGCCTATACCGACGACGGATCCCACATCAAGACGGTCAGCTTCGCCACCAACGCGGACATTTCCGGCACCGGCCAGACCCGCTTCGGCGGCCTTCAGGCCGACGCGGTGCCCGAACCGGGGACCTGGGCCCTGATGATCGCGGGCTTCGGAGGCGTGGGCGCCATGCTGCGCCGCCGCCGCGAAGCGCTGGCCGGCTAACCCAACGCCTGCCTGCGAAGCGCCCCGGTTTCCCGGCCGGGGCGCTTTTCATTTGTCGCGAGGCCTGAGCGGCGCGGCTTGCGCCGAGGCTTACCGCCGGGGTCCCTCGCCGCTCCGCAGGGCCGCCGACGCGGGCGACAGGAACGGGGACACGCCGACCATCTCGCGGACCGCCTCGACGGGCAGGTCCCACAGCTCGCTCCAGCGGACGCCCAGCAGGGGTGGCGTCTGGCGGCCGTGCATCCAGCCCATGAAGACCGACTCGAGCACGAGCTCCAGCCTGGGCGGCCGTTCGAACGCCACGGTGGCGAGGGCGAGCGCCAGCAGGATGGCCGAGTAGTGATGGCCGAACTGGGCGAGCTTGAACGCGGCGAAGCCCAGTTCGTCCAGGTCGTTCTGTCCGTAGCCCGCGAGCGCCGCCCAGACGCCGTCGCATTCAAGGACACGGGTGTTCAGATACCCCAGCACGGGCGGCAGTTCGTCGAGCGCGAGGTCGCCGGCGTCGATCGCCAGGCCGCCGCGCGCGACAATCTCGCGATAGGCGAAACCGCCGAACGCAGCCGGCGGCGACTGGGCCAGGCGCGCCATGTCGGGCCGGTCGAGGACGCCGGCGGCCACCGCCTCGGCCACGCCGGGGAAATCCAGCGCCGCGTCGGCCACCCGCCGGTTCAGGTCGGACCCTGCGAGCTTCGCGAGCCCGATCATCGCGTCGGTGAACGGCTGGCGCAGCCGGCTCGCCGCGGGGGCGTCCACCGCCCGCCAGAAGGCCTGCCAGAAGTCCGAGCTGGGCCCCGGGTGCTGGGCGCCCCGGGTGCTGGGCGGATAGGTCTGCCCGGACAGCCACCCGTGGGCGGCGCCGTCGTAGACGTCGATCAGTCGGCCGGGCGCGTAGACCGCCACGTGCAGCAGCTTCGCCGCCAGCGCGCGCAAGCCGACGCCGGTGACCTCCGTGCGAAGGCCGACCGCGAGCGCGCCGGCGTCGCCCCGGCCGCTCATGGCCATCTTCTGGAACGCGACGCGGATCGATCCTTCGATCGTGTCGGTCGGCATCCTTCCCCCCCGAGAAGCGTGCCTCGCGAAGAAGCGAGATTCATCGAATTATTGATATTTGCGAGTGTGGCGCCAGTCACCGGAGGTTGAGGCCGCCGGCCGGGCCGCCGACGCCCGCCTGACGCGAGGTCACGCTTTTCTTGAGCGTCGCCCGCGCGCAATGCTTCGTCCCTGAGGAAACGCCAGACCGGTCGAACCGGCGGGGACGAGGCCATGAATTTCGACTTTTCCGACGACCAGAAGTTCCTGAAGAACGAGGCGCGGAAGTTCCTGGAGGCGAACTGTCCGACCTCGCGGGTGCGCAAGGTGCTGGACGATGACGCGAAGGCCTTCGACGCCGAGCTGTGGGCGGCGGTGGCCGGGCAGGGGTGGCTGGGGGCGGCGATCCCGGAAGAGTTCGGCGGGCTGGGGCTGGGGCACATCGAGCTGTGCGCCATCGCCGAGGAACTGGGACGCGTGGTGGCGCCGATCCCGTTCGCCTCGACGGTCTATTTCCTGGCCGAGGCCCTGATGCTGGCCGGCAGCGAGGCGCAGAAGGCGGCGCTGTTGCCGAAGATCGCGGCGGGCGAAGTGATCGGGTGCGTGGCCTCGTCCGAGGGGCCGGGCGTACCGACGGCGGGCGGGGTGCAGGCGACGGTGAGCGGCGGCAAGCTTTCGGGCGTGAAGCTGCCGGTGACGGACGGCGACATCGCCACCCATGCGCTGGTCCTGGCCAAGGAGAGCGGGCAGGTCGGGCTGTTCCTGGTCGACCTCGGTTCGGGCGTGACCCGCGAGGCGCTGAAGACGCTGGACCCGACGCGGGACGCGGCCCGGCTGACGTTCTCGGGCGTCGCGGTCGAGCGGCTGGGCGGGGCGGGCGAGGGCCTGTCGCTGCTGGAGCAGGTGACGGACCGGGCGGCGGTGCTGCTGGCCTTCGAGCAGTGTGGCGGGGCTGACCGCTGCCTGGAGATGGCCAAGGCCTATGCGCTGGAGCGCTATGCGTTCGGCCGGGTGATCGCGAGCTACCAGGCGATCAAGCACAAGCTGGCCGACATGTACGTGAAGAACGAGCTGGCGCGGTCGAACGCCTACTACGGCGCCTGGGCGCTGAACACCGGGGCGCCCGAGCTGCCGGTGGCGGCCAGCGCGGCGCGGATCGCGGCCAGCGAGGCGTTCTGGTTCGGGGCGAAGGAGAACATCCAGACCCACGGCGGGATCGGCTTCACCTGGGAGGTGGACGCGCACCTCTACTACCGGCGCTCGCGCCAGCTCAGCCTCGTGGCCGGCGCGCCGCGGGTCTGGAAGGAGCGGCTGGTGAGCTGCCTGGAACGGAAGAACATGGCCGCCTAGCGCGGCGCCAAGCCATGGGTCCCGGCTCGGCCTACGCGCCTGCGGCGCTCCGTTGGCCGGGATGACGGAGGATACGGAATGGACTTCAACGACTCTCCTGAAGAAGCGGCCTACCGCGCGCAGGTTCGCGAGTGGCTCGCCCAGAACGCGCCGAAGCAGGCAGTGGGCGGGGATGACCTGGAGGGCGGGACGAAGGACACCATGCCGGCGTCCAAGGCCTGGCAGGCGAAGAAGGCCGCGGCCGGCTACGCCCAGATCACCTGGCCGAAGGAATGGGGCGGGCCGGGCGGCACGCCGATCCAGCAGGTGATCTTCAACGCCGAGGAGGCGAAGCACCCGGTGCCGCCGAACCCGTTCCAGATCGGGCTCGGCATGTGCGTGCCGACGGTGATGGCGTTCGCCGACGCCGAGACCAAGACGCGGTTCGTGGGGCCGGCGCTGCGCGGCGAGGAGATATGGTGCCAGCTGTTCTCCGAGCCGTCGGGCGGCTCGGACGTCGCGGCGGCGCGGACAAGGGCGGTGAAGGCGCCGGACGGCTCGGGCGACTGGATCATCGACGGCCAAAAAGTGTGGACGACGGGCGCGCAGTTCTCGAACTTCGGCATCGTCGTCGTGCGGACCGACCCCGACGTGCCGAAACACAAGGGCATGACGATGTTCTGGGTCGACATGAGCGATCCCGGCATCGAGGTGCGGCCGATCCACCAGATGTCGGGCGGCAGCGGCTTCAACGAGGTGTTCTTCACGGGCGTGCGCGTGCCGGACAGCCAGCGGCTGGGCGGCGTGGGCGACGGCTGGAAGGTCTCGCTGGTGACGCTGATGAACGAGCGGCTGGCCGTGGGCGGGCCGTCGGGCGCGGGCTGGAGCCACTTCCTGGAGGCGGCGCGCGACATCACGGGCTTCGACGGCGCGCCGGTGCTGAAGGACCAGGCGGTGCGCGAGAAGCTGGCCGACTGGTACGTGGCGACCAAGGGGCTGGAGCACACCCGCAACCGCACGATGACGGCGCTGAGCCGCGGCCAGACGCCGGGGCCGGAGAGCTCGATCGGCAAGGTGGTCTCGGCCATGCAGATGCAGGACCTGGGCAACTCGGTGGTGGAGCTGCTGGACCAGTACGGGATCATCAACGATCCTTCGCTGGCGCCGCTGAAGGGGGCGTTCCACGCCTCGCTGATGAGCGCGCCGGGCCTGCGGATCGCGGGCGGCACGGACGAGATCCTGAAGAACATCATCGCCGAGCGCGTCCTGGGCCTGCCGGGCGACATCCGGGTGGACAAGGACGTGGCGTTCAAGGACCTGCCGACCGGGCGGTGAGGGCGCGAAGCGCCGACTTGAATCGGTGAAATCCGTGGTTCCAGGAGTGTGTGCGGCGCGTACGGAAAAGCCCGGCCGCCGTGGGGCGACCGGGCTTCCTGCGGATCGGGCTGAGCCTTAGGCGGCGAGCGTCCGGCGGCGGCGCAGCGTGGCGCCGGCCAGGCCGAAGCCGGTGAGCATCAGGGTCCAGGTGGCGGGCTCGGGCACCGGGCCGTCGTTGAAGCCGGTCACCAGGCCCTGGTTCCAGTCGTAGGGATAGGCGCTGAAGCGGCTGTTGGTGACGCCGTTGTTCTTGTCGGCGTCGAGGAACAGCTTGCCGTCCGAGAAGCCGTCGAAGGTGCGGACGGTGACCAGCAGGTTCCCCTGGGCCGGGTTGTAGTTGAACGAATTGCTCAGGATGAAGTCGAGGCGGCCGTTCTGGATGGTCGGCAGGGCGCCGTCGAACACCTTGGTCCAGCCGGCGTCGAACCAGGCCTGGCTGTTGTTGGTGTCGAAGGTCGGCACGGCGGCCGAGGTGGTGGTGATGAAGATCTGGAACGTGCCGGCGCGCGGCGTCGTGTCGGCCGGGTCCAGCGAGTTGTAGAAGGACAGCTTGGCGATATCGAGACCGGCGCCGAAGGTCGAGGCGTTGTAGACCTGCTGGAAGTAGGACCCGCCGAGCGTCGAGCCGAACGGAATGCTGTTGGAGGTGTCGGCCGTGCCGACCACCAGGGCCTGGGCCGGGGCGGCCATCGCGCCGAGGCCCAGCGCGGCCGCGGCCGCCAGAAGAAGCGTCTTCATACTCAAATCCCCATCGACCGAAATGGCCCGCCGCAAAACACGGAAGGTCGCCGCCCGTCACGGCACAGGTCGTGCTGAGGCGCTTAGAGGGCCGGTGTGACGCGCGGTTAAAGGTTCGTTGACCAAGCGGTGGCGGCGGCCATGATCGGGGCCATCTGGGCGGCCATCCGGGAGGGCGCATGGAACTGGGGACGCGCACGGCGGCGCTGAAGGCCGTGCTGGACGCCATGCCGGGGGCGGTGGCCGAGCCGATGGCGGCCAACCGGAGCCGGAGCGGCGAGCCCTTGGTGCTGCTCTACAAGATCATGGGCAAGATGTTCGCCATCCTGCAGGTGCGGAAGCTGGAGAACGTGATCCTGAAATGCGACCCGCACCTGGCCGAGGTGCTGCGGGAACAGTACGCCGGCGTAGGCCACAGGTCGCACCTGGACCCGAGATTCTGGATCGCCGTCGACCTGGACGCGGACGTGCCGCCGGACGAGGTGGCCCGGCTGGCGGCCGCCTCGTACGACCTGGTGAAGGCCGGGCTGACGAAGAAGCAGCGGGCGGAGTTGGAGGGGCTGTCGGCCTAGCCGTCAGCGGACGGTCTCGGCTTCCTTGGGCGCGGCGACCTTCTGGGTCTTGGCCTGGGCCTTGGGCTTGGGCAGGAGGCGGAAGCGGGTCTGGCACCAGGCGAAGTCCACGCCCACGTCGAGCAGGGCGTCGGAGCGTCCGCAGGGGCAGGCGAACTCCATGACCTCGAGGACGCGATAGGTCTCGCCGGCCTGGAGGGGCACGGCCCGTCCGGTGACGTGGTTTGGGGCGGCGTTCACGCAGAGAACCAGGTCGCCGCGGCCGACAGAGTCGCTCATCGCATCCATCCAAGACGCTGGAGGAAGACCAAGTCCCGGCCGGCAGGGGCGAGGACCGCGGACACCCTAGCACACTCGGGGGCCGTCCGCTCGCGCGTGGCGCGGGGCTACGCCGTAAGCGCCAGGGGCTGGCGGTCGGCGATGAGGTGGCCGTAGAGGCGGGCGAGGGCCTCGAAGGTCGCGTCCCAGCCGTGGCGGGTCTCGGCTCGCCGCCGCGCGGCGGCGGACAGGGCCGGGAGATCGCGGGCGAAAAGGGCCTCGATGGCCTCGGCGAGGCCGGCGGGTTCGACATTCTCCGCGGGCTGGCCGACGGAGGCGTCGATGAGCTCGCCCACGCCGCCGCGGCGGGAGCCCACGACGGGCAGGCCGGCGGCCATGGCCTCGAGCACGAAGAGGCCGAAGATCTCGTTCTCGTTGGCGTGCAGGGCCGCGTCGCACGAGGCCAGCAGGGCGGCCAGGCGGACGGGGTCCCTCTCGAAGTCGAGGCTGATCACGCTGGGCGACCAAGCGGCGTCCTTGCCGGCGCCGACCAGCAGCAGCTTGTAGGGCGCGCCCAGGCGCTCCACGGCGGCGACCATGGAGTCGATGTTCTTTTCCCGCGCCGGGCGGCCGGCGAAGACCAGCAGGCGGGTCTCGGCGGACAGGCCCAGCTTGCGGAGCAGCTTGGCGCGGTCGCCGCGGGCAGGGTCGAAGAGGGCGGTGTCGACGCCGAGCTGCTGGATCGACAGGCGGTGGACGCCGGCGTCGGCCAGACGCGCGGCCATGTGGCGGCTGGGGGCCACCACGTGGTCGAAGCGCTGGTAGGCCTGGGCCCAGAAGTTGAAGGTGGGCGCCTCGGCCCATTCGCCGAAGTGCAGGGCGGCGAGCGCGGCAGCGTCGGTATGGCAGAAGCCGACGACGGGGACGCCCAGGGCGTCGCCCGCGTAGAGCGCGGCGTGGCCCGGAACGAAGACGTCGCCCGCCTCGATGACGTCCGGTTCCAGCAGGCGCAGCACCGTCTCCCACTTGGTCAGGCTGGCGGGCATGCGGTAGCCGTTGCCGAAGGGCAGGCGGGTGGCCGCCACGCTGACGACGCCATCGCCGTCGTGGCGGGTGCGGGCGCCGGGCACCACCAGGGTGTGCTGGACGTCGGGCCGGCGGCGCGAGAGCCAGGCGCGCTTGGCCATCAGGTAGCGCTTCACGCCGCCGGACTGCGGCGCGTACATCATGGTGGTGTCGATCAGGTGGAAGCCCGCGCCGCCGTGCGGTTCGGCGGGCGTCAGGGGCGCGGCCTCGGGTTCGAGGCGGATGAGGTTGGCGTACCTGGGGGCGGTGACGTCGAACACGCGGCCCGATCTCCGTGCGAGGATGCTGCTGGCGGCGGCGTTGAAGAGGTCTTCCGACGACTCGGGGCGGACGACCTTGGCCTTGAGGGCCTTAAGGGTCGCGCGGCGGATCGGTCGTCTCTTCCTCAGGCTGGCCAGGGGGGAATCCCTTTCGGTCGAGAAGCCCGGTGATAGTAGCGGGACGGGAACGGATGTCATGGCTTACGGCGGCGCTTTCAAGGCCGTTGCGTACCGCATGCGCAATCATGGCGTGGGCTCCCTCCAGACAGACCTTCGGCACGCCGGTAACCCGCGGGCGCGGCGGAGGTTGCAGGGTCAGGTCCCGGCGGTGAGTCCCGGCGCCGGGGCCGCCGCGCCGAACCAGCGCTGGACCACCGTGGCGGCGGCCAGATCGGCGGTGACGTTGCAGACGGTGTCCATGATGTCGGACGGCGCCGAGACGGCGATCAGCAGGGGCAGGAGCTCCAGCGGCGCGCCCATGGCCTGGAAGGCCGGGGCGTCGGCGGCGTAAAGCACCGCGATGGCCGGAAGGCCGGGGATGCCGATGTTGGTGAGGATGGCGGCCACGGCCGCGGCGGCGAGCTCGACCAGGGTCGGCTGATGGCCCACGGCGTAGGACGCGAAGATCGCCAGGCTCATGACGATCAGCACATTGCCGAACCGGAAGGTGGAGACCGCCAGCGGCAGGACCGAGCCGGCCAGGGCGGGCGGCATGTCGAGCTTGCGCTCGGCCGCCTCGACGAGGGCGGGCAGGGTGGCCATGGACGAGGTGGTGCCGGCGGCCACCGCCTGGGGCCCGATCGCGGCGCGGGCGAAGCGGACGAACGAGACGCCGCCGCCGATCCGGGCGACGAAGTAGACGAAGGCGATGCCGAAGGTGGGCGCGAGCGTCATGACCAGCATGGCCTGGAACAGGACGCCGGCGGTCTCCAGGCCGGTGCTGAGCGCGATGTTGAGCGCGAGGACGAAGACGCCGATGGGCGCCAGGGCCAGGACCCAGCCCACGATCTGCATCATTGCGTCGCCCACCGCCTGGATCGCCAGGAGGAAGGCGTCGCGGCGCTCGGGGACGCCGCGACCCAAGGCGATGGCGAAGAGCAGGGCGAAGATCACCAGGGGCGCCATGGCTCCGTCCGCCGCCGCGCCGATGGGGTTGGTGGGGATCATGCCCACGATCTGGTCGACGATGCCGGGCACTTCCGGCGGCGGGCCGGAGGCGGGGCGCTGGGCCAGGGCCTCCAAGGCGCCCGAGCGGACGGGCCAGACCTGGAGGATCAGGGTGGTGGCCACGGTCCCGATGACGGCGGCTATGACCAGCAGGCCGGCGAACAGGGCCAGGGTGCGGCCGATCAACCTGCCCCCGCCGCCGTGGGCGCTGGACCAGCTGCTGACACCGGAGACGATCAGCGAGAAGATCAGCGGCACCAGGGTCATCTTCAGGGCCGCGAGCCAGAGCGCGCCGATGGGAGCCGTGAGCTTGCCGGCGGCGACCAGCTCGGGGGTCCCGAAGGCGCGGACGGCCGCGCCGAGGGCGATGCCGGCCACCAGGGCCAGGAAGGTGCGCGTGGCGCTGTTCATGCGGCCGCCTCTCCGTCGAGGGTGTTCTTGAGATCCTTGGGGATCAGCAGCAGGAGCGGAAGAATCGAGGCGTAGACGCAGACGGTGGCGTAGATCGCCGTCTGGAAGCCGCCCTTCTGGTCGTAGAGCCAGGCGCCCAGCACGTCGCCGAAGCGCAGCGACACGTAGTACATGGCCAGGAACATCATCATCATGGTGCCCTGCAGCCCCGGTGGGCAGGCGCGGATGGCAAGGTCGGTGAAGGCCGCCTGGCCGAGGCCGCCGATCAGGCCCAGCGCGACGGCCGCGACCAGCGCCTCGCCCGGCGTGCGGACGAACAGCAGCGGCGTCATCTGGACCACGGCCAGCGCCGCGCCAATCCAGAGCAGGGTGTTCAGCCGCACCCGGCGGCAGAGCCAGGAATAGAGCAGCATCACGGGCACGAACGAGCCCATGAACAGCCCGTACCAGGCGCCGACCTGGGCGTCGGTGGCGTGCAGGCTGTTGGAGAGGTGGAACTGCAGGACCGCCCCGGCGGCCGGTGAGAACTGCCAGAGGAGCTGGATCGCCATGACGGCGTAGAGCGGCCGGTGGCGCAGGAGGCGGGCGACGTCGCCGGCCACGGTGTGCTCGCGGGCCTGGGCGTGGTGGTGGTCGAAGAGGCGGCGGGGACCCAGCGCGCCCATCAGGGCGACGATCGCCATGAGGCCCGCGCCGACGCCGAACAGGATGCGCGCCGCGCCGGCGGCGTCGCGGCCCTCGAGGTAGCCGCTGAGCGCGCCGCCCAGGAAATAGGCCGCCAGGTTGGGGACCAGGATGGCGAGGTTGCCCAATACGCTGACCTGGCCGGTCATGGCCTCCTCCTGGCCGATGGCCGAGGTGACGCCGCGCCCGGCGCTGAACACCATCTGGATCGCGATGGTGGTCAGGAACACGCCCGCCAGCAGCACGCCGTAGGTGGGCTCCAGCAGGATCATGGCCCCGTAGGAGAGCACGCTGAGCACGCCGAAGACGGCGACATAGCCGCGGTCGCCGCGGCCGAACGGGTTCCAGGTGTCGCGCAGGAAGCCGAAGAGGAAGCCCACGAACAGCGGGATCGAGGCGATCAGGTTGAACGTGGCCACGCCGTGGGCGCTGAGCCCCAGCTTGTTCTTGAGGAAGAAGACCACCGGCAGGCCGATCAGCCCTTCGTAGGGCACCGCGAACTGCACCAGCGTCAGCATGACGCCGCCGTAGACGAGGAGGCGCGTGCGCTCGGCGGGCGTCATGCCGCCAGGCCGCCGCGCATCAGCCGGTTCCGCCGCATGCCACCCCCCGATAGCCCCCGGGACAGCAGGGGCCTGAACGGGGCGGATGGCAATGGCGAAGTTCGTGCGCGCCGAACGACAAACGCCCCGCCGGCCTTTCGACCGGCGGGGCGTCCGCCGTGGGGGGTCGTAAAGACGTCCCGCTCGAGGCCGCCGCAGCTTGCGCGGGGCGGCCTCTTGCGGTCGGTGCGGCCGGGGACAGTGGGGCGTCCCGGCCGGCTCCGGTTAGAAGGTGTAGCGCAGGGTCGCCGAAGCGGTCCGGCCGAGGTAGGCGCGGCCCAGGACCACGCCGCTGGCCGGGATCGTGGCCTGCTCCGAGTCGGAGAGCGCCAGCTTGTTGAACAGGTTGTTGACGTTGAGCATCAGCTGCACGTTCTCGGTCGGACGGACCTGCACGAAGGCGTTGACCAGCGTGTAGGCCGGCAGCTTCAGCTGGTTGGTGTCCTGAGCGTAGCTGCTCGTCGTGCCGATCACGTTGACGCCGACCGTCCCGTACTTCAGCTCCACCTGCGGCGTGACTTCGTAGATGAAGTCGGCCTGGTGGCGCGGCTTGTTGCCGATGAAGGTCGGGTGCGTCGCGTCGCTGGAGATCTTGGCGTCGGTGTAGGTGGCGCCGCCGGTGACGCTGAACGGGCCGTGGCGGACCGCGGCTTCGAGCTCGACGCCCTTGGCCTTGTAGCCGCGCACGATGTTCTCGACCTGGATCGAGCCGTCGGGCTTGCTGTTCACCTGGACGTTCTGTTCGCCGGTCCGGGCCGAGAAGGCGGTCACGTTGAACGTGATGCCCTGCACCCGGTACTTCAGGCCGAGTTCGGCTTGCTTGACGGTGTCGTAGGCGCTGGACTTATCGACCAGCTTGCCGGTGTTGTAGTCGACCGCCGGGGTGAACAGGATCTTGTCGGCCGAGGCGCGGCCGCCGCGGCTGTAGCGGCCGAACACCGCCAGTTGCTCGGCGATGCGGTAGTTCACGCCCGCCGAATAGCTCAGGTAGTGGTAGTTGTAGTCGACCTTGCCCGGCTGGCCGAGCGGCAGCAGAGCCACCTTGGTCTCAGCCGTCGAGATCGCGCCGTTGCTGTTCATGTCGAACGAGCCCACGCCGATCCGGCCGCCGCCGAGTTCCGACCCGTAGAGGGTGCCGTCAACGTTGCCCATGTCGTAGCGCAGGCTGCCGCCCACCGCGATCTTGCCGACGTGGTAGTTGATCGAGGCGTAGGGGGCGTCGACGCCGTAGTTCACGTCGTAGCTGCGGTGATAGAGGCCGCCGCCGATGCCGTAGGACAGGTAGCCTTGCTGGGTCACCGGCACGCCGGCGGCCGTCTTGACGTCGATCAGCGCGGAGTCGCCGTCGCCGCGGACGTCGGTCAGGGCGTTGATGAACGAGTAGAACGCGTTGTAGTCCTGCGACGACTTGTAGAAGCCGACCGTCGTGGTCAGGTCGCCGTTGCCGATTTCCCACACGCGGCTGGCGCGGAAGTCGTTGGTGACGTTGTCCAGGCTGTTGATCTTGGTGTCGATCAGGACGGCCGAGGTCAGCAGGCCGTTGCCGTTCAGCGCGGCGGGGCTGGCGATCGCCTGGCCGGCCAGCGGACCCGTGGCGTAGGCGAGCGTGCCGCCGGCGCCGCCGTAGGCGAACGCGAGGGCCGTGGCCGGCGCCACGGCGATCGGGCGGACCGTCAGGTTGCCGCCGCCGATGTCGGCGAAGCGGAACTTCTCGCTGATCGTCCAGCCCTTCACGTCGAACTGGGCGTCGAGGCCGATCGACTTCACCACGGCGTGCTGGCCGTCGCGGATGTCGTCGCGGATGATGGTGTTGTCGGGGCCGAGCGTCACCAGGTTGCTGTTGGCCGTCGACAGCAGCGAGTCGGTCTTCAGGTTGAAGTTGACCGGCGAGGTGAAGGTCGGGTCGGCGTTCGTGCCGGTGACCTTGATCGGGACGAACTGATACGACGGGGTGCGGTCGTCCAGGTACTTGCCGTAGACGCGGACGTAGCCGTTGTCGAAGGTCTTGGTGATGTTGGCCTTGATCTGGCCGCCCTTGTAGGCGGTGTAGCCGACGTCACGCGGGCCTTCGCCTTCGCGATAGTAGCCGCCGATGTGCATGCGCAGCGTGTCGCTGAGCTTGTAGCCGTAGTCGCCGTCGACGCGCTTCTCGCCGTAGTTCAGGCCGTAGGTCGCCTGGACCGCGCCGCCCTCGGTGTCGCCGGTCTTCGAGATCAGGTTGATCACGCCGCCCGGGGAATTCGAGGCGAAGGTCGAGGCCGAACCGCCGCGGATGGTTTCGATCTGCGAGAGGTTGAGGTCCGAACGCATGAACATGTCGGACGTGAATTGCGACAGGTCGCCGAACTCCAGGACCGGCAGGCCGTCTTCCTGGAGCTGGACGTACTTCGAGCCGGTGCCGGACAGCGGCAGGCCGCGGATCGAGTAGTTGGAGTTGCCTTCGCCGCCCGCGTATTCGGCGCGGATGCCCGGGATGTTGCGGAGCACTTCGCCCAGCGAACGCGCGCCGAAGGTTTCGGCTTCGGTTCCGCGCAGGGCGCTGGTGGAGGTGGCGCTGTCGAGGCGGTCGCGGCCCTTGGCGACGCCGGTCGAGAAGACCGCCTCGCCGTTGGCCTTGGCGCCGGCGCTCGGCATGGCCTTGTCGGCGGGCTTCGGCGCCGTCTGGGCGGCCGCCGGCGTGATCAGCAGAAAGGGCGCGATCGCCGCGGACGCGAGCAGAAGTTTCATCGGATTTTCCCCAGTTCCAATTCTAGAATTGTTGTCTTTCACGGATGGTAATGGGGCCTCGACTGTAACTTACTCGTAAATACAGGCGTGCCCGTAGAATATATAAGCTGCGACATTTTGTACCTATGTCGCGGATTATTTCGCGCATAGGTGTTATTACCGCGCGTTCGCGCAGTTTCGGATCGGCCAAAACTGTTGGCTTTGAGTGTTGAAGGCTGTCTGGATCAGGCGCCGGCATGCGGCGGCGCGGCGCGGGCGGCGGAAGGCGAGGGGGCGGAGGCGCCGCGCGGATCGCTCCGGCGGCGGCCTCGGACCTGGCGGCCGCTACCTTCCGGCGGCCATCGTCATCATGCGACCTGCCGCTGGCCCGTCGTTGCGGGCGAATGGGCGTCGGACTCGGCCGAGCGCAGGCGGAAGCGGGCGACGAGGGTGGTGAGTTCGTCGGCCTCGGACGCCAGGCTGCGGGCGGCCGCGGTCGCTTCCTTGACCATGGCGGCGTTCTGCTGGGTCATGCTGTCCATGCTGGCGACGGCGCTGCTGACCTGCTTCAGGTTGTCGGCCTGGGTCTCGGTGTTCTGCGCGATCTCGTTGATGAGGGCGTTGGTGTCGCCGATCTTCGCGCCGATGAGCGTGAGCATCTCGCCGGTGTCGCCCACCCGGCCCACGCCGCTGGCGACCTGTTCCGACGACGTGTGGATCAGCGTCTTGATGTCCCGCGCGGCGTCGGCCGAGCGCTGGGCCAGGGCGCGGACTTCCGAGGCCACGACCGCGAAGCCCTTGCCCGCGTCGCCGGCTCGCGCCGCCTCGACGCCGGCGTTCAGGGCCAGCAGGTTGGTCTGGAAGGTGATGCTGTCGATCAGGTTGATGATCTGGCTGATTTCCTCGGAGCTCGTCTGGATGGCGTCCATGGCCGAGATCGCCTCGGTCACGATGGCGCCGCCGTCCGCAGCGTTGCCGTTGGCGACCTCGATCGCCGTGCGAGCGTCCGCGGCGCGCTGGGCGGTCTCGCCCACCATCACGGTCACCTGCTTGGTGGCGGTGGTCGTCTCCTGAAGGCGCGAGGCCTGCTGCTGCGTGCGGCGCGAGAGGTCCTCGGACGCCGAATAGATCTCGGCCGCGCCCAGGTGCACGCTCTGCGCGGACCGCGCGACGCCCGAAATGCTCTCCTCCAGACCCTCGACGGCGCTGTTGAACGACTGGCGGAGCCGCTCGTACTCGGGTTCGAACGGCGTGGTGATGACGTGGGTCAGGTCGCCCGAGGCCAGCGCGGCCAGCGCCGTGTCCAGGGTCTCGACGACGCGTCGCTGGGCGGCCTCGGCGCCGATCTTGGCGCGGTCGGCCTCGGCCTTGGCCCGGTCGGCTTCCTCCTTGGCGCGGTCGGCCTCGGCCTTGGCCAGGGCGGCGTCGCGGAAGACGAGGACGGCGCGGGCCATGTCGCCCAGCTCGTCGGCGCGGGCGGAGTCGACGGAGATGTCGTTGTCGCCCTTGGCCAGCTGGGTCATCGCCTCGGTGAGGGTGGTGATGGGGCGCGCGATCGTGCGGCTCAGCATGCGCGAGAGGGTCATGGCGATCGCGATGAGCGCGACGCCGCCGATGGCGAGGGCCGCCATGGCCGTGATGATGGCGGTCTGCTGGCGCGCGCCGTTCTCGGCGATGTGCTTCGCCTCGGCGTTGCGGACGTCGCGGAGCGGCAGCACCGCGGCGCTGACCAGGACCTTGCTGCCGGCGTCGCGGACTTCCTGCTGCGCGGCGTCGCGCTGGCCGGACTTCACGACCTCGATCAGCCGGTCGCCCCACTCCTTCCGCCACGCGACGGTGGCGACGCGGGACGCCTCGATGGCCTCGAGCGCCTTGGGGTCGGTGAGCGTCGACTTCAGCTTCTGCGAGACCTGATCGTATTCGTCACGCCCTTCGTAGTACGACTTGAGATAGCTCTTGTCGCCGGTGACCAGGTAGCCGCGGAACTGGCTGTTCTGCCGCAGAATGGCCGTCTCCAACGCCAACGAGTCGGCGTGAATCGACTGGCTACGGTTATTGCTCTCTGTCGAGGCGCGGATCATCAGAATGGTCGCAAGAAAAACGACCATCATGACCGCTGCAGACACGCAGATAAAAACGAACGAAAGGCTGAGCTTCTTCGGAATATTCATTTTCGTCGTCATCGTTCCACTACTAACTGGTCGACCATCTTCGTGGCCTGGCGCCTATCGCAACGTCATCTGCGGACTTGGCCGCAGATCGCGTCGGATCTGTCGCCTCGACATCAGCGTCAGAGCTAGAGAACAACGATTGCCTGGGCATTAACGACGATACCGGGCCTTCGATTTATGCCTGCGACATAAAGTCCCGTCGAAGATCGGGTACAATTTAGACCGCTTTAAGAGGCGTGGCTGTTGAGTGCCCCACGCCTCAGGGCGCCAATAATCAAAAGATAAGAGATACGCGTCATCTCGACGCCGATAGATGCGAACTAGTTTGTCCCACATTTGGGACGCGTTTCCCGCGTGGATTGTAATTTCATGAAGATGCTCGCGACCGGCGCCAAGTATGCTTTCGTGCGCCAGGCCGAAAACTGCCGTCTGACGGGCTCCGCCTTCGTTGCGGCGGTGCTCGAGGCCGTGGATCGCCAGCTCCACCTCGCGCCGATCAGCAGCCGGATGATCCAGGCCTGGCGGGGCGACCCCGCCGCCGCCGCGGTCGCGCTGCGCGTCAACGGGGCGCTCCACGCCCTCGCCCGCCGAGGCAAACCCCAGTATCTCGCCGACCTCTACAGCGGCGAACACGACGACTTCGACGGCGCGATCGCCGAGGCGTTGTCGCAGGAAGACCAGTTCATCGCCGACTGGATGCGCTACCCGACCCAGACCAACGAAGTGGCCCGCGGCGCGGCGATCATGTCGGCGCTGATGGCGGTCGGCGCGGAAGGACCGAAGTCGTTCCAGATCCTGGAACTGGGCTCAAGCTGCGGCCTGAACCTTAACCTCGCGCGCTACGCCTACAACCTGGGGACGGTGTCCGCGGGCGACGCCTCGTCGGCCGTCCGCATCGCGCCGCAATGGCGCGGAGAGGACCCGCCTGTCGCGCCGGTGTCGATCGTGTCGGCGCAAGGCGTCGACCTGAGCCCCCTGAGCGCCCTGGATCCGGCGCATCGGGAGCGGCTGCTGTCCTTCACCTGGGCCGACCAGCCCGCGCGGTCGCGTCGCCTGGAGGCGGCCCTGCAGGTCGCCATCGCCCATCCGCCGCAGGTGCACCGGGGCGACGCCAAGCTGTGGCTGACCCAGCGCCTGGCCGAGCGCCAGCCGGAAGGCGTGTGCCGCGCCGTGGTGCACACCATGTTCCTGCAATACCTCAGCGACCGGGACCGCCAGGAGATCGCCGCCATGCTGGCCGCGGCCGGCGCCGGGGCGACGGCCGAGCGGCCGCTCATCGAGATCGGCCTGGAATGGACGGCCGACCGCCGCGAGGTCCAGCTGCGCTGCACCCGCTGGCCGGACGGCAAGAGCGCCGTGCTGGCCACCTGCCATCCCTATGGCGACTGGGTGGAATGGTATGGGCTGGGCGGGCGGCCGGCGACCTCGGGAGCCGCGCTTTAGGGGCTGCGGCAGACCGCCAGTGGGCATGACCATGCCGAACCGACGGGGCTGCTTCAAGCCAACTTAACTTGCGTTGCCGCAGCCGCGGCGCCGGGCCGATACGGCGCCCTCCGGCAAAGGGAGGGGCGCATGGCATTGCGGACAGCGGCGGGCGAGGAGATCGCGCCGTACGTCACCGTCACGACGGCCGAGAACCAGGCGGCGACGCTGCGCAACCAGCACCTGGTCTGGCCTGTGCGGCCGATCCGGCGCGGCCCGGCGGCGCGGCCGCTGCCGCCGCATGCGCGGTCGCTCGAAGACCTGACCTACGAACTGGGCGGCGCGCGCTTCGGCGTCGACGACTTCATGGCGCGGCGGCGGACGGCCGGGCTGCTGGTGCTGAAGCGCGGCGAGGTCGCGCTGGAGCGGTACGGCCTGGGCAACGGCCCGGAGAGCCTCTGGACCGGCTTCGCCACGGCCCAGGCGATGACCGCGACGCTCTGCGGGGCGGCGCTGCACGACGGCGCCATCGCGAGCCTGGACGATCCCTGCGAGGCCTACCTCCCGTGGCTTCGCGGCTCGGCCTACGAGGGCGTGACGATCCGCAACGTGCTGCGGATGTGCTCCGGCGTCGCCTGGCGCGAGGACGATGACCCGCTCGGCCGCTCCGAGGTGCGCCGCCTGGGCCGCGCCCTGGTCAGCGGCCGGCCGGGCGCCGTGCTGGACCTGATGTGCGAGCTCACCCGCGCCCATCCCCAGGGGACGGTGTTCAACCATTCGACCGGCGAGAGCTGCGTGCTGGCCGCGGTCGTCGCGGCGGCCGTGGGCCGGCCGCTGGCCGGCTATCTCGGCGAGGCGGTCTGGGGCCCGGCCGGCATGGAGGGCGACGCCCACTGGCAGCTGGAATCCGAGGACGGCCTCGAGATCGGCGGGTTCGGCGTCAGCGCCCGGCTGCGCGACGTCGGCCGCTTCGGCCTCTTCGCGCTGGAGGACGGCGTCACGGCGGCCGGCCGGCGCGTGCTGCCGCCCGGCTGGCGCGATCTCGCCGGCCGCCCCGACTGCGCCGCGACCGGCTTCGGTGCGGTGAGGCCGGGCGACGCCGCCGGATATGGCTATCACTGGTGGGCGAGACCGTCCGCGCCCGGCGTCCACGACGGCGTCTTCTCCGCCAACGGCGCACACGGCCAGGTCATCTACGTCAACCCGGGCGACGGCGTGGTCGTGGCGCTCCAGAGCGCCTGGCGCCGGCCCCACGACCCTGACGCCTCGCTCGAGGTCGTCGCTCTGATCCGCGCCGCGGTGCGGGCGCTGAAGGAAGGGAACGCGTGAACGGCGCCGTCCAGGCCGGCGCGAAGGCCGGTGAGGGCGGTCGAACGGCCAGTTGCGGACCCGACGGAGGTGACTACGCCTCGGCCGCGATGGAGCGGAGGGCGCGTTCGAAGGCATCGGCGGGATGGCCGCCGGAGATCAGGTATTTCTCGTTGATGATCACGGCCGGGACCGAACTGATGCCGGCCTCGTACCACTGGCGCTCCAGGGAGCGGACGTGGTCGGCGAAGCGGCCCGAGGCCAGCACCTCGCGGGCTTTCGCGGGATCGAGGCCGGCGCGCTCGGCGGCCGCGGCCAGCACTTCGTGGTCGCCGGGGTTCTCGCCGCGGGTGAAATAGGCCTCGAACAGGGCGTGCTTGAGCGGCAGCTGGCGGCCCTCCAGGCCCGCCCAGTGCAGCAGGCGGTGGGCGTCGAAGGTGTTGTAGATCCGGCTGTCGGGGCCGGTGGCGATCGTGAAGCCCACCTCGGCCGCGCGGGCGCGGATCTGCTCGCGGTTGGCCGCCGACTGCTCGGGCGTAGCGCCGTACTTCTGGAACACGTGCTCGCCCAGGTTCTGGCCCTCGGGCGGCATGTCGGGATTGAGCTCGAACGGCTGCAGGGTGATCGTCGCCTCGACGAGGTCGCCCACCCGCGCCAGGGCTTCTTCCAGCCCGCCCAGGCCGATGATGCACCAGGGGCACGACACGTCGGAGACGAAGTCGATCTTGATGGTTTTGGTCACGCGGTCGCCTCCGTGGCGAAGGGGATGTCGGGGTCTCCGCGTAGAGATAGCGGTCCGCCGGGGAATTCCAATTCCCTTCCGACGACGCGGGGAGGGGTGTTGGCGCTGCGCCGTCCGGGCGGCTAGGCTCCGGGCAGCAGGGGGACCGTCCATGAACAGGCTCTGGAGCGTCGTATTCGCCTTCATGCTGGCGGCGGGCGCCGGCGCGGTCGCGGTGGCGCAGGGTCCGCCCCCGCCGCCCGCCGACCCCGGCCCGCCGTTGAGCGGCTATCCCCGCAAGGCCCTTCTGCCGCCGACGTCGGCGGAGCTGAAGACGGCCACCTATGTCCGCGACGTCATCTACGGCCACCGCGACGGCATGGCGCTCACCTACGACGTCTTCAAGCCGGTGAAGAAGGCCAACGGCGCGCTTGTGGTCAACATGGTATCCGCCGGCTGGCGATCGTCCTGGGCCCCGCCGGAGGAACGCCAGGCGCGCTACCAGGCGCTGATCGACAAGGGCTTCACCGTGGTGGCGCTGTACCACTCGTCCGCCCCGCGCTTCCAGGTTCCGGATGCGGTTTCAGATGTCCGGCTGGGCATGCGCCACATCAAGTTGCACGCTGCCGAGTACGGCGCCGATCCCAAGCGCATCGGCGTGTGGGGCGCGAGCGCCGGCGGCCATCTGGCGCTGGTCGCCGGCATGATGGCCGATGATGGGGACCCGGCCGCCGCCAATCCCCTGGAGCGTTCCGGCAATCGCGTCGCCGCCGTCGTCGCCTACTTCCCGCCCACCGACCTGGCCGCCCTCCTGCAGGGCCGCCCCAAGGGCGGCGCCATCTCCTTCGACGACAAGCTCTATCCGTCGGTCTCGCCCATTCTCAGCGTGGACCCGCGCGATCCGCCGACGCTGATGCTGCACGGCGACGCCGACAAGGGCGTGCCGCCGTCGCAGTCCGAAGCCATGCACGCGGCCCTGGACAAGGCGGGCGTCGAGAACAGGCTGACGATGTTCGCGGGCGCCGACCACGATTTCTACGTGAAGGGCGACCCGGCCAGGACCGACGCCTACGCCACCGAGGCCATGACCGCGATGGTCGGCTGGTTCGAAAGCCACCTCAGGAAATAATCCGGTCGCGGATTTCCGCGGGCGGTCGCCAGCAAACCTCGGCGCGGGACGCCTAGGCGTCCGGCATTCGCCCGGTTCCCAAAGTTCGGTTCTGGTCCAACGCGGCCCCGCGCGGTCCGGTCATCCGCGCGGAGGTCTTTGGGCCTCGGGAGCTCGGGAGGCCTTCCCCGGTGTCGATCCGGGCTCGGTCCGCGAGGGGAGGGGACGGGCGAGCGCCGGCCACGGCGCCGCGCCGGCCAGGATGGTGAGGCTGAACAGGGCCACGACGACTGAACTGGAACGCCGCACCAGCGCCGCGCCGTGGCCTCCTGCGCCCGCGCGCACCAGCGCCCCGAACAGGACCCAGGCGCCGCCCGCCAGCGCGATCATGGCAAGCAGCGCGACCCCGTAGGGATACAGCAGCGGGCCGAGCCCGATCGATCGCGGGGGAAGGATCACGAAGACGAACACCATCGCCTTCGGATTGCTCAAGGTGGCCAGGAACACCCGCCGGAACGATATGGCGGACTCCTCCGCCCATATCGCCGGCCGCCAAAGCCGCCAGGCGACGTACGCCAGATAGAGCCCGCATCCGACGCGCAGGGCCAGGCCCACCCAGGCGGAGGCGTCCGCGAGCGGCGCCAGGAAGAGCTCCAGGGCCGTGATCGCCCCCGCGTAGCCCGCCATCTCCGCTCCGATCAGCGGCAGCGCCCGCCGGGCTCCGCGCGCGGCGCCCCCGGCGGCGAGGAGCGTGTTCGTCGGCCCGGGAGTGAGGAGCAGCGCCAGGGCGGCGGCCACGAAACTCCCGAGTTCGATCATGACGTCCTCCCTGGCCGCGATCGCCCTAGTGTTACCGCTAACGAAATAAAATTGACAGCGCTGTCGTTCATCCACACACTGACAACCGGAAGTCGTCCCTTGAGAGACGACTCGGAGGAAACATGAACCTGCCCGGCTCCGCGCATCGGCGCGTGCGCGCCCCTGTCCGTTCCATCCCCGACTGGCGCGGCGGCCACGCCGCCGCGTCCTCCTTCCGCGCACCGTAGCGGGCGGCGGGATGAAGGCGGGGAGGCTTATGACGAGCGCGCCGGCATGCGCCGTGGCGGCGGCCCTGGCCGCGCCCGGGCCTGTCGCGCTCGCCCAGGCCGTGCATCCGCGGGCCTGGCCGGCCGCGCGCAGCCCCGCACTGGTCGACAAGAAGACGGAGGCCTTCGTCAGCGACCTGATGGCGCGGATGTCGCTGGAGGAGAAGGTCGGCCAGCTGGTCCAGGCCGACATCGGCAGCGTCCGCCCCTCCGACCTGAAGGACTATCCCCTGGGCTCGATCCTCGCAGGTGGCGACAGCCCGCCGCTCGACGCGCCGGACCGCTCGCCGGCGCCCGCGTGGCTGGCGACCGCGCGCGCCTTCCACGACGCGGCGCGCGACGCGCGGCCGGAGCGGCCGTTCATCCCGCTGCTCTTCGGCGTGGACGCCGTGCACGGCAACAGCAACGTCGTCGGCGCCACCATCTTCCCCCACAACGTCGGCCTGGGCGCCGCCCGCGACCCCGAGCTGATCCGCGAGATCGGCGCCGCCACGGCGCGCGAGATGACCGCGGTCGGCATCGACTGGACGTTCAGCCCGACCGTGGCCGTCGCGCGCGACGACCGCTGGGGCCGCGCGTACGAGAGCTATTCCGAGAACCCCGAGATCGTCGCCGGCTATGCGCGCGCGCTGGTCACCGGACTGCAGGGCGAACCCTCCGCCTGGCCGCCGCTGCAGGGCGGACGCGTGGCCGCTTCGACCAAGCACTTCCTGGGCGACGGCGGAACCGAAGGCGGCCGCGACCAGGGGGACAACAAGGCGAGCGAAGCCGAACTCGCCCGGATCGACGCCCCTGGATACGTCGCGGCGATCGACGCCGGCGTGATGACCGTCATGGCCTCGTTCTCCAGCTGGCAGGGCGTGAAGCTGCACGTCCACAAGGGCCTGCTGACCGACGTGCTGAAGGGGCGCATGGGCTTCGACGGTTTCGTGGTGGGCGACTGGAACGCGCATGGCCAGGCGCCCGGCTGCTCCACCGAAAGCTGCCCCGCGGCCTTCAACGCCGGCATGGACATGCTGATGGCCCCCGACAGCTGGAAGGGGCTGTACAACAACACGCTGGCGCAGGCGCGCTCCGGCGAGATCCCCATGGCGCGGATCGACGACGCGGTCCGGCGCATCCTGCGGGTGAAGGCCAAGATGGGCCTCTTCGGGCCGCGCCCGTACGAGGGCCGGCTTGAGGAGGTGGGCGCGCCGCCCCACCGCGCGCTGGCCCGACGCGCGGTCCGCGAGTCGCTCGTCCTGCTGAAGAACAACGGCGGCGTGCTGCCGATCGCCGGCTCCGCGCGCGTGCTGGTGGCCGGCGACGGCGCGGACAACATCGGCAAGCAGACCGGCGGCTGGACGCTGAGCTGGCAGGGCACGGACAACAAGCCCGCCCATTTCCCGGGCGCCCAGTCGATCTGGAGCGGCGTGCGCGACGCGGTCGAGGCGGCGGGCGGCCGGGCCGAGCTGAGCCCGGACGGGCGCTTCACCACCAAGCCCGACGTGGCGATCGTCGTCTTCGGCGAGAACCCCTACGCCGAGTTCATGGGCGACCTGCCGGCGCTGGAGTTCCAGTCCGGAGCGAAGGCCGACCTGGCGCTGCTCCGCCGCCTGAAGGCGCAGGGCGTCCCGGTGGTCGCGGTCTTCCTGTCGGGCCGGCCGCTTTGGGTGAACCCCGAGCTGAACGCCGCCGACGCCTTCGTGGCCGCCTGGTTGCCCGGGACCGAGGGCGGCGGCGTGGCCGACGTCCTGATCGGCGACGCGAAAGGCCGTCCGCGCCACGATTTCCGCGGCCGACTGTCGTTCTCCTGGCCGAAGCTCGCAAGCCAGGCGCGGCTGAACGTCGGCGACGCCGGCTACGATCCGCTGTTCGCCTACGGCTATGGCCTCACCTATCGCGACAGGCAGGACCTCGGCCCGCTGTCGGAGGTCTCGGGCGTCAGCGCCGCGGCGGCCAATCCCGACCGCTTCCTGGTCGAGGGCAAGATGGTCGCGCCCTGGCGCCTGGTGCTGCGGGACGTCGGCGGCGAGGCCACGTTCGACGCCGGATCGGGAGCCAGTCCGCGCGGCGCCGTCGCCATGAGCCCGGTCGACGCGGGCGGGATGCAGGGCGCGGGTCGCAGCCTGGTCTGGACCGGCGAGGCGGAGGCGCGCGTGAGCGGCCCTCCCGTCGACCTGAGCCGGCAGGCCAACGGCGATGTGACGCTGCTCGTCACCTATCGCGTCGACCTGAGGCCCACGGCGCCCGTGCGGCTCGGCGTGGGCGCCGCGACCGTGCCGCTGGACGCTGTCCTGAACAGCGCCCCGGTCGGCCAATGGCAAAGCGTGAAGGTCAGGCTCGCGTGCTTCCGTCGCGACGGCGAGACCCTTGCGGCTGTCAGCGGCCCGGCGTCGATCGCCACGGCCGGCCGGCTGGGCCTTTCGATTTCCGAGCTGCGGCTCGCACCCAACCAGAACGACGGGATCTGCCCATGACCTCGAGTGGCGCGTCACCCGCGCCGAGATCGTGGAAATGTAACCGACTTGAGACAATTTGTATTGCTTGTTTGGGAGTCGAAATGATACCGCTACCGTAAAGTAGAAAGTTATCGTGTGGCGGTAGGTATAAATACTGTATGCGCGAAAACGCCGCGTCATACAGCAATGGAATTGTGCTGAATTTAACCAACTGCGGGAGGGGAGCTCATGCGGCGGAAAAGCAGCCTGAATACATCTGTATCTCTACTTTCGGTATCGATCGCCATGCTTGCGGCCGGTCACGCGAGCGCGCAGCAGGCGGGAGCCGAGGTGGACGAGATCGTCGTCACCGGCTTCCGCGCGTCGATCGAGGAAGCGATCAACATCAAGCGCAGCAACAGCGGCGTCGTGGATGCGATCGTGGCCGAGGACATCGGCAAGTTCCCCGACACGAACCTCGCCGAGTCGCTGCAACGGATTCCCGGCGTCGCCATCGACCGCACGAACGGCGAGGGCGCCGAGGTGACCGTCCGCGGCTTCGGGGGCGGCTTCAACCTGGTCACCCTGAACGGGCGGAACATGCCGACCGCCAACGTCCAGACCGTGGGCGGCGACCAGGACGCGGAAAACATCGACGCCACGAGCCGCTCGTTCGACTTCTCGAACCTGGCCTCGGAAGGGGTCAGCGTCCTTGAGGTCTACAAGACCGGGCGCGCCGCCATCCCGTCCGGCGGTATCGGCGCGACGATCAACGTCCGCACCCGCCGGCCGTTCGACGCGGCCGAGGGCTTCAGCGGCAGCGTCGGGATCAAGGGTCTCTACGACAGCGGCGTCGAGGAAAGCCTCAAGGACGCGGACAAGATCACGCCCGAGGCTTCAGGCCTGGTGAACTGGAACGATCCGAGCGGGGTCTTCGGGGTCACGCTCTTCGGCAGCTATCAGAAGCGCAACTACACCAGCCGCAGCGCCACCTCGAACGACTGGAACATCCGCACGCTCGCGGACTTCCTGAACCCGGCGAACGGTTTCGTCCGCAACAACAACGCCACCCAGATCACCGGCGCACCGACCGATCCCTCGACCCTGGTCGCGATCCCGAACGACAGCCGCTACCACTTCGCGGAAGGCCAGCGGGAGCGGATCAATGGCCAGGCCTCGGTGCAGTTCCGGCCCGCCGAGAACCTCGTCCTGACGGGCGAGGCGTTCTACGCCCGCAACAAGGCGAAGGAACACCGGAGCGACCAGACGAACTGGTTCAACCGCCCGTTCGACAAGGTGACGTTCGACGACAACCCGGTGGTGGCGACCGCCGTCTTCCTGCAGGAGACGCTCAGCGGGACCAAGGACATGGGCTTCGAACAGCAGTTCCGGGCCAACACCGACTCCCTGGAATCCTATGCCCTGAACGGCGCCTGGGAGATCAACGACCGTCTCTCGCTCACCGTGGACGGCCACTTCTCGAAGGCCCGGAGCAAGCCGGGCGGCTCCAACGGCACCAGTTCGACGCTGGTGGCGATCGGCGCGCCGGTCATCGCCGCGCATTCCGTGGACTTCACCGGCACGGTCCCGATCCAGAACCCGACGATCAACGACGCCGCGCCGCGCGGCAACGGCAATGGCCGCCTCGACGCCGGCGACCTGGGCAGTCAGGTGGGACGCACCTTCTCCCAGCGCCAGTCGCAGCAGATCAAGGAGATCCGCGCAGACGTCGTCTGGGAGCTGGATGACAACGGGAGCCGGTTCGACTTCGGCGGCGACTACCGCTCGTCCAAGATGCGGCAGGCCGAGCTCAACACCCAGCAGGACCTGGGCAGCTGGGGCATTTCGAACCCAGGCGACGTCTCCCGGATCGCGGGCAACCTGGTGAGCGAGTTCTGCCTCGCCTGCGCCTTCGACGATTTCGACGTCAAGCAGAGCGGCCCGGGGCTCGTCGCCTTCCGCGCCGACCCGATCGCGCTCTACAGCGCGCTCTCGCAGTTCTACGCGGGGCGCGGCAACGCGGTGGCCATCACCGGCCAGACGGACAACCGGGTGAAGGAGGACATCTTCGCCGCCTACGGCCAGGTGACCTGGAAGGGGCAGCTCGGCGACTGGCCGGCCAGCATGGTGGCGGGCATCCGGTACGAACGCACGGAGGTCGACGCGACGTCCCTGATCCGCACGCCGCGCGCGATCGTCTGGACCGCCGACAATGACTTCTTCGTCTCCACCTCGGCCACGAACGAGCCGATCGACGGCAAGGGCAGCTACAACAACCTGCTGCCGGCCCTCGATTTCCAGCTCCAGCTTCGCGACAACGTCATCGCCCGCGCCTCGTTCAGCCGCACCATCGCGCGGCCCGACTACGCGAACCTGTTCGCGGTGGTGACCCCGCAGCAGCCGAACCGGCCCTCGGCCAACGGCGGCATCCCGCTCGGCACGTCAGGCAATCCGGACCTCGAGCCGCTGATCTCGGACAACTTTGACGTCTCCCTCGAGTGGTACATCAAGCCCGGCAGCTTCGTGTCGGCGGGCGTCTTCGAGAAGCGGGTCGACAACTTCGTGGGCACCGGCACGGTCAACCGGTCGCTGTTCAACCTGCGCGACCCGGCCTCGGGCGCGCCGGGGACGCGGTCCGGCTCCGCGCGGCAACTGCTGACGACCGTCGGGGCCGACCAGACGGACGTGAACCTCTTCACCGCCACGGCCCTGCTCATCCAGAACGGCGGCAACGTTGCGGCGGCGACGTCGCAGTTCCAGGCCAACCGCCTCCCCGCGCCGGGCGGCGGGCTCGGGGACCTGAACCAGGCCTTCGTCGACTCGATCCTGGCCTCCATCGACATCGAGGCGAACGCGACGGACCCGCTGTTCTCGTTCCAGGTCGCCCAGCCGATCAACAATCAGGAGGCGAAGATCTGGGGCTTCGAGTTGGCCGGGGCCTACTTCCTCGGCGACACGGGCTTCGGCGTCGCGGCGGCCTACACCTACGTCGACGGCGACGTGGGCTTCAATGTCGGCTCGAGTCCCAACCAGGACCAGTTCGCGCTCCTGGGGCTGAGCGACACCGCCAACGTCACGCTGATCTACGAGAAGCACGGGGTCTCCGCCCGGCTGGCGTGGAACTGGCGGGACAAGTACCTGGTGCGGACCAACCGCGGCGGCTCACGAAACCCGGTGTTCGTCGCGCCCTTCGACCAGCTGGATCTCAACGTCAGCTACGACATCAACGAGAAGATCGCGGTGTCGTTCGAGGGGATCAACCTGCTCGGCGAGCATCTTCGAACCTATGCTCGCGACAAGAACGAGCTCTACCACGCCCAGGAACTTGATGCCCGATACCTGGTCGGTGTCCGCTACAAGTTCTAGCCGGCCCATCGTCGACCTGGAGAGATGGGGGCCGCTGCCCGCAGCGGCCCCCTTGGTCTGGACGAACGGTCGGCCGGCGACCGGGAGAGTGCGATGACGAACAGGGTGCTGCTGAACAACGTCGACCACGCCGACCTGCACGTGGTCACGCGGCACGGCCCGGAGTTCGGCGACAGCGTCAACCAGGTGCTGGTGTTCCCGACCGAGTTCGACGCCCTGCAGCGCGAGTATCCCATCCTGTTCCGGAAGGACGCCAACGGCGAGCTCCAGGCCGTGGCGGTGCTGGGCCTGGACCGGGACGAGAACCTCTTCCTGGACGCGGGGGGCTGGAACGCCCGCTACGTGCCGGCGGCGCAGCAGCGGGGCCCGTTTTCGATCGCGCTGCAGGACGCCCGGCCGGGCCGCGACGGAGACGCGGCGCCCATGATCCATATCGACCTGGACCATCCGCGGGTGAGCCGAGGGGAGGGCGAGCCGCTCTTCCTGCCCGCAGGGGGCAACTCGCCGTACCTGCAGCACGTGGCCCGACTGCTCGGGACGATCTACGACGGCCTGGAGGTCAGCGGCCCGTTCTTCGCCGCGCTCGAGGAGTTCGGGCTGATCGAGCCGGTGCTGATCGAGGTGAAGCTCAACGACCGGGAGGCCTACGAACTGCCCGACGTCTACGCGATCTCCCAGGAGCGCCTCTCGCAGCTGCCGGGCGACGCGTTGGAGCGGCTGCACCGCGCGGGCCTGCTTCGCGCCGTCTACGCGGTGATATCCTCGCTCGGCAACATGGCCTGGCTGGTGGAGGCCAAGAACCGCAAGCTGGCGTGCGCGTGATGCGGGCCGCGGCCAGGACAACGGTGGTGACCGGTGCGCGTCCGGCGGACCTGCGCCTCGACGAGCTGATGGCGGCGCAGCGCCCGGTCGTCTTCAAGGGGATGGCCGCCGACTGGCCGCTCGTGCGGCTGGGCCGCCAGTCGCCGGGCGCGGTGATGGCCGAACTCAAGCGCCACGACAGCGGGCGGCCCATCGTCGGCTACGCCGGCGATCCCGAGATCGGCGGCCGCTTCTTCTACGACGCCGCCCTGACGGGGCTGAACTTCCGGGCCGAGCGGGTTGGCCTCAGCGCCTACCTCGACCGGATCGCCGAGGGGCTGGAGCGCGCCGACGGCCCGTCGCTCTACATCGGCTCGACCGACATCGACACCTACCTGCCGGGGCTGCGGGCTGAGAACGATCTGGGTCTCGCGCCCGAGGCGTTCGGGGAAGAGCCGCCGCTCGTCAGCATCTGGATCGGCAACCGCACCGTGGCCTGCGCGCATTACGACATGTCCAACAACATCGCCTGCTGTGTCGCGGGCCGCCGGCGCTTCACCCTCTTCCCGCCGGACCAGGTGGCGAACCTCTATCCGGGTCCGCTGGAGCCGACGCCGGGCGGACAGGTGGTGAGCCTGGTGGACCTCGCGCGACCCGACTTCGAACGCTTCCCGCGGGCCCGCGACGCCCTGGCCGCCGCGCAGGTGGCCGAGCTGGAGCCCGGCGACGTGCTGATCTACCCGGCGCTCTGGTGGCACCAGGTGGAGGCGCTCGAGCCGTTCAACGTGCTCGTGAACTATTGGTGGAACACGTCGCCGGCGTTCATGGACACGCCGCAGACGACCCTGCTCCACGCGCTTCTCAGCCTGCGGGACCGGCCCGAGCACGAGAAGGCCGGCTGGAAGGCGCTGTTCGACTACTACGTCTTCGGGCCCGCCGGGCAGGCGGCAGCGCACCTGCCGCCCAGCGCTCGCGGTGACCTGGGACCGCTGGAAGAGCGGCGCGCCCGGGCGCTTCGCGCCAATGTACTCAACCGGCTCAACCGATGAACGCCGCAACGGGGGAACGCATGCTGGGACAGGTCGTGAAGAAGGTGGTCGTGGCGGGTGGCGGATCGGCCGGCTGGATGGCCGCCGCGGCGCTGTCCGAACAGCTGGGCGCCCTGGTGGACATCACCCTGGTGGAGTCCGACGCCATCGGCACCGTCGGCGTCGGTGAATCGACCGTCCCCACGGCGCGGACGTTCGTCCACCTGCTGGGCCTAGACGAGCGCGAGTTCATGCGGGAGACGGGCGCCACCTTCAAGCTCGGCATCCTGTTCGACAACTGGGGCGAGATCGGGGACCGCTACATCCACTCCTTCGGCGTGGTGGGGAAATCCACGCTGATGGCGCACTTCCACCACATGTGGCTGCAGGCCAGGGCGCAAGGGTTCGGCGGCGAGCTCGGCGACTACTGCCTCGAACTGAAGGCGTCCGAGGAGGGCCGGTTCTACACGGGCGAGGACATGCCCCTGAACTACGCCTACCACGTCGACGCCACCCGCTTCGGGCGCTACCTGCGCCGGCGGTGCGAAGGCCGGGGCGTGCGGCGCGTGGAGGGCAAGATCCGCGAGGTCCAGCAGCATCCGGAGACCGGCTTCGTCACGGCGCTGGTGCTGGAGTCCGGCGAACGGGTCGAGGGCGACCTGTTCGTGGACTGCACCGGCTTCCGGGGCGTCCTGATCGAACAGACGCTGAAGGCGGGCTTCGAGGACTGGGGCGACTGGCTGCCCAACGACACGGCCCTGGCGGTTCAGACGCACACGACCGAGCCGCCGCTTCCGCTCACCCGCGCCATCGCGCACCGGGCCGGCTGGCAATGGGGCATCCCGCTGCAGCATCGCGAAGGCAACGGCTGGGTCTACAGCTCGCAGTACATGTCGGACGACGAGGCCCGCAGCAGCTTCCTCGGCCAGCTGCCGGGCCAACAGCTGACCGAGCCGTGGCTGATCCGCTTCCGGCCCGGCCGGCGCCGGAAATGCTGGGACAAGAACGTCGTCGCGGTTGGCCTGGCCGGGGGCTTCATCGAGCCGCTGGAGGCCACGTCCCTTCACCTGACGATGATCGCGGTGACGCGGCTGCTTCAGCTCTTCCCGTTCACCGGCGTCAACGACACACTGATGAACCGTTTCAACGCCCTGGCAGACCAGGAGATCATCCGGATCCGGGACTTCATCATCCTGCACTACAAGGCCACGGAGCGGACCGACAGTCCGTACTGGGACCGCTGCCGGACCATGGAGATCCCCGACTACCTGGCAGAACGCATCCGGTTCTTCGTGGAGAACGCCCAAGTCTACCAGCTCCCCGGCGAACTGTTCCAGGTGGACTCCTGGCTGCAGGTCATGCTGGGCCAGCGCCTGGTCCCGCAGAGCCATCATCTGATGGGCGCCCAGATGCCGCCCGCGCAGCTGCGCGGCGCGCTCGACAGCCTGAAGGGCAACATCGCGCGCGCCGTCGCGCGGATGCCCAGCCATCAGGCCTTCCTGCAGCAGTACGCGGGGATTCCCGAAGAGGTCGCGCCGGCCTGAACTCAGCCGGGTGGGGGCGCCGTCGAGCGCCGCACCACAAGCTCGGACGACGGCAGCCGTTCGGGCGCGGCGTCGCCGTCGCTGTCGGCCGGCGCCTCGCCGCCGATCAACGCGCGGACGGCGTAGGTCGCCATCTCCACGAGGGGCGGCCGCATGGTGGTCAGAGGCGGCTGGCTGAAGCGCCCGACAGCGCTGTCGTCGAAGCCACAAACAGAAACGTCCTCGGGCGCGGAAAGACCCCTCTCTGCGAGGGCCGTCAGCGCGCCCAGCGCCATCTCGTCGTTGCTGGCGAAGACCGCGGTCGGCCGCTCGGCGCCGTCGAGCAGCGCCTGCATCGCCGCGACGCCCGAGTCGAAGGTGAAGTCGCCCTGCAGCAGCCAGGCGTCGGGAACGGCCAGACCGTGCGCCGCGAGGGCCGCCAGGAAGCCCTCGCGCCGCGCCCGGCTGGCGGCGTAGCGGGGCTCCCCGAGGATGATGGCGATGCGGCGGTGGCCCAGGCCGATCAGGTGCTCGGTCATCTCAAAGGCCGCGGCGCGGTCGTCCACGCCCAGGCGCAGGCCGCCGCCCTCGGGCCGCTCTGGCCCGAGCCGCACGAACGGAGTGCCCGAGGTCCTCAGCAGCTCCAGGACGGCGGCGTCGTCGGTGATCGGCGGCGTCAACAGGACGCCGTCCGGCTGCAGGGCCGCCAGCAGGCTGCCCACCTCCTGCCGAACCCGCGGCGTGGCGTGGTCGATCAGCTCGACCATGAAGTGATAGCCGGCCTCCCGGCACGCGGCCGTGGCGCCGAGCTGGATGCGCGACAGATAGGCCCCGCCGCGCTCGCTCCGCCAATGCTCCATGGTCAGCGCCGCGTCCACGAAGGCGGCGATCACGAAGGAGCGGGCGCCGGCCAGGCTGCGCGCGGACAGGTTGGGGTGGTAGCCCAGCGCCTCGGCCGCCGCCAGCACCCGGGCCTGCGTCGCAGGCCGGACATTCGGCTCCCGGTTCATGACCCGCGAGACCGTCTTGATCGAGACGCCGGCGTGGGCGGCCACATCATAGATCGTCACGGACGCCATGGAGATCGATCGCGCTTTCGTTGGCCCCCCGCGCAGCCTAAGCATCTGGGAGTCAATTGCGAGGCTTGATCGCCCGTCGATGCGACATCGCGCGACGGACGGGGCCGCGCGGGGCGCAGGGGAGGAAGACGCCGAATGGCCGTGGCCGCCGATGCCGGTCCTCAGGAGCCGGTGCGCCCCGGCTTCGTCGCCGGATACGCCTTCGCACAGATCGGGGCCTACATCAGCTTCGTGCCGCTGCTCCAGCTGCTGTTGCCGCTGAAGGCCGCCGCGATCGACCCCGCGGGCAAGCTGGCGCTGCTCAGCCAGGTCGGCTTCTGGGGGGCCATCGTGGCGGCGGTCGTCAATCTCGCGGCCGGCGCGATCAGCGACCGGACCACGTCGCGCTTCGGCCGGCGGCGGCCCTGGCTGCTGTTCGGGGCCCTGGCCACCCTCGCGGCCTACGCGGCGATCTACGTCTCGACCGACGCTGCGGGCCTGCTGGCGGGCGTGATCGCCTTCCAGTTCGGCTTCAACTTCCTCTTCGCCGCGTTGCTCGCCGTGATGGCCGACCGGGTGCCGGACGCCCAGAAGGGGCTGGTCTCAGGCCTGCTGAGCCTGGGCTATCCCTTGGGCGGCCTCGTCGGGACGACCGTGGTCGGCGGGTTGATCCTGGGCGAAGCCGCGCGTTTCATCACCATCTCCGCCGTGCTCGTGGTCACGCTTGTTCCCTTCACCTTGGCGCTGAGGGACAGCCCGGCCGGACCGCGCGACGCGCCGTCGAGCTTGCTCGACCGCCTTGCCGTCTCGCCCGCGCCCTTCGCCCATCGCGACTTCGCGCTGGCCTGGATCGGCCGGTTCCTGGTGATCCTCGCCTTCGTCGTCGCCCAGACCTACGCGCTCTACCTGCTCCAGGACGTCGTGCTCTACGAGCGGCTGTTTCCCGGGCGCACGGCCGAACAGGGGCTGGCCATGCTGACGGCCGTCTTCGCGATCGCCAGCATGGCCACATCGCTGCTCAGCGGTGCGCTCTCGGACCGCCTGGGCCGGCGCAAGATGTTCGTCGTCGCGGGCGGACTGGCGGTCGGGCTCGGAGTCGCCGCGTTCGCCATGGCGCCCAGCTGGCCCATCGCATTCCTCGCCTATGCGGTCTTCGGCTGCGGGGCGGGTTGCTACTATGCCGTGGACATGGCGCTCGTGACGCAGGTCCTGCCGTCGGCGCGGGACGCCGGCAAGGATCTCGGGCTCATCAACCTGTCGAACGCCTTGCCGCAGGTCGCTGCGCCCCTGCTCGCAGTCGGGCTGTCGCAGGCTCTCGACGCGGATCTGCGCGCGCTCTTCCTGATCGCGGCCGGCAGCGCGGCCCTGGGCGGGTTGGCGGTTCTCCCGATCCGCGGCGTCCGGTAGGGCTCCTGGGCGGCAGGCGCACAGGACCCCCCGGCATGCCGAGGGGCCGAACGCGGAGAGGTTCATGAGCCCTCGACGGCGGTCGGAGGCGGGCGACGGGCTGCGGCCGGCGAGAATGTGGCCTCCGTCGCCTTCATCGACCTTGCCCAAGGCCTTCGTCGTCGCAAGGACGATCGCAGGAGGTCCGATGAACTCGCCGGAGATTCCGGGGCCGGCCTCAAGTCGGCCCGATACGCTGGCGGCCCGGGAGGGATTCGAACCCCCGACCTTAGCTTTAGGAAAGCTCTGCTCTATCCTGCTGAGCTACCGGGCCACGCGCGGCGGTTCGTGCCATGCGCTGCGGCCCGGGGCAACCGTCAGCGTCGGAGCCGCGCCGGGGCCGGGCGGCGGCGCTGGAGGCGCAGCGTCGCGCCGGCCGAGCCGAAGCCCACGATCATCAGCGCCCAGGCCGACGGCTCGGGCACGGGGGCGGCGTCGTGGGCCGTCTCGCGCAGCGCCGTCGGCGGCGGGCCGGGGGGCGGGCCCTTGTCCGACGAGGTCGTGCCGGGGTCGAAGCTGCTGAACCCGCCGAAGGCGGCGACCTGGCCCGGCTTGGGCTTGGGGTCGAGCGACAAGGTCAGCGTCAGGTCGCCGTCGGCCGGGTTCCAGATCAACTCCTGACCCGAGAAGCTGAGGGTCTCGCCGCCGATGCCGGCCATGTTGTAGCGGCCCCAGGTCCCCAGCTCCTCGCCGTTCAGCGAGAAGCTGATCCGGAAGGTCTCGCCGTCCAGCGCGCCCAGCACGCCACGCCCCATCAGCAGGCTCGCCACATTGACCGGCCCCGTGAAATCCTTGGCCGACCAGGTGCGGGTGTAGGTCCCGGCCTCGCCGAAACAGCTGGCCTTGCCGCAGCCGGCGTCGGGATCGACCACCAGCGTCATCGCCTCGGCCGAGCCCGCGACCGCCACCGCCGTCATCGCCGCTGCGCCGAACGCGGCGCGCCTCAACCCGGAGTTCATGGCCCAATCCCCAACTGCAACTTGGGGGCAAGGCTAGGTCGGGGCCGCCGAACGGTAAATTGGACCAAAGGCCTAGGACTTTGGTCGTACGTCCCAAACGAAAACGCCCGGCCGTGGGGCCGGGCGTCTCGGTATCCGTCGGTCCGGAAGGCTCAGGCCGCGGCGGCCGTGGTCTTCACCAGCGACTTGTTCAGCATGGCGATGGCCGCGTCGCGGTCGATGCGCTCGATCGCGGCGACTTCGCGGGCCATGCGGTCCAGGGCGCTCTCATACAGCTGGCGCTCCGAATAGGATTGCTCGGGCTGGTTCTCGGCGCGGTGCAGGTCGCGCACGACCTCGGCGATCGAGATCAGGTCGCCCGAGTTGATCTTGGCTTCGTACTCCTGGGCGCGGCGCGACCACATGGTGCGCTTCACGCGGGCGCGGCCCTTCAGGGTGGTCAGCGCCTTCGACACCACGCCGGTCTCGGCCAGCGGACGCAGGCCCGCGGTCTTGGCCTTGGCGGTCGGAACGCGCAGCGTCATCTTCTCGTGGTCGAAGGTGATGACGTAGACTTCAAGCTTCAGACCGGCGACTTCCTGGGTCTCGATCCCTTGCACCTGACCCACGCCGTGGGCGGGGTAGACGACATGATCGCCGACCTGGAACTCCGTACCGCTCTTGCTCATCGAGATACCTTTCTATTCGTCCGCGTGGCCGCGGCGCTATCGTCACGCGCCTCCGAAAAAGCGAAATAGCCACCCGGTCCGCGAGGAGGTTCCGCGGCGGCGCTATTCCTGTGTTCGGAAGCTAGACCTCTTAAGACACCCTTCGCCCGTACCGACGACAGTTGCCGGCCGGCTGTTCTTGCTACAGACCGACGCGGGCGAAGCCTTCGTGTCGTGTCGTTTGCGACATTAACACAAAAATGAGCGGAATGAAAGGGTTGCACCCTCCGCGCACGGAGGGGGCGAAAGGTGCGCCTTAGGACCCGCGCCCGGGCTTCTCGGAAAAGTATTTCTCGAACTTGCCGGTTTCGCGCTCGAAAGCTTCCTTGTCGGCCGGCGGTTCGCCCTTGACCGTGATGTTTGGCCACACCTTCGAGTATTCGCTGTTGATGCGCAGCCACTTGCCGTCGGCGTCGTCTTCGGTGTCGGGCTTGATCGCGTCGACCGGGCACTCCGGTTCACAGACGCCGCAGTCGATGCACTCGTCCGGATTGATCGCCAGGAAGTTCTCGCCTTCGTAGAAGCAGTCGACCGGGCACACCTCGACGCAGTCCATGAACTTACATTTGATGCAGGGATCCATCACGATGTAGGTCATGGCGGCGGTTTGAAACTCCGGCAGGCGTCCCGAGCTCGGGGCGCGGGTTTTTCACGGCGCGGCCGTCTCTTGTCAATGCAAGCGGCGCCCAGGATTTCTGCGGGAGCGGATAGGGCCGGCTCAGCCGAAGGTTTTGCCGAGGTCGGGGCCCTTGCGGCGGAACAGGACCTGCGGCGGGCCGAAGCGGTTCGGCTCGGGATCGCCCGGCATGAATCCGACGAACCCGGTGAAGGCCACGCTCCCGACCAGCAGAACGGCCTGCAGCAGCCCCGCCGCCGGCGCGGTCGCCATGCCGAAGCCGCAGGCCAGGCCGAAGCCCAGGGGGAGGACCGCCCACCAGCCGCTCCGGTCGAAGTCGTGCAGCCGGCGGATCGTGAAGATCAGCATCGGCCCGGTGGCCGCGGTGGCGCTCAGCCCGGGGAACAGGAGGTTCAAGCCGATCACCATCAGCACCATCAGCCAGTACTCGGCCCGACTGCCCCGGGCCTTCCAGTAGCGGGCGTAGGTCGTGGCGCGGTCGTCGCGATCGGGGCGGTTGCGGCTGAACATGGCGGTACTCCTGGACTGCGCCCAGGAGACGGCGTTCGCCTTAAGATTGCGTCGGCGGGTTTGGTGAACGCCGCGTGTGGCGGATCAGTCGGCGTCCAGCGCGGAGTAGAGCAGCCGCGCCTCAGTGGCCGGGCCGCGGCGGTCACCCATGGCCTCGACGACGATGGCGATCAGCCGCCCGCCGAGGGCGAACACCAGCCGGTCGCCCACCTTGATCGGCCGGGCCGGCTTGTCGAGGCGATGCTCCTCCTGGCCGGCGCGGGTCAGGCGGATGCGGCCCTCCTCGATGAACTTGGCGGCCATCGAGCGGGTCTTGAAGAAGCGGGCGCGCCAGAGCCAGACGTCGGCGCGGCAGGCGTCCACCTCGCTCATCCTGTCGCGGCCTTCTTGCGGCGGCGTGGGCGGCGGCGGGCGGTCGGAGGCTGGTCCTTGAGCGCGGCGAGCGCGGCGAAGGGCGAGTGCGGCGCGGGCCTGGCGTCCGGCTCCGGCCGCCGTTCGGCGCGCCGCCGCCAGGCGATGGGCTCGCCCGCCTTGGGCCGGTTCACGGGCGCGAAGCCCAGGCCGCGCAGCAGGGTCAGGCTGTCGTGCGCGCTCCAGCCCAGCGCCTCGCGCGCCTCGTCGGCCAGCACGACGCCGCCGTTCTGGATCGGCGCCGCGCGCAGCACCTCGTCCAGCCGCTCGAGCTGCTCGACCGGGACCGCCAGGCCGCGCACGGCGCGCAGGCCGTGGGCCGCCAGCACCCGAGCCGTGGGCGCGGGCTCGGGCAGGCGCGTCACGCCGGCGCCGGGCGCCCAGCCGCCGGCCTCGCGTCGGCTCACCGCCTGGGCCAGCGCCTGAGCCTCAGGCCGCAGCAGACCGGGCAGGTAGAGCGAGAAGGCCCCGATCCGGACCCCCAGGCTGCGCAGCATCCGCCGCTCCACCTGGCTGAGCGCGCGGGTGTCGGCGGCCACCTCGGCGCGGTCCAGCACGCCGCCGGCCTCGATCAGGCGATAGGCGAGGCCGCGGGCCAGGCCGCGGATCTTGCCATCGGCGACGGCGGCCTCGAGCTTGCGCAGCGGCGCGAGCCTGCGGCCCGCCTCGGCGGCCACGAAGGCCTCCAGCCGCCGCGCCGCCCGCTGCCGCGCCGCGTCATGGCCCAGTTCGCCCAGCAGCCGCACCTGAGGCGCGAAGGGCTGGCCGCCCGTGACCGCACCCACCGCGACGCCGTCCCACAGCACCGCGCCGTCAGGGCTCAGCGCCAGGGCCTCGTCCTGCGCCGCGCTGAGCTGGCCCAGCCGGCGGCCGATCTCGGGGGCCACCGCGTGCTGGGCGGCGGCGCGCAGGGCCTTCTCCTCCAGCACCGTGCCGCCGTGCGCGGGCTCGAACGCCACGCCCGACAGCTTGCCGACATAGTGGCCCTCGACCGTGACGCTGCCGTCCGCCGCCACGCCGGCCAGCATCTCCTCACGGACCCTCAGGCCCCGCATCAGCGCGCTGGTCCGCCGGTCGACGAACCGGGCCATCAGCTTCTCGTGCAGCGTGTCGGAGAGCCGGTCCTCCAGCCCCCGCGTGCGCCCCTGCCACTCGGCCGGATCGGCCAGCCAGTCGGGCCGGTTCGCCACATAGGCCAGCGTCCGCACGCTCGCGAGCCGGCTCGCCAGGGTGTCGATCTCGCCGTCGGTGCGGTCCAGCTGCTCGTACTGCCGCGCGATCCAGTCGTCGCCGATCCGTCGCCGGCGCTCGGTGAGCTGCAGGAAGAAGGCCCTCACCAGGCCCACGTGCTCGTCCCGCGCCACCTTGCGGAAGTCGGGCGTCTGGCAGACGTCCCACAGGCGGATCAGGTTGGTCCGGTCCCGCGCGCGGGTCTGGATCGTCTCGTCCTCCGCCAGCGCCTTCAGCGTCGTCTCGTCCAGCGCCTCGGCCGACAGCTTGAGGCCTTCGCGGTCGGGCAGCTTCGCAAGGCTCTTCTGCAGGGCGGCCAGCGAGGCGAAGTCCAGCTTGGAGTTCCGCCATTCGGCGCCGGCCACCGGCTCGAAGGCGTGGTTCTCCACCGCCTCGACCAGGTCGGGGTCCATGTCCTCGGCCTCGCCGGTGACGCCGAACGTGCCGTTCTTCTGGTAGCGGCCGGCCCGCCCGGCGATCTGGCCGATCTCCTGCGGGTGCAGGAAGCGCGTGCGGCGGCCGTCGAACTTGCGCAGACCCGCGAACGCCACGTGGTCGACGTCCATGTTCAGGCCCATCCCGATGGCGTCGGTGGCCACCAGGAAGTCCACCTCGCCCGACTGGTAGAGGGCCACCTGGGCGTTGCGGGTGCGCGGGCTGAGCGAGCCCATGACCACGGCCGCCCCGCCGCGCTGGCGGCGGATCAGTTCGGCGATGGCGTAGACGTTCTCGGCGCTGAACGCGACGACCGCCGAGCGGCGCGGCAGGCGGGTCAGTTTCTTCGGTCCGGCGTAGGTGAGGGCGCTGAACCGGTCCCGGGTCTGGATCTCGGCGTGCGGCAGCAGGCGGCGCACCAGCGGCGCCATGGTCCCGGCGCCCAGCAGCATGGTCTCGGCCTTGCCGCGGGCGTGCAGCAGGCGGTGGGTGAAGACGTGGCCGCGCTCGGGATCTGCGCAGAGCTGGATCTCGTCGACGGCCAGGAACTCGACTTCGACGCTGAGCGGCATCGCCTCGACGGTGCAGACGTAATACTGCGGCCGGGGCGGGACGATCTTCTCCTCGCCGGTGATCAGCGCCACGCAGCGCGGCCCGCGGGCCTTGACGATCCGGTCGTAGATCTCGCGGGCCAGCAGGCGCAGCGGCAGGCCGATCATGCCGGACGCGTGCCCCAGCATGCGCTCCACCGCCAGGTGGGTCTTGCCGGTGTTCGTGGGCCCCAGCACCGCCACCAACCGGGACGGAGCCGCGCCCGAAGGGCGATCGCTCATGACCTCAACGTGGGGTGGGCGGCAGAGTCGGGCAAGCGCGGCCTCGTGTCAGGCCGATACGTTCAAGATCGCCAGGAGTTCCGGCACGCAGACCGCGGAGTTCTCCGCCGCCATTTCGACCATCTGCGGATAGGTGACGTGGCTGTCCTCGCCGGCGAGGTCCGAGAGCGTGCGGATGACGTAGAGCGGGACGCCCCAGGCGGCGGCCACCTGCGCCACGGCGCCCGACTCCATGTCGATGGCGTCGGCCCCGAAGGCCTCGCGCAGCTGCTGGCGCGTGGCGGCGCAGTTCAGGAAGTAGTCGGCCGTCACCACGGCGCCGCGCCGGACGGGGTGGGAGAGCTTGCCCTGCGCCGCCTGCGCCAGGCGGTCCAGGTCGGCAGCGACCGCCGGGGCCACCGGGACCGGCGCGGTCAGCGTCGGCGCGCCGATGGGGATGATCCCCGACTCGGTGGGGGTGAACCGGCCGTCCGTGATGTAGCCGTAGTCGTGGATCGCCAGCCGGTCGGCCAGCAGCACCGCGCCCACTTCCAGCTCCGGGTGCAGGCCGCCCGCCACGCCGGAGAACACCAGCGCCCGCGCCCCGTAGGCGCTGAGCAGCAGCGTGGCCGCCGCCGCGGCGTTGACCTTGCCGATCCCGCAGAGGGCAAGGGCGACGTCGGCGCCCGCGTGCGCGCCCGTCCAGACCCGCGTCGGGCCGCGCGTCTCGGGCTCGGAAGGAAGGTGGAGGCGGCCACGGACGGCCGCGAGCTCCTCGGGGGTGGCGCAGAGAATACCGACGGTGGTCACGGCCGGACCCTAGCGGGGGATGTCACACGGCTTCAAGACAACCGCCGTTCGCAGCTTGGGAATTGCGCCCCGCCGCGCGGCCGCTAGGGTCGCGCGCAATTCAATCCTTCGGGAATCTTCAAAGCCATGACCACCCGCCGCCACGTGCTCCTGGGAGGAGCCGCCCTGGGGCTCGCCGCCTCGCCGATCGCCGCCATCGCCGCCGAGGGAGAGGGCGTCACCGACACCCGCCTGGCCAAGCTGCTCGACGCCTTCGTGGGCGAGATCCTGGCCGACAGCCCGCAGACGGCGAGCAGCATCGGCAAGGACAAGGGCCCCCGCGCCGCGCTGAAGCGTCGCCTGGACGACGTCTCCTCGGCCGGCCGGACGAAGCAAGTCGCCGGCTACGCCGACCGCGCCAAGCGCCTGCGCGCCATCCCGCGCGCCAGCCTGTCGGGCCGCGACCTCACCACCTACGACAGCGTGCTCTACGCCCAGGACGTCGGCGCCGAGGGCGGCAAGTTCAGCTACGGCAAGGACTATGCGAACCCCTACGTGGTCAGCCAGCAGGACGGCACGGTCGCCAACACCGGCGAGTTCCTGAACGCCCAGCACCTGATCGAGACCAGGGACGACGCCGAGGCCTACATCGCCCGCCTCGACCAGTTCGGCGCGGCGCTGGACCAGGAGAGCGACCGGATCAAGGACGCCGCCGGCAAGGGCGTGATCGTCCCCGACTTCCTGCTCTCCACCGCGCTGAAGCAGTGCGGCGACCTGCGGGCCATGGACCCCGGCGCCACGCGGCTCGTGGGCTCGCTGGTCGAGCGCGCCAAGGCCAAGGGCCTCGACGGCGACTGGCAGGCGCGCGCCACGGCCATCGTGAAGGACAAGGTCTTCCCGGCGCTCGACCGCCAGATCGCGGTGCTGAAGGCCCAGCAGCCGCGCGCCACGCACGACGCCGGCGTCTGGAAGTTCAAGGACGGCGCCGACTATTACCGCTGGGGCCTGAAGTACAACACGACCACCAACCGCACCCCGGCGGAAATCCACCAGACCGGCCTGGACCAGGGCGCCGAGATCGACGCCATGATGGACGGCATCCTGAAGGGCCAGGGCTACACGCAAGGGACTGTCGGCGAGCGGATGGGCGCGCTGACCAAGGACCCGAAGTACCTCTATCCCAACACCGAGGCCGGCAAGCGCGAGGTGATCGCCTACATCGAGGGCCGCATCGCCGCGATCCGGCCGCTGCTGCCCAAGATTTCCAAGCTGGGCCTGAAGGCGCCGGTGGAGGTGCGCGCGGTGCCCAAGGAGATCGAGGCCGGCGCCGGCCTGGGCTACATGAACTTCGCCGCCCTCGATGGCTCGCGCCCGGCGATCTACTACGTGAACCTGCGCGACACGGCGAACTGGCCCAAGTACACCCTGGCCAGCCTCTCGATGCACGAGGCGCTGCCGGGCCACGCCTGGCAGGGCGCCTACCTCGCCGAGCGCTCGGCCGACGTCCACACGATCTCGTCGCTGATGAACTTCGGCGCCTTCATCGAAGGCTGGGCGCTCTACGCCGAGCAGCTGGCCGACGAGGCGGGGCTCTACGCCGACGATCCGATGGGTCGGCTGGGCTACCTGCAGGCCCTGCGCTTCCGCGCCGCGCGCCTGGTGGTCGACACCGGCCTGCACGACAAGCGCTGGACCCGCGAGCACGCCATCGAGTGGATGGTGGGCGCCACCGGCCGTTCGCTGCCGGCCATCACCAGCGAGGTCGACCGTTATTGCGCCAGCCCGGGCCAGGCGTGCGCCTACAAGACCGGTCACAACGAGATCGTCCGGCTGCGGGCGAAGGCCAAGGCGGCCCTGGGCGACCGCTACGACCTGCGCGACTTCGACGACGCCGTCGTCACCACCGGCGGCTGCCCCCTGGCGGTCCTGGAAGGCGTCATCGACCGCTACATCACAGGGACGAAGGCGGCGTAGTCCTACCTCATCGCTCGTCATGGCCCGGCTTGTCCGGGCCATCCATGATCGCAGCAGCCGCCGACCGTTTGCGGCTGCGCCGCTGCGATTCAACCCCGATAGGTGAAGATCATGGATCGCCCGGACAAGCCGGGCGATGACGAGCTGATGGGGGGTGGTGTCAGGCGTACGCGCGCCAGAAGAAGATCGCCGTCGTCGTCACGGTGACCGCCAGCACCATGCCGCGCAGGACCGCCGACGGCAGGCGCCGGCCCACCTGCGCGCCCAGCCAGCCGCCGGCGATCGCGCCGGCCATCACCGCCAGGGCGGCCGGCCAGGCCACCTCGCCGCTGACGGCGAACACCAGCACCGCCACCGCGTTCGCCGCGGCCAGCATGAGCGTGCGCAGCGGCGTCATGGCCGCGATGTCGGCCTCGGTGAGCAGGCTCCAGGCCGCCAGCATCATCAGCCCCACCGCCCCGCCGAAATAGCCGCCGTAGATCCCCAGCAGGAACTGGGCGGCCAGGATCGCCGCCGGCCCGGCCTTCAGGCCGACGCCGGCCAGCGCCCGCGCGAGCCTCGGCCCCGCCGCCAGCGTCACCGTGGCGAGCAGCAGCAGCCAGGGGATGATCAGGTCGAAGGCTGCGTCCGGCGTGACCAGCAGCAGCACCGCGCCGACCGCGCCGCCGGCCAGGCTGAGCCCGCCCATCGCCCGGATCGAGACGCCTTCGACGGCCTGCAAATCGCGCCGGTAGGCCCAGGCCGCCGCCATGGCGCCGGGCAGCAGCGCCACCGAGCTCGACGCATTGGCCACCGTGCCGGGAAGGCCGGCCGCGGTCAGCGCTGGCAGCGACACGAACGTGCCGCCGCCCACCACGGCGTTCATCGCGCCGGCCAGCAGACCCGCGCCCAGCAGCAGGGCCCATTCGCTCGCGGCGCTCATGCCCCTAGCTAGCCCGCGATCCGCCTGCCACGCTACGTCCCAGGCCGAAACGCGCCCGACCCGGGGAGCGATCCGGGGGTTAGGCGCCGCGCGCAAAACGGGGTTAGCTGGCGCACGGGAGAATGGGGAGGGCATGATGCGACTGCTCGCGACGATCCTGGCGGTCGCGGCCGCCATGGCGCTGGCGGCCTGCGCCAAGCCGCAGCCGGACGCCACGGTGCGGGCCTTCTACGACGCCGTCCGCACGGGCGACACGACGACGATGCGGACCCTGGCGGCGCCCGAGCTCTACACCTCCCACGCCGACGTCCAGCTCCTGCGGCTGAGCGCGCTCATGCCCAAGGCTCCGCCCACCCAGGTCCGCGTCATCGCCCGCAAGGTCGACCGCATGGTGGACGCCGGCGAGACGCTGGACGCGCGAGAGCTCTACACAGTCGAGGGCCGCCCGTTTGTGGTCGCCGCCCAGCTGCACCGCGCCACCGCCAAGGACCCCTGGAAGGTGCGCGCCTTCAGCGTCAACGCGGTCCGGGCCGCCGACATCGAGGCCAACGCCTTCAAGGTCGATGGCAAGCCGCTGGGCCAGCTCGCCTTCCTGGGCGGCATGGTGCTGTCGCCGGTGCTGATGATCGCCGCCTTCGTAAGGGTGCTGGGCCATGAGGGCCTGCGCCAGCGGTGGCTGTGGGGCCTGCTGTGCTTCGCGGGCGCGATCACCTTCCACATGAACTGGACGACCGGCGCCTTCGAGATCAACTGGCTGACGATCCAGCTCATCGGCCTGGGCGTCACCAATCCGGCCCCCGGCCTGGCGCCCTGGATCCTGACCCTGACCCTGCCCCTGGGCGCCCTCGTCATCCTGACCGGCGGCCTTCCCGCCCGGCCGCGGGCGGAAGGGCAGGGCGAGGGCTAGCCGGAGCGCAGCAATCTCCGCTTTAAGCGGCATGCGCCGTGATGAGCGGTGTGCGGAGTGGTCCCCTACCGCTCGAGCCGGAAGCCTAGCGGGAGGAGGGCCTCGATGGCGTGGCTCTCGGTCGCGCCGTCCTCGGCGACGCTGACCACCTCGCAGCCCGGTTCCGAGAACTCCCAGATCTTCTGCCGGCAGCCGCCGCACGGCCAGATGAAGCCGGGCAGGGACGAGGCCACCCAAACCCGCTTGATGCCCTTCTGGCCGCCGGTCACCGCCGAGGAGATGGCGCTGGCCTCGGCGCAGACGCCCTGCGGATAGGCCGCGTTCTCCACGTTGACGCCGTAGTGGATCTGCCCGTCCGCGCACTCTATGGCCGCCGACACGTGCACGCCGGAATAGGGGGCGTGGCTGTGGGCGAGCAGGCGACGCAGTTCTGCGGCGACGGCCGGGGGCGTGGAGGCGGTCATATGCGGAGGAAACGTCCCAGGAGGCTGAAGGGACGGCGAAGTCTAGCGTCCGCCAGACGATTGTCGAATCCGCGTGCGCTCAAGTGCGTCCGAGCAGCGGCGAAGGCCGCCGCAGGTCGGCCGGCGCGGCCGCCTCATAGGCCGCCGCAAGCTTCAGGCAGGCCATCTCCTGGTGCAGCGGCGCGATGATCTGCAAGCCCATGGGCAGGCCGGCGGCGTTGAAGCCGGCCGGCGCTGCGAGGGACGGGCAACCCGACATGGTGATCAGGCAAACCGCCTGCATCCACTCGTGATAGGTCCGCATCTGGCGTCCGGCGATCTCGCGGGGCCATTCCTGCTCGGCGTCGAAGGCGAACATCTGCGCGGTCGGCGCGACCAGGTAGTCGTAGCGCCCGAACAGGCGCCGCATGGCCTCGCTCCATTCGCTGCGGATCACCGAGCTGGCGGTCGCGTCGAAAGCGGAGAGCTTCGCCCCGGTCTCCACCTCGAACACCGCGTCAGGCTTCAGCAGGGCGCGGCGAGCGGGATCGTTGTAGAAGGCGAGCAGGTTGCCGCCCTGCTGCCAGCCCCGGAGGCGGATGAACGCCTGCCAGACCTTCTCCGCCGGATAGTCCGGCAAAGCCTCTTCGACGATGCACCCCAGCGCCTCGAAGGTCTTCAGCGCCTTGCGGCACACCTCCAGGACTTCGGGCTCGCACGGCGTCGCGCCGCCGAAGTCGCCGAGGAAGGCGATGCGCTTGCCCTTCATCCCGCCCGCGAGGCTGCCGCGGAACGAAGCGGCGTCGCCGTCCATCGACAGCGGCGCCTGCGGGTCGAAACCCGCCTGCACCGACAACAGCAGCGCCAGGTCGGCCACGTTGCGCGCCATCGGCCCGTTGACGCCCATGCTGGGCAGCCACACCTCGCGGCCGGACAGAGGCACGCGGCCGATGCTGGTGCGGAACCCGTAGACGTTGTTCCAGCCCGCCGGGTTGCGGAGGCTGCCGGCATAGTCGCTGCCGTCGGCCACCGGGACCATGCGGAGCGCGAGCGCCACCGCCGCCCCGCCGCTGCTGCCGCCCGCCGACTGGGTCGGGACATAGGCGTTGCGGGTGATCCCGTAGACCGCGTTGAAGGTGTTCGATCCCAGACCGAACTCGGGCGTGTTGGTCTTGCCGATGATCACCGCGCCCGCGTTGCGCACCCGCTCCACCGGCAGGGAGTCGAAGGTCGCCATCGTGTCCTTGAAGATCGGCGAGCCCTGGGTGAAGCGGATGCCCTTGGCCGGCTGCAGGTCCTTGATGGCGTGCGGGAAGCCGTGCAGCACGCCGACGGGGCGGCCGGCCGCCAGGTCGGCATCCTTGGCGGCGGCCTGTTTCAGAAGCTCGCCACGGTCCTGCAGCGCCACGATGGCGTTGACCGTGGGATTCAGGCGCTCGATCTGATCGAGGCAGGCGGCCATCACCTCGACGCAGGAGACCTGCCGGGCGCGGATCGCCTTGGCGAGGGCGACCGCGTCCATGTCGATGATCCTCGTCGCCGCCGCCGCGCCGCCGGCGGTCGCGCCCAGCACGGCGCCGGCGGCGATCGCCAGGAGCGTGCGCCGATCCAGGCGATCGACCGAAGGCTCATGACTTGCCGTTTGCATGTGCGATCCCCGCCTACGGCCAAGCTACAGCGTGCGCGGCGTGTTGCATACCGATGTTCCGGATGCTCGCGGCGCCCAAAGGCCGCCGTGTTCGCCGCGGATTGGGTAGCCTCCCACCGCGTCGAATCGGAGGCCGGCATGCGCGTCCCGCTGATCACCCTCCTGTGCCTGCTCCTCCCGGGGCCGGCGCTGGCCGCGCCCTTGCCGGCCGAGGTGTCGCGCATGATCGAGGCCGCGGCCGAGACGCCCGGCGCCCTGGCCACCGTGGCCGAGGTGGCGCGGCGCACCCACCCGGAGTCGCTGGCCGAGATCGACGCCCAGGTGGCCGCGCTGACCTCGCGGGCCGAGGAGGAGCGGATCGCGCGCATCACGTCCCTGCGCTTCCGCGACGGCTGGAAGGGCGAGGGCCAGGCCGGCGGCTTCATCAGCACCGGCAACAGCGACGACATCGGCGCCTCGGTCGGCCTGACCTTCGCGAAGGAGACGCTGCGCTGGCGCCACGAGGTGAAGCTGGCCGGCGACTACCAGCGCTCGGGCGGGGCCGTGTCGAAGGAGCGCTACTTCGCGGGCTACGCCGGCCAGTGGAAGCTGAGCGCCCGGGCCTTCGTGGCGATGTCGGCGACCGCCGAGCGCGACCGGTTCGCCGGCTTCCGCAGCCGCTTCGCCGAGAGCGTGGGCGTGGGCTACCGCGTCGTCGACCGGCCCGACCTGAAGCTGGACATCCAGGCCGGCCCGGCGCTGCGCCAGATCAGCTACTACGACCGCGGTGACGAGATCGCCTTCGCCGGCCGGTTCGGCAGCGACCTGGCCTGGACCATCCGACCGGACCTGGTGTTCACCCAGAACACCTCGGTCTTCCTGGACACCGTCAGCTCGACCCTGACCTCGACCACCGCGCTCACCACCAAGCTGCGCGGCGACCTCTCGGCGCGGGCGGCCTTCGACGTCCGCATGGAGTCCGAACCCCCCGCCGGCCGCGAACACACCGACACCACGACGCGGGCCAGCCTGGTCTACAGCTTCTAGTCCAGCGTGCGCCGGTAGCGGGCCATGGCCAGGGCCGTGACGACCAGCACGAAGGCGACCAGCGCCGAGAGCTCGCGCCACTGGTCGCCCAGGTCCTGGCCCTTCAGCAGCGAGCCGCGCACGACGCGCAGGAAGTGGGTCACCGGGATCACTTCCCCGATCCACTGGGCCCAGGCGGGCATGCCGCGGAACGGGAACATGAAGCCCGACAAGAGGATCGACGGCAGGATGTAGAAGAAGCTCATCTGCATCGCCTGCAGCTGCGAACGCGCCACCGTCGAGATCAGGAAGCCGAGCGCCAGCGAGCCGGTGATGAAGAGCGCGATCCCGGCCGCGAGCCCGATCCAGCCGCCGGCCATCGGCACGTGGAACAGCAGCGCCGCCATGACCAGGATGATGGCGGTCTGCACCAGCCCCACGAAGACGTAGGGCGCAAGCTTGCCCATCATCACCTCGATCGGCTCCAGCGGCGTCGACAGCAGCGTCTCCATCGTCCCGCGCTCGGTCTCGCGGGTGACGCTGAGCGCCGTCATCATCACCAGGGTCAGCGACAGGATGATGCCCAGGAGCCCGGGGACGATGTTGTAGGCGGTGATGGCCTCGGGATTGTACTTGCGGTGGACCACCACCTCGAACGGCGAGGTCCCCATCCGCGGCGCCAGCGCGCCGGTCAGGTCGTGACTGAGCGCCTGGTCGGGGAGGGCGGCCAGCGCCGCGACCGCCCCGCCGGTGGCCGATGGATCGGTGGCGTCGGCCTCCACCAGGATCTGCGCCTTGTCGCCCCGCGCCACGCGGCGGCTGAAGTCGCCGGGCACCGTCACCGCGAACTGGGCGTCGCCGTTGCGGAGCAGCCGGTCCAGTTCGGCCGGCGAGCGCGCCTGGGCCACGAAGTCGAAGTACAGCGAGTTCTTCAGCGCCGCGGTGATCGAGCGCGCGTAGCGGCTGTCCTCCTGCATCAGCACGGCGGTGGGCAGGTGGCGCGGCTCGGTGTTGATCGCGTAGCCGAAGAGGGTGAGCTGCACGACCGGGATCGCCAGCATCATGGCGTAGGTGATGCGGTCGCGGGTGAGCTGCTTGAACTCCTTCACCAGCACGGCGAACACCCGTGTCCAGGACAGGCCGCTCATTGCACGTTGTCCTGGCTCTGGCCCATGAGCTGGATGAACACGTCCTCCAGCGTCGCCGGGACCTCGCTCCAGCGGTAGGGCTCGCGGCGGTAGGGCTTGATCGCCGCCTCCAGCGCGGCCCGGTCGGTCCCGCTGACGTGGATCGCGGCGCCGAAGGCCGCGGCGGTCTCGACGCCCGGCTCGCCGGTCAGTTCGTGGGCCAGCTTGTCGGCGTTCGGCCCCTCGCCGTGGAAGGTGGTCAGGCCGGACTGGGCGATCACCTCGGCCGCCGTGCCCCGCGCGATCAGCCGGCCGTAGCTGATGTACGCGATCTCATGGCACCGCTCGGCCTCGTCCATGTAGTGGGTGGAGACCAGCACGGTCAGGCCCTCGGCGGCCAGCGCGTGGATCTCGTCCCAGAACGTCCGGCGCGCCTTGGGATCGACGCCTGCCGTCGGCTCGTCCAGCAGCAAGAGGCGCGGCTCGTGGAGCGTCGCCGTCGCCAGCGCCAGCCGCTGCTTCCAGCCGCCGGACAGCGTTCCCGCGAGCTGCCCGCGCCGGCTGGTCAGGCCAAGCCGCTCCAGCGCCCGGTCCACGCGCTCGCGGCGCCGGTCCAGGCCGTAGACGCGGGCCGTGAACTCCAGGTTCTCGGCGATGGTCAGGTCCTCGTAGAGCGAGAACTTCTGGGTCATGTAGCCGGTGCGCCGCTTCACCTCGTCGGCCTGGCCGATGATGTCGAATCCCAGCGCCTCGCCTGAACCGGAGTCCGGCGTCAGCAGCCCGCACAGCATCCGCAGCGTGGTGGTCTTGCCCGAGCCGTTGGGGCCCAGGAAGCCGCAGATCCGGCCCTCTTCCACCTGGATCGTCACGTCGTTGACCACGTGCTTGGTCCCGAAGGTCTTGTTCAGGCCGTGGACGTCGATGGCGAGGGTCATGACGCGGCGCCCAGCGGCTCCACGTCCACCGGCTGGCCGGGGTTCAGCCGCGTGCTGGGCCGGGCCTCCACCAGGTAGACCAGCCGGTCGCGGGCCTCGCGGCTGTAGATCACCGGCGGGGTGAACTCGGGCCGCGGGCTCACGAACTCGATCCGCGCCGTGAGGTCCCTGGCGCAGCCGTCGCAGGCGAAACGCACGGTGCGGCCGACGCGATAGGCAGCTAGGTCCTTCTCGGGGACGAAGAAGCGGACCTTGATCCGCTCGTCGGGCAGGAGGCTCAGGATCGGCTGGTTGGCCGGCGCCCATTCGCCGGCGTGGAAGAACACGTCCTCCACCCGCGCCTTGCCCGGCGCCCGCGGCGAGACGTCGGCCAGCCGCGCCGCGGCGCCGGCGGTCGCGGCCTGCGCCTGCGCCACCCGGGCGTCGGCGGCGCGCACCTGGTCCTCGCGGGCGCCCAGCGTGGCGGCGTCGCGCTGCCTCCTTGCCGCGCGCACCTGGGCGTCGGCGGCGTCGGCGGCGGACTTGGCGTCGTCCAGGCGGGCGGGGGCGTACCAGCCCTGGCGCACCAGCGGCTGGACCCGACGCAGGTCGGCGTGGGCGTCGCGGGCGCGGGCCTCGGCGGCGGCGATGTTGGCCTCGTAGACCGCCAGCTCCACCGGCCGCTGGCCCTTGCGGACGTCCAGCGCCTGGGCCTCGGCGGCGCGCTGCTCGGCGACCGCCTGGTCGGCCTGGGCGCGCACCTGGGCCGGATCGACCACGAATAGCGCCTGGCCGGCCGCCACCTCCTGGCCGCGCACCACGCCCACGCTGCGCACCGTGCCGGCCACCGGCGCGGCGAGGTATAGCGGCTCGCCTTCGATGTAGCCCGACAGGGTCTTCGGCGGGTTCATGCGCGGGATCCAGACCACCAGGCCGGTGATCACCGCCGCGGCGGCCACCAGGCCGACCACGAGGACAGGCGGACGGTTCATGCGCGGGCTCCTTCCGTGAGCATCCCGCAGAGCAGGGTGTCGACGTGCTGTTTCATCAGGGCGGACAGGTCGAAGGGCTCGGCGCCTATCGGCACGAAGGTCTCGCGCCAGAGCACCGCGACCAGCAGGGGTGAGATCAGCTGCAGACCGTACATCCGCGCGTCGCCCGGCTTCACCTCGCCGCGCGCCTGGGCTGCCGCGATGGCCTCGGCGACGGCGCCCAGCGCCTGACTGACCAGCTCGTCGTGCCAGACCCGGGCGATCTCGGGGAAGTTCCGCGCCTCGCCCACCACCATCTTCAGCACCCCGCCCAGCGGCGTGTGGGCGACCACGCCCGCCACGTGCGCGGTCACGCTGCGCAGCAGGTCGGCCAGCGGGCCGGGGTGGGCGGCGGCCATGGCGCGGATCATCCCGACGTTCGGCGCGATCGCCTGGCCGACCACGGCGCGGAAGATGTCCTCCTTGGTCTCGAAGTAGAGGTAGATCGCTCCCTTCGAGACCCCGGCCTCGCGGGCGATGTCGTCCAGCTTGGCCGCGGCGAAACCCTTCTCGGCGAACACGCTCAGCGCCGCCTGCACGATCTCGGCGGGCCGGTCGGCCTTGCGTCTGCGGAATTTGGGCGCGCCGGCGTCCATGACGTCCCTCTAAATAACTGACCAGTCATTTAGTAACATGCCTCGCCTCAGGCGCCAAGGCCGTCGCCGACCACCGTTCCGCTGGAGCGCGAAGGCGAGGCGCGAGCGGTTCGCTGGCCGGCGCGCTCGGACCCCTAAGAACGCAGCCTGTTCGCGAACAGGCTGCGGGCGGCGACGGGTCGCATGGTTAATTTCGTCGGCCTCGCCTATTTTTCGCCCCGGTCCGAGATCAGGACCCATCGCATCGCCGCAGACCGCGCGGCGTCCCAGTCAATCCGCCAACAACCTCGGCGTTAGTCCGGGTCGGCGTGCATTTGTTGAGTGAAGGGTCCTGGATGAAGTTGGGCGTTCCCGCACGTTTGCTTGAGATCGTCGAGAAACAACCTGCGCTGTACGCGACTATAGCTGCGCTTGTCACGGCGACGGCCGCCGCAGCGGCGCCGTTGAGCCAGCCCGAGCATCGCGCGAGCTTGGTGACGGCGGTGGAACGCGCTGTGGACGAGGTGGCTCCCACCACCGAGCCGCCCGCGCCGATGACCCTGATCTGGGACGGCGCCGACATCGACGGCGACGGCCGCGCCGACTTCGCCAACCCCACCGGCCAGCAGCCTCGCGCCCACGACGCCTATGGGGAAGGGGAGTTCGGCGCCCGCCGCGACGGCGGCAGCCGCCGCCACGAGGGCGTGGACTACCGCGCCCGCGCCGGCCAGGACGTGGACGCTCCCATCTCGGGCTACGTGACCAAGATCGGCTACGCCTATCCGGGCGACCAGACGCTGAAGTTCGTCGAGATCACCAATCCGGCCCTGAACTACGCCGCCCGCGTCTTCTACGTGAATCCGACCGTCGAGGTCGGCGAGCCCGTGGCCATGGGCCGGCCGATCGGCACCGCCCACTCTCTCCAGCGCAAGTACCCCGGCGGCATGACCGACCACGTGCACCTGGAGCTCATCGACCGCCGCGGCGCGCGCATCGACGCCGCCCGCATGATCACCGCCGAATACCGCCCGGCCCCGACGCAAGGCGCCGTCACCGTCGCCACGGCCGACGAGTAGTCGGCCGTTCAGCTCACAGCGCGCCGTGGGCGCTGTCTTGCTCGTCCACGAACCACACGAATGACACGATCAGGCGGGCGGCCCGCTCCGCCTGGAAGAGGGACCCGTTCGTGTGGTTCAGGGACAAATGCCTGGCGCTGACGCGCCCCGGCGGGCGGCCCCGCTCGCGCCCTCAGCCTTGACCCGTCCGGCCATCGCGGGGCAATCATCCGGGGTGGCGCCCGAGAGGGCCTAACAGGGAATGCGGTGCGGGCGTTCGCGCGTCCAATTCCGCGGCTGCCCCCGCAACTGTAGGCGGTGAGCCGAAGACCATCAGAGCCACTGGGGCCGCAAGGCCCTGGGAAGGCCGGTCCGAGGCGACGACCCGCGAGCCAGGAGACCTGCCACGAGCCGTGGTCACGCGCGACCATGTCGGACGGGGTGCGCCGATGTGGATGGACCGCCGACCGGGCTTCCGGCGGCCGGGCCATGTTCTCGCGGTGACGTGTCACGTTCGCCGCGAGGTTTCGGCCATGTCGTTCGTCTCTTCCCAAGCTCCCCGCGCCGGCCTGTGGTCGGCGGGTCTCGTCGTCCTGGTCATGGGCGGCTGCCTCATCTTCGCCTGCCTGGAGCCGCTGGTCGCCGTGGCGGTGATCGCCGCCGGCGCCCTGCCGATGGGCCGCGCCGCTCTGCTGGTGGCCGCCGTCTGGCTCGCGGGACAAGCCGTGGGCTTCGGCCTGCACGACTATCCGCGCGATCCGCGCACCATCGCCTGGGGCTTCGGCCTGGGCGCGGCCGCCCTGGCGGCGCTGGCGGGCGCGGTCCCCGTCCTCCGCGCCACCGCCGACAAGCCGCTATGGCTGCGCGCGGGCCTGGCGTTCGTCGCGGGCTTCGTGGCCAACCAGCTCGTCATCCTGGGCGTGGAGCAGGCGATCACCGGCGCTTGCGAAGTGCGGCCGGGCGTCGTCAGCCTGGTGGGCGCCATCAACGCCGGCTGGCTCGCGGGCCTCCTGGCCCTGGACGCCGTGCTGCGTCGCACCTCCCTGCCGCTGCCGGCCTTCGGGCGGCCCGCATGAGCGACCTGCGCATCGTCTCGCTGCTGCCCAGCGCCACCGAGATCGTGGCCGCCGTGGGCATGGCCGACCACCTCGTGGGCCGCTCGCACCAGTGTGACTTCCCAGTGGACGTGAGCCGCCTGCCGGCGCTCAGCGAGACCAAGGTCCGGTTGGACGGCACGTCGCGCGACATCGACCGCCGCGTGAACGAGATCATCGCCCAGGGCGTCTCGGTCTACCGCGTCGACGCCGAGCGCCTGCGGGCGCTGAAGCCCGACGTGATCCTGACCCAGACCCAGTGCGCCATCTGCGCCGTCACCCCCGGCGACCTCGAGGACGCACTCTGCGAATGGACCGGCATGGCGCCGACCCTGGTCTCGCTCGAGCCCAACGATCTGGGCGACGTCTGGGGCGACATGCGCAAGGTGGGCGCGGCGCTGGGTACGGAAGGCGCGGCCGAGCGCGCCATCGCCGGCCTGCAGGGACGCCTGGCTGCCATCCGCGCCGCGGCCGACTGCGCCGCCTACCGTCCGCGCGTGGCGGCCATCGAGTGGATCGACCCGCTGATGGCCGGCGGCAACTGGATGCCGGAGCTTATCGAGGCCGCCGGCGGCGAGAGCCTGTTCGCCACCGCCGGCCAGCACTCGCCCTGGCTGGACTGGTCGGCCCTGGCCGCCGCCGACCCGGACGTGATCCTGCTGCTGCCCTGCGGCTTCACCATCGACCAGAGCCTGGCCGACCTGCCGCTGCTGCGCTCGCGGCCGGAGTGGGCGGGGCTCTCGGCCGTGCGCCGCGCCCAGGTCTACGTCATCGACGGCCACCACTACTTCAACCGCCCGGGCCCACGGCTGGTGGAATCCGCCGAGATGATCGCCGAGATCCTCCACCCCGACCTCTTCGCCTTCGGCCACGAGGGCCGAGGCTGGGTGCGGCTGTAGTTCTTGCCCGCCCGCCGCGACCCCCGACGACCTCGGGATGGAGGGTCAAGCTCGGCCATGACGAGCAAGAAGGACGCTACGGCTTCAGCAGCGCCTTCATCTCGGCCCCGCTCGCCGCATGAGCTAGGCGGTCGAAGCGGCCATGGTCGGCGATCTCGCGCGCCGTGCGGATGAATTCGCCGAAGGCCGCGCGCGCCAGCGCCCCGCCCAGGCTGATGCGGCGCACGCCGAGGTCGGCCAGCTCGGTCACGGAGAGCCCGCCGGTCCACATCAGGACGTTCAGCGGCTTCGGGGCCACAGCCTTCACCGCCGCGGCGATGTCCTCCGCCTTCCTCAGGCCGGGCGCGTAGAGGCAGTCGGCCCCGGCGTCGGCCAGCTTGGCCAGCCGGTCCAGCGTCGCGCCCACGTCCATCTGGCCGATCAGCAGCCCCTCGGCGCGGGCTACCAGCACGGCGCCCGAGCCCTCGGCGTCCATGGCCGCGCGCGCCGCGCTCACCCGCTCCACCGCCAGCGGCTCGTCGTACAGCGGCTTGCCGGGATCGTGGCTCATGTCCTCGATCGAGAGCCCCGCCACGCCCGCCTCCAGCGCACGGCGCACGTTCGCCGCCACGCCCTCGGGCGCGTCGGCGTAGCCGTTCTCGAAGTCGGCGTTCAGCGGCAGGTCGACAGCCGTCGCCAGGGTCGCCAGGTGCGAGAGCGCGTCCTCCAGCGGGACCTCGTTGTCGAGCCGGCCGCCGGACCAGGCCATGCCCGAGCTGGTGGAGGCCAGCGCCTGGAAGCCCAGGGCCTGCAGGATTCGGGCGCTGCCCACGTCCCAGGGGTTGGGGATCACGAAGCAGCCGCTCTCGTGCAGCTCCCGCAATCGCGCGCGCTTCTCGGCCGGAGTCGTCATGACAGCCTCCAAAGGCAAAGCTTAAGGCTGGAAGCTGAAGCAGAGAACGGGCGCGAAACGAATCGCGACCGAATCACTGACTCGCAGCGATTCAGCTTTCGTTCCCTACGACATGTTGTATCTGACTCGCTTCGGCCCACAACGAACCATCGCCGAAGCCGGGTTCGGAACCGCGGCCGTTTGGCATTCCGCCCAGCTCACCTTGACGAGCGGAGGTCGTTCCTCTACATCGCCCGCTCTTTCGCGCGGACCCCGGTCCGTCGCATCCCTGTTTCCTGCGAAGGTTATCTCGCCATGTCGCGCCGCTGCGAAATCACGGGTGTCGGTCCGATGGTCGGCCACAACGTGAGCCACTCGAACATCAAGACCAAGCGCCGGTTCATGCCGAACCTGGTCTCCACGACCGTGCAATCGGAAGCGCTGGGCCAGTCGTTCAGCCTGCGCATCACCAACGCGGCGCTCCGCACCCTGGACTTCAAGGGCGGCCTCGACGTCGTGCTCCTGAAGGCCAAGGACGAGGTGCTCTCGGCCAAGGCGCTGAAGATCAAGCGCCAGGTGAAGGCCAAGCTCGCGGAACAGGCCGCGGCCTAAGCCCGCGCTTCCTCGCGAATTCGAAGAGGCCGCCCCTCACCGGGCGGCCTTCTTGTTTTGGGCCTTGGCCACCCGCCCAACCCGGGCTCGTCATGGCCGGGCTTGACCCGGCCATCCATTCCAGGGCGCCGGCGGCGATGTCTCGGGCCTTTTCGCGAGGGCGGTTGGATGGCCGGGTCAAGCCCGGCCATGACGAGCAGGAGAGTTGGCGCTTTCGAGAACGCCTACTTCGCCTTCTTCCAGTCGAACGCCAGCAGCAGCGTCCGCTGGTCGGTCGGCTTGCCGTCGTACATGCCGAAGTTGTCGTCCGAGATCAGGTAGAAGCGCACCGCGCCGCCGGGCTTCGCCACCGCCGCCACGCCCTCCAGGTTGTCCACCGTCAGCGGCCGGGCGATCTCCATCCGGTCCACCAGCTTGCCCGCGCGGTCCAGGATGCGGAGCTGCACGACGTTGCCCCGCAGCGGCGAGAACGAGCGCAGCAGGTAGACCAGCCCACCGCCCGGCATGTTGTCCATGGCCACCAGGGCCGAGCCGTCCAGGTCCAGGTCGCGGTCGCGCACGCACGACGTCGACAGGCCGCACAGGAAGGTGTGGCCGTTGTCCTCCAGCCCCACGCGGTAGGCGTCGGGTCCCACGTCGGGCGCGGTGACCAGCGCCTCCATGCCCTTGTTGTCGGTGTAGACCACGTCCGGTTGCGGCGCGCGGCGGGGCAGGCCGCCGTCCTTGGGGAACAGCAGGATGCGGTCGTGCTGCTCGAAGCTGGCCAGCATGTCGCCGTTGGCCAGGCGCGCCACGCCCTCCGAATCGTATTCCCGCTGGCCGCCCGCGTAGAGGTCGACGCCGGTCGTCTCCTTGAGCGCGATCATGGTGGCGTCGGTCACGCCGACCAGCCGCCCGCCCGCGTCGAGGACGATCTTGCCTTCCAGCAGGTCGGACTGGTCGCCCAGCGCCAGCATGCGGCCGTCGGCCGTCACCTTCAGGTCTGACAGGCCGTGCAGCCGGCTGGTCTGGCGCGAGGTCAGCACCAGGCCGCCCGCGTAGGCGAAGTTCCCGATGCGGTCGCGGCCGGCGTTGGTCGGGTCCAGCGGCACGGCCTGGGCGTCCACCTGGATCGCCGCGCCCACCGGCACGGGCGCCACGGGCAGTGGCGCGATCGGGGCCGCGCAGCCCGCCAGCGCCAGCGCTGCGGCGAGCCCGGCCAGCCGCCTCAAGCGGTGGCCCTCCGCACTTCCTTGAAGGTCGAGCGGCGGGCGGGCCCCTGCGGGCCCTGGGTGCTGGGCGGCGGGGCCAGCAGGTTGGCGTTGCGGCGCGTCACCTTGCGGACCTCCTCGTCGAACAGGTCGGCCAGCTGTTCGACCATGGCGCCGGCCAGCTGCTCGACGTCCACGATGGTCACTGCGTTCTTATAGTAGCGCGTCACGTCGTGGCCGATGCCGATGGCGATGAGCTGCACCGGGCTCTTGGTCTCGATCTCGGTGATCACCTCGCGCAGGTGGCGCTCCAGGTAGTGGCCCGAGTTCACCGACAGCGTGCTGTCGTCCACCGGCGCGCCGTCCGAGATCACCAGCAGGATGCGACGGGCTTCGGGCCGGCCGATCAGGCGCTGGTGCGCCCACATCAGCGCCTCGCCGTCGATGTTCTCCTTCAGCAGGCCCTCGCGCATCATCAGGCCCAGGTTGCGCCGCGCGCGCCGCCAGGGGGCGTCGGCCGCCTTGTAGATGATGTGGCGCAGGTCATTCAGGCGGCCCGGCTGGGCGGGCTTGCCGGCCTTCAGCCAGTCCTCGCGGCTGCTGCCGCCCTTCCACGCCCGCGTCGTGAAGCCCAGGATCTCGGTCTTCACCCCGCACCGCTCCAGCGTGCGCGCCAGGATGTCGGCGCAGACGGCCGCCACCATGATCGGCCGCCCACGCATCGAACCCGAATTGTCGATCAGGATCGTGACGACCGTGTCGCGGAACTCGGTGTCCTCCTCCTCCTTGAAGGCGAGCGAGGCGGTGGGGTCGGTGATCACCCGCGTCAGGCGCGAGGTGTCGAGCAGACCTTCCTCCAGGTCGAAGGACCACGCGCGGTTCTGCTGGGCCAGCAATTTGCGTTGGAGCCGGTTGGCCAGGCGGCTGACCACGTTCGACACGCTGGCGAGCTGCTGGTCGAGGTAGGCGCGCAGGCGCGTCAGCTCCTCGGGATCGCACAGCTCCTCGGCCGCCACGATCTCGTCGTGGGCGGTGGTGAAGACCTTGTAGGTGATGGCGCGGTTGTCACCCGAGGGATCGGGCCGGGCCGGCTGGTCGCCGTCGCCCATGTCCGGCGGCTCCTCGGTGTCCTCGGCGTCGGGGTCCTCGTCCGACTGCATCATCTGGCTGTCGGCGTCCTCGGCCTCGCGAGCCGTGGCGTCGTCGTCGTCCATGGCCGACTGCTGGGGCGACTGGCTCTCGCCCTCGCCGTCGTCCTGGTCCTCGGTGGCCTCGGGTTCGCCCTCTTCGCCGCCCTCGCTGTCGTCGTCCTGCTGCTCGGGCGCGTCCGACAGGTCGTCGCCCATGCTGAGGTCGCGGATGATCTTGCGCGCCAGCCGGGCGAACGCCTTCTGGTCGTGCAGCGAGCCTTCCAGTTGGTCGATGTCCTCGCCGGCCTTGGCCTCGATGTCGGCGCGGAACATGTCGACCAGGGCCCGCGCCATCGGTGGCGGCGGCTCGCCGGTCAGGCGCTCGCGCACCATCAGGCTGACGACCTCGGCCAGCGGCGGGTTCGCCATGGCCTCGACCTCGTTGTAGACCTTGCGCGACCAGGCGTGGTTCAGCACCGCCTTCAGGTTCTCGCGCACCCCGCCCATGGCCGTGGCCCCGATGGCCTCGATCCGCGCCTGTTCCAGGGCGTCGTAGATCGGCTGGCCGGCGCCCGAGGCGGGGCGGGTCCTCGAGTGCGCCGCCGGGTCGTGGTGGGCGATGCGCAGCGCCATCTGGTCGGCCAGGCCCCGGATGCGGGCGGCGTCTTCCGGCGTCAGGTCGCGCGGCGGGTGGGGCAGGACGGCCCGGTTGCCCGAGAGCTGCGGGCCCTCGCCCGAGTAGACGATCTCGAGGTCGGGCGTCTCGGCGAGCGACCGCGCCGCGTGGGCCAGCGCGCGCTTGAAGGGCTCGAGGGGGCTTTCCGGGTTCTTCGCCATGTCAGCCGGTCATAGATCAGGCGTGACCCGGGGTGAAACAAGGAATCGTGTGGTGCGGGAACGGTGAAGGTTCCGCGGCGTTTCCAGGGCCGAGTTTCGAACCTGAGGAGAGACCGATGCTCAAATGGGCCCTGATCTTCGCGATCGTCGCCATCGTGGCCGGCGCGCTCGGCTTCGGCGGCATCGCCGGCGCCGCGGCCGGGATCGCCAAGCTGCTGTTCTTCGTCGCCGTGGTCGGCTTCCTGATCTTCCTGGCCATCGGCGTCTTCGCCGGCCGCAAGCTGACGGGGCGGTAGACCTCCAGTTCCTCCCCCGTCGGGGAGAGGGACCACGAAGTGGTGGAGGGGGTCCGCTCAGAATCCTGTTGAGGACCCCCTCGCCCGCTTCGCGGGAGCTCCCCGGCCAGGGAGCAATCAAGCTACTTCTTCGCCGCGTAGGCCTTGGCCTGGCGGCCCACCACCTCGACCAGGTCGCCCATGGCGATGTTGGCGTCGATCAGGTGCAGGCCCCAGTCCTTGGCGATCACGCCGCCGGGGCCGGTGACGTCGCCGTTGATGGTGTCCGTCCGCGGATCGGCCGGGTCGGCGTTCACATGGGCCTCGAGGTAGTTGAAGCCGTCCTTCGAGACGCACTTGCCGCTGATCAGGCCCGGGACCGAGACGAACGGCGTCTTCGGGTTCGGCTTGCCCTTCACCCATTCCGGCGCCGCGGCCGAGGAGCTGGCGATGTTCATCCCGTTCGCCAGGTAGGCGTGCAGGTCCGTGTGGCCCAGCAGCGCCGCCGGGTTGACGCAGGCGGCCTCCATATCGGCCTGCTGCACGCGCCCGAAGCGGGTGTTCGGCGGCGGCGGGATGGTGTCGCGGAAGGTCACGTAGCTGATCACGCAGCCGGTCTGGTCGGCGCTCTTGCAGGTGGGGATCGTCTTGAAGAGGCCCGTGTCGCCGCCCTTGGTCACCGGCAGGTTCGAGCCCAGGATCAGCGCCGAGATCAGCTGCTTCTGCACCGGCTTGCCGTCGATCTCGGCCGGGATCAGCCGCTGCAGCAGACCCGAACCCTGGGAGTGGCCGATCAGCACGACGCCGCGGCCCTTGTTGTCGTTGGCCAGGTATTGGTTCCAGGCGTCGACCACGTCGTTGTAGCCCACCTGGCGCACGGCCGGGTCGGTGGCGCCGGGGATCGGCTTGCCCTCGACCATGGCCCTGAGCGCCGTCAGCGTGAACTGGCGGTAGAGCGGGGCGTAGATGCGGCACTTGGAGCCGAAGCGGGCGAGCTGCTGCTTCACCACGTTCAGCTCCTCGGCGTTGGCCGTCATGTCCGAGACCACGCCGGGATCGGTCGAGACCGTCGGATAGACGTAGAAGCAGTCGATCGGCGCCTTCGGGTCGGCCTTCCAGGCCTCGACGCTGGACGAGCCGTCGGCCTTGATCACCGTCGTGGTCATGTCGATCGCGCAGGCGTCGCCGGCCTTGCCGGGCTTGCAGAGCCAGGCCTCGGGCTTGGCGTAGTCGTTCTTCGGATAGCTCGGCGTCTGCGCGCCTGCGGCGCCCGCCAGCACGCCGGCGCCCAGCGCCGCGGCCGCGATCGTCAGGACCTTCATCTCATCCCTCCCCAGGGTCTCTGTTTTTCGAAGACTGCGTACGCTTATCGCGCGCGTCCAGAGTGAGGTCCAGCACCCTTCAAGCCGACCGCGATTCGGGCCAAGGTCCCCGGCTACACGTTCGGGGGATTACGCATGGCGTCCGAGAAACCTGCAGGCTGGCCGGCCAGGATCTGGGCCGCGATCGGCGGCGGGCTGGTCGGTGTTGTGGGCGCGGCGATCCTCGCCGGCGGCGCCTGGCTCGTCCTCCTGAACGGCTCGCCCTACTACCTGCTGGCCGGCCTCGCGATCCTGGTGACGGGCGGCATGCTGGTGCGCCGCCATCCCGGCGCGGGCCTGCTGTACGCCGCCGTCCTGGCCGCCACACTGGGCTGGGGCGTCTGGGAGGGTGGGTTCGAGTTCTGGCCGCTTCTGCCGCGCCTGTTCGCGCCGGGCGTGCTCGGCCTCTTCGTCCTGCTGGTGGTCGCCGCCGCGCCCAAGGGGCCGATGCGCAGCTACTCGGCCCTGGCGGTGGGCGTGCTGTCGCTGGCCTGCATCGGCGTCCTGGGCCTGTCGCTGCCGGGCGCCTACACCTGGGGTCAGGCCGACGTGCCCGCCGGGATCACCGGCGCGGCGCCGCCCGCCGAGCCCGCCTCGGACTGGCGCTACTACGGCCGCGACCCCGGCGGCGCCCGCTACGCCCCGGTCGACCAGATCAACCGCGAGAACGTCGACGACCTGAAGGTGGCCTGGACCTTCCGCACCGGCGAGAAGCCCAACCGCGGCAGCCAGGACCAGAACACCCCGATGCAGGTGGGCGACACGCTCTATGTCTGCACGCCCACCAACGTGGTCATCGCGCTGGACGCCGACAGCGGCAAGGAGAAGTGGCGGCACGATCCCAAGGTGAAGCCCCGCTTCTGGAACCGCTGCCGCGGCGTGGGCTACTGGGACGGGACCCAGCCCAAGGTCGCCCTGGCCGGTCCGGCCGCCGCCCAGGTGCCCGCTGGCGGCGCGCCCGCCCGGCCTGCCGCCAAGCCCGCGACCCCGCCCGCCAAGGCCGCCGCTGTCCCTGCCACGAAACCTGCCGCGCCCGCGCCCAAGGCCGCCGCGGCTCCGGCCAAGCCCGCGCCCGGCGCCCCGGCGGTCCAGCAGGCCGTCGCGCCGGCCGCGCCGCTCTGCAAGCGGCGGATCATCTCGACCACCATCAACGCCCAGCTCTTCGCGCTGGACGCCGCCACCGGCCAGCCGTGCCCCGGCTTCGGCAAGGGCGGCATGGTCGATCTCTCGCCCGGCATGGGCGAGCTCAAGCCCGGCTTCTATTTCCAGACCTCCACGCCCACCGTGATCGGCAACAAGATCCTCATCGGCGGCTGGGTGATGGACAACCGCGAGCTCGGCGAGCCCTCGGGCGTCGTCCGCGCCTTCGACGTGATCACGGGCGAGCTGGTCTGGGCCTGGGACCTGGGCGACCCGACGATCGACAAGCTGCCGCCCGAGGGGAAGACCTATACCCGCGGCACGCCCAACGTCTGGTCGACGCCCGCGTTCGATCCGGACCTGGGCCTGGTCTACCTCCCCGTCGGCAACGCCACGCCCGACTACTGGGGCTCGCACCGCTCGATGGCGTCCGAGGCCTATTCCTCGTCGGTCGTCGCCGTCGACGTGAACACCGGCAAGATGAAGTGGGCGTTCCAGACGGTGCACCACGACGTCTGGGACTACGACGTTCCCAGCCAGCCGATGCTGATCGACTTCCCGGTCAAGGGCGGCACGGCCCCGGCGTTGGTCCAGCTCACCAAGCGCGGCCAGATCTTCGTGCTCGACCGCCGCACGGGCGACCCGCTGACCAAGGTGGTCGAGGTGCGCGTCCCCGGCGGCGCCCAGCCGGGCGAGTGGGTGTTCCCGACCCAGCCCTATTCCGTCGAGATGCCCACGATCGGCGTCGAGCGGCTCGACGAGAAGATGATGTGGGGCGCGACCCCGCTGGACCAGCTGGCCTGCCGCATCCGCTTCCAGCAGGTGCGCTACGACGGCGACTTCACCCCGCCCGGCAGCGTCGAGCGGCCCTCGCTGCAGTATCCCGGCAACGCCGGCGGCATGAACTGGGGCTCGGGCGCCTATGACGCCCGCCGTGGGCTGCTGATCTTCAGCGACGTGCGCATGCCCCAGACGGTGGCGCTGAAGAAGTCGTCCAAGCCCGAGGTCGACGTCGCCCGTATCAAGGCCGACCGTCCGAAGCAGAGCCTGCGCGCCGTGCCTTACGAAGCCGACAACGTGTGGTTCCTGAGCCCGCTGTTCGCCCCCTGCGTCCAGCCTCCGCACGGCATGCTGACCGCCGTCGACGTCCGCACCCGCCAGATCGTCTGGCGCGTCCCGGCCGGCACGGCCGAGGCCCAGGCGCCGCTGGGGCTGAAGTCGCACCTGCCGATCCCGATCGGCACCATCGGCATCGGCGGCCCGGTCACCACGGCCGGCGGCGTCACCTTCCGCGCGGCCACCACCGACGCCTACCTGCGCGCTTACGACAACGCCACGGGCAGGGTGCTCTGGGCCGCCCCGCTGCCCGTGCCGTCCTCGGCCACGCCGATGACCTACGTCTCGCCCAAGACCGGCAAGCAGTACGTCGTCGTCACCGCGGGCGGCGCGGCGATGAGCGCGGACAAGGGCGACTACGTGGTGGCCTACGCGCTGAAGTAGGTCGTCTCGGCTAGGCCGCCGCGTTCAGCCGGCGGCGACGGCTGCGCAGCATCGCGCCCGCGCCGCCGAAGCCCAGCACCATCAGGGCCCAGGTCACCGGCTCGGGCACGGCCATCACGTAGACGCGGTCCACCAGCACGTCGACGGCCGGATAGCCCTGCGGCGTGAAGGTGAAGCTGACCGGCACGTTGCTCTGGGCCGGGTTCACCTGCACGAGCGCCGAATAGTGCTTCCAGTTGTTGGCGCCGATCGCCGTGCCCTTCAGCAGCACCGGCGCCCAGTTGTAGGTGCCGATCGAGGCGGTGAAGGTGGCGTCGTTCGGGTTGTTGTACCCGTTCATCGGGACATAGGCGTCGAAGCCGACCTCGTACCAGCCGGCCGTCATGTTGATCGTCTGGGTCAGCGACTGCGTGCCGATGTCCGACGAGAAGTAGACCGCATGCGTGCCGGCGTCCGCGAAGGGGCCGGCGGCGTTGTCGGCGGCCACGCCGTCGCCGAACGCCCCGGTGGGATAGGGGCGGCCGATCCCGTCGGTCACCATCACCACCGTCGCCGAATAGCCCTGGGCCGACGGGTTGCCCGTGGTCACCACCGTCCAGCCGCTCAGGCCGTTCGCGCCCTGCTCGAAGCTGCCGTTGGTCACCAGGTTCACGGCGGCCTGCGCCGAGCCGGCCAGGCTCAGCCCCGCCGCGGCGGCGGCTGCAGTCAGAAATTTCATCGTGGCTCCCACCCGCGCCGTTCGGGCGCGACCTTGCTGTTCGTTGGGCCGCAGGTTGCCGAGAGAACGTTAGGAAACCCGGAATCCACCGGTCTGCGACCTCACGACGCGGCGAGGGCGACGAACTCACCCTTTCGGGCGATACCTTCCGCGCGGGCCGCGCCTTAGGCAGGATCGCAGAGTCACAGGAGCCGTCACGCCATGCCGCCGCCGATCAAGGGCCCGATCTCAGGCACGCCGCTCGCCTTCGTCTACGTCGCCGACCGGGCCCGTGCGCTGCGGTTCTATACCGAGACCCTGGGCTTCCCGCTTCACAGCGCCGACGGCTACGGCGATCTGATCGACCTCGGCGCGGGCCAGCTGCGCACGACGGTCATTCCCGGCCACAAGGCCCACGAGCATCCGGTCGTCGGCTGGAGCGTCGACGACCTCGTGGCCACGGTCCATGCGCTCCGCGCCCGCGGCGTCGTCTTCGCGATCTACGAGGGCATGGGCCAGGACGACCTCGGCGTCTGGACCTCCGACGACGGCCAGCGGAAGCTCGCCTTCTTCAACGACCCCGACGGCAACGTCGTCTGCCTCTCGCAGGGGTGAGCCGCGGCCCTTCGCCCATCGTCAGGGCGGTGGGCCGGCGGCGGGATCGCGGATGGTCTGCAGGACTTGAGCCTTCTCGACCAGGTCGCGGTCGTCGATCGCCCGCTGCTGGGCGTCACCCGCCCGCATGCAGACCTTGGTCTTCAGGCGGCTGCCGAGAACGGCCTCCTTCCGGCAGACGATGCCGTTCTCGTCGGCTTTCTCGGTCACCACCCGCTTCGGTGCGTTGGCGGCGACCATCGACGACACGGGCGCGCCGCCCTGGAACAGAGCGACAAGCAGCAGGGCGATCATGCGGACCTCTCCCAGGAAGGCTCCTGCCTTCATCCACCGTTACTCTGTTGCAAGAAGCGCGTGGTGGCTACCTGCCTAGGCCGCGTCCTCCAGGTAATCCGTAATTGCATCGCGGCTGGGCGCCAGGCCCTTGAGCTGCAGGACCGCGCCCGCGTTGCCGCGGTGGTAGGTCCCGTGCAGGCAGACGTGCAGCAGGATCTCGCCGCGCCGCATGCGGGCAGGCTTGCCGCTGGTGAAGACGAAATCGACCGGCTCCTCGAACGCCGCGGCCGACAGCTCGCGCACGTATCCGGCGTACCAGGCGTCCACCTCGGCCATGCCTTGCGCCAGCGCCTCGAAGGTCGGCATCTCCTCCGACCGCGCCGCGTGGTAGCCGTGCGGCCGGCCCTGCAGGTGGTGCTGGAAGATCCGGTCCACCGCGTGGATGTGGTCGAAGATGCGCAGCATGATCGCCTGCTCGGCCTCGCCCAGCTTGTCCATGTTCTGAGTGACCGCCTCGCAGAGGCCGCGGTCGGCCCAGCGCTTGATGTCGATGAGCTGGGCATAGGGCAGGCGGGTCATGGGCGCTCCTTCAGGCCGTTGATTTTCCGTCGGTCTCCGTCAGAATATGAGCGATAGCTCGCAATCTCATACTCGCATTCGGAGATGTCAGGCCCTTGGCCCGCAAGCCGCTGACCAGCCCCCGGAAATCCGCGTCCCAGGCCCGTTCGCGCGCCACGGTCGACGCCCTGGTCGAGGCCACCGCTCGCATTCTGGTGCGCGAGGGATTCGACCAGGCCAGCACCAACCGCATCGCCCGCGAGGCCGGCGTCAGCGTGGGCTCGCTCTACCAGTACTTCCCCAGCAAGGAGGCCCTGGTCCTGGCCCTGGTCGCCCGCCACAACCGCGACCTGATGGGCGTGGTCCAGCAGGCGCTGGACGAGGTCGCCGGCCAGCCGCTGGAGGCCGGTGTGCGCCGCCTGGTGGCCGCCGCCGTCGACGCCCACCGTCTCGACCCGAAGCTGCATCGGGTGCTGTCCGAACAAACGCCCCGCACCGGCGCCCTGGCCGACGTCGAGGCGTTCAACCGCGAGACCTACGATCTCTTCCGCGCCTATCTGGAAGATCACCGCGCCGAGGTCCGCGCCCGCGACCTCGACCTGGCCGCCTTCGTCTGCGTGACCTCCATCGAGGCCCTGACCCACACCGCCGTCCTGCACCGCCCCGACGTCCTCGCCGACGATGCGGTGGAGACCCTGGTGGATGAGGCCGCGCGGCTGGTGCTGGGGTATCTGCGGTAGGTCTCTCTCCTCCCACCGCCGCCGCCGCACCGAAGAAAACTCACGAACAACTTTGACTCCCCGTGGAACCGTATGTTCTCTTTATGTTCATGTCGGAGCCCGCGCTCATAACCGACGCCCGCATCGAGGAGATGCTGGGCCTCGCCGCCGAGATGGACCTGGAGTACGCCCAGCACGTCCACGCGCTCGGGCTTGCGTCCAGCGAGCCGGCCGTGGTCTCC
>Ga0209257_1000544_pt1 | contig 64793 bp, 61 predicted proteins | sample AraplaCvi_mCL_r2_FD_184277 | JGI IMG/M metagenome (GOLD analysis project Ga0209257, IMG submission 184277) | Arabidopsis root microbial communities from North Carolina, USA - plate scrape MF_Cvi_mCL_r2 (SPAdes) (version 2) | ecosystem: Host-associated > Plants > Roots > Endosphere | place: USA...
CACCACCAGCTTGGCGTGGAAACGGTGGATCGTGCCATCGTCGAGATTCCAGGCGACGACGCCGACGCAGGCACCGCTCTCATCCATGATGAGGTCGATGGCGAAATACTCGACATAGAACTCGGCGTGATGGCGCAGCGCCTGCTGGTAGAGCGTGTGCAGGATCGCGTGGCCGGTGCGGTCGGCCGCGGCACAAGTGCGCTGGGCGATGCCCTTGCCGAACTCGGTGGTCATGCCGCCGAACGGGCGCTGATAGATCTTGCCGTCCTCGGTGCGGCTGAAGGGCACGCCGTAATGCTCGAGCTCGATGATCGCCGGCACCGCCTCGCGGACCATGTACTCGATCGCGTCCTGGTCGCCCAACCAGTCCGATCCCTTGATGGTGTCGTACATGTGCCAGCGCCAGTCGTCCGGCCCCATGTTGCCGAGCGAGGCGGAGATGCCGCCCTGCGCCGCAACGGTGTGGCTGCGGGTCGGATAGACCTTGGAGATGCAGGCGGTCTTCAGCCCCTTCTCGGCCATGCCGAAGGTCGCGCGCAGGCCCGCGCCGCCGGCGCCAACCACCACCACGTCATACTGGTGATCGACGAAGGGATAGGCATCCCCGTTGATTTTCGGTGCGCCGTTGATCGGTTTGTCGTCAGCCATGGCAGGTCAGGACTTCGTTGTTCGTTCAGCCGGCGAAGGCGGTCATCAGCAACGCGATGATACCGGACACCGCAAAGGCAAAGGCGGCGAACTGGATCAGGATAATGAGCGCGTGCTTGGCGACCTTGCCGTGGATGTAATCTTCGATCACCACCTGGAGCCCGAGCGCCGCGTGGTAGAAGGCGGCGAACAGCGTGAGCGCCAGTGCGCCGAGGGTAAAGGGCGCGCTCAGCCACTGGGTGATCGCCGCATGGTCGGCGCCGGCGAGGCACACGACCGAGGCGACGAACCAGATGCCGAGCGGGATCAGCGCCAGCGCGGTCATGCGCTGGGCCCACCAATGCGCGACGCCTTCCTTGGCGGAGCCGAGGCCGCGCGCCCGCGCGATCGGGCTGCGCAGAGATTTCGTCGATTCGGTGGTTTCGGCCATCAGAACGCACCCATCCGATAATAACCGATCACCCAGGCCAGGATCGTGAGCACTGCCGTGCCGATCAGGACCGCATAGCCGGTCCTGTAGGCGGCCGGCAGCTCGAAGCCCCAGCCGGCATCCCAGGCGAGGTGCCGGAGGCCGTTCAGCAGGTGGTAGAAGAAGGCGATCGTCCAGCCGAGCAGAAGCAGCTTGCCGACGATCGAGCCGTTGAAGCTCTGCAGCCGATCGAAGGCCTCGAGCCCGCTCGCCGCGGCCACCAGCCAGCAGACGAGATAGAGCAGGCCCACCGCGAGACCGATGCCGGTCAGGCGGTGCATGATCGAGGTGAAGGAGGTGAGCTGGGGCCGATAGACTTGGAGATGCGGCGACAGCGGTCTGGGATGGCCGGCCATGATCTTTTGCTTTTGCTAGTCCCTAGGTTAGGCAGTGAGGGCGCCGGATGCGGCGCGATTGCGGTGCAGCAAAGCCCCCGACAGATACGCCTTTCACCCCAGAGCGTCAATCATACGACGGTATCGGATAAGCCCCTGTTTCGGCGATGAGATTCCCATCGTTGGCGCGGCGTCACCGTCGCCCCCTTGGGACCAGGACGCTGTAGTCGAGGTCGAGCACCACAGCTTCGGGGTATTTTCCATCGGCGCCGGCTTTCGGAAAATCCGTGCAAGGATGGTCCTTGGCGGCGATGGTGCGGATTCGCAGCGCGCCGAGATCGTCGCGCCCCGGCAGCTCGGATTTCGCCGCGACCTCGCTCCAGGCATAGACCGTGTCGCCGGCGAAGCTCGGGTTCACATGCCGCCCGCCATGGATCGCCGCGATCCGGAACGCATTGCCGAGGCCGTTGAACGACAGGGCGCGGGCCAAGGAAATGATGTGCCCGCCATAGATCAGCCGCCTGCCGAACCGGCCCTTCGCCTCGGAATGCGCGTTGAAATGCACCTTCGCATTGTTCTGGTAGAGCCGGGTCGCGGTCATGTGGTCGGACTCTTCCAGGGTCATCCCGTCCACATGGTCGATCCGTTCGCCGACCGCATAATCGTCCCAGAGATGCCTCGAGCCCGCGAGCGTCGGGTCGTAATCGTCGAGCTCGAGCGTCGCCGGCACGATGAAGTCCTGCGGCACAACCTCGGCGGGCAGTTCGGGCGTCACGGCTTCCGGCGCCGGCGCGGCCTTGTCGCGTTTGCGGACCATGACCCAGCGGATGTAGTCGAGCACCGTCTCGTCCCACTGATTGACGCCGGTCGAGCGCACGGTGACGACGCCGGTCTCCTTGTTGGAGTTCTCCTTGAGGCCGATCACAATCGAGGTTGCGGTCAGGGTGTCGCCGGGAAAGACCGGGGCGCCGAACCGGCAGTCCGCGTATCCAAGATTGGCGACGGCATTGAGCGAGATATCCGCCACCGTCCGCCCGAACACGATGTGAAAGACCAGCAGGTCATCGAGCGGCGCCCGCGCATAGCCGATGCTCTGCGCGAAGGCGTCCGACGATGGCAGCGCGAAGCGCGATCCGGTGAGGCCGATATAGAGCGCCACGTCGCCCGCCGTCACGGTGCGCGGCACCGCATGCCGGATCACCTGGCCGAGCTTGAAATCCTCGAAGAAATTGCCGGGATTGGTTTTCATCTAGCCCCCAGGCCAAGGTGCCGCAGACCATTGTCTGCGGACAATAGCCCGCTTGAAATCGCCCCGGACTTTCTAAACAGTGCGAGATGTTTCGCCAAGCCCTCGCCCGTCCATCCTAAGGACGCCCCAAGGATCTTCACCCACCGGTCATGAACATCCTCTCCATCCAGTCCCATGTGGTCTACGGCCATGTCGGGCATCAGGCCTCGACCTTTCCGCTGCAGCGCCTGGGGCACGAGGTCTGGTCGCTGCCGACCGTGCTCTATTCCAACCACCTGGCGCATCCCTCCTTCACCGGGCGGAAGCTCGATGCCGGTTTCATCGACGAGCTGCTGCAGGGGCTCGCCAAGCTCGACCTGCTGGGACGCCTGGATGCCGTACTGACCGGCTATCTCGGCGATACGCCGATCGTTCCGATGGCGATCGCGGCGCTGGAAGCCGCCCGGGCGAAGAAGCCCGAGGTGGTCTTCGCCTGCGATCCGGTGATGGGCGATGACGGTGCGCTCTATGTCTCGCAGGCGCTGGCGGAGTCGATCGCGCGCGAGCTGGTGCCCCGGGCGGATATCCTCTTCCCGAACATCTTTGAGCTGCAGCATCTGACCGGTCTGACGGTGACCGGCCTCAAGGACGTGCGCCAGGCTATGGAGGCCTTGCGCAAGCAGACACGCAACGCCCTGGTGATCGCCACCGGCATTCCGGACGAGGCGCATGGCGAGATCATCACTGCGTTGGCGCTCGACGACAGCGGGCTGTGGCAGGCCAAGGCCAAGCGCCACCCGATGGGTGCATCCGGCAACGGCGACTGTTTCGCGGCGCTGTTCCTCGGCCGCTATCTCGGCCACCGCGACCTGCCGACGGCCCTCGGCAATGCGGTCGAGGGCATGAGCAGAATCGCGGCGCTGACGGCATCCACCGATGCCGACGAATTGAAGATCGTCGAGAGCCAGGAGGTCTGGTCGCGGGAAGACCCGAACGCGATGGCGGAGCGGATCGGCTAATCGCCAATCGGTCGGCGCAAGCGGAGCGAGTCTGCGACGAAGCCGCGGCGCTCGTAGAACCGCCGCGCCGTCGCATTGCTGCCGAAGACGTCGAGCAGCAGGAAGCGGAAGCCTTGAGCCCGGGCCCAGCCTTCGGCTTCTTCCATCAGGCGGCTCGCGACACCGCGGCCTTCCGCGGCGGCGGTGACCGCCAGGATCGAGACGTAGCCGGCGGTATTGCCCGACAAGCTGTCCTCTGTTGATTCCAGGTGGATGTAGCCGAGCGGCGTCCCCGCGCCATCTTGCGCAACCAAGGTCGCGGACCGGGGCGGCGCCTCGTCGAGGGCGGATCTGGTGTAGCGCGCCTGGAACGCGGCGAAATCGTCGCGCGTGAGGCCGGGCGCCGCCGCTTCCTGGATCAGCCTTTCGTCGAGCGAATCCAGGAAGGCGCGGTCGGCAGCGGAAGCCGGCCGGATGACGATGTCATCGGCCGGCTTTTCGTTCGCCGTCACGGGAAGCGGCCTTACGCCGCCTTCTTCAGATGGTCGCGGATCAGCACTTCGGCGATCTGCACCGCGTTCAGGGCGGCACCCTTCCGGAGGTTGTCGGACACCACCCAGAGGTTGAGGCCATGCGGCACCGTCGGGTCCTTGCGGATCCGGCTGACATAGACCTTGTCCTCGCCGGCGCTTTCGACCGGGGTCACATAGCCTTCATCGGCGCGATGGTCGATGACGCTGATGCCCGGCGCGCTCTTCAATGCGGCGCGGGCATGCTCGACCGACATCTCGCCTTCGAACTCGACATTGACCGCTTCCGAATGGCCGATGAAGACCGGAACGCGGACGCAGGTCGCGGTCACCGGAATGTCGGGGTCGAGAATCTTCCGGGTCTCGACCGCCATCTTCCATTCTTCCTTGGTGTAGCCGTCGTCCATGAAGACGTCGATATGCGGGATCACGTTGAAGGCGATCTGCTTGGTGAACTTCTTGTGGTCGAGCGAGCCGTTGGTGAAGACGTTGCGGGTCTGGTTGAAGAGCTCGTCCATGCCCTCCTTGCCCGCGCCGGAAACCGACTGATAGGTCGAGACCACCACACGCTTGATCTTCACAAGGTCATGCAGCGGCTTCAACGCCACCACCATCTGGATCGTCGAGCAGTTCGGGTTGGCGATGATGCCCCTCTTGCGATAGAGCGCGATGTCTTCCGGGTTCACTTCCGGCACCACCAGCGGCACGTCCGGGTCCATGCGGAAGAAGCTGGTGTTGTCGATGACGATGGCGCCGGCCGCGGCCGCCTTCGGCGCGAAATCGGCCGAGACCTTGGCACCCGCCGAAGAGAGCACGATATCGACGCCCTTGAAGTCGAACTTCTCGAGCGCGCGAACCTTCAGCACGTCGTCCTCGCCGAACGAGATCTCGGCACCCGTCGAACGCTCGGACGCGAGGGGGATCACGTCCTTCACCGGAAACTGGCGCTCCGCCAGGATATTCAGCATCTCGCGGCCCACATTGCCGGTCGCGCCCACAACTGCCACTCGGTAACTCATCTCAACCTCACATCTCTCTCAAAATCATTTCACGCAAAGCAAAACGGCCGCACGAGGGTGCGGCCGTTCGAAAACTCGACAGGCCGCAGGTCACCCTCCGGTTTTGGTCTCCGTGTCGGTGGTGGTCGGCAACTGGCTGGTCGACGTCGTGTCGTCGGTGGTGTTGGACGCGCTGTACGGGCAAGCGGACGCGGCGCCGGCCAAAGCCAGCAGCGTCACGAGTCCCAGAACGAGTTTACGCACCATGATCCGGCCCTCCGCCTGATCTTTCCTATGCCCCACTCTACCCCGATGGCGTGGAGGGGAGAAGCGTTATTTTGACGGTCAACCCGGCGAATCGCCGGGTTCGGCGCGAAACCGCGCCTATTTCACCGAGGCGACCTTGAAGGTCCGGGTCTGGCCGTCATGCTCGGTCACCGAGACATATTCGCCGGCCAGGAACCTGTGGCGGTCGAATTTGAAGGCCGGCTCGTCATCCTCGGTGCCGGCTTCATAAGAAAAGAGCCAGCGGTCCGGGCCCCGGTGCAGCAACGCGCCCTGCTGGATCTTTTCCCCGGGAAAGAACCGCCGCACCCGGCAGTCGGCCCGGTGCTGTCGCCAAGCCTCGGCATCGAGATGGCCGTCGGTGGTCAGCGGCGCGGTGAACTCGTAGCCGGTATCGCCGCGACCATCCGGATCGTCCTTGCTCCGCGCGAGTTCCAGACGGATCGTCTTCAACTTTGCAGACATCGCCGAGCCCTCAGTGCGCCATCAGCACGGGCAGATCGGCGTGGTCCATCATATGGCTGGTGACGCCGCCCAGCATCAGCTGCCGCAGACGGCCATGGCTGTAGCCGCCCATCAGCACGAAGCCGGCGCCGAGATGCTTCGCGGTCGCCAGGATCTGCTCGGCGGCGCTGCCGGTGGTCTGGCTCGGCTCGATCACCGAGGCCGCGACGCCTTCCCAGGCGAGATAGCGTACGAGATCGGAGGCCGGATGCCGGTCCTTCTTGCCCTCTTTCACCGAGAGCACGCGGACATGCTCCATGCCGCGCAAGAGATCCAGCGCCTGGGAGATCGCACGGGTGGCCTCGATGCTGCCGTTCCAGGAGATCAAGGCCGGGCCGCTCACCAGCTTGTCGAGAGCCGGCTGGCCCATGCCGTTCGGCACCAGCAACACCGGCTGGCCCGCGCCGAACAGCGCGTCTTCCATGCGGCTCAAAACCTGGTCGCCGGCCTCTTCGCCGCTCGGTCGCCCCATGACGACGATGTCGGTCAGGCGGCCGTATTTGATGATGAGCTCGTCCTCGGCGCCTTCCAGCACCTTGTAGGCGGTGGTGATGCCGGTGCGGAGGCTCGGCAGGTCGTCGATCTTGAGGTCGTGCGTGTTGCGCCACGCTTCGAAGGTCGCGGCCGCAGCCTTGGCGCGGGTCTCGGCGTGGCGCTCCACCGCCTCGATCAGCTCGGTCGCGGCGACGCCGACATCGACCATCAGCGGCACCGATTCCATCGGGTCCACCTTGATGTGGCGGGCGGAGATATGGGCACCCCCGCGCTTGGCGAGCGTCAGCGCCGCATCGAGGGCGGTGCGGTCGGCGTCATAGCCGAAGACGGGAACCAGGATGTGCTTGAAAGCCATGTTCGTCCTCCAATGTGTTCGGGAGTCCGATTCTTAATAGACGATGTCGTCGCATCGAATCTTGACACAAGTCAACTTGCGCAAGCGAGCACCGGCTGATGGATTTCGTCCTAGAAGACAGCTTTCAGACCCCGAGAGCCGTTTGTCGGCTCCCGGTATCAACGCTTTAGGCGCCCAGGCGATCCAGTTCTTTCAGGATCTCGTCGCCCATCCGGGTGGTCGAGACCAGGGTGGCGCCGGGGCTCATGATGTCGCCGGTGCGGAAGCCTTTCGCGACCACGTTCTTGGCCGCGGTGTCGAGGAGGTCTGCCTCCTTCGCGAGATCGAAGGAATAGCGCAGCATCATGGAATAGGAGAGCAAGGCGGCCAGAGGGTTCGCCTTGTCCTGGCCGGCAATGTCCGGCGCCGAGCCATGGACCGGCTCATAAAGCGCCCGGCGGCGGCCTTGCTGGTCGGCAGCCCCCAGGGAGGCGGAAGGCAGCATGCCGAGCGATCCGGTGAGCATCGCGGCGCAATCCGAGAGGAGATCGCCGAACAGGTTGTCGGTGACGATGACGTCGAACTGCTTCGGCTGGCGGACCAGCTGCATGGCGCAGTTGTCGGCATACATATGGCTCAAGGCGACGGCCGGATACTCGGCGCCGACCTTGGTCACTTCCTCGCGCCAGAGCACGCCGCTCTCCATCACATTGGCCTTCTCGACCGAGCAGAGCTTCTTGCCGCGCTTCATCGCGAGGTCGAAGGCGACCCGCGCCACGCGCACGATCTCGGAGGTGGTGTAGACCTGGGTGTTGATGCCACGGCGCTCACCGTTCGGCAGGGTCTCGATGCCGCGCGGGCTGCCGAAATAGACGCCGCCCGTCAGCTCGCGGACGATCATGATGTCCAGGCCCTTGACCAACTCCGTCTTCAGGCTCGACGCCTCGGCGAGCGCGTCGAAGACCAGCGCCGGGCGCAGGTTGGCGAAAAGCTCCATGTCCTTGCGGAGCCGAAGCAACCCGCGCTCCGGCTTGTCGGCGAAGGGCAGGTTGTCCCACTTTGGACCGCCGACCGCGCCCAGCAGCACCGCATCGGCCTCCAGCGCCTTCTCCATGGCGGCATCGGTCAGCGGGGTCTTGTGCTTGTCGTAGGAGGCGCCGCCCACCAATTCCTCGCCGACGTCGAAGCTCAGGCCCTGGCGCTTGTCGAACCAGGCGATGACGCGCTTCACCTGGGTCATGACTTCGGGTCCGATGCCGTCACCGGCGACGATCAGCAGTTTCTTGTTGGCGGCCATGGTCCTGTCTCTCAGAAAAGAAAAGCCCGGCATTGCGCCGGGCACGATGAAACGGAAAGCGAAGCTCTAGGCGGCGGTGCCTTGCCAGAGCCAGGGCTGCGAGAGCTGGTTCTTCTCCTCGAAGCCGTCGATGAACTTACGCTTCTCGAGCGTGAGCCCGATATCGTCCAGCCCGTTCAGCAGACAGTGCTTGCGGAAGGGATCGATGTCGAAACGGATGCGGCCGCCATCGGGGCCGGTGATCTCCTGCTTCTCGAGGTCGATGGTGATGATCGCGTTCGCGCCACGCGAGGCGTCGTCCATCAGCTTCTCGAGCTCTTCCTTCGCGACCTTGATCGGCAAGATGCCGTTCTTGAAGCAGTTGTTGTAGAAGATGTCGGCGAAGCTGGTCGAGATCACGCAGCGGATGCCGAAATCCAGGAGCGCCCAGGGCGCGTGCTCGCGCGAGGAGCCGCAGCCGAAATTGTCGCCGGTCACCAGGATCTTCGCCTGCCGGTATTGCGGCTTGTTGAGGACGAAGTCCGGGATCTCCTTGCCCTCGGGCGTGTAGCGCATCTCGTCGAACAGGTTCTTGCCGAGACCGGTCCGCTTGATGGTCTTCAGGAACTGCTTCGGGATGATCATGTCGGTATCGACATTCATCATCGGCAGCGGGGCGGCGACCCCGGTCAAGGTCTTGAACTTGTCCATCTTTCCTGCGCCTTCCGTGACAAAGCGGCGGCTGTTATGGCATGGGTATGACCGGCTCTCAAGAGCCCGGGGCGCGGCCGGCCGGAGCTTCCGCTGGTCGCGCCGCCCAAGGAACAACTGAGGAATCAGCATCATTGCTTAGGAAAATCGCGGCTCTCGGCATCTTCGCAGCCCTTCTGGCCGCCGGCTGCGGCTCGCCCCCCGCCCCGAAGCTGCAGATCAGCCCCGCCGACATTGCAAGGCAGGCGCCGGCGCCGATCCAGATCAGCCCGCGGGTGGCGGCGATCTATGCGGCCTATCTCGAGCAGGTCTCCCCGGACAATTCCGGCGTCTTTGCGATCTCACCCAACGGCAACCGGCTGGAATACCGGTTCTGCCGCCGCCCCTCCTGCCAGCTCTCCGACGACGAGCTGGCCGAGCGGGCGCTCAACCGCTGCAACTTCGGCGCCGGCCAGAAGGACCCCGCCCGGCGCTGCCTGGTGTTCGATCGCAACGGCACGGTGAACCAGCCATACCGGACCTGGAGCGAGAGCGATTTCGACACGCCGGTCTCGACCCCGCCGGTGCTCACCGTCAAAGACCCCGCAGACCTGGCCCCGGGCCGCTTTATCGCGATGACGCCCGACGGCCAGATGACCGTCAGCCTGAGGCCCGACGGCCGCGCCTATCTCTGGGACACCGGCGACGGGTTCCATCAGGCGCGCTGGTCGCTCAAGAAGGATGGCGTCTGCGTCGATTCGATCGACGGACGGTCGGCGATGACCTGCGGCAAGCTCTATGGCACCGACAAGGACCATATCGTCGGGGCGACGCTGGACCTCTATCCCGGCAAATACCTGACGATCACGCGGATTTCCGATACCGCGGAGTGAGCTTCCGAGAGTGACGGGCGCCACTGTCCTTTGCGCCAAGCCCTGATTAGACTGGCTGCCAAGCTGAATCAGTGAGACGAATCAGGCCCGATGCACAAGGCGTGGGGGATCGCGATACCGGGTCTGCTGCTGGTCGGCGCGGCCTTGCTGCGCGTGGCCGATCCCGCCCCGATCCAGTTCGCCCGCAATTTCGTCTTCGACAATTTTCAGCGCGCCTCGCCCCGTGTTTACGATGAGACGTTGCCGGTGCGGATCGCCGCGATCGACGAAAAAAGCCTGGAGAAGTTTGGCCAATGGCCGTGGTCGCGGGCGACCATGGCGCAGGTGATCGACCGGCTGCGCGAACTGGGCGCCGCAGTGGTCGCGCTCGACGTGCTTTACGCGGAGCCGGATCGCACTGCGCCAGCCGCCATGGCCGCAGCACTGCCCGCGGGCGCCGCCTTCGACGGCATCAGGACCGAAATGACCAAGCTGCCGGATCCGGATCAGGCGCTGGCGGAAGCGCTCGGCCGTGTGACCTCGGTGGTGTCATTCGCCTATCTCGAAACCGACCCGCACCGTGCGGTGGCGCCACTTGAAAAAAAGTACGACATTGTTGCGCAGCGGATAGACGTTAACGCGGCGGCCGAGGCGGCTGGCTTTGCAATTGGCAGCCCGTACTATATCGCGAGCCTGCTTGTATTGCAGAGGGCGGCGACCGGCATCGGCGCTGTCAATGCGGGCGAGCCCGATCCCGATGGGGTGATCCGCAGAGTACCACTGGTCGTGCAGATCAAGGGCCAGCTCTATCCGACGCTCGCCACCGAGGCGCTCTATCGGGCGATCGGTGGCAACACGCCCTTCATCAAGCTCGCCGGCGCGCCGGGCGCATTCAGCTTCGGCGCCTCGACCGGTGCCGCAAAAATGCGCATTGGCCAACTGGTCGTCGAACCGACAAGCCGCATTCAGCTCTATCTTTACGACACCGGGCCCGAACCGCGCCGCTATGTATCAATCGCGGACCTGTTTGATCCGAGCTTCGATCCAAACCGGATCGCCGGACAGATCGTCTTCATCGGAACCACTGTCGAAGGCTTGAAAGATATCAAGGCGACCCCGCTCAGCCCCTCCATGCCCGGTGTCGAGATTCACGCCCAGATCATCGAGCAGCTCCTCTCCGGCCAATATCTTACCCGACCTGACTGGGCCGACGGCTTAGAGTTTCTGGCTTTGATCGGATTCGGCGTTCTCGTCATCGGATTTGCATATCGCTCCGGCGCGCTGTCCGGGCTGTTGCTGGCCATGATCGTGATCATCGCGGCCTTCGCGCTGAGTTGGACCCTGTTCAAGGAACATGGATGGGAGATCGACCCGCTCTACCCGGCGGCCACGACACTCGTGTTGTTCATCGCCACGACCACCATCAACTTCCTGCGCACCGAGCAGGACAAGGCGCGCATCCGCGGCACTTTCTCCATGTATCTCTCGCCGGCGATGGTGGAGCGGCTCGCGGAAAAGCCCGAGCTGGCGAAGCTTGGCGGCGAAAACAAGGAGATCACGGTGATGTTCTCCGATATCCGCGGCTTTACCAAACTCTCCGAAGGGCTCGATCCGCAGGCCTTGACGCACGTTATCAATGCGTTCCTCACGCCGATGAGCGAGCTGATCAAGGATCACAACGGCACGATCGACAAGTATATCGGCGACTGCATCATGGCGTTCTGGAACGCCCCCCTCGACGTGCCGCATCATGCGCGCGAGGCGGTGCGCACGGCGGTCGAGATGCGCCGCACCTTGAAGCGCCTGAATGAGCAGTTCGCCGCCGAGGCGACGGCCGCCGGCAAGGAGCCGGTCAAGATCCGGGCGGGCGTCGGACTTAACACCGGCATCGGCTGCGTCGGCAACATGGGCTCCGAACAACGCATGGCCTATTCCGCACTGGGCGATACGGTGAATATTGCCGCCCGCCTGGAATCGCTATCGCCGGCGTATTTCGTCGACCTCGTGCTTGGCGAGACGACCGCGGCCGATTGCCAGGACTTCGCTCTGCTCGAGCTCGATCAGGTGAAGGTTAAGGGCAAGGCGATCCCGATCCGCATCTTCACCTGCATCGGCACCGAGAAGATGGCGGCGAGCAACTCGTTCCAGCAGCTGAAGCCCGCCCATAACCGGATGCTTGAGGCCTATCGCCGGCAGGACTGGGCGGCGGCGGAGACGGCCTGCCGGGAATGCATGGAAATCGGGCCGGAACGTTTGCGCGCGTTCTACACTCTCTATCAGACCCGCATCGCCGAGTTCCGCGCCGATCCGCCGGGTGCGGATTGGGACGGCGTCTATGTGGCTAAGTCGAAGACAGGGTAAGATCAGCCGCTCATGCATTCCGCCGCACTCATCGTCTTCGGCCTGGTGACACTGCTGGGGCTGGTCAGCCTGCTGCCGCCGCTGGCGGCGCGGCTGAAGCTGCCCTATTCGGTGCTGCTGGCACTGGCCGGCTGCGCGCTGGGCCTCTTGATCCAGGTGCAGCCGGAGATCAATTTCGTCGTCGCGAGCGATCTCCTTTCCTCGCTGCAGCAGTTCGAGATCTCCGCCGAAGCGATCATCGTCATCTTCCTTCCGGCGCTGCTGTTCGAGGCGGCGCTCGGGGTCGACCTTCGCAATTTGATCGAGGATATCGCGCCGATCCTCACCATGGCGGTGGTCGCCGTCGTGATCTGTACCCTGGTGGTGGGCTTCTCCCTGGCCGGTGCCTCGGATTACGGCTTGCTCGCCTGCCTGCTGCTCGGCTCGATCGTCGCCACCACCGATCCCGCGGCGGTGATCGGCATCTTCAAGGAAGTGGGCGCACCGCGGCGGCTCTTGACGCTGGTCGAAGGCGAGTCGCTGCTGAACGACGCGGCGGCGATCTCGATCTTCACCGTGCTGGTCGCGGCGATCCTCAATCCCGGCACGGTCGGGCCGGCCGGCGCCGTGGTCGGCTTCCTGGTCAGCGCCATCGGCGGCGCCGTGGTCGGCCTCGGCATGGGGCTCGGCACCACCGGCCTGTTCCGGATCCTGGAAGGCTGGCCGCGGGCGGAAATCACCCTCACCATCGCCCTCGCCTATCTCTCCTATTTCATCTCCGAGCATTACCTGCATCTCTCCGGCGTGGTCGCCTGCGTGGCGGCGGGTCTCGTGATCGGCGCGGCGCGGAAGACGCGGCTCACCCAGGAAACCGCGGAGCAGCTCGAAGGTGCCTGGGGCCAGATCGGTTTCTGGGCCAATTCGCTGATCTTCCTACTGGCCGCAATGTTCGTGCCGCGCTTCGTCGGCGACATGGGCTGGGGCGATATCGGCCTGGTGGTCCTGCTGTTCATCGCGACGCTCGCCGCCCGGGCGGCCACCGTCTTCGGCCTGCTGCCGGTCTTCGAGCGGATCGGCCTTTCGCAGCAGATCGACGCCAGATTCAAGGGCGCCATGCTTTGGGGCGGCTTGCGCGGCGCCGTCTCGCTGGCCCTGGCGCTCGCCGTCACCGAGAACGCCGCGCTGCCGGCCCCGGTGCGCGATTTCGTCGCCGCTTCGGTCACCGGCCTCGTTCTGATGACCCTGTTCATCAACGGCACCACGCTCCGGCCGTTTATCCGGCTGTTCCAGCTCAACCGCCTCTCCGCCGTCGCCGCCGGAGTGCGCGATCGCGCGGCGGTGATGACCTTGGCCGAGGTCCGCGACCATGTGGCGGAGGCGGCGGAGACCGGCCGGTTCGACCGCAACGTGACCGATACCGTGCTCGGCGATCTCGACGCGCGCCTCGCCGTCGAGCGCTCGGTCTGCGCCCCCTTGGGCTCCGACACCGATGTGCTGGGCAAGCGCCAGACCATGCGCGTCGGCCTGACCGTCATGACCGCGCGGGAAAGCGCCCGCTGCCTCGATCTGCTGCATGCCCGGGTGGTGGACCGGAGAATCGCCGAGCAACTGCTGGCGCATGCGCAGAAGCTGCGCGACAGCGTCCGCCCGCAGGGCCGCGCCGGTGCCGAACGCAAGCGCTGGGAGGCCGACAAGGCCTTTTCCAAGACCTGGAAGCGCAATCTGCGTTACGGACCGGAGTTCCGAGTGGCGCTCGGTCTGCAGAACCGCCTGGGTTTCGACCGCATCCTCGCGAATGCACTGGCCGAGCGGTTCGAGCTCTTGGTGAACCAGCGCCGACTGCTCGCGGAAATGGGGCCGTTCGCCCGCGACCGCCTCGGCGCCCTGCTCGGCGAGGAAGCGACCGAGAAGCTGATTCAGCTCAACGCCGACCGCGCGAAAGCGGTGGAGGACGCGCTGCTGGCGCTGAAGCTGCAATACCCGACCTATGCCGAGGCGTTGCAGCGCCAGCATCTCGAGCGGCTGGCGCGAGTCTGGGAAGACCGCGGCTATCACGCGCTGCTGAGCCAGGGCGTCATCGGCGGCGAGGTCGCGCAGGCGCTGACCGAGCAGGCAGCGGACCGGTATCCCGACATCGACCGCCGTCCCCGGCTCGACACGCGGATGAGCGCGCATGCACTGGTCGCACGCGTGCCGCTCTTCGCCAATCTCTCCGAGGACGCGCAGGCTCGCATCGTGCGGCGGCTGCGGCCGCGTCTGACGCTGCCGGAGGAACTCATCGTGCGCCGGGGCGAGCGCGGCGAATCGATGTTCTTCATCGCCTCGGGCGCGGTGCGCATCGCCATCCCCGGCGGCGATGTCGAGCTCGGTTCCGGCGACTTCTTCGGCGAGCTCGCCCTCATCACCGGGCGGCCGCGCGCCAATGACGTGACCTCGCTCGGCTTCTGCCAGCTGCTCGAGCTGGGCGCGGCGGATTTCCGCACCCTGCTGGCGGAAGACCCCACGTTGAAGGGACAGATCGAAGCCGTCGCCCAGCAGCGCCTGAACGCCGGGATGGCTGCGGCAAAATAGCCGCGCCACCAAGGCCTTGGCCCCTCTGGCTCGACAAAATTCGCGGTGCTATAAGCTCCCTCGCCTGCCGATTTCGCGGTTTCCGTTTCCGCCCTTCAATATATTCGGATGGGAATAACGAAGACCCCCAGCACAAGGAGAGGGACACCATGAACCTGGAACAGGCGAGAGCCCTGGATAAGAAGGCGTTTCATAAATACGCCGGCAAGCTGAAGCCCGAGACCCGCAACTTCATCGACGGCAAGTTCGTCGATGCGAAGAAGGGCCGGAAGTTCGAGACCGTCAATCCGGCGACCGGCGAGGTCATCGCCAGCGTCGCGCGTTCGGACGCATCGGATGTCGATGCGGCGGTCAAGGCCGCGCGCAAGGCCTTCAAGTCCGGCGTCTGGTCGAGGATGGCGCCGCGCGACCGGATGACAGTGATCTATAAGTTCGCCAAGCTGATCGAGGAGAACGCGCTGCAATTCGCCCTGCTCGACACGACCGACATGGGCAAACCCATCAGCGAGATGCTGAACATCGACATCCCCGGCGCGGTCATGACCTTCAACTATTTCGGCGAGACCGTCGACAAGATCGAAGGCCAAGTCACGGCGACGGCGTCCACGGAGTTCCACTACATCCTGCGCCAGCCCTTGGGTGTCGTCGGGTGCATCGTGCCCTGGAACTATCCGCTGATGATGGCGTCCTGGAAAGTTGCCCCGGCTTTGGCCGCCGGCAACTCGGTGATCCTGAAGCCCGCCGAGCAGTCGCCGCTTTCCGGCGCATTGATGGCCAAGCTCTTCATGGAAGCGGGCGGCCCGGCCGGCGTCTTCAACGTGGTCCAGGGCCTGGGTGAAGAGGCCGGCAAGGCGCTCGCCCTGCACATGGACGTGGACAAGATCGGCTTCACCGGCTCGACCGAGATCGGCAAGCTGATGATGGTCTATGCCGGCCAGTCCAACATGAAGCGGGTCACCACGGAATGCGGCGGCAAGACCCCGCAGATCGTGACCGGCGACGTGCCCGATCTCGAGACCGCCGTGCAGTATGCGGTCAACGGCATCTACGGCAACCAGGGCGAGGTCTGCAACGCGGGCTCGCGGCTGATCGTCGACCAGAAGATCCACGACGATTTCGTCGATCTGTTCCTGAAGAAGGCCAAGGCCAGCTTCAACCCAGGCGACCCGCTGGACCCGGCGACCACCATGGGCCCGCTGGTCACCAAGGAGCAGCAGAAGCGCGTGCTCTCCTATATCGACATCGGCAAGAAGGAAGGGGCCAAGGTGGCCTTGGGCGGCGGCCGGCCGAAGGGCCTGGATGCCGGCTGCTATGTCTCCCCCACCCTTTTCACCGGGGTGAAGAACGACATGCGGATCGCCAAGGAGGAGATATTCGGCCCGGTGACCGGCGTCATCCCCTACAAGAAGCTCGAGGACGCGATCGCCATCGCCAACGATTCGGTCTATGGCCTCGCGGCCTCGATCTGGACCTCGGACGTCTCAACCGCCCACAAGGCGGCGCGCGACATCGAAGCCGGCATCGTCTGGGTCAACTGCTTCGACCACGGCGACATGACCTCGATCTGGGGCGGCTTCAAGCAGTCCGGCATGGGCCGGGACAAATGCCTGGAGACGCTCACAACTGTCACACAGACCAAATCGGTCTGGATGCATCTCGGCTAAACGTCGTCCAAGTGAGGCAAAACGGGCGGAATAGGCCGATTCCGCCCGTTTTTCGTTAAAACCGACTGTATTCCTGCCATGCATAACCGGCAATGCGTGGTTAGGCTTTCTTAATTGGTCTCGCTCAGGATGCTGGCGAAGGTGATGCCGAAACTCGGGCAGGGTCGGTGACGCCAATACAAAACGGCATCCGCGGGGCCACCATGTTTCGGACATCCATTTCCAAGCTCCTGATCACCATTCAGGGTATCATCCTGGTCAGCTTGCTCACCGCGACCGGCATCATTGCCGTGGGCGGTTTCCAGGACTGGCGTGCCGCCAGCAAGATCCAGGAGGCGACCGAGACCGATCGCGTCCTGTTCAAGAGCATTCTGGCGGTGCGCAGCCAGGCAGCGGCCTTCACCGCCATGCTGCTGGCGGACGGCGATTCCAAGGATGAGATGACGGCTTTGCGCGACAAGGTTGCCGGCAGCTACAAGGGCGCGCAGGTGGCTGTCGCCGATCTCGACATACCCGGCCATGACAAGCTGGTCGCCGATCTCGACGCCAAATACCAGGATATGAAGGGCAAGGAAGTGCAGGCCGATCAGGCGCTCGCCTTGCCGAAAGACCAGCGTCCGAAGACGACGCCGCCGGAATGGCGTGCCTCGATCGACGGCGTGACCAGCGCGCTCTCCGCCATCTCCGTGCAGCTCGGCAACGACGTGCGGATGCAGGATCCGATGGTCGCGGAGATGGTGCAGATCCGCCGCGGCGCCTGGGCGATCCGCGACCAGTTCGGCAATCAATGCGCCACCCTGCGCACCTCGATTGCCAGCAACGAACCGATTGCGGCTGACGTGGCCGCCAAATGGAAGACCAATGCCGGCGGCTACCTGGCTTCATTCAAGCTGATCGACGAGCTGATCGACCGGCCGGGCGAACCTGCCCGCATCGTTGACGCCGTCAAGGCGGCGCATCAGAGCACGGCCGACGTGGCCGGCCAGATGGACAAGCTGATCGCCGGCATCCCCTATGCCGATAAGGTTCCGATGTCGGTCGGCGACTTCAACAAGCTCTGCAACAGCCCGTTCGAATCGATCCTGGCAGTCGGCTTCGCCGCGCTCGACGAGGCGGTAGACCATGCAGATGCGCGCAAGGGAGCCGCCGTGGTGACGCTGACCACGGCCAGCATTGCATTCGTGATCGCGCTGCTGCTGTCCGTGGTCGCGATCTGGTCGGTGCTGAAGCGCTTCACCCAGCCGGTCAATGTGCTGATGGGTGCGGTGGCCAAGCTCTCGGCCCGCGATTACGCGACGCCGGTCCCCGCCGCCAAGAATCCGGACGAGCTCGGCGAGCTTTCGACGGCGCTGGAATCACTCCGGGCCGGCGCGCTCGAGGCCGAGCGGCTGGAAGCAGAAGCCGCGAAGACCCGCGAGGCCGACCTCAACCGCGGCCGCGAGTTGCAGACGCTCTGCCAGAACTTCGACGCGCTGGTGAAGCGGTCGCTGACCACCATCGCCGCGACCACCAACCAGCTGAAATCGACCGCCGACGGGCTACAGACCGTGGCCTCGGAATCGAGCCAGCAGGCCACCACCGTCTCGGCAGCAGCCAATGAAGCGGCGGTCAACGTGCAGACCGTGGCGGCGGCGACCGAGGAGCTTTCTGCCTCGATCTCCGAGATCACCCGCCGGGTGACGGCGAGCTCCGACGGCGCCAAGAGCGCCGTCAGCGAGGCCGAGCAGACCACCCGCATCTTCGACGCCCTCGCCTCGGCGGCCTCGCGCATCGGCGACGTGGTGAGTCTGATCGAGCAGGTCGCCTCGCAGACCAACCTGCTCGCCTTGAACGCCACCATCGAGGCCGCGCGCGCCGGCGAAGCCGGCAGGGGCTTCGCGGTCGTGGCGCAGGAGGTTAAGAACCTCGCCAACCAGACCGCGACCGCCACCCAGGAGATCGCGGGTCTCGTCAGCGAGATCCAGACCACCTCGCAGTCCGCCGTCTCGGCAATCAAGGGCGTCTCCTCGGCGATCGGCAAGATCAGCGAGGACACGATCGCGATCTCGGCCGCGGTCGAGGAACAGGGTGCCGCGACGCATGAGATCGCGAACTCGGTCCAGCAAGCCGCCCGCGGCACGCAGGAAGTGACATCGACCATCGCGGTCGTCGCCGCGTCCAGCCAGCGCACCGGTGGGGCCGCCAACGAGCTGGTGGGCTCGGTCGAGAGCATGCTGAAGGAACAGGCCAACCTGAAGGAAGCGGTCGAGACCTTCCTGGCGAAGGTTCAGGCTGCCTAAAACGGCCGTCCCGGCTTAGATTTGCGGGCGGGGACGTCGAGTCCCCGCCCTTCTTCTTTGCGGGAAGCACCCATGCACAACCTCGTCACCATCGACGAAATCGCCGCGGCGGAGCGTGTGCTCGAGGGCTGGGTCGAGAAGACGCCCAGCATCAAGAGCGCGGCTTTGGGGGCTAGGCTCGGCGCCCGGGTGGCGCTCAAACTCGAATTGCTGCAGAAGACCGGCTGCTTTAAGCCGCGCGGCATCATCAACAAGCTCCTGTCTCTCAGCGACGCAGAAAAGCAGCGCGGCCTCATCACCGTATCCGGCGGCAATCACGGCATCGCCATCGCCGCGATCGGCAAGGAGATGGGGATCGCCGTGACCGTAGTCATGTCGGAGAAGGCGCCGCTGCGCTCCCAGGCGCGGATTAAGGCAAGCGGCGCCACTTTGCTGCTGACACCCGATGCCGGCGCCGCCTTCGCCCTCGCAGAGCAGGAATGCGCCGCCAAGGGCATGACCTATATCCATTCTTATGACGATCCGAAGATCATCGCCGGGCATGGCACAGTCGGGCGCGAGTTCATCGCCGATCGGCCGGACCTGACCGACGTTCTCATCAGCATCGGCGGTGGCGGGTTGATCTCGGGCTGCGCCGTGGCACTCAAGGCCGCGAACCCCGAGATCCGGATCTGGGGCGTGGAGACCGAGGGCGCCGATGCGATGACCAAAGCCTTGGCAAAGGGCGCGCCGGAGAAGATCCAGGTCACTTCGATCGCAACAACCCTGGGCGCACCCTCGGTCACCGACCGCACGCTTAGCCACGTGCAGGCTCTGGTCGAGACCGTGCTGACCGTCTCCGATGCGGAAGCGGTCGGCGGCGTGATCACCCTGGCGGAAGAGGCGAAGCTCTGGGCCGAGCCGGCCGCCGGGTGCCTGGTCCCGGCGGCGCAGCAGGTGATCGCCCGCGTGGGTGCCGAGGCCAAGCTCGGCCTCGTCATCTGCGGCGGCAATGTCGCCTTCAGCGACGTCGAAGGCTGGGTGAAAAGGTTCGGAGTCTCAGTCGCCTAGCCCTATGCAGGCCTTACTCAGGCTCGTGCGGCGTGTCGTCGAACCCGCCTCCGGGGCGGCTGCACCGGGAGCGTCACCACGGAGCCGTTCTCTTCCTTCACATGGCGGATCTCGCCGCTGACGCGGCCGAGCACGCCGGGGCGGAGCTCGGTCACCTGCAGGCGTTCGGGCCGCTTCTCGGTCGGCATGACGAAACCGTACGGAGTGGCGGGCACGAAGCCGAATCTCTTGTAGTAGTCATAATCGCCGACCAGCAGCACGAGGTCGTAGCCCATCTCGGCGGCGATCTCCAAAGTGCGAAAGGTCAGCGCGCGGCCGATGCCCTTGCCGGCGAGCTGCGGCGTGATCGCCAGCGGGCCCAACAGCAGCGCGGGATGGCCGGTCTCGCCGACCTGGATCGGCCAGTAGCGGATCGAGCCGACGAGCTTCTTGTTCTGGTCGAACGCCGCCCAGGAGAGCGCGGCGACCGGAGCAACGCCTTCGCGGAAAAGGTAGGAGGCCTTCTCGCGTCGTTCCGCGCCAAACACCCGGTCGAGCAGCAGCTCGACGCGCGGGGCCAGCGCGGCGGATTCAGGTTTGATGGTGAATTGGACGTCGGTGTTGGTCATCTCGGGATCCTCTGGATTGGAGCGGTGATCGGACCGGGCTTTGGAGCCGGTGCGCCGCTGTGGGATCCCGCCGAAGCGGTCAGCTCAAGGTTCTCCCACAGTCTTGCGCGCACCCGACTTCGCGGCCCGTAGCAACGGGCGCCTGATATCGTCGTCGGAGGCGCAGACTGGACAACCTTGTAGCCTTTCGGCTGTTTCGGATGAGAGCGTATATAGCGAGAAAGCCTGGGGGGTCAAGAAGGTATCCGACTTTGCTCACGAATTGTTGCGCCGGGTGTGACGCAGAAAGCAAACGGGCGGAGCCAAGAACGGCTCCGCCCGCTGCGAGAACAATCGTACGCGCTTAGAGCGTGAAGATGAAGTTGGCGGCCAGCAGCACGACGACGCCGGCCACCAGGGTCACATAGGGCAGGACACCGGCGCGTTTCTCGCCGAGCCCATGCTCATCCCTGACGCCGAGGTCCTCCAGCATCCGTTTCGGGAACTTGCCGCCATCCTGCACGAAGTGCCGGAAGCAGAAGACCGGGATGATGAGGGCAGCGACGATCAGGCCGGCCCAGAGGGCGTAGGGATTCCAGACCTTCGCACCGGCACCCATGAAGATGACGTTGACGAAGGAGAGGACGGTGCCCGCCGCCAGGATGATGGTCGGCGCCTTGTAGGGACGCTTCACATGACCCGCATCCATGCGGTGGATCCAGCCGGCATTCAGGTTCAGGAAGTTGAAGATGATGTAGCCGCAGTTGCTGACCGCCAGGATGAAGTAATAGGCGGTCGCGTCCGAAGCCGCGAAGGTGAGCAGGATCATGTTGAACGCGAGATCCGTCCACATCGCGTTGACCGGCGCGCCGTTATGGTTGACGCCGGAAAGATACTTCGGCAGCCAGCCGTCCACCGAGCCCTGGTAAAGGGTGCGGGAGGAGCCGGCCATGGCGGTGATGATGATCAGGATCAAGGAGGCGATCATCAGCAGGACCATGATGTTGTGAATGGCCGCACTGGACCCGCCGCCGACCATGTTGGCCATGGCGGACGCAACCCCGGTGCCGGCCACAATGCCGCCGTCCAGCATGCCGGTCAGGCCCAGGTAACCCTGGAAGGTGATCGGCACCAGGATGAACAGCACCAGGCAGAGCAAGCCGGAATAGAAGATCGCCTTGAACGTATCGGTTTCCGGGTTCTTGAACTCGCTGGTGTAGCAGACCGCGGTCTCGAAGCCGTAAGTCGACCAGGCAGCGATGAACATGCCGCCCAGGACGAGCGTCCAGCCGGCGGTGTTCCACATGCCCGGCTCGGGGGCATAAGGCGCGGCCAGAGGCACGAAGGGCGAGAAGTTCTCGGCGTGGAAGTTGCCGTTGAAGAACGGCGCCACGCCGACGATCAGCAAGGTGATCACGATGATCAGGCCGACCACAGTCTGCACCTTGGCGGTGCCGAGGATGCCGCGGTGCTGAATGGCGAAGGCGATCAGCATCAGGATCGCACCGATGATGAAGGTGGCGCCGATCGAGATGTCGACGACGCCGGGGATGCTGAAGCTGACCAGCGACCAGTTGTGCAGCGGCATCAAGGCAGCCGTCGCACCAGCCTCGTCCAGCGGCGCACCGGCGGCCGTCGATTCCGCGATCTTCGCCGCAATGGCTTCGGCGGCCGGCGCATGCTCGAACGCATCCATGATGTAGCCGGCGGCGATCGCCGAACCCAGCGAAAGCACCGGGGACCAGGCGAACCAGTTGCACCAGACCGAGAGCGGCGCGATGAACTTCGAATACTTGAGCCAGGCCGCCGCGCCATAGACCGAGGCGCCGCCCGATTTGTTGGGGAAGAGGCCGGCGATCTCGGCATAGGTGAAGGACTGGATGAAGCCCATCAGCATCGACACGATCCAGACCGTGTATGCCGGGATGCCGACCGTGCCGGCGATGCCGCCGATGGAGAACAAGACGAGCGCGGGGACGCCGCTCGCAACCCAGAAAGCCCCCTTCCAATCGATCGTTCGGTGCAGATTGGCGTGCGCACCTTCGGTAATCGCCGTCATCGAACACTCCCTTGTTCAAATGGTCTTGGTTTGGGTCTCCTCCCGCAGCGGCGACCGACCGGAACGGGGCGCAAGCGTCGCAAAAAGCAAAACCCCGGAACGGCTTTCGCCACCGGGGTCGAACTCATGGTCGAATCTTGGACAAAAGGAGGAGAAGGCAGTCGCGCGACGGCCGCTGCCCGTCTGAGGACCGGCAACCGAATGCATCGGTCAGCAGCGCCGATGGTAACTCAGCCAAGCGACATTCCCCCTCGCCGACCAGTCATCGAAGCACGTGTGACTATGATGCGACAAAATGGCCGCCCAATCCAGCACAATGATTAGAATTTGGTATGGAATTGGTTGCGTCGAGTCTAGGAATGGCCTCCGCCGGACTGGCGGCGCCTCGGCCGAGCCAAGTTGCCGGATTAGGCCCGGCATGACGGAGCTTGGAACGTGACCCGCGGGCTTGAGCGGGTCTCCGTCAGCGGACGATCGTAACCGGACAATGGGCGCGGGTGACGATGTCCTCCGCGACCGAGCCTTTGAGGAAGCGCGCAGTGCCGGTCCGGCCGGCGCTGCCGACGATGATGTGGTGGTAGTGGTTCTTCTCGGCGTAGGTGACGACGCCGTCGGCGATGTCGGGGCTGGTGCCGCGCACGCAGCTCAACCGTTTCAGGCCGCCGGCGAGTGCCCGCTCGAGCGCCACCAGCAAGGGCTTGTCAACCGGCAGGTCGCCGGCCGCGAGCTTGGCCTCGTCCCAGACGTTGAACTTGATCTCCGAGCCGTCGGTGACCGTGATGAAGGCCAGAAACTGGCCGAGATCACGCGCCCAGCCGATCGCATGAATGACCGCCTTCTCGGACAGCGGCGAGCCATCGGTTGCGCAGAGAATCTTCTGATCGGCCATCGGGCCCACGCGGATGCGGTTGCGAGTCGACGCCGGAGTCTAGCAGATTTGGTGCGCGCCCGCTGCGCGAGCCGGGCGGGACTATGATCCTGAACCGCGCTCCGCCCGGTAGCGGGAAAAGCGGAAGCGCGCAATGCGATAGGCATCCAGGATCGAGATCGCATAGACCGCGAGACCACCGGCCAGCCGGCCGATCGGGCTGACCTCCGGACCGGTCAGGCGCCAGGTGATCCAGCCGAGCACGATCATGAACCAGGCGAACATGACGCCGCGCTGGATATTGCCCGCCGCCCAATGCCCGCTGCCGGGCGCGAGTGCCGCGATCAGCAGGACCAGGTAGGGATGCAAGGGTGACCGCGGCTGTCCGGTGGATTCCGTCATGCCGCAGCTCCATTCGCATGCGGCGCCGTCACCTGTTTCAGATCCTCGGCCAGGGCAATCGCGGCGTCGAGCATGGCGGCCAGTTGGTCGCGCGGAATCCTGACCGGGCCGAACATGGCTTGGCGCAGCACCATGTATTCTGCGCGCGAGCCTTGCGCCGCCTGGCGCACGATGCGCACGCCGCGCGGCGTCACCAGGAGCTCCTTCACCCGGGGATCGGCGAATATCCCGATATGCGGCGTGAGCCGCGCCTCGGGCGGCGCCGTTTCCGGATCGTCGCAGCGCACCGTCAGATGATCAGGCCAGCCGGCGGGCAGCTTCAGCACCTGATGGAGATCGCCGGCCGGCGAGAAGATCTCGACATTGTGCGAGCGGGCCATGACGTCGCAGGCTCCGGCGAAGGGTATCCCGGTCAGCACGGTCGCGCGCAGCCAGAGCGAAGGCAGCTTGCGGACGGCGATGCTGTCCACCATTGCATCGATCGAGACTTCATAGCCGCGGTAAAGCCCGCGCAGCTTCGGATACTCGTTGGCTACGCGGGTGATCTCGGCATCGCTCAGGAGGCCCCGCACGTCCTCGAGCAACTCTGCGCGTTCACGCTCCAGGCGATTCTTGTCGCGGCGATAGATCCAGACCAGGACGGCGATCGCGAGGAGACAGGCTATGAGGACGTCGATGCGCACCGGACTCTCCTTTCGCCGCCATCATAACAAAAGGCCGGGCGCTTGCCCGGCCTTCGTTGCGACTGTGCCTGGAATCAGAAGCCCTGGGGCTTCGGCCAGTTCATGGTGAACTGGTCGGCGCGGCGGACGAACTGATAGCGGCGGAAGTGGAACCAGAGCGAGACGATCCAATAGAACAGCATCATCGCCAGGAGCTGGCGGCCGTAGCCGAGATAGACCGCGAAGAAGGTGGTGACGCAGAGGATCATGAGCACGACCGCTGGCACCGGATGGAACGGGTGCTCGAAGCCGCGCCGGATCGAGCCCAGCGGCCACATCTTGCGGAACAGCCAGACGTTGATCGGCATGAAGGTGTAGTTCAGGAGGCCGGAGAGGATCGAGAAGGTGATGATCTGGGCGAGCGGCACCTTTAAGGCGAAGACCGCGGCGATCGGAATCAGGAACAGGATCGAGCGGAACGGCGTGCGATAGCGGGGATGCACCGCCGCGAACCAGGCCGGCAGATAGCGGTCGCGGCCCATGGAGAACCAGGCGCGCGCCGCATCGTTGATGCAGCCATTGGCCGAAGCGATCGCCGAGAACAGCGTGCCGATGAAGAGGATCACCTCCATGGTCGGCCAGTTGATGATCTTGGCGGCGTCGTAGAGCGGCGCCAGCTCAAGATCCCAGCCGACATATTCCCAGGGCAGCAGGCCGCAGGCGACATACCAAGTGAGCGCCGCAGCGATCAGCAGGGTGATGATTCCAGTCATGGTGCCGAGCGGCAGCGCACGGCCCGGCGAGCGGACTTCCTCCGCCGCCTGGCAGGTGCCCTCGATGCCGAGGTAGTACCAGATGCCGAAATGCAGCGCCGCGACGACGCCGAGCCAGCCATAGGGCAGATCGGTCAGCAGATCATGGTGCAGCAGCTGGGCATCGGGATGGCCGAGCGCCGTGGCGAACTGGGTGCCGAAGAAGAGGATGATGATCGAGGCGAAGGCGGCCGCGGTGATGATGAAGTTCACCGTCAGGGTCATGAAGACGCCGCGATAGTTCAGCCAAGCCAGACACACCAGCGAGAGGATGGTGAAGGCCCACCAGAAATGCGTCGAGGCCAGGACCGCGTCGCCGGCGTCGGGCGCAATGCGCGCGACGCCGATCTGCACCAGCTGGCCGGCGACCTGCACATCGGCCGCTTCCAGCATGGTGTAGGCGAGCACCAGATAGAGGCCGACATTGAACGCCATCAGCGGCCCGATCGTGTGCTTGGCCTGGGCGTATTGCCCGCCCGCCGCGGCGACCGTCGAGGTCACCTCGGAATCGATCATGGCGACGCAGGTGTAGAGGAGGCCGATCACCCAGGCCGCGATCAGCGCGCCGAAGGCACCCCCCTTGCCGACACCGTAGTTCCAGCCCATGAACTCGCCGACCAGCACGATGCCGACACCCAAGGCCCAGACATGCACGGGACCGAGGACCTTCAACAGCTGGATGCTGGCGCCTTTCGGCGGCGTTGCTGCCACGTCAGCCATCTCAGTGCCCCCGCTTCTGCTCGGCGGCGAAGAGCTCATCGACGCCTTCCTTCGAGCTCAACAATTGCTCCTCCGAATATTGCTGGCCGACCTTCCAGGCGTCGGCCACCATCCAGAGCAGCAGGAGCGCCGAGATTGCCCAGGCCGCATATTCGAGAATCTGCCAGACGTTCATGACCGCCCCCGCTATTCGAATTTTTCGCGAATGACTTCGCGGTATTCTTTGCGCGACATCGAGATCACGAAGAAGTAGTAGCCGAGGATCACGACCACGGTCAGGATCAGGCCGAGATAGTCGATGTCGTATTCGAACGGCTGAGTGATGATGTCGGCGGCGGACTCCGGTGTGTAGCCGAGCTTTTCCCATTGCCCGGCCATGGTCGGATTCTGTCCGAGCGCTTCCCAGTTCAAGCCGGTCCAGGTCTTGGACTCCGCTCCGGTCGCGGCATCGGTGGTCATCTGATAGGTGACACCCTCGGGCAGCTTCTCGACCCGCGACGGCACGGCGATCTTCAGCCACAGCGGCGCGAACAAGGCTATGAAGACCAGGGCTAATAGAATAACGACGTCGATGATCTGCCCACCGCGGCTTTGCTGAGGCGGGTTGTAGCGCTGCGCCATGATCTCTCTCCCCTGAAAGCCGCGTCAGCGGCCGGCGTCGAGATGCTTGATGTCGGTGCCGTAGATATGACTCTTGTCATGCCCGTAATGGCGCACCATGGCGCCGATCGAGGCGGTGTTGAACAGCAGCAGCACCGCCGCCGCGATCCAGCAGGCAACCGAAATCGAATGATCGTTGATGTAAGGCTGCACCGCCAGGAGCACGAAGAGGACCGCCGCCCAGAGGGCGATCACGAAGCCCCACGCAAAGATCCGGTCCCTGGAATACATCGCGTCGATGCGCGACTCGAGGTCACTCGCCATCTTGCTCTCCCCTCTGTCCTCCCGCGCAAGCTTTGGCCTGCGCGCCGCGCGCCGGTATTCCGGTCGAGCGGATTTCTTGCCCTGCCCTTCCCGCCGCATCGCATCCCGGAAAACCGGACGATTCGCAGGACGGGGCCTGGGGCCAGCTTTTTATCACCGGCCCGGAGAGTTTACTAGCCTGAAATCAATTTTCCTGCAAAGAAACACGCGCGACTCGCAAATCCGCGCATTACGACTCGTGCCTGAGCGGGCGGGAGAGCAGTCCGCGGATCTCATCGTCGATGCTGGATGCGTCTTTCAGGATTCGATTGACGGCGAAGCTGATCGGCATATCGACCCCGATCTGCTCGGCCAAGGTGCTGACCGCCGCCGCGGTGGTGACGCCTTCGGCGATGCTGCGGCGCGAAGCGAGGATCGCCGCCAGCGGCTTGCCCTGGCCGAGATCGAAACCCAGCGACGTGTTGCGCGACTTCAGGCTGGTGGCCGTCAGGATCAGGTCGCCGATTCCCGCGAGGCCCATCAGAGTCTCGGTGCGGCCGCCCTTTGCCAAAGCGAGGCGCGTCACTTCCGCCAGGCCGCGCGTGATGAGGGCCGCGCGCGCATTCTCGCCCAAGCCGCGCCCCAGCACGATGCCGCAGGCGATGCTGAGCACGTTCTTGACGGCACCCGCCACTTCGACGCCGGTCGGATCGTCGGAGCCGTAAGGGCGAAAGGCACCGTGAGCGAGGGACGCCATCAAGGCTTCGACCAGATCGGCGCGATCGCCCGCCAAGGCCACCGCAGTGGGCAGGCCGCGGGCGGCCTCGGTGGCGAAGCTCGGGCCGGAGAGGATGATGGTGGGCGCCGCGGCGAGCTCACGCGCGGCGATCTCGTTCAGGAGCGCACCGCTCTCGCATTCGATACCCTTCGCCGCGATGACGAGCGCGGCATCCTTCCAAAGCGGCGCCGCCTTGCGGCAGAAGCCGCGGAAATGCTGCGCAGGCTGGGCATAGAGGACTGCGTCGGCCTCAAGCGCGCGGGCAAAATCGGTTTCGATGCGGATCGCGGGATCGAGCGGGATGCCGGGGAGATAAGCCGTATTCTCGCGCGCGCCTTGGAGCTCGGCGGCCTGCTCGGCACGGCGCGTCCAGAGCGTCACCGCGCATCCTGCGCGCTGCGCGAGGATGGCCAGCGCCGTACCCCAGGCGCCGGCGCCGATCACGGAAATACGCTGCATCTTCATGTGAGCAGGAACCCGTCGGCCAGAGGATCGTCTGGCTCCAGGGTGAAGAGCGAGCGGCCGGTATAATAGGCGCGGCCGGCGACCTCGGCACGGATCGCGGCGAAGCGCCCGGTCGTGGTGCTCTCTGCGACGCGCCCGGTGAAGCGGCTGCCGGTAATGCTCTCGAAGGTGAAATCCGCCGATGCGTGTCCCGGGTTTCGCGCGACGGCGAGGGCGATCCGCGCGGTGACGCCGCTGCCGGTCGGCGAGCGGTCGACCTCGCGCTCGGCAAAGACGCAGATATTGGCGCTCGGGCCGTCTTGTGTGACGCCGGTGCGGCCGTCGGTGAGAATCGTGCCGTAGAGGAAGGCAAGATCGGGCGAATCCGGATGGTCGAGCTTCACCTGGGTCTGCACCGCCTTGGTTACGCGATCCGCCGCTTCGACCAGATCGCGGGTCGGCGAATGCCGCACGTCGAGACCGAAGCGCGCGGCCGGCAGGAAGGCGTAGAAGGCGCCACCATAGCCGATATCGAGTGTCACCTTGCCGAAACCCGGCACCTCCACATCGCGGTCGAGCGCGAACGCGAAGGCGGGCACGCTGACGAAGCTGACCTCACCCGGCCTCCCTTCCTCCAGCTTGACCGTCACGCGGACCAGGCCGCAGGGGCATTGCAGGTTGAGCCGCGCGATCTCGCCCTCCGGCCTGATGAGGCCTTGGTCGTAGGCATAGCGGCCGAGCGCAATGGTGGCATGGCCGCACATGGTGCTGTAGCCCTCATTATGGATGAAGAGCACGGCCATATCGGCTTCAGGATGATCGGGGGCGACCGGAAGCACGCCATACATGTCGGAATGCCCGCGCGGCTCGAACATGATCAGGGTGCGGAAGCGATCGAGGTTCTCGCGGGCGAAGCGGCGCTTCTCCAGCAGGGTCGTACCTTCGATGATCGGATAGCCGGCGGTTACGATCCTGACCGGCTCGCCCCCGGTATGCATCTCCACCGTCTCGATCCTGGTCCCGGAATCGGGATTTCGCGGGTGGGCGCCGGGCGGCATGCTGAACCGTCTGCTTGATTTGCCTGCTCTCGGCTGTAGTCTCGCGCGGTTCCGAAAGCAAGGGTACGCATGTTGAGACGGATCGTTCTATTCGCGCTGGTCGGCCTTTTTCTTGGCAGTCGCTTGGAAGCGGCTTTGGCGGAGTCGGCGCTGACCGTGGTCCTGCCCGAAGGCCTGTCGCCGCGCACCGTCGGATTCTATCTGGCGCAGGACAAGGGTTATTTCAGCGCGGCGGGGCTGACGGTCACCCTGGCTGCGCCGGCCGGCGACCAGCGGCCGCTCGATCCCCTGGTGCAGGGAAAGGCCGATCTCGCGGTCGAGATGATGCCGATCGCGCTGAAGCGCCGCGAGGCCGGTGACAAAGTCGTGCATGTGGCGCAGATCTTCCGCAAAGCCGGCATGGAAGTCGTCTGCCGCCCGGCGATCGACCGGCCCGAGGCCTTGAAGAATCATGTGGTCGGTGTCTGGTTCGGCGGCCTCGAGAGCGCGTTCTATGCCTGGATCGCCGGCCTGCAGCTGAACCCATTCGGCGGTCCAGGGAGCGTCACCGTGCTGCGGCAGAATTACGGACTGGAGTCCTTCCAGCGCTATCAGTCCGACTGCGCGACCACGTTCAACTATGCCGCCCCGATGGAATTCGCCGCGGCCAAGATTCCGCTCCAGGAATTGAAGACATATCGCTACGAGGAGATCGGGCAGTCGACCCTGGAGGACGGGCTCTATGCACGCGAAGCGGATCTCGCCAAGCCCGAGCGGGTGGACGCGTTCGCGCGCTTCTTCGATGCCGCACGGCGCGGCTGGCAATTGGCGCATGTTTCGCCGAAGAGCGCGTTCGACCTGCTGCATGCGGATCCAAGATTCGCTATGGCCGATCCGGCGCTGCTGCGGGCGGCGATCGACGCAGTGGACGATCTCCTCGCGCTCGACAAGGGGCCGATGGGCAAGCTCGATCCCGACGCCTATGACCGGACCGTCAACCTGCTGCTGACCGCGGCGCCCGATCCGGTGCTGACCCGGGCGCCGGCCAATGCGGTGAGCGATGCAGTGCTGAAGGCGGCGAAGTAGTTCTGCCCCTCCCTGCTCCGCTCTGGCCTTTGATTTGAGTCAACGCGAGGCTTTGCCCGGGACGCCATAGTCTCGACGGATGCCATGCTGGTCGAGAGGAGATAGGGGCCATGGGCAAGCTTTTCATTTGCGCGGTGGATGGGTCGAAGATCGCGGACCGCGCGGCTGCCTGCGCGGTCGAGCTCGCCAAATCGGCCGGAGCCAAGCTCTGTTTTCTCAATATCAACATCGTGCCGACGCGCTCGCGCCGCACTTATTTCTGGGACGCGACCCTGGCCGCCGCCGCCGAGATCCAGTCGAACCGCCAGCTCGCCGCCGCCGCGAAGGTGGCGAAGGCCGCGAAGTTCGGAAATTTCGACTGCGTGATCGCCAGCGGCAGCAACGTCGCCGACGCCATCGTATCCTATGCGCAAAAGCACAAGGCCCACCACGTGGTCGTCGGCACCGGCACGACCAACGAGCTCGCCCGGGTGTTCCTGGGCTCGGTCGCGACCGCGGTGGTCTCGCACGCCGCCTGTCCTGTGACCGTGGTCAAATAGCGGCGCGCAGCAAGCGTCAGTCCAGCGTCCGCCGGTAGCGCAGCAGCGCCAGCGCCGAGACCAGCAGCATGAAGAGCAGGATCGGCCAGAGCTCGGGCCAGATCTCGATCCAGCCATTGCCCTTCAACAGCACGCCGCGGATGATCCTGAGGAAATGCGAGAGCGGCAGCGCCTCGCCGATCACCTGCGCCCATTCCGGCATGCCACGGAAAGGGAACATGAAGCCCGAAAGCAGCAGCGAAGGCAGGAAGAAGAAGACCGAAAGCTGCATCGCCTGGAGCTGGTTGGTGGCGAGAGTCGAGAAGGTGAAGCCGACGGCGAGATTTGCGGCGATGAACGCGATCGCCGAGAGGCTGAGGATGGTCAGCGAGCCTTCGAACGGCACCCGGAACAGGAACTTCGCCGCCAGAAGGATGATCGCGACCTGCACATAGCCGACGAAGATGAAGGGCACGATCTTGCCCAGCATCACTTCGACGGGGCGGACCGGCATGGCGAGGAGATTCTCCATCGTGCCACGCTCACGTTCCCGGGTCATGGCGAGACCGGTCATCATGATCATGGTCATGGTAAGAACGACGCCGATCAGGCCCGGCACCACGTTGTACTGGCTGATGCCCTCCTCGTTGTAGCGGCGCTGGATGCGGAGCTCGAAGGGCGTCTCATTGGGTTTCAACCCCGCGAGCGGACCTTTGAGATCGTGCTGGAGCGCGGTGCGGTCGAGATTGGTCAAGGCGGCCACGGCATTCACCGTCGCGACCGGATCGGTGGCGTCCGCTTCCACGGAGAGCGTGGGCCGTCGGCCGCGCACCAGGTCGTCGCTGAAATGCGGCGGTATGGTGACCGCGAACTGGATCTCGCCGGTCTTCAGCATCCAGTCCGCCTCGTGCTCGCTGACCGGCGCATCGCGGAAGCGGAAGTAATCCGTGTTCTCGATCGTCGAGACGATCGAGCGGGCGAAGCTCGAGTTCTCGCCCATGACCAGTGCCGCCGGCAGGTGCTTCGGGTCGGAATTGATCGCGTAGCCGAAGAGGACGAGCTGCATCATCGGCACGCCGATCATCATGCCGAAGGTGATGCGGTCGCGCCGCATCTGCACGAACTCCTTCATGAAGACCGCGGCGAACCGGCGGAACGAGAACAGGCTCATCGGAAATTGTCCTCCGCTCTGCCCATGAGGTCGATGAACACGTCCTCCAGGCTGGGCGCGACGCGCTGCCAGCGATAGCGGGGATCCCCGCGTTCCGCCGCGGTTGCGGCATCGAGCGCCGCTTCGTCGCGGCCGCAGACATGGAGCAGGGCACCGAAGGGTGCCACCATATCGACGCCGTCGCGCTGCTGTAGCTTGGCGGAGAGTGCCGCGATCTCGGCGCCGTCACCCTGCTTCGGCTCGACCGACCAGGCGGAGAGATGCGCATCGGCGATCACTTGCGGCACGGTGCCGCGCGCCAGCAGCTTGCCATAGGCGATGTAGAGGATCTCGTGGCAGCGCTCGGCCTCGTCCATGTAATGGGTGCTGACCAGGACGGTCAGCCCCTCATGCGCCAGCGTGTGGATCTGGTCCCAGAAATCGCGCCGTGCCTTTGGATCGACGCCGGCGGTGGGCTCGTCCAGCAGCAGCAGTTTGGGCTCGTGCAGGATGCAGGCCGCCAACGCCAGACGCTGCTTCCAGCCACCGGAGAGCTTGCCGGCGAGCTGGTTTGCACGCTCGGCGAGACCCAATCGTTGCAGCGATTGATCGACGCGCGGATTGACTCGATCGAGACCGTAGACCCGGGCCACGAAGGTGAGGTTCTCTCGGATGGTGAGGTCTTCGTAGAGGCCGAACTTCTGGGTCATGTAACCGACTTGGCCCTTGATCTGGTCGGCCTCGGTTCGGATGTCATAGCCGAGGCAGGTGCCGGTGCCACCATCCGGCGTCAACAAGCCACAGAGCATGCGGATGGTCGTGGTCTTGCCGCTGCCGTTCGGCCCCAGGAAGCCGTAGATCTGGCCGCGGTTGACCGTGAGGTCGAGATCGGAGACGACCGCGCGGCCCTCGAAGCTCTTGGTCAGACCATGGACGTCGATAATCGCCTCGGTCATTGCGGCGTCGCCTCGACTGGCTGGCCGGGATGCCAGGGCTGCGATGTGTCATCGGGCCTGGCTTCGATCAGATAGACCAGCTTCGCGCGGCTCTCGCGGCTGTAAATCACCGGGGGCGTGAACTCCGCGGTGGTGGCGATGAAACGGATGGTGGCGGTCTGGCCGGCGGCGCAGCCGTCGCAGGCGACCGCCAGCTTCTCGCCGACCTTGTAGCGCCCGAGCAACGGTTCCGGCACATAGAGGCGGAGCTTCAGGTTGGGCGGCGGCAGGAGCTGCAGCACGGCGGCACCGGCAGTCACCTCCTCGCCGGCGCGGAAATAGACGTCTTCGATCCTGCCATCGGCGGCGGCTGTCACGGCACGCTGGTCGAGCGCCCATTGCGCCGAGGCGAGCGTGGCCTCGGCCTCTGTCACGGCGTGTTCGGCGGCGGCGATCTGGTCGCTGCGCGCCGGGAGTTTCGCCGCGGCAAGCCGTGCGGTGTATTCGGCGATATGGCCGCGATCGGCGAGCAGGGCGGATTCCGCCTCGTCCAGCTCTTCCTCGCCGACGATGTTGGACTTCACCATCTTGCGCCGGCGCTCGACCCGCGGGACCGAAAGGGTCATCGAGGCTTTCGCCGCGTCCAGCTGGGCCTGGATGATGGCGAGCTCTTCCGGCCGCTCGCCGATCTGGATATCCGCGAGCTTCGCCTTCGCTTCGGCGAGCGCGGCTTTAGCCTGTTCGAGCTTCGCCGTCTCGTCGGTCGCGTCGAGGGTAAAAAGCGTGTCGCCGGCCTTGACCGTGTCGCCGCGCTTCACCGCAACTTCGGCGATGCGGCCGCCGGAGACCGGGGCGGCATAGATGTAATCGGCCTCGACATAGCCGAGCAGGCCATGGCTCGACGGCCGGTCGCAAGCCGCGAGCAGCAGCGCTCCAAGGATCAAGATCTTCATGCGGGGCATCGGTTTCACTCCCCTCGTCCATCGGCGGCCAGGCCGCGCAGCAGAAATTCCGTATGCTGCCGCAGCAGCGCAGCAAGATCGAAGCGGCGGTTGTCGAATTGCTCGAAGGTCCGCCGCCAGATCGCACTCAGAAGAAACGGCGCGATGACCAGCTTCGCGGTCTCCCAAGGATCGACCTTGCGGAACTCGCCGCTCTCGATACCGGCTTCGATCAATTGCACCAGGCGCTGCCGGACCGGCTGGATCACGCTTTTGAGCCAGATCGAGGCGAGCTGCGGGAAGCCGGCGGATTCCGCGATGATCAGCTTCGGCAAGGCGGAGCGGCGCGGGTCGTCCAGCATCCTGGTCATGAAGCGGATGAGCTGCTGCAGGCCCTCGGTCGCGGTCCTGGCCTTCGCAATCGTCTCAAGCTGCGCCAAGACGGGGACCCGCATCAGTTCCAGCGCCATCGCCTCGAACAGCGCCTCCTTGCTTGCGAAATAGAGATAGAGCGTGCCCTTGGAGACGCCGGCTTCCTTCGCCACGTCGTCGAGCTTCGCCGCGGCAAAGCCGCGTGCACTGAAGACAGTCAAAGCCGCCTCCAGAATCTCCGCCGGCCGCGCCTCGGCGCGCCTTCGCCAGCGCGGCGCCGGGGTCTTGGCGGTTTCCTTCTTCCTGGCGCCGGGTCTGCTCAAGTCCTGCTCCTTCCGCAGATCCGCATGAAGCATCGCCGGCACAGTGGAGTCAATAAATTACTGACTGGTCAGTTATTAATAAGCTAGGGCCTTGGGGCGGGGCGGTGCAATTCCGCTTGCTTTGCCGGGCCTTACCCGACGAGATTCGGAGCGGAATCAAGGGGAAGATTCGGGGGAATCGTGCGTATGGATTTGCTGCACAACGATCTCGGCCAGCCGATCGGCTTTCCGGTGCCGAACTGGACGCCGCGTGCCTTGCCGCCGCGGGAGCCGATGGAGGGCCGCTTTTGCCGGATCGAGATTCTGGACCCCGAACGCCATGCGCCCGCGATCTACGAGGCCAATGTCGAGGACAAGGACGGGCGGACCTGGACCTATATGGGCTATGGCCCTTTCGCCAATTATGCCGATTATCGCGGCTGGGCGGATGCAGCGGCCAAGTCCTCGGACCCGCTGTTCCATGCGATCGTCGATTTGCAGTCCGGCAAGGCGATCGGAATTGCGAGCTATCTCCGGATTGACGCCCAGGTCGGCGTGATCGAGGTCGGCCATATCCACTACGCGCCCGCTCTGCAGAAGACCTCGGCCGCGACCGAGGCCATGTATCTGATGATGCGCCGCGTCTTCGACGAGCTCGGATATCGGCGCTACGAGTGGAAATGCGACGCCTTGAACGCGCCGTCGCGCCGCGCGGCACTCCGGCTCGGCTTCCGCTACGAGGGCATCTTCCGCCAGGCGACAATGTACAAGGGCCGCAACCGCGACACCGCCTGGTACTCGGTGATCGACCGCGAATGGCCGACCCTGAAATCCGCCTTCGAAGTCTGGCTTCGCCCCGGCAATTTCACCGAGGACGGCCAGCCGCGCACCCGGCTCTCGCAGCTCACCGCCGAGGCCTTGGCCGGCGGCGGGCACCGGTAGAACGGTGTTTTCCGTGTGGCGTTTCTGCTATAGAGACCGCGTCTGAATAAGCGATCTGAGCGCTGCGTCCCCGTAGCTCAGTAGGATAGAGCGTCGGTTTCCTAAACCGCAGGTCGGAGGTTCGAATCCTCTCGGGGACGCCATTTTCCATCGTCTCCATAAATGCCTGTAGACAAAGGAAATTTTGAGCCACTGCGGAACGTTTCCACACAGCTTTTCCACACGGAGAACCGTTAGCTTGGTTTCAATTTCCGGACCACTTGAATAGCGGGTAGCTCAGCGTCGTTTATCATTCCTGATACTGACACGCGGTGGCCGTGCTCAGCGTGCTTCTGACCCAGTCGCTTAATTCCTGAATCGAGCCTGTCAGCGTATAGGAACCGCTCTGCGTAGTGAGCGCGCTGCCGGTTGAGCATTCGCGCCTCCTCTTTCGGAACGGGAGTCACTCCGGGCACATCGTCGCGCCATCCCATGTAGAGGCATCGGTTAGACGACAGTGGCGCCGTCACCTGCACCGTTGGATTTGCAAATCCGGCGTCACCACAGAGCGGATCAATCGTCCTCGGGTCGGCTGCTCGGCATACCGGACTATCGCAAGTAATTATGTGCTGGTTATTAGATCCCAGCACCATCCATCCCATCTCGAAGAAAGGTCCTTGAAGCCGATCCGAGAGAAGTAGAGCCGGGAGAGTCGCCGTGCGGTCAACATCGAGTGTGTACTTTGACGGGTCGGATATGAAGGCGAGTAGCTCTTCTCTCGATATGGGAGACTCCAGTTTACCCTCTGCCTCAAGCGCGCGGCGCGCTTCCTCGAATGCTTCAGGGTCCTCCGTTACCGCCTTCACCTTGGCGAGCATCCCCGAAGCGAGTACTTGGCCATTGAGCCGCCGCATCGCAGGGGAGCGCGCATAGAGCGACGCTAGATAGGTCGCGAAATCTGCGCGCTCTTGCCCACTGGGAATCTCGCCCCGAAGCAATTTAGCGTATGGGTTTGCTGCCTTATCTTCGACCTCTGACAGCCACGTCTCTATCACATCGACATGCTGGCCGTTCTCGTCGAGGGTCGAATAGAAATTGGTCTCTGAGCCAGTCTCCGTTGGAAGAGAGGGAGCGACGCGCCCCGACTTCACGTCATAGGTCCAAACCATCCCAGGAGGCTCGGTCCCCACGAAGTGCTTCAGATGTAGTTCCGGTACAAAGTGCTGTTTCTTCGGTCTCGGCATCGCGGGCATTCTGAGGATGGCCAGCGAGTCGGACAAGGCCCGCTGACCGCCCCGGTCGTTTAGCCCAATACGAAGAGTCGCGCGCCGTCCCCCGTTGGCAACCCAGCGAAAACGGCCCGGCGACTGTGGGTAGCCGCGCGGGCCGGCCAGTCATCCTCTTGCCATTGGCAAACCGCCTTTAGGCGATCAAATATTCGCCGCTCGTCTCGATCATTCCTTCAATCGAAGGACCGGCCATGAGGACTTCACCGCGCCAGTCCAGCGCGCCCCAGTGCCGGTGCCGATCATCCGCTGCGAAGATCACTGTCCGATGGTCAACATCGCTTTCGACGCAGACGTAGGGCTGGCCGGTGTCGCCGGTCTCAATGGTGATCGCGTATCCGTGCTTCGCCTTGTCGATCCTCGCCCTGATGGCAGCGAGATCGCGCGGAGTCACCGGCAGACATAGCTTTGGCGGGGTCCGCCCCTGTTCGATACCCATAGTTCAACCTCCCGTTAGCGCCGCGTCCCCGATTGGCCCGGCGCAAGACATCCATGACAGATCGGGAGTCACCATGTCAAAGCGTATGACAGTAAATAGACCAGTTACTTCAATGGGTTATGTCACTATACGCCGATCTTCGACGAGCCATTTTGCCCAGGATTCCCACCCCCTGAGAGGAAAACCAACAGCGTACCGGCCGAAGGCCGGAGAGTTTCCGTGAACCCGGATGCGAGCAGCCCCAGGTTTCTTCCCCTCTGCCAGAACCGCCTGACGCGGCGAGAGCTTGAGGCGCTGTCCGCCACTGCCCGCCCCTCCCGGCCGGTCGCATTCGACATGCTGCCCGCTCTCGCCGCTGCGCCTCGGTCCTAACCCTCCGTACTGGACAGAGAACCGGCCTCGGTGGGGGCCATAAACCAGCCCGGTCATTCCGCCTTCAGATGCACCGATAAGCGCGCGCCCCCCTGTTCAGCGGCCCCCGTACTTTTTGACGTGCTTTACGCCGTCATTCAAACCCACCCCCGGCAACGAAAGGAAAAACGCATTGCCGAAACACTCCTACTACCTTCGCCCCAACGCGCTAGATCACCAGCACATTGTCGCCATCGGCGAAGCAATCCAGGGCCGCGCGCGCGGGAACCTCGTAAAGACCTCTGAGGTATTCCGCATCGCCCTTCATGCTGCCGCGAGATTGGCGCTGGAGGGTCGGTTGCTGGAGCTGACCAGAGACCCCAGCCCCTTTCGGTCGGAGCTTCCCTGCCTCACCGCGCCAAACGCAGAGACCACGTCGTGACCCTCCCCAAGCCTCCTAGCGTGACTTGGCAGCCGACCACCACTGACCTCGGCTCTGTGGAGCGGATAAAGATGGAGCTTACCCGGCCCGGGTGGAGTCCCGATGTGCAGACCATCGTTAGGTTTGCTCTTCACACCACGGCACGGGCGTTCAATGCAGCGCAGCACTCTGAAGATGTAGCGGACGTCCTGGCGTTGACTCGACGGGGCACTGTGAACATGAGGCCGCTCTAATGGGTCCAGCAGCAATCCCAATGATCGCTATCGCTGTGATGTCGGCTGCGATGTCCTTCATGCAAGCCAAGCAACAGGCCGACAATCAGGCCAAGATGGCGAGCATCGAGGCGAAGCAAGCTAACAAGCAAGCTATCGCCCAGTACGCCGAGGTTGACCGACAGCAGCGCGAAGTAAACCGCGTTGCCGAGGAGCAGCGATCAGACCGTATGCGCAAGGCTCGCCAGGAGCTTGGTACCATGCGGGTACTAGTAGGCGAGCGTGGTGCTTCTGACGCGACCGGGAATGCGATGATGAATGAGGTCGGCTACTACGCCGGGCTCGATTTGTCGCGCATTGAAAGCAATCGTCAGGACAACATCGCACAGGGCGAAGCAGCCAAGAAGGCGGCACAGCAGGGCGCTCTCAACACGCTTGAGATCGCGAAGAACCAAGCCAGCGTTGCAAACAAGACGGTCAACATGGCGCTGGTCGGAAGCGGTATTCAAATACTCGGCGCCGGTGCTTCCGCATATTCTGACTATTCTTGGAAGCAAGACCAGCTTGCCGCGACCAAAGACCTCAACGGACAGAAAGTGAAATGAACGAAAGCACAGTGACCACTCAACCTAACGCTATGGATACCATCGGCCTCTCGATGGAACTCCTTCAAGACGCCCTCGACATCTTACCGCAACACGAAGTGAAGGCCATTGCGTGGGAGATGGCGAAGGCTGCTGCTTTTATCTCGGCCGGGTTCGCATGGCTGGCCGTTGCCGATCGCGCGGCGCGGCTCTTTGCGTGGGCGAAGCGTTGACCCTCAGTCAACGCACCGAGAACGAGGGGGAACTTCAGCGTCTATCGCTGGGTGAGCTTCTCGCCCTCGATCTACCGGAGCCGCAATCTCTCCTCGCCCCCTGGCTGACCGACTGTCACCTCTGCATGGTGTACTCAGCGTCCGGCGTCGGGAAATCTTTCTTCACCCTCTCCGTTGCCCTCGCCGTTGCGGGTGGTGGTGAGTTCCTTGGATGGAAGGCGGATAGACCGCGCAAGGTGCTAATCGTTGACGGAGAGATGGACTTGCGGGACCTGAAGACGCGCGCTGCGAAACTCGTTCCGTCCATCGGAGGGGACGCGGGATCCATCGCGACGAACCTCACTATCGTCGCTCAGCAGGGCCAAGACCTGACCGTTGAGTTCCCGGACCTAGGGACGGAGGAAGGACAGGACACACTACGGGCGATCATCGAAGAGGAAGACCCTGATTTGGTCATCCTCGATAACTTCTCGACCCTCGTTGAGGTCGAAGACGAGAACGCAGCGGCCAGCTTCAATCCGATCATGCGCTTCATGCGACGGCTGAAGCAGAACGGGAAGTCCGTCATCCTGGTCCACCACAGTCGCAAGGATGGGGCGACCTATCGCGGGTCTCAGAAGATGTCCGTGATCTTCAATTCGATCATTCACCTTCGGAAGCCAGAAGGTAAGTCCAGCGTCGGACCTGCCGAGTTCGCGGTGATGTTCGAGAAGTACCGGGGCGACACACATGGGGTTAGGGACCTGGAGGTTGGCCTTGGGTCTGACGGGTGGACTCACCAGCCGCTAATGACTGACCAAATGGCCGAACTCCTCCGGGCGCTCCGTTCCCTTGAACACCCGACCCAGGCGTCCCTTGCGGCGGCTCTCAAGCTTAAGCCCTACGAGGTCACCCGGCTCAAGGGTGCCGCATTCAGGAAGAGTCTCATCAACCCGGAGGAATGGGACCAGTGCCTAGCCGACGCGGCTGACGCCCGCCCGGAGGAGGGGGCGGGGGACTACTGAGAACGGGCGTTGCAGGGTCGGAAGGGGGACCCCACCTTGGGTCTCCTTCCGTAGTGCTACGGCGTTGCAATCCTCGTTTTCTTAATGGCTGCAACTGCAACTTCCCCTGTCCCGGCACCCCTCAGATGAGTCAAACCGCCGCACCCGGCTAGATGACTCAAATTCGACCCAGGAAGCGCGCCGGGCAAGCCCGCCCCCGTTCAGCGTCTTGAAGACCTGCGCTCGTCCTGAGCCATTGCATCCGGCGTTGCAGCCGCGTTCGGCTGTCACTCCCAGGCGCGGCCCCGATCCGCGACCCGCCGTCAACCCATCGTCAAACCCAAGGTCTGCCCTGCCCGGTCCCATGCGGTCCCGGCGGGGCGATCCGCATTGAAGGAAACACCATGAAATTAAAGAAGCGTTCCGCCTCGAAATTCTCGACCCACACCGACAGCCAAGGACGGCGCATCGTTCGGCTGGACGTTGGCGGCGGGCAGGTTGCGGTCTTGATGCTTGAGAGTTGGGAACATGTGCGGCGAAACTTTGGCCCGACTTGGTATCTAACTAGCAATGGCGGCGGGCAGCTTTACGTTGCCGCGCGGAGACCGAAAGACGACGGCGGGCTTATCACGCTGGCCCGCGCCGTAACCGACGCACGGCCCGGCGATCGCGTGAAGTATCGCGACGGTAACCGGCTGAACCTCCTCTCGGAGAATCTCGAGGTAGTCGCAGGGCCGTCGAAGCGCCCGGCAGTGGAGTCGATGCGAGCCGCCGCGTAGGCATTTGAAGAGTGCGCCCCGTCTTTACCTTCAGGTTAAGGCGGGGTTTCTTCCCCGGCATGGCGGCCCTGGTGCGCCGCACGGCAAAACGCGTTGACTCCGCCCGACCACTTCCTCCTATGTCAATGGGCAGCAATACTGGCGGGGAGGAGGGCCTGTGAACTGGCGACGCGGTCTACTTAGACTCTGGCTTCTATTCACTCTTTCATGGCTCGCAGCGCTGGGTGGTGTAGCCGCATATCAGTGGCGCGCGTACCCGGATGGTTGGGTAGATGTCAGCGCATTGGCGGATGCGAAATGTTTCGTTGGGGGATCATGGGTGAAGTGCGATCCGAGCGAACCCAACGCCGTGCGTGAACCAACTGCTGCTGAAATCGATAGCTGCATGAATTCCAGTGCGGGGGATTGGTGCCACGACTACATCGCTGTCCATCAGCCTTTTCATTCTGACGGCCCGTATGGATTTGCGAGTGTTCGTATCTACGCCGCGCTTTCGGCAGGGGTTCCGATTGGATTGTTGCTCATCGGAAGTGGATTGTTTTGGGCAGTGAGGGGTTTCCAAAAAGCCCGTTAGAGCAGCCTAGGCGAGTCAGCGCGGGTCCGTCCCAAAATTTTCTGAGCGATGCGCGAGCATATTTTCCCCGCTTGTGATCGCAGACTTCCCCCGTAGCCCCCTCGACCTCGCAGCGAAAAGTACCCCGCCCCTCATTCTGCGCGCCGCTTGGTCATTCTGAAGCCCGACAATGCCCAATAAAGGGCAGAACCCAATGCTAAGGCCGCGCCCGGGACGCCAAGGCCAATCAGCGTAAACGCTATTATGATATCGAGAGGGCTATCGCTGGGATGGATGATTGGGGGCGCTTTGTTGAGTTCGTACAGCTTGAAACTCAGAGCCGCGTCGTTGATGTCGTTATATTCCGGGAACAGGCGTCGCAATGCGGCAAGCCGATACCAGCAAGTATCAGAAAACTTCTCGCCCATGAGTTCAGAGGTTAGCTCATGGGTTCGGCGGGTATAGTCCTTCCCCTGCTCGCCACGAACAAGCTTGCAGTCAATTGGAACTGTAAGGGCGCGTTCTGCCTCTTCGCCTAGAGCTTGACGCTCGCGGATTACGTTGATTTCTAATTCCTGCCAACCGAGAAAGCCTGTGCCGATGGCAAATACCGCCGAACCTACGACCCACAGTCGAAACAGCCCCTTCTTAAAGTTCACGTGCTGGTCCCTCCCAGGGTGAAGCATCACACGATAGCTGAGGGATGAACCTTTGTACGAAACCTCAGGGGATAGGTGAGGTGTTCACAAAACCCCTCTGAAATCGCGGCGTCCGAACCCAATGTTTCTGCGGTATGCGCGTGTCGCCTCCATCTGTTCATTTAATACTTGATTTATGAACGCCACGGATTCATGATGCCCTTCGCCAACCACTCAGCGATGGGAAACCTGATGAAGCCGAAGCGCGCCGCAATCTATCTCCGTGTATCGACCGATGGTCAGACCACAGAGAACCAACGCAGAGAACTTGCCCAGGTCGCTGAGGCGGCCGGGTGGGAGGTCGGCGAGTTCTATGAGGACGCGGGCGTTTCGGGTGCCAAGGGTCGCGAACAGCGCCCGGCCTTCGACCGACTCTGCCACGATGCCACGAAGCGGCGGTTTGATGTCGTCATGGCGTGGTCGGTTGATCGGCTAGGGCGCAGCCTTCAGGACTTAGTCACCTTCCTTGGGGAATTGAAGGCGTTGCGGGTGGACCTCTTCATTTTGAAGCAGGGCGTCGATACCACCACGCCAGCGGGCAAGGCGATGTTTCAGATGCTGGGCGTGTTCGCTGAGTTTGAGCGGGCGCTGATTCAAGAGCGGGTCAAGGCCGGTTTAGCCCGTGCGAAGGCGCAGGGTAAGACACTAGGCCGCCCCAAGATGGACGATAAGACCATTCAGACAATCGAGCGAGGCAGGGCCGCTGGTCTCAGCGTGCGCGCAATCGCGGCGAAGGCGGGCGTTTCAGTGGGAGCCGCACATAAAGTTATCGCCACGGCTGATGAGCAGCGTTGACCTCCACATAGCGATTAGACCACGACCACGGCATGACGGTATCATCCTGTGCCTGAAGGCTCTGCCTCCGAGTCGCGGAGACTCCTCCCTTGCATGACGATATTCTGAATCATCTGCGCACGACCTTTCCAGACATTCCGAAGCGTGCCCTTGACTTCTTCAGCCATGAACGGGCTTTCGCCCGGATCAAGCCATCAAGCGGCTCGAAACATCCGCCCTTACCTTTGAGTTCGGCCGCCGACTTTGCGGCGACGATGAAACGCGGAGAGAGCGGCTCGGTACCTCCGTTCCAGGCGCTGCGCCTTGTTCTAGATAGGTTGGTGGATGCCGGACTAATGATCAAGCAGGGTGACCAACGAGACACCATATTCGGAAGCGACACGCTGTATCTGTACATGAAGAACGAAGGCCGAGATCCCTTAGAGCGCATCGCTGAGTTCATTGCGTACGGATATCCAGCCGTGCTGGACGCATATGGCCCTTTAGTTCGGCAGATTGTCGTTTATGAAAACGATGATCAAAAGTCCGGGACGGCATTTCCTGTTGGAACGGACTTACTATTGACGGCCGCTCACTGCGTATCAACCGCTCCCCGCCTCAGCGTGTCTGGGCTTTCTGTTTCTGATCTTGCGGGGGCTCGGATTCTCAGCGACCCGACCACTTCAAATGATTGCGCCTGTATAAAACTACGAGAACCGCAATTCACGGCGTCGTCCTTGCCGATGTGGGAGCGCCCCACGCCCCTCCGGGAAGTAGTCCTGATAGGCTATCCAAACATCCCAACTTTGGTAGGCAGTCAAGTTGCGGAGCGCGCAAATGTCGGCACCGTCTTACGCGGAGCAGTCGCCGGAACCGCACGCGATATCTTCAAGACGGACCTTTTGTTGCTGACCGCTCCAGCGCGTGGCGGATTCAGCGGCGGACCAGTCGTCACGGACTGGGGTCTTGTGGTCGGTATGATTTCTCGATCACCCGACGCGCACCCTTCTGAGTTTCAGCGATACGACCCGAGCGGATTTAGCCTCGCAATCCCAAGTTCGACGGTGCAGACCTTCGTTGAGGCGATTGAAGCTAACGAGCGTGATAGATTCGTGGAAAGAGACCCGCAAACCTATGAGTGGGTAGACCCCATTGGATAACACGATGAGTGTTTCGGAACGACATGCATAAACCGGCGCAGTTTCGAACGCCCGCACGGCGTCCGCGTCGAGCTTGAACTGCCATTCGTCCGCTTCTCTTTGAAGCGTTGACGCCAACGTTTCGATTCCGACCGGGTCATCTGTTCGTATCGCGTCGAATTGTCTCGTCGCCGACCGGCTAGGAATCTCAAAGCGGATACGCCAAGCGCTCAACAGCCGACTTGACCGTCTTCCACGCAGTTTCATCGCCATAGGTACTCAGAGTGAACCCGTCGTGTTCATGCCCGAGAATCTCGGCGATGATTGCCTCTTGGACCTCAGCGTTCTTCAGCAGCGTGGCGACCGTGTGCCTGATGCTATGGAAGACGTGGCTCGACCCAAATTCAAGATCCGTCTTCAGGCGAGTGAAGCGTTTGCCGATTGATGGCCCCCTGTCGCCGTATTGATTCGCCGGTAGGCCAGATATCAGGTAGCCGTCCCTCGATGCAGCTTTCAGGCGCTTCACCGTGTCCGTCAGCTTTGAGTGAACCGGAATCTTGCGGATACCAGCAGGAGTCTTTGAGTCGACGATGTTGATGCGGGTAGCAGTCACATGCTCTGTCTTCAGAGCGCAAAGCTCTTCCAGCCGGGCCCCGGTCCACATGCCGAGCCTGATGAGGTCGGCTAGCTGGCTATCCTTCCGCTTCGTCGCTTCCTTCAGAAGGCGTACCACCTCTCGCGACGTGAAGCCCCTCCGTTTGTCCTGATGCGCTTCCTTGGCGCTGACCTTAGGGTATGTGAGTTTCTCAAAGGGCAGGATATCTTCGGACGCGGCCTCGACCGATACGAGATACCCCCAGTAACCTCGAAGTTCCGACAGCATCCGCCTGATGGTCGCCGGTTTCTTCCCACCTTGCACCTCTCGGTCAATCCATTGCTGCACCCCTTTGCGCTTCACGTCTCCGACATAGGGAAAGTGCTTGGCAAACTTCGCCACGTTGGATTGGCGCATATCTATTGTCTTTTGCTCAAGATGACGAAGGGTCTTCACCCAGTCGGCTAGGTGAGCATCGAAGCGCGTCATTGCGCCGGTCGCGACGCGATAGAAGCGCGTTGCCTCATGGTGATTATCGTAACCCGTATTGTCGGGGTCTTCGGGGTCCACGTCGGCCAGAGCGATCTCCTGCGCCTCGTCTCGAATCCGCTCAAGGATGGCCGGGCGGTCCTCGTCGCTCGCCGCCCGCAGAGTAGCGTTCCACCACTCGGCGTCCGTTGCCTCGTGCCCGTCTAGGGCGGCGCGGGCCGCTTCGATGCGCCGTCGCCATTGCGACTCTAAAGCAGCCGCGCGGTTTTCGGCTGTCCTTCTGTCGGCGGTGTCTAGGTTCTTCGCAAATCGGCGCTGGACGCCTAGCTTGCTCTCAAGGGCCTTCGGCACATCATGAAACGCCCACCAGCGACGCCCGCGCTGCACCAAATACATTGGCAGTTTCCACACAGTTTCCCCACACAGGAACTATGCGATTACCACAGTAAAATCAATGCTGACGCCGCGTATTAGTCACGCTATAGTCGCCTCCTCTCGGGGACGCCAATTTCCTTTGGCATTAGGCGCATGGGCGATAGGAAGAAGCCGGAACTGCTTCTGCTGCACGCCCTGCCGCTGGACGGCACGATGTGGGCCGGCCAGATGGGCCTGCTGCCCGGCGCGACTTATGCGCCGACGCTCACTGATCTGGGCGAGTCGGTTGAGGAATGGGCCTCCGCAGTCCTGAACCGCGCGAAGAGCGACCGGTTGATCGTTGTCGGCTGCTCGGTCGGCGGATCCTGCGCCCTCGAGATCGCACATGCAGCTCCGGATCGGGTCGCGGCGCTGGTCCTGATCGGCACCAAAGCCGCGCATCGGCCCGAGCCTGAACTGCATGCCGCCGCAATGCGCACGCTCCGAGGCCAAGGCTTGGCTGCGGCGTGGCAGCGCTATTGGGGACCGCTGTTCTCGGCAACGGCCGACGCACGTGTTGTCGCCGAAGCCAGGCGGCTGGCGCTCGCCCAGAGGCCGGAAGCCGTTGCGCGCGGTGTCACCGCCTTCCACACGCGACCGAGCCGAGGCGAGGCGCTCTCCCGCGCCGCGCATCCGGTTGTCGTCGTGACCGGCGCCGAGGACATTGCGCCAGGACCGAAGATCAGCGCCATGCAGGCCACGGCAGCGCCACGCGGACAGCTTCATGTCGTTCCAGGATCGGGCCACTACGTCCCGCTGGAGCGGCCGGCGGAACTGAATGCGATCTTGAGCGCTGTCATCGCGGCAGAACACCGACAGCCGGTTCGCGCATGATCCCGTCCAAGCTGAAACCAGGCGACAAGGTCCGGTTCGTGTCGCCCGCGAGCACGCCGGACCGGGACGCGGTGCTGCGCAGCGCCGAGACGCTCGCGCGCTGGGGTCTCGAGGTCGAATATGGCGAGCACGCCTTTGCCAAAGAAGGTCCCTTCGCGGGGCCTGACGCGGATCGTGCCGCTGATCTCAACGCCGCACTGCGTGATCCGACGGTGCGGGCGGTGTTCGCGACGAGAGGCGGCCGGGGTTGCTATCGGATCGCCGATCGCATCGACTGTGACGCGGTACGCCGCGATCCGAAGCTGCTGATCGGATTCAGCGAGATCACCATCCTGCACCTGATGCTGTGGAAGGAATGCCGCCTGCCCGGCATCCACGGCGCGGTCCGATCGGAGGATGGAGAAGGCGTGCATGCGCGCGCCAACGCCCTGCTGCAATCGGTACTCATGGAGAGAGGCCGGCTCGAGATCGCCAGCGAAGAAGACGAAGCGACGCGGATCCTGACGACCGGCGGAACGGCGCAAGGACCGTTGATCGGCGGCAATGTCGAGATGATCGGCACGGCCGCGGGATGGGCGCTGCCCGACCTCACCGGCGCGATCCTGCTGCTCGAAGCGGTCAACATGCGGCTCGGCCAGCTCGACCGGATGCTGACCATGCTCCGCCAGGCGGGGCACCTCGATCGCATCGCCGGCATCGCCGTCGGCCAATTCTCCGATTGTGCCAGCGGTGCGATCGGTTTGCTGCGCGACCAACTCAGCCGGCTGAACGTGCCCGTCCTCGGCGGCTTGCCGCTCGGACACGGCGCGACGCCGCTCATCGTGCCGGTCGGCCTGGAGGCCCGGCTCGATGCCGACCGCGGCGCGCTGACAATGGACTATTGACGGCGGACTATTGACGACGACGACCGGCAACCTCCCGCACCAGGCCGACCAGTGCGCGCAGGCCCGCGGGCACATGGCGGTGGCCTGGATAATAGAGCGAGAGGCCCGGAAAGGGCGGCGTCCAGTCTTCCAGCACGCGGATCAGGCGCTTCTGCTTCAAAGGCTCGGTCAACTGCGCGTCGTTGACATAGGCGAGGCCGAAGCCGGCGAGTGCCGCCTGGACCATCAGCGGCGGCGCATTGGTGGTGAGCCGACCACGGACATCGAGCACGATCTCCTGGCCTCGCTTCTCGAACTCCCAGCGGAAGATGCGGCCGTTGCTGAAACGGTAGCGAATGCAGTCATGGGCCAAGAGATCGGCGGGCACGCGCGGCTTCGGATGCCGCTTGAAATAAGCCGGCGCGCCGACGACCGCGAAGCGCTGCTGCGGCACGCAGGGCACGGCGATCATGTCCTGCGGCACCGATTCCATGGGCCTGATGCCGGCATCGAAGCCTTCCGCAACGATGTCGATCAGCCGGCCTTCGGCAACGAGATCGACCTGCATGTCGGGATAACGCTTCAGGAACTCGAGGACGATCGGCTCCAGCACCTGGCGCGCCCCGCCTTCCGAAGCATTGATCTTTAGGACGCCGGAGGGCGTGTCGCGCAACGCGTTGGCATCGGCCATCGCCTCGGCGATCTCGCCCAAGGCGGGGCGGATGCGGGCGAGGAACTGCTCGCCGGCGGCGGAGAGCGAGACGCTGCGCGTGGTGCGGTGGAAGAGCCGCACGCCGAGCCGCCGTTCCAGCCCGGCCACCGCATGGCTCAAGGCCGAGGGCGAGAGGCCGAGCTCGGTCGCGGCGCGTCGGAAGTTGCGGTGGGCCGCCACCGCGACGACGGCATTGAGCTCGAACAATCCGGCATCGGCCATTGGTGAGCACTCTGCATCAGTTTATGCAACGATGATCATATTGTTGCACCAATCGAAATCCACCATGTTCTCGATCATCCCCACCGAACGTTTCGGAGTTCGACATGAGCAAGCTACTTTTCATCACCGGCGTCTCCACCGGCTTCGGCCGCGCCCTCGGCGTGGCCGCGCTGGCCCAAGGCTATCGCGTGGTCGGTACGGTCCGCAGCGAAGCCGCCAAGGCCGCGTTCGAGGCGCTGAAGCCCGGCCAGGCCTTCGGCCGCGTGCTCGACGTGACCGACACCGCCGCCATCGCACCGCTCGTCGCCGGGGTTGAGAAGACCGTCGGCGCGATCGATGCGCTGGTCAACAATGCGGGCTACGGGTTCGAGGGCATTCTCGAGGAATCGACGCTGGGCGAGGTCCGCCACCAGTTCGAGGTCAACGTCTTCGGCGCGGTGGCGATGATTCAGGCCGTGCTGCCCTTCATGCGCAAGCGTCGCGCCGGCCGCATCCTCAACATCACCTCGATGGGCGGCTACATCACCTTCCCGGGAATCGGCGTCTACAACGGCAGCAAATTCGCCCTGGAAGGGATCTCCGAATCCCTCGCCAAGGAGGTGAGGGATCTCGGCATCTTCGTCACGGCCGTCGCTCCGGGCGGCTTCCGCACCGACTGGGCCGGGCGCTCGATGATCCGCAAGGAACGCAGCATCGCCGATTATGACGCCGTCTTCGAGCCGATCCGCAAGCGCCGCCAGGACATGAGCGGCAAGCAGGTCGGCGACCCGAGGAAGGCGGCCGCAGCCATGCTGACCCTGATCGAGGCGGAGAACCCGCCGATGCACCTGTTGCTGGGCTCGGATGCGAACAAAATGGTTCGCGAGAAGCTCGACTTCCTCAAGAGCGAGTTCGACGCCTGGGAGAAGCTGACGCTGTCGACGGATGTCGATGCCGGCTAGGCCATGGCATTCAGGCCAGCCTGTTCGAAGGCAGAGGCTAAAAAGGCGGGGCGCTGGGGGGATCCTGGATCCGGCGCTTCATTCAATGATTGGGTTGATCGTGCCCGCTCGCGGCGCTGTTTAGCGAAATTGTCGGCCATGGCTCGCCCTTGCAGGCGGTTGCCACCAAGTCGGCAATGACCCGGTTCCCCTGGAGATTGGGATGCGCGTTGTTTCGATAGAAATCGTTCGACCACAGTCCAGCTCCCGGTATGTCGAACAGGGCTATGCGGTCTGAATGGCTCTGCGCATAGCCACGTATTCCTTGAGTGACTTTCTTCCACGACTGTCGATCTAAGAAATCCAGTCTGTCCGCATAGAGTAGAATAGTGATTGGTTGATGGGACGAGCTCAACAGCGCATCGAACTCCCTTTGCCAAACGATCTGCATCTCGGGATCGATGACGTCAACGATCGGCGGTAGCTCCGCAGAACGCGGAAGCAGATATCTTCTCGCCAGGTACAACAGCGCGCCTTTCGGCCGTTCGGTTGGAAACGCATATTCGCCCGTCCAAGGTCCGGGCCCGCCAAAATCGCCATTATTTAGAACGAAGACCAACCTCTCCGTCGAATCCAGTTCCGCATGGCGCGTCTGGAGGAAAGCCAGTTCATTCAGCAGGCTCCAGCCACCAACCGCCGCTACCCAGATCCGGTGCCCATACTTTGATTCAGCAAGAGCGCCAACGCGATCCTCATAATCGACCGGGTTGCCACCATAGACGACACTGTCGCCAACCAGCATGCAGCTCGGCGTCGTTCCGACAAACGGCTCCGCGTTCGCGAAGCCCTTATCGTTGACGAACCAACGCGATTGCAAGAAGAACACGCCACTTTGATCTGGAGCCAACGAATACTCGACGAGGGGCGATCGGACGTAGATCGGGAAATTGACCATGCCGAGCGCCCGCACAGTGACCTCGAGCGTGAGAAGCACGGCGACGCCGAAGACCAACATGTACGTAAGTCGACGGCCCATCCCGGGCCAGCGGTCCATCAGGTATCGATTTGCACCGGGGCGGGGCATGTCACTGCGCATCCATGGCTAGGGAAAGACATCTCGGATCGAGTCGGCGAAATCGCTCGCGCCATCGTCCGTGAGGTGATTGTTATCGAACAACAAAGGGGCGCCGCTTCGGGCATAAAGTGGACATGAGCTGCCGCACAGCTTGTCAAAGAAGGATACGTAGAACACCCCGTCCGCCTTGGGCTGGTACTCCTTCAATGCCGCATCGATGCGCAGTGGGGTTTCGTCGACAAACTCGGGAGTGTCGTCCTTTCCACCGGACAGTTCGTCCTTGAGCAATAGCCGAGGTAGGGCGACCGTGTATTCGACGTTTGGTCCGATGATGTAAACCTTGTCCGCAAACTGCCTCATCCGCACTGCGGTGCTGTGAACATCCTCGATCCATCCTTGCTTCCATCTGGCCGCGAGCATGATTGCGTCGAGGTGCTTCTTCGGCAGAAATTCCTTCGTGACATAGTCGAACAAGCTGCGACAGCGATCTTCGCCCAGGGAAGTGTAGATCGGCATGCAGCCCGATGACGTCGCCTGCAGAAAATTCACATCGGGATAGGTGGTCGAGAATGCGTGCCAGTACTGAGCCGCGTGACTATCGCCGAAGATCAGGACGTTTTTCGCGCCCGGTACGGTTTTCAGGCACGTTTCTGGGCTGAAGGCCGAGAGGTTGTCGTACTTCCAAGTCAGAAGGCAAGTCCCCTCCCGCATGGAAGGCGCCGGGTCGTAAGTCAGAAACCCAGCGAGATAGCTGGTCTTTTCACTGAGCCGCGAGCCGTAGCGCATCGTATTCAGATCAACGCTCACAACCGCCATCATACTCATGACCGCCATCGCGCCTAATCCAAGCTTGATGAAGAAATAGCGATCATTCGGGCGTCGAATGCGCCGAAACGGCTGCTCAATGAATCGCCACGACAGCGCGGAAACGATGAAGATCAGGCACAAGACAAGGATGAGGGTAATGTCCTTCTTGCCTGTGACATTGAGCCTGAAGAAAACAAGAATCGGCCAATGCCATAAGTAGAGTGAGTAGGATATGAGCCCTGTAAATCGAACCGGAGCGAAGCTGAGCGCGCGCGACAGCGATGTCGCGCCGGAAGATCCGGCGTAGATGACCGCAGCAGCTCCGAGGCATGGGACTAGCGCCGCCAAGCCCGGGAAGGGGGTGACGCTGTCATAGCCCGTGATCGCATAGACGACCAGCCCTGCACCGAGCCAGCCGACAAGCTCTCGTGTTGCGCGGGAGAGGGTCAGAGCAGGAAGAATGGAGAGGATGCCGCCAAGCGACATCTCCCAGGCTCGGGACCAGATGCTGTAATAGGCCGCATCTGGATCGATCCCGATCAGCACCTGCGAATAGACGAGGCTGCCGAGTGTCAGCGCCGACAGGACAAGCAAGCGTTGCTGTGCCGACAATGCCCTGATGCAATAGACGATGATCGGAAAGACCACATAGAACTGCTCCTCCACTGACAGAGACCACATGTGGAGCAGCGGATTGCTTTGAATCGCCGAGTCGAAATAGCCCGCCTTCGAGGCGAAATACACGTTTGCCAAAGAGAATATCGAATACAGCGTGCTGGCTCTGATATCGGCAGCTTCGTTCGCCACAGAGAAGCCAGCGCTTGCCAGCAGGCAGAATCCCAGGACGGCGAACAACGCCGGAAAGATGCGCTTGATCCGGCGCGTATAGAAATCAGCGAAGCTGTAACGACGTTGATTGATGTCGTTGTAGATGATTCTCGAGATCAGAAATCCCGAAATGACAAAGAAGATATCGACCCCGACATATCCGCCCGTCGCTATATGGAAGCCGAAAACCGAGCCGAGACCGGCATGAAACAGGATGACCGGGACCACCGCGATGGCGCGCAGACCGTCAATGTCAGTTCGATAGTCTGCTCGCACGGCAGCGAGCGCACCCTCGCTCTGCAGCTGATCAAGTTGCGCTCCCGTAGGCGTCGCAATGCTCATTTGAGCCGGACTCCCAACCGGCATCCGATCTGCCGGATGGCTTTGCCGAAGATCGTTTCCCCATTCGCCCTTCTACGTCGCCTCAACCTGAACGAGTCACAACGTAGACGCGTATAGGATAAGCTGGTTCCGTTCGCTGACGCAACAAAAGAGAGAGTTTATCGGGACCGAGAGAAGCGAAACGCACATTATTGTCTGCTTGATCTGCGGCAAATAGCCATAGGCCCTACCGTATTGCTTTAGTGTTCTGCGGAGTTAACGGTTACATGCCCAAGTTGCGGTATGTCGCTGCAAGCGGCCCTGCGGCATTATGGCTGGGCGACCAAGTGGCATCCAGTTGCCGCGAAAGGCGAGGGCGTGATGTCGATCAAGAATACTGGGGCAAGAACAGCGCGAGCAATCCTACTGGCGGCAACGATCGCACTGCTGCAGGGCGCGACGGCCCTGGCGGCGGATAGTGGTTGCGAGGAACTCGTAATTCCAGCCGCCGCGCAACGGCTGGGATTGACTAAGCTCGTCATCGATTCATGCCCCGGTCTAGACGATGTCTCCACCGATGGACGCGGTCACTTTCCATGGTATAGCGGTCACCAATGGCGGCCGCCCGGTAAGCAGCCCAAACGCGACAGCTACGCCGCCAACGAACAAGGTCAATTGGTCATCAAGCTGGGCGGGTCGATCGCCGCTGTGAGCCGGATGATGAAGCCGGGCAAATTTCCCCTGCTATCGGGCGCGAAGCCCTTCTACGTGGAGTTTACGTACAAGCTCTCCAGCCAGGACCAGGATCACTTTCCCGCGGTCTGGATGATGCCCGTCGAGCATGCGCGGGGTCAGCCGGATCACTACGCCGGCGATCCGCCACGGTTCCAGCGTTGGTTTGAGCTTGATGTCGACGAAGGCGGCTTCACGAAAGGCTTTATGGGCACCGCGCTCTCGTGGAGCGGAGTCTTCCCTGGCTACAAGAGGGTGCGAAGCAACCCGCGGTGGGACGTTCCGCCGCTCGATCGCTCGCAAATCAACACTTTTGCTGCAGCGTATCAACCTGATGATCTTAAGGTGACTTGGTGGTTGAACGGCAAAGAGCAATACAGTGCCGGGCCGCCGGCCGTCCCGGAAATCGCCAGGCTGCAGAATTTCTATCCGATCATCGGTGTCGCCAGCCGCGGCAAGAACATCCCGTATGAGATGACGATCATACGTATCAGAGCCTTTGTAGCTGAATGAGCGCCAACGCCACGAGCGGTCGGTCACTTCTTGGGTGGCCGTTATCGGTGCGTCTTTACCGGCTCACGCGTTGCCATGATGTCCTGGCGCACAAGCCGCCCGGACCGCATGCGCAGCAGCGTGCGCTTCTCCATCGCGTGATTGAGAAAAGCCCGAGAGACAACAAGCAGGAAGATGAGGGAGAAGGGATTACCGATGGCAATGAGGTAGCGGTTGAACATGGACTGAGCCATTGCAAACAAAACGCAATAGAACGCCATCCGGTCGAACTCGTTCCTATGCTTGATCTCACCCTTGCCCGTCATGTGCAACAAGAGGAACAGCATGCCCACCAGCGCGAATCCCAAAACAAGACCGGACTCGATGAAGATCGTTATGTACGAGTTCTCCGTGCTGAATCCCAGCAGGGTGTAGGACGACGATCGTAAGCCGGTTCCTATCAGCAATTCATAGGAACGCGCGAGCAGCACATCGATCCCATGCGCCCAGATCTCGAAGCGCCCCGTGCCGCCGGATCCGATGCCCCGGGTTCTTGAATCAAGTTCAAGGATCTCTCGCATATAGGCTTCGAATTGCGGCCAAAAGATGGCCAGTCCGGCTATCGCGACGCCGACTCCAACGACAACGTAGCCGCGCCTCCGCGGATTAAACAGAACGGCCCGCACGATATAAGCGGACAACGTCACGACTACCGCCAGCAGGCCGCCGCGGGCCGACGCAGCCAGGATCACCAGCAGCGATACGCCCGCGAATCCGAGGCGAATCGTGTTTAGAGAGCGGAGCGCTCCACCCTTCGGGGTCGGCGCAAACAGCAGCAACACAACAAAACCGCCATAAACATAGCCCGTAAGGTCGGGGTGAAGGCCGAATGGTTCGAACCGAAGCTCCCATCGGTTCCAGGCGCCGGGCGTCAGCGAGTGCGCCATGACCGCTCCTTCGGCAACAAGGAGCAGCGACAACGCCGTCATGATGGTGAAGAGGATGGTGAGCACGAACTCTTCGTCGCTCATCGTCCGGACGATGATCATGATCGAGACATAGGCGGCGAGGAACGCACCTGTATAGATGAACGTGTACAGGGTCTGTTGAACGGCGGTTGCTAGCAACGAGAGCAGGACGACCAGGAGGAACATGACATCGCCCATGGTCAAGGGCTGGAAGCGCATCCGGCCGCTGATCAGGCAGATGGCTGCCGAGCTGCCGAGCAGCGTCACTCCAGTCATCTGATACAAGAACGAGCTTTTTTCATCATTTGAGAAGATGAGCACCACGAGACCGGCGACCAGCACCAGACTGCGAAGCGTAAGAGGAAGCCCGCGCAAGTTCATCGGTTCCCCTCCGCGTCCAGCGACGTCGTGCTGCGAAGCGCTTTCGTTTTCCTGACTTCGAAGCTGTCCGTCGCGGCAACCGGCACGAGGCCGCGGTCAGGCTGCCCGCGCTCGCTCCGAGAGCGACCAAGCCTCGCGCAAGCTGCAAGCAACCACGTCCTTGCCGGCCGCTCCCACAGGAAGTACATCGCCAGGGAAACGACGATCGTCACGACCGGACTGGCAAGTCGGCCGGCCATATCGTCGCTGATGTAATACATCCAGTTGCGAACCGGCTGCTGAACGATATACATCGCGTAACTCGCAGCTCCCAGAACGACGAGGGCTCTGGTCGAGAGAAACGACGCAATGAGGCTGTCCATGGTGGCGAGCATGGCAAGCAGCACGCTGCTCAGCGCCATCGCAAAGCCAAGGATTCTCGGATCTGCCGCGAGGCACAAGATCGAAACAATCGCGAATCCGACAGCGCTCGTCGCGATATTGCCGATGAGCGGCGTGGCGGCGACCTGATGTAGGGTGATGACCCGGCAGGTCAACATGCCGAGCATGAACTCGACGGCTCTAAGAACGGGCAAGGGCAATTCGACCATGGCACCCCAAGTCGGCGCTACTGTGCTGCCCGGTGCGAGAGTGGGAATGCCGAAGAGGATCATTGCCATACAGCAGAGACCCGCGAGCGCCAAGGTCGGCGCCAGTCTCAACGTCAGCACCAGCGGCAGAAGGAAAGGAAAAATCAGGTAGAAAAAGAACTCAACGGAAAGCGTCCACGCTTGCATGATCCAAGCGTAGCCCTGCTCGGAGGACCCCGGCGCCCACGACTGAACCAGGGTAAGAACCCGGATGGCGTCGCTGGGCTCGATGGATTGCTTGGTGACGGGAAACGCGATCAGAAGCGCCAGCAAGTAGACTGGATAGATCCGTGCGAAACGCGCGAAGAAATATGCGCCGCGCCACTTATCACAGACCCGCCCCTGATAAGTGTAGGTGAGGATGAATCCGGAAAGGATGAAGAAGAGGCTGACCCCAAGATACCCGTGGCGCAGAAAATTGACCACAAACCATGGGGCGCCAGCGCTATTGACGTAGCTGGCACCGTAATGGAAGACTAGAACGAGCATAGCCGCGACAAATCGAATCCCGGTCAGAGCTTCGATCCGCCTCGGTTTCCAGCCGTCCTGCAGGGGCAATGCCGCCGCCGCTGCCACCACCCGCACCCCATCTCTCGCCAGCCCGGCGGCACCTTAGACGATACTGCTGGCTTCGGTCACGGGGGATTCGTGGTTTCTGGATCATCGGCTCTACCTATAGATGTGACCTAGAGCCAGAAATTCAGGAGCAGACTATTCTTCCAGCGATTGGCGCGGGCCTGTCAGCCGACTACCTTCTTGATCTCCGCGATATGCTCCGGGCCGATGCCGCAGCAGCCGCCGACGATGCCGGCGCCGCGGGCGCGCCAATCCTGCACGAACTTCAAGTAGCGGGGCGGGTCGAGGTCGGCGCGGATGTCGCTCAGGCCCGCGTTGGCTTCCACGTCCTCGTCCTTCGGCGGGAAAGCGTTGGCGTAGACGCCGAGGGTGAGATCGGGGTCCACCTTGCGTGCCACGTCGAGCGCCGAGGCCATCACCTCGGGCTGGCTGCAGTTGAAGAGCAGAGCTTCGGCCTTCCAATCACGGGCCGCGCGGACCGCCGCCTCGACCGGCTCGTGCGAGCGTAGCTTCGGCGGCATCGCGTTCACGCCGTCTTCCAGGGTGAACGAAACCCAGAACGGGCGCGGGTCGTCGCCGATGGCCTTGCGGAGTGCCGCAGCTTCGGCGATCGAACCTTGAGTCTCCGCGAGCCAGACATCGACATGGAGCTTGAGGCCCGCGATCAGGACTTCAGCGATGCCGGCCGCTTCCTTCTCGATGAAGAGGTCGGGCCGGTAGGAGCCGAAGAGCGGCGGCAGCGAGCCGGCGACCGTCACCTTGCGGGCGCTCGCGTCGGCGGCTTCGCGGGCAATGCGGCCGGCGCGATCGGCGAGCATGCGGCCGTGTTCGCGGAAGCGTTCCTCGCCGATATGGAAAGGCACGACGGCGTAAGAGTTGGTGGTGATCGCATCGGCGCCAGCGGCGATGAAGGCGTCATGGGCCCGGCGGACGTATTCCGGCCCCTCGATCAGCGCCAGGGCCGACCATTCCGGCTGGCGGAACGGCGCACCGCTGCGCATCAATTCGCGGCCCATGCCGCCGTCGAGAATGAGGGGATTCTTCATAACACTGATCCTTTCCTGAAGGGATCAGCGGTCGCCCAATGGTTCGCGTCTAATGCCCTCGATGCCGAGATAGAAGAGTCGCTTCATCTCCTGGCGTCCGCGCGTGACATTGTCAAGGATCAGGCCGCAGGTGAGCGAGAGAGAGGCCAAAAGCATGAGGCCGGTCGATAAGACCGCGGTCGGCAGGCGGGGCACGAGGCCGGTCGCGACGAAGGTGACGACGATCGGGATTGCGAGGGCGATTGCGACGCCGGCAAGCACGGCGGCGATCGCCGAGAAGAAGGCAAGCGGCCGCTGCAGCTGATAGAGCCTGAGGATCATGCGGAAGATCCGGGCGCCGTCGCGCCAAGTGTTGAGTTTGCTGACCGAGCCGGCGGGCCGCGCGTAATAGGGCGTCTCGATCTCGGCGATCGGCATGCGCAGCTCGAGCGCGTGGATGGTGAGTTCAGTCTCGATTTCGAAGCCGATGGAGAGCGCCGGAAAGGACTTGACGAAGCGCCGCGAGAACACCCGATAGCCGGAGAGGATGTCGTTGAAGGCACGGCCGAAGACCCGCGCCACGAACTCGGTCAGCACACGGTTACCCAGACGATGGCCGGGACGGTAGGCCTCAATGGCGGTGTCCTTGCGCGCACCGACCACCATGTCGAGGCCTTCGGCGAGCAGCTTCTCGATCAGCCTCGGCGCGCTGGCCGCATCATAGGTGGCATCACCATCGACCAGCAGATAGAGGTCGGCTTCGACATCGGCGAACATGCGGCGGACCACATTGCCCTTGCCCTGGCGTTGCACGTGGCGCGTCTCGGCGCCAGCCGCTCGCGCGAGCGCCACCGTGTCATCGGTCGAGTTGTTGTCGAAGACCAGGATGCGCGCTTGCGGCAGCACCTGGCGGAAGCCGGCGATCACCCGGCCGATGGCCGCCGCCTCGTTGTAGCAGGGGATGAGCACGGCGATGCGCAAGTCGGCAAGCCGCGCCTCCGATGCGAGGTTCGGCGGGTCGGTCACTTCGGCGATGAGCCGGTTCGCGGTCATCCTACCCCTTTTTCCCAGGCACTCTTTTCAGCAGCGCGGGTTAACAACCGGTGAAAATCCTGGTATCGCTCAGTTCCCACCCGACAGGACCGAGATGCCGAACTCTACCACACTCCTCGAGGATAATCGCCGCCACGGCTCGGTCTGGAAAGCCTGGCTGGTGCCGCTGATCCTGGGCGGCGCAGCTCTCGGCCTGGCGCTGGTGGCGCGCTATGTCTGGATCGAATCGACCGAGATCGGCCTCTCCTGCGCGGCGACACCGGCGCCCTGGTGGTGCGAGCCGCGCTATGTGGTGATCCGGATTCACCAGCTCGACGGCTGGGGCCTGGTCGCGCTGGCTGCGGGCGTGCTCAGCCTGATGACGCGCTGGTACTGGCTGGCGCTGGTCGCGCTGGTGGTCGGGCTGATCGGGCTGGTGCTCTACAACACCGGGCTGGCGGCGGTCGGCTTGCTGGCCGGTCTGCTTCTCATCATCAGGCGCTGAACGAGACCGCGCCAGGCGGCAATGCCCGGTAGCGCCAGCATCAGCGTGAGCACGACCCAGATGTCGGCCATGATGTTCAGCGGCGTCTCGTTGATGAAGACGAAGACCGCCGTCCCGGCCAGCAGGAGCGCGAACCCCGCCTCCTCGCGCCGGTCGGAGAGTGCCACAAAGAGGCCGCCGCGGGCGATGTCGGCAACCAGGAAGCACAGCGCCGGCACCATGTAGGCGGCAATCGGGAAGTCCTTGTAGCGCGGATCGAAGGCGAGGCCGAGCGAGACCGTCGCCGCGCCGAGCAAGGCGGCCAGACGCAGCACGGCAATGCTTTCGCGGATCGTCGGCGTGCGCAATGGGCGGCGGATCCAGACGATGCCTTCCAGAAGCGAGGCGCCGGTGTCGCGCAGGCGTCTCGCGCATGTCACCGCGATCAGCAGCACCGCAGTTGCCAGGGCCTGGATGCCGATCGCACATTCCAGCAACCATTCCCAATTGCTGCGCGCAGCGAGCCAGGCATGGGGGAAGTGCAGCACCAGCGCGCCGCCGGCGAGCATGGCACCGAGGGCGCAGAGGAAGCGCGCGCCGCGGCCGACCGGATTTCGCCAGAAGCGGGCGAGCAGCAGAACGCCGAACCCGAGCGCAACCGAAAGACCGGCAAGCACCGGCCAGTCCGGATGATTGCTGACGGGTTCAGTCCAGGAGAATTTCGGCGTGCGGTCTTCCTTGAACAGACCCCAGAAGCCGCCGGCGGTGCCTTCCTGGTAGCGTTTCCAGGGCTGGTCGAAGGCTTCGATGAAATTGTAGTCGAGCTCGTGGGCCTTGGCATAGACCAGGAACTCGCGCAGGTAACGCGCTTCGTTCACGATCGATGGCGCGGCATCCTCACGCCAGCGGCCTGCGCTCGGCCAGCCGGTTTCGCCGATCACGATCTCGCGGCCGGGAAACTTCTCCTTCACCTCGGCGACGATGGTCTCGAGATGCGTGACCGCCTGCGAGACCGGCAGCGGGTCATCCTCCCAATAGGGCAGGACGTGGATGGTGATGAAATCGACCGAGTCCTTCAGCACCTGCGGCGCGCGCAGCCAGAACTCCCAGACATCGGCATAGGTGACGCGGGCACCGGTCTCCGCCTTGATGCGTTTCGCGATCTCCGCGAGGGTCTCGCCGGTCTGCTCGCCGCGCAGCAGCACCTCGTTGCCGACGATGATGGACTTGACGGTTTCGGGGTGTGCCTTTGCGAGCGCGATCGCCGTGGTGACCTGGGCTTCGTTGTCGACCGGGTTGCGACCGATCCAGACGCCGAGCATCACCGTCATGCCGAGCGAAGCCGCGACCGGCACCGCCTGGTCGAGACCCTGATTGACCGCATAGGTGCGGATGCAATCGGTGACCGGCTGGAGCTGCTTCAGATCTTCCTCGATCTGCGCCTTCGGGATGATCATGGTGGGATCGAACGGCGTCTGATTGCCGCGGAACGGCGTGTAGCTCGCGCAATGCAGCTTGGCTTCGGGCGCGGGCGGCAGGTCGACCGGGCGGCCGAGCCAGGCCCAGGCCGCCACCGTCAGCAGGGCCGCCACGAGAAGTGGCGGCAGCCATGCGATCGCCCCCCTCATGAGCCTCTACTTCGCCCGGCCGAGCTCGGTGCCGAGCGCGATGCCCGGCAGCGGTTCCGCTTCCTTCTTCGGCAGGACCGCGATCATCGACATGATGAGCGCGGAGACGAAAGGCAGCGACTGCACGAAGAGCAGGATGCCCCAGAGGAAGGCCGCCGGCTCCCAGGCGCCGCGGGTCATGACCACCCAGACGCCGCTGCCGATCAGCACGGCGGCGATCACGGTCTCTTCCCAGGCATCGATGAAGCCGCGCACGAAGGCCGGCGCGTTCTCCATCTTCGGCGTCCGGTGGAACGGCAGGTTGTTGGTGAAAGTGCCGCGCCACACCGCCTTCGCCACCGAATAGGAAACCGCGAGACCCGCGATCGAGGCGCCGAGATTGTCGAAGAAGCCGCAGGGCACTTTCTGCGAATAGAGCCAGAGCGACTTGCCGACCTTGAAGAAGAACATGCCGAGCGTGACGATGAGATAGAGCGTCAGCGGCGGCTGCATCATGTTGGGCGCGAGAATCATGCCCGCGGTCCAAACCAGCGCCAGCAGGATGAAGGAGAGCTGCAGCCCGTCGGCGATCCAGGGCAGCCAGCCGGCCAGGAACTGGTAGCGTTGCTGCGGATGGAGCTTCGACTTGCCGAAGGGCAACAGCTCTCGCCAATGCCGCTTCATGATCATCATCGCGCCATAGGCCCAGCGGTAGCGCTGCTTCCTATAGGCGACGAAGCTGTCGGGCATCAGGCCCTTGCCGTAGCTCTTCTCGGTATAGACCGCACGATGGCCGGCTTCGAACAGACGGAGGCCGAGCTCGGCGTCCTCGGTGATGCACCATTCGGCCCAGCCGCCGACCTGCACCAGCGCGGACTTGCGGATCAGCGCCATGGTGCCGTGCTGGATGATGGCGTTCTTCTCGTCGCGGGTCTTCATGCCGAGGAAAAAGAAGCCGGCATATTCCCAGAAGCACATGCGCTTGAAGAGATCGCCGGCGGCGTCGCGATAATCCTGCGGTGCCTGGACGAGCGCCACGGTCGGATCGGCGAAATGCGGCGCCAGATCCGAGAGCCAGGTGGGACGCACCAGATAATCGCTGTCGATGGTGGCGATGACTTCGGCATCGGGATGAGTCTGGGTCAGCGCATAGTTCAACGCGCCGGCCTTGAAGCCCGGCCATTTCGGCAGATGGAAGAACTTGAAGTTCGGGCGACCGAGCTGGTTGATGTAAGCCTCGACCGGCTTCCAGACCGCATCGTCCTTGGTGTTGTTGTCGATGACCAGGACCTCGAAATCCGGATACTGGAGCCGTTCCAGCGCCTGGATGGTCTCGATCATCATCTCCGGCGGCTCGTTGTAGCAGGGCACGTGCACGGAGACTTTGGGCAGCTTCCAGCGCCGCGGCACCGGCGGGGGGTTGAGCCGCCGCATGGTCTGGCCGAGCCAGAGATTGACCGCCATCTCCAGCCCTTCGACCAGGAAGATGACGAGGAGCAACAGGATCGCCGGCGCGATCATCACCAGCGCCGCGATGTCGAGCCAGGTGAGATAGAGCTGGCTGTACTGGGCATAGACCCAGACGCCGATCATGATGCTGCCGCACCCCAGCAGGGCCACGAAGAACCGGCCGACCCGCGTCAGCCCCAATTCCCCGCGCATCATCCAGATGGCGAAGGGCAGACCCAAGGCCAGCGTCGCGATCGCCAGCCACTGCCAGTTGGCATAGTTGACCAATGTGCCCTGCAAGGCGGGCTTCAATTCGCGGTCGGCGTTCCAGATGCCCCAATAGGCGCCGACCCCGCCCTCGGTCTTAATCTTCCAGGGCTCGTCGAAGGCTTCGATGATGTTGTAGTCGAGGTCGGACTTCTTCGCCTCGATCAGGAACTGGCGCAGGAACCGGCCCTGCTCGATCGGCGAGGCGACAGCGCCGGAGCCTCCATAGGCGCCGCTCTTGTCGACGCGGGTCAAGCCCTCGCTCGGCCAGCCGACTTCCGCGATCAGGATGCGTTTGGTGGGAAACGCCTTCCGGAGCTCGTTGTAATGCACCATCACCTGATCGACCGCCTTGTCGGCGGGGACGCCGTTCCAGAACGGCAGGATGTGCACGGCGAGGAAATCGACCTCGTTGACCAGATCGGCGTTCTTCGGGTCGAGCCAGACGTGGAACGGCTCCGCGGTCGAGACCGGGAGATCGGTGGCTGCCTTGACCTCGCGGATATAGCGGATGAGGTCTTCTTTCTTGGTCAGATTGTGCAGCAGGCTCTCGTTGCCGACGATGATCTGGGTGACCGAGCCGACCTTGTTGCCGATGTTGATGACGTTGCGGACTTCCTCTTCGTCCTTCTCCGGATCGCCGCTGATCCAGGCGCCGGCCGTCACGCTCAAGCCGTACTGGCTGGCGAGCGCCGGGATCTGCGCGCTGATGCCGGTCGCTTCGTAAGTGCGCACCGAGCGGGCGCGCTTGGCGATCAGTTCCAGATCCTGCTTGATCTCATCGACGGTCGGCTCGCGCTTGGCGAGCGTGTTCTTGTCCGTGCGCCAGGCCGAATAGGAGAAGCCGGCAATGTCGCCTTGCCACGGCTCCTGGATGACCGGCCGATTCATAAGAACCCAAGCCGCGGCGAAAATGGCCGCCGCGACAAGGCCGATCAGCCAATTGGACAACCGCATCTTGTAATCCCGGCAATTGCGACGTCGATGCCCCGGCTTGTCTGCCGGTTGAGCACGCTACCGCACCGCAGCAGATTTGACTTTTTCCAGCCCCTTTTCAAGGGACTCCGTGGCTTTCTTCAGGCACCACACACGCCTTTGATCGCCGCCGCGCGCGCCTGGCATCACAACTCGATGAATGGGCCCGAGTTCCCCGCCCCGCCGCGCTGCGACCGCCGGTCACACAGCATTCGGAGCGCGCCGTTGCGGGCGATCTCAGGCGAGTTCCTTGAACCGGTCCATCGCCGAAACCAGCGCCGCGCGAATGCCCGGCTCCATCGCCGAATGCCCGGCATCGGGGATCACCTGATAGGTCGCTTCCGGCCAGGCCTGATGGAGCTCGTCGGCGGTACGGATCGGACAGACCAGGTCGTAGCGGCCCTGCACGATGACGGCAGGGATCTTGCGGATCTTGTGCACGTTCGCCAGGAGGAAATTCTCCGGCAGGAAGACGTCGTTCTTGAAGTAATGCGCTTCCATGCGCGCGAGCCCGAGTGCCAGCACATCGCCGGCAAAGGCCCGCACGGTCTCCGGGCTTGGCAGCAGGGTCGAGCAGGAGCCCTCATAAACGCTCCAGGCCCGCGCCGCCGGCATATGGACCGCGGCATCGGGATGCATCAAGCGCTTGTGATAGGCGTTGAGGAGATCGCCGCGCTCGGCCTCCGGGATATGGCCCGAAAAATTGCGCCAGGCCTCCGGCGCCAGCTCGCGCAGGCCGTAGAGGAACCAGTCGATCTCGGATTTCCGGCAGAGGAAGATGCCGCGCAAGGCGAGCGCCCGCACCCGGTCCGGATGGAACTCGGCATAGGCGATGGCGAGCGTGGAACCCCACGAGCCGCCGAACACGACCCATTTCTCGATGGCGAGATGCTGGCGCAGGCGCTCGATGTCCTCGACCAGCAACGGTGTGGTGTTGTCGCGGATCTCGCCCAGCGGCCGCGACCGGCCGGAGCCGCGCTGGTCGAAGATGACGATGCGATAGTGGCCGGGATCGAAGAAGCGGCGATGGGTGGCATTGGCCCCCGCACCCGGCCCGCCGTGCAGGAACACGACCGGCTGGCCCTTGGGATTCCCCGACTGCTCGTAATACATTTGATGAAGGCCATCCAACGCCAGCGTGCCGGTGTCATAGGGCTCGATTTCGGGGTACAGGTCCTTGCTCGCCATCAGCGATAATTCCGCGTGATTTCAGGGGGAATGGAGGGTGGATAAGCCTTCTTACACGTCCCGCCGCAGCCTGCTCAACCTGATAATCGGCGGAACGGCGGGGCTGGCCCTGGCGCCGCTCCGGGCGGCCAGCGGCCAGCCGACGCCGGTTCCGGAGGGCTTGTCGGCACCGGAGAATGCCGAGGTCATGGCGATCCTCGATGGCGACACGATCGCGCTCGCAGGCGGCGACCGGCTGCGGCTCTGCGGAATCGAGGCGCCGAAGCGCGATCTCGCACCGGGCGATGCGGCGATGGTGCGCTGGACGGAAACGGCGACCGCCGCCTTGGATGCGCTGGTCGGCGGCAAGCCGATCACCCTCAGGCTGGATGCCGGACAGCGCGACCGCTATGGCCGCCGGCTGGCACAGGCCTTCAACAGTGACGGCGTCTGGCTGCAGGCGGCGCTGATCGGCGAAGGCCTCGCGCGGGTCCATGGCGACGGCCGCAATCGGTTGGGATTGCGCGCGCTGCTCCGGATCGAGGCTCAAGCCCGCGACGCCAAAGCCGGGATCTGGCGGGACCGGCGCTTTGCGGTTCTCGCGGCCGACGATCCGAACCTCGGGCGCCGCGCCGGAAGCTTCCAGATCATCGCGGGCCAGGTCTTTGCAGCCGTGGTGCTGGGCGGGACCGGTTTCATTAATTTCGGCGCCGACCGCCACACGGATTTGACGCTGGTTCTGAAAAAGCCGGCCCTGGACCTTCTCGGTCCGGCTATGCTTGATCTCGGTTCATTAACATCAAAGCCGATTCGCTGCCGCGGCTGGCTCGATCTCTATGACGGTCCGAGAATCGATATCAGCCACCCGGAACAGATCGAAGTGCTGGAGACTTGAACAACCATGATTCGGAAAACCGATCCCCGCAAATATCTCTCCGCGGCACTCCTCTTGGCAGGTGCAGCGGTCGCTCTAGGTGGTTGCAGCTATGCGACCAGTCCGGCGACCGGCAAGCAGTTCCTGAGCCCGATCTCGGAATCCCAGGAGAACCAGATCGGCGCCGAAGAGCATCCCAAGATCCTGGCGGAGTTCGGCGGCGAATATCGCGATAAGCCCAATCTCAACGCCTATGTGACCCAGGTCGGCCAGGCGGTCGCCAGCAATGCCGAGCGTAAGGACGTGAAATACACCTTCACCGTCCTGAACAGCGAGGAGATCAATGCCTTCGCCCTGCCCGGCGGCTACATCTACATCACCCGCGGCCTTCTGACGCTCGCCAACAACGAGGCCGAGATCGCCGGCGTGCTCGGCCACGAGGCGGGACATGTCAACGCCCGCCACACCGCGGCGCGCGCCGGCCAGCAGCAGGGAGCGCAGTTCGGCGTGCTCGGCGCC
>Ga0209257_1000549_pt1 | contig 64410 bp, 66 predicted proteins | sample AraplaCvi_mCL_r2_FD_184277 | JGI IMG/M metagenome (GOLD analysis project Ga0209257, IMG submission 184277) | Arabidopsis root microbial communities from North Carolina, USA - plate scrape MF_Cvi_mCL_r2 (SPAdes) (version 2) | ecosystem: Host-associated > Plants > Roots > Endosphere | place: USA...
GCCTGCGAGGCGGCATTGCCCGTGGATGTGGGCGTGTTCGCGGCGGCGGTCGCAGACTGGAAGGTGGCGCGGCCCGCCAACCAGAAGATCAAGAAGGACGATTCGGGCCGCACGCCGGCGCTGGAACTTGCCGCCAATCCCGACATTTTACAGACCATGTCGCATGCCGGAGCCAAGCGCCCCAAACTCGTTATCGGCTTTGCCGCCGAGACGGAGAATCTGGTCGCCTTCGCCAAGACCAAGCGGGAGAAGAAGGGCTGCGACTGGATCCTCGCCAACGATGTTTCGCCGGATCGCGGCACCTTCGGCGGCGACCGCAACACCATCCATCTCGTGACCGGCGAGGACAGCGAAGACTGGCCCGACCTCACCAAGATCGAGGTCGCCGATCGCCTGGGTCTCCGCATCGCGGCGCATTTCGGAAGGGCGGTCCATGCCTGAGCCGGTCATCGCGGTCCACAGTGTGACGGTCAAGGTGACGCGCCTGCCCCATGGCACCGATCTGCCGCTCCCCCACTACGCAACTGCGGAGAGCGCCGGGCTCGATCTGGTCGCCGCCGTCGCCGATACGTTCAAGCTGGCGCCCGGTGAGCGCGCGCTGATCCCGACCGGTTTCGCAATGGCCTTGCCGCCGGGCTATGAGGCGCAGGTGCGGCCGCGCTCCGGCCTCGCGCTGAAGCACGGCGTCACCACCTTGAACACGCCGGGCACCATCGATGCCGATTACCGCGGCGAGGTCGGCGTCATCCTGATCAACCACGGCCAGGAGGTCTTCATCATCAAGCGCGGCGACCGGATTGCGCAGATGGTGGTGGCGCCGGTGACACGGCTGCAATGGTCGGAGGCGGCGGCACTGGACCAGACCGAGCGCGGCGCCGGCGGCTTCGGCTCGACCGGCGTGGCGGGGAGCGTTGCCGGTGCTGCGGCGGGCAAGCGGGCGGAAATCGTGATCAACACGGATGGGCTTCATGGATAGGGCGGTCGCGATGCTGCATCCGTCCAAGCGCCTCCTCTTCGCAATCGAGGCGGTGCTGGACATCGCCTATTACGGCGGCTCCCAGCCGGTGCAATCCGGCGAGATCTCCGGGCGCCAGGGCATTCCGCGGCGCTATCTGGAACAGGTCTTGCAGCATCTGGTGCGGGCGGGCATCCTGGCGGGGCATCGTGGTCCGAAAGGCGGCTATATGCTGGCCAAGGAGCGGCGCCGCATTTCCATGGGCGAGATCGTCCGCGCGGTCCGCCAGTTCGAAGGCGGCAGCGATCCGGTCGAGACCGCTTCCGGATCGAGAGTCGGACTCGAAGTCGTCCGGCCGCTCTGGCGCCAGCTGCAGCTCGAAATGCTGGCCAAGCTCGATGCCGTAACGCTGGAAGATCTGTGCCAGAAGGCGCAGAACGCCGGCATACGTTCGGACGCGCATCAACGTTTGGACTTCAGCATCTAGGCTCACACGGCCTAGCCATCTTCTTTCAGAATCAGGGGCGGTCATGACCGAAGCAGCGGCCCAGTTTCGCGGGCGGATTTACGATACCTTCCTGGATACGATCGGCGCGACGCCGATCGTGCGCCTGGCGAAGCTTGCCAAGTCGGAGAACGTGAAGGCCGACCTTCTCGCCAAGTGCGAGTTCTTCAATCCATTGTCCTCGGTGAAGGACCGCATCGGCCTTGCAATGATCGATGCGCTGGAGCGCGAGGGCAAGCTGAAGCCCGGCGCGACGCTGATCGAGCCGACCAGCGGCAACACCGGAATCGCGCTCGCCTTCGTGGCCGCGGCCAAGGGATATCGTCTGATCCTCACCATGCCGGAGAGCATGTCGATCGAGCGGCGCAAGATGCTGCGCCTCCTCGGCGCGGAGCTGGAATTGACGCCGGCGCCGCGTGGCATGTCCGGTGCGATCCAGCGCGCCGAGCAGCTGCTCAAGGAAATTCCGAACTCGATCATGCCGCAGCAGTTCAGCAACCCCGCCAATCCGGAGATCCACCGCAAGACCACGGCGGAGGAAATCGTCACGGATACCGGCGGTAAGCTCGATTACTTCCTGGCGGGCGTGGGCACCGCCGGCACGATCACCGGCGTCGGCGAAGTCATCAAGCAGAAGATCCCCGGCGTCAAAGTGGTGGCGATCGAGCCCGAGGATTCGCCGGTGATTTCGGGCGGCCAGCCCGGCCCGCACAAGATCCAGGGCATCGGCGCCGGATTCATCCCGGACAACCTGAACCGCGCGGTGATCGACGAGGTGCTGACGGTCTCCAATGCCAATGCCTTCGCCATGGCGCGCAAGGCCGCCAGGGTCGAGGGCATGCCGGTCGGCATTTCCTCCGGGGGTGCGCTCGCCGCCGCGTGTGAGCTTGGGAGGCGTCCGGGCATGGATGGAAAACGCATTCTTGTGATCTTGCCCTCTTTTGCCGAACGCTACCTCTCGACGGCCTTGTTCGAGGGCTTAGAATAGGCTGCAAGTCCGCTCCGGCGTCACGGCCGGGGGTGGGCGAAGCCACAACCCTCGGCCGAAAGCGCGCTTTCCATGCTCGAACTCAGCGACCGCCAGCTCGAACGCTATGCCCGCCACGTCATCCTCGACGAAGTGGGTGAGGAAGGCCAGGCCAAGCTGATCGCAGCCCGCGTGCTGGTGGTCGGTGCCGGGGGCTTGGGAGCGCCGCTGCTGCTCTATCTCGGCGCCGCCGGCGTCGGGACGCTGGGTGTGGTGGATGACGACACGGTCGATCTCTCGAATCTCCAGCGCCAGGTCATTCATGACGAGACCACGCTGGGCATGGCGAAGGTCGATAGCGCGAAGGCGCGGCTCGCCACGCTCAATCCCGACATCACGGTCGTGACGCATCAGGAACGGCTGAACGCCGAGAATGTCGAACGGCTGATCGGCGACTATGACATCATCGCCGATGGCAGCGACAATTTCCGCACCCGCTATCTCCTCAACGATATCTGCTTCAAGCTGAAAAAGACCCTGGTCAGCGCCGCGCTGCTGCGCTTCGACGGCCAGCTCTCGACCTACAAGGCGCATCTCGGCGACGGGCATCCCTGCTATCGCTGCATCTTCCCGGAGCAGCCGCCCGCCGACCTCATTCCGCGCTGCGAGGAGGCTGGAATCTTCGGCGCGGTCGCGGGCGTCATGGGCTGCCTGCAGGCAACCGAGGTCTTGAAGGAAATCCTCAGCCTCGGCGATTCGCTCTCCGGCAAGCTGATGATCTACGACGCGCTGGCGCCGGCCTTCCGCACCGTGCGCATCGCCAAGGATCCCGACTGCCCGTGCTGCTCTAAATCTTGAGTCCGCGGGTGTTGAACGACCCGCTGATGTCGCAAGGCTATGACATCTGGACGCCGACGCTCCGGATTGTCCGGCCGACCGACAATATCGACGCGCTGCTGCCGTTCTATTGCGACGGGCTCGGCTTCCAGGTCCTGACCCGGTTCGACGACCACGACGGCTTCGCCGGTGTCATCCTCGGCCATCCGGGCCAGGCCTATCATTTGGCCTTCACTCGCCACAAAGGCCACAAGGCTGGCCGCGCGCCGACCAAGGACAACCTGCTGGTGCTCTACCTGCCGCAGCGCCTCGCCTATCAGGCGGCGATCGGCGCCATGGTCGACGCCGGCTTCAAGCCGGTGTCGTCGAACAATCCCTACTGGGACCAGAACGGCAAGACCTTCGAGGACCCCGACGGCTATCGCGTCGTCCTCACCAACCAGAGCTGGGACCGCTAAGCCGAAGCGCCGTCGAACTTCTGGATCTTGAGCGCGTCGAGATCCGCATCCGGGACGCAGCGCAGGTTGATCGCGCGCATCTCGTTCCCGTCGGGCCCGATGCCGCCCGCAAAAGGATGAATGCCACAGGTCTTGCAGAACCAGTGCGTCAGCCGGTGGGTGTTGAACTGGTAGGCACCGAGCGAGCCTTCGCCTTCCGCCCGGACCTTCGCCGCCGGATAGAACGCCATGAGCGTGCCCTTGCGGCGGCAGATCGAGCAGTTGCAGCTCATCGCCTCTTTCGGCAGTTCGGCGTCGACCGAGAACTTGACCGCGCCACAGTGGCAGCTGCCTTGAAACGCCATGATGCTTCCTCCCGCGATTTTGTGTTCGGGAAAGGCTAGCACCGCGCCGCCGCTCAGGCGAGCCGCAGCTCCATATAGATCGAGGATTCGTTGTCGGGATAGTCGGCGAACGGACCGCGGTTGGTGAAGCCGACCGAACGGTAGAGGCTCAAGGCCTCCATCTGCTTGTCTCCGGTCTCCAGGCGCAGCACGGCGATGTCCTCGTCCTTCGCGTGGGCCAGAAGCTGCTCCAGGATCAGCCGCCCGACCCGGCGGCCGCGCGCGGCGGGCGCCACGTACATGCGTTTCACCTCGCCCCAGGCGGCACCGGATTCATCGGCGCCGCGGGCGGCGATGGCGCCGAAGCCGAGCAGCTGGCCGGCATCGCGCGCGACATAGAAGGCGACATCCGGCGTCCTGAGCGCGTCGACGTCGATCAGGAAGTTCTCTTCCGCGGAATAGAGGCCGGCATAGTAGCGGTCCGCCTCTTCCAGCAAGGCACGGATCTCCGGCTGATCGGGATCCTCGATCTCGATCGCAACCGGTGCAAACTCTCGGCTCAGAGCATCGCCTCCAACACGCGATCGGGCGGCTTGTGGCCGTCGGCGAAGGTCTTGATGTTGATGATCACCTTCTCGCCCATATCGACCCGGCCCTCGATCGTGGCCGAGCCCATATGCGGCAGCAGGACGACGTTGTCGAGCCGCAGCAGCTTCGGATTGACCGCGGGTTCGTGCTCGAAGACATCGAGCCCGGCGCCGGCGATCTCCTTCTTCTCCAGCATGCGGGTGAGGGCGTTCTCGTCCACCACCTCGCCGCGGGCGGTGTTCACCAGATAGGAGTGCTTCTGCATCAGCTTCAGCCGGCGCGCCGACAGGAGATGGTACGTCGCCGGCGTGTGCGGGCAGTTGATGGAGATGATGTCCATCCGCGAGAGCATCTGGTCGAGGCTCTCCCAATAGGTCGCTTCGAGCTGCTGCTCGAGGCTGGGATGCACGCGGCGCCGGTTGTGGTAATGCACCGAGAGGCCGAACCCCTTCGCCCGGCGCGCGACCGCGGTGCCGATCCGCCCCATGCCGACGATGCCGAGCCGCTTGCCGTAGATCCGGTGGCCGAGCATGAACATCGGCCCCCAACCTTTCCAATCGCCGGACCGGATCAGCCGCTCGCCTTCGGAGACGCGGCGCGCGGTGGCGAGGATCAAGGCCATGGTCATGTCGGCGGTGTCCTCGGTGAGGACGCCCGGCGTATTGGTGACGGTGATGCCGCGTTGCCGCGCGCTCGCGAGGTCGATGTGATCGACGCCGGTGCCGAACGAGGCGATGAGGCGGAGATTGGGCCCGGCCTGGGAGAGGACGGCGTTGTCGATCCGGTCGGTGACCGTCGGGACCAGCACGTCGGCGGTCTTCACCGCCTCGATGAGCTCGGCCTGCTCGAGCGGCCGGTCCTCGAGATTGAGCTTCACCCGGAACAGCTCCATCATCCGGGTTTCGACGCTGTCCGGAAGCTTCCGCGTGACGACGACATAGGGCTTGCCGGGCATTCAAAAGTCTCCGAATGCGCCTCCCCCGGCGCTGAAGACCATGCAATAGCAAGCCGGGCGCAGCGTTGTCCAGCGCCCGGCCGGAGATCGCCGGAATCGCGGAAAATCCAACCGAAGTCGAGGCTTGACGCGATTCCGATCCGATCTAGATTGATCCGGCAATGCTCGATTCGCCTCCTGCGCGCGCGTTTATCGGCCTGATGATGCTCGCCTGCGTCATTCCGGCGCAGCAATCCCATGCCGAAGAGCAACTGCCCCTCCCGCGCTATGCCGCGTTCAAGTCCAACGAGGTCAATCTCCGTACCGGGCCAGGCGAGAACTATCCCAAGCGCTGGGTCTATCAGCGTGCCGGGATGCCGGTGCAGATATTCGAGGAATGGGACACCTGGCGGCATGTCCGCGACTACCAGGGGGTCACCGGCTGGGTCAGCGTCAACCTTTTGACCGGCAAACGTACGGCCGTGGTGATCGAGACCCGCCGCACCTTGCATGATGCCGCCAGCGAGACCGCGCCCGCCGTGGCCGAATTGGACCCCGGCGTCATCGGCCGGCTGGAGGAATGCAACGGCGACTGGTGCCGGCTCGAGGTCAAGGGTTACGAAGGCTGGCTGAAACGCACCGATATCTGGGGCGTCGACGCGACCGAGAACTTCAAGGAATAGCGGGTCCGCGCCGCATCTCCGTCAGAAGCGCCATTGCGCAAACCGGAACCCCCGAATCAAGTCCAGGCATGACGGTCCGGCGCTAAGCGAAATCCTCCGCCAAAGCGGCACGGATCTCTTCCGGCAGCACCGCCATGTGGCTGTATTCCGGATGGCTGAAGCCGACGATGATCTGCCGGTCCTTGTCGCGGAACAGCGCGATCTGCTGCGGCGTGAACGGGAAATGGACGAACTGGACCGAGGAGGCCTTGCCTTGCTCGTTGGTGCGCTCCTGGTCGGCTTCGGGAACGCCTTTCACAATTTCGCCGGCGAACTTGATGAAGGCGGTGTTCTCGACGCCGCCCAGGCGTGACAGGAAGCGCGCGCGCCGCACCGGGTCGTCGATCTCGAACATGACGGTCGCGGTCAGCTCGCTGCCCTTGGGAATGAGCGGATTGTAGGCGCGGAGCTCATCCTCGATCTGCGCCTCGCCGCCCTTCTCGATATGCAGCATCTCCTGCACCTGCTGCAGCATGGTTTCGTAGCATTCGAAATAGAAGGTTGCGACCGGCCCGACCTCGACCCGGCGCCGGCGCTTCAGTGCGACGACCGCCTTCCTGAGCTCCCCGCGTTTCGCGGCGTATTCGTTCGGCGGCAGGATGTCGGAGCGGCTGATCTCCGTTTTCTTCAAAGCGACTCTCCGTAGGTCTTCGCGTTCAGTCGAGCCCGTAGGCGCGGGCAAAGAGCTGGATCGGATGCCAGGAATGCTCGGGCGCCTTCTCTGCATCGAGGCGCTCCATGCCCTGGACGATATGCTCGGCGGCAAGCGGGCATTCGGAGGCGATGAAGGTCTTGCCCGAGGAGATCGCCTGGCGCGCGACCGGGCGGCCGACCTTGAGCGCGGTTGCGAAGTTCTCCTTCATGACGCCCCAGGACCCGCCATGACCGGAGCAGCGCTCGATCACGGCGAGATCCGCATCCGGAATGAGCTTCAGCATCTCCGCCGCCTTCTGGCCCATGTTCTGGGCGCGGGCATGGCAGGCGATATGGACCGCCACGCCGCCGGGCAAGGCCGCCAGGCCGGGCGCCAGGCCTTCGCGGCGGGCGATATCCACCACATACTCGCTGATGTCGTAGGTCGCCTCGGCCAGGGTCTTCACCTTGGCATCCTGGGGCAGGATCAGCGGCCATTCGAATTTCAGCATCAGCGCGCAGGACGGCACGAGGCCGATGATGTCGTAGCCTTGCTCGACATAGGGCAGCAGCGCTTCGCTCACCGTCTGCGCATGCTCGGCGACGCGGGCGACGTCGCCGCGTTCCAGCTGCGGCATGCCGCAGCAGCGCGGATAGACCACCTCGGTCTCGACGCCGAGATGCGCCAGCACCGCGCGCGCCGCCATGCCGATCTCAGGGTTGTTGTAATTGCAGAAACAGGTCGCATAGAGCACCGCCTTGCGACCGAAGGCCGGCGCCTGCGCATTGATCTCCGGCTTTTCTTCCATCGCGCGCAGCACCAGGGTGCGGCCGTGGAATTTCGGCAGCCTGGCCTCGCGGTCGATGCCGACGGTCTGCTCCATCAGGGCGCGCGTCGGCGGAAACACCGAGGCGGCGTTGATGATCGGCGCCGCCAGCGCCCCGAGCTTGCCGTTGCGGTCGGTCTCGGTGAGCTCCTTCGCATAGCGGTCCTCGCGCTGAAGCTTCAGCTCCGCGGCGCGGTAGCGCAGCATCAGATGCGGGAAGTCGAGCGCCCATTCGTGCGGCGGCACGTAGGGGCATTTGGTCATGAAGCAGAGATCGCAGAGCGTGCAGGCGTTGACCACCTGCTTGTAGTCCTTGGGGTCGACGCCGGCCATCTCGTCCGGCTGCGCGTCCACGAGGTCGAACAGACGCGGGAAGGAATCGCAGAGATTGAAGCAGCGGCGGCAGCCATGGCAGATCTCGAAGACGCGGTGCATCTCCGCCTCGATCTTCGCCATGTCGTAGAAATCCGGGTCCTGCCACTGGAGAGGATGGCGGACGGGTGGCTCTAGGCTGCCTTCGCGCATGGCGCCCTATCCGAGATAGTTTCGAGAAGCATCGGCCGGGCCGCCGTTCAGGCGAACGGGCGGCGCCGGCGGATGTGTCAGCAGCGATCAGCCGAGGGTGTCGAGCGCCTTCTGGAAGCGGCCGGCATGGGACTTCTCGGCCTTGGCTAGGGTCTCGAACCAGTCAGCGATCTCGTCGAAGCCTTCTTCGCGGGCGGTGCGGGCCATGCCCGGGTACATATCGGTGTACTCATGGGTCTCGCCGGCGATCGCCGCCTTCAAGTTCGGCGCGGTGCCGCCGATGGGCAGGCCGGTCGCAGGGTCGCCCACGGCTTCCAGGAACTCGAGATGGCCATGGGCATGGCCGGTCTCACCCTCGGCCGTTGAGCGGAACACGGCGGCGACGTCGTTGTAGCCTTCGACATCGGCCTTTTGTGCGAAATAGAGATAGCGACGGTTGGCCTGGCTCTCGCCAGCGAAGGCCGCCTTCAGGTTTCCTTCGGTCTTGGAGTTCTTGAGGTTTGCCATGTGCGTCTTGCTCCCTTTGCAGTGGCGGAGTCGTTTCTCGGCAGTGTTCTTTTCGAAACGATCTGCAGCGGGGCCGGTGCAGGAGACGGACCCGCTGCAGGCTGGAATCATAGGCAGCCGAAACCGGCCCTGTCAACGGATTAGAAAAACTCTAAACAGAGCGTCTTGCGCCTGAAATGAAAGGCGAAACGGGCAAGCTTCGAGATTAGTCCCGGGTGACCCGGACAATGACCTCGACGCGCTCGATGCGGGTCCCTTTCGGCGGGTCCGGCAGGCGCGCCAGCGCAACGGAATCCCCCGGGATGTCTTCGAGGTGGCCGTTGGACTCGACGAAGAAATGATGGTGGTCGGAGGTGTTGGTATCGAAGTAAGAGCGGCCCGGCTGCACCACGACCTCGCGCAGCAGCCCGGCGGTCGTAAACTGGTGGAGCGTGTTGTAGACGGTGGCCAGCGAGACCCGCACCCGGGCCGCGGTCGCCTCCTGGTGGAGCTGCTCCGCCGTCACATGCCGGTCGCCGGCATCGAACAGGAGCTTCGCCAGCGACATCCGTTGGCGCGTCGGCCGGAGGCCGGCCGCCCGCAGCTTCTGGACCATCGGGGTGAAGGGTCGGGCTTCCATCATGGGCTGAATATTGCCATATCCGCCGAAGGCTTGGAACCCGATTTTATAATCGTTAAAGAACCGCCCCACTTCCGGAGTCCTCGCCATCAGGCCGGCACAAGTCAGCCGCCCATATTCGCCAGCCGCGCCTTGGCGGCGGCATATTCCAGGGTCCAGTAGGCGCGGGTGTCGACCGCCGCATTGAGGGCCGCGCGCGCGGCATCCTTGTCGCCGGTGAGATAGGCCCATTCGCCGGCGAAGAAGTTGAGCGCGCAGAGCTGCTCGAACTCGGTGTTGTCGTCCCGGTCGCGCGCGGCCGCCCGCGCCTTGGCGAGACTGGTCGCGCCGGAAAGCGCATCGAAGACCGGTGCGGGCCAGACGCCGCCGGCGGCACCCTTGCCTGCCGCCAGAGCCTGCGCCGCACCGGCGGCATCGCCCTTCGCCTGCTTGATGACGGCGTTCCAGAGCGCGGCGGAAGGATCGTCGATCACCGCCGCCACCTGCCCCGCGGCGGCATCGTTGTTTCCCGTAAAGTAGTTCACCGCCGCGAGGATCAGCGACTTGCGGCCGGGATCGGCCTTGGTTCCGCGTTCGAGCGCGACCTTCGCGGAATCGAGATCGCCGCGCGCGAGCTCGATCTCGCCCAGCTTCTCGTAATAGCCGGCATCGTCCTTGGAGAGCAGCGCTCGTTTCACCTCGAGCTTGGCCTTCTCGAAATCGCCGAATCCCATGAACGCAATCCCGCGCTGGAAGACGATGTCGGGGCTCTTGTTGTCGATCGAAGCCGCTTTCTCGAAGGCAGCATAGGCTTCCTTGAAGCGCCGCTGCTCCAGGCGGACGCGGCCGATGTTGTAGTAGATCGAAGCATCGCGCGGCGCCAGGGCCGCAGCCTGCTCGTATTTGCGAATCGCCTCGTCGCGGCGTTCCGCCTGGTTGAGCGCCGCCGCGAGATCGCCCAGCGCCACCAGTTTCGCCTTGTCGTCGCCGGCCTTGGCCAGCAGCCGCTCGCAGGCGGCGACGCGGTCGTTCGGTGCCGCCTTGGAGGTCAGCGGGCAGAGATCCTCATCCGGTCCCGTGACCACCGCGGCCTGCTCGGTCGACTTCTTCTTGCTCGGCGCCGCGACGGCGACCGGCTGATCGCTCACCACGGTGCGATGCATATAGCCGCTCTGCCCTGCGACCTCGACCTTCCACCACTTGCCGTCGGACGAAAGCCCGCTCGCGTGGATCTCGGTATTGGTCTTCAGCTTGGTGACCAGCGCCGCTTTGGGGTCGGGTTCGGCTCGGACCTGGCCACCGTTCTTGGCATAGACGGTGGTATCCTTCGCGTCGAAGGCGAGGGCCGGTGCCGATGCCGGAGTCGGATTGGACGGCGGCTCGACGGCTGCCGGTTCCACCGGTTTTTGCGCCGGAGGCTCGACCGCAGCCGGCTGAGCCGCCGGCTGTGCGGCCGGTTGCGCCGCCGGTTGCTCCGGGGTCGCTTGCTCAGCGGCCGGAGGTGCCTCGAGCTGCTGGATGCGGAGCTTGGCGAGATCGACAAACTCGCCGTCCGGGTATTTCTGAAGATAGGTCTTGTAGTCCTCGGCGTTCTTGCTGGCCTTGATCGCGTTCCAGGCGGCGATGTCGGCCTGCTGTGGATCGACGGTGGCGGCAGCCGGCGGAGCCGCCGCCGGCGTCGGCACCGTGTATTTCTTCACCCGCAGCTTGGCGAGATCGGCGAAGTTCCCGTTGGGATACTCATCGAGGTACTTTTGATAGTCCGCGGCGTTCTTGCTGTTCTTGATCGCGTTCCAGGTGTCGAGCTCGCTCTGGCCCTGGGCCAGCTGCGTGACCGCGTGCGGAACCGGATCAGCGAAGGCTGGCGCGGCGAGAATAGACGCCGCAAGAGCTGCGGCGGGAAGAAACGCGAGCCGGGGAATCATACCAACGCCGCTCCTGGTCGGAATGTGTGGCACATGCCGCCCGAAGCTTAGCCCGACCGCCGCGGGTTCTCTACTGCCCGATCATACGGCCTTCGACATAGCCGGTCTGGCCGTTGGGCAGCAGCACCTCCCACCAGAGATTGTTGGCGGTGCGGCCTGTTGCCTGGAGCTTGTAGTTGTCCAGTTTGACCTGCGCGATCGCCGCGGCGTTGTAGACCGGATTGGCCCGGATCTGGGCGCCCTTCCGCACCGTGACCGTTTTGTTGAGCGGCTGGAACAGCACCTGGGGCGCAGCGGCCTGCTGCTGGGCCGACGGACCGTTGCCGAATAGGTTGCCGAGGCCGGAGGCGAGCTGGCCGAGATTGCCGCTCTGGGCGGCGCTCGCCAACTGTCCCACCGCCTGGGCATCGGCGCCGTTGATTGCCGGCGTGGGGGCCGGCGCGCCGCCGGCATCGGCACCGCCCATCATCTCCAACCCGCGCGCGGCATCGGCATCGGTCGGCTGGAGCTGCGCCGTCTGGGTCGCCTGCGGCTGCTGGGCCGAAGCACTCGCCACCGGCTGGGCCGCGGCGACGCTCTTGCTGAGATAGCCTTCGCTATCGCCGACCTGCACCCGCCACCACTTGCCGTCCTTGGTCTCGCCGGTCGCGGTGATCTCCTCATTGGTGCGGAGCTTCGAGAGCACCTCCGCCGATTTGCTCGGTGCCACGCGCACCTGCGCGCCGGAGGTGCTGGCATAGATTTTCTGCGCTGGCATCGCGATGATCGCGACCTGGGTCGCCGGTGTGGCGGCCTGCGCGGGCTGGATGCTTTGCCGCGCATCCGGCGCCGTTTGCGCACTGGCGGTCTGGGTGCCGCCCTTCAGCTCATCGAGCTTGGCATTGGCGAGATCGACAAAATAACCGTTCGGATATTTCTTGAGATAGAGCTGGATGTCTTCGGGATCGCCGGAATCCTTGACGGAATCCCAGTAGGTCTTCTCCGTCTTCAGCGCCTCTTCCTCCGCCGAAGTCGCGGGGGCAGGCGTCACGGAAGCGGTCTGGCTAGGGTCCGGTGCCTTGAAGTAGAAGCGGCCGGTGAGCGAGGAGGAATCCCACGGCGTCTGCGCATTGCCGGTCGAAGCCAGCACCTTGGTGCGCACTTCCTGGAACACGTCGGCGATGCTCAAGCCCGGCTCGGTGATGGTCTCGGCGAGCGCCTTGGTGTAGGGGCTGTTGATGCCGTCGCCATCGGCGGCGGTCGAGCCGGGCGCCGTCGAATAGGCGATGAAGCTGCCGCGCGGCGCGGTCTCGATCTTGGCGAGGCCGCGGCTCATGCTGCGCGCACCGTCGCCCAGCGGATTGTTGCGGCAGGCGTCGAGGATGATGATGTTGACCGCGCTGTTGGCGAACTCCATCTGCTTCAGCACGGTGCTCGCCGAGACCGCGACGAGGTCCACTTCCGCCTCGCGCTTGATCTTGGCATCGACGGGGATGAGATAGTTCTCGCCCGCGACCTGGACGCCGTGGCCGGCATAGAAGAAGAGGCCCGTGCCTTCGGCTCCCGCCGCGGTCAGCTTCTCGCTGAAGGCGGCGATTGCCTTCTTCATCTCGTCCTGGCTGGCATCCTCGGCCTCGACCACGTCGAAGCCGACGCTCTTCAGCGTAGCCGCCATCAGCTTGGCGTCGTTGGCCGGGTTGGGCAGTGCCGGCAGATCGCCCTTATAGGCCGAGTTGCCGATCACCAGGGCGACGCGCGGCTCGGCCGAGGCCGCGCCGGCCAGCATCAGCATGAACGCGAAGCCGGCGCCGAGAGCGCCCAAGGCTTTCACGCCACGCCGGGAGAGGGAAAGTCGCATCATGGTCGAACCCCGAAGCGGCGGGGCGCAAGAACGACCGAGCCGCAGAAATAGTCCAAAGGATTGGCGAAATTATAAAACTATTCGATCCGGCCTCAAAGCCGGGGCGGGTGTGATGCCCCACACCTTGGTGCAAGAAAGTTAACCTTCAGTCACCAGCCCTAAGCCGGAGCCGGCGCACCGCGCCTAATCCAACCCATTATCCAAAACGATCCGCCATTCCTCGGCCACCCCCGAATGGGGGTCCTCGCTCGCCGGCGCCAAAGCCCGCATTTCCGCCGGCGACGACAACCGGCCGAGCGCCCAGACGGCGGCGCCGCGCACCAGCGGCGCGGGGTCGGCAAGATGGGGCAGGGCCGCCGCACGGAGTTCGCGGACGCCGCTGTTGCCGATGGCGATCAGCACGTTGCGGAGAAAGCGGTCGCGGCCGATCCGCTTCACCGGCGAGCCGGAGAATCGTTGTCGGAAACCCGCATCGTCCAAGGCTGCCAGCTCGGCGAGCTCCGGCGCGGTGAGATCGGCGCGGGCTTTCAGCTCCGGCTGCGCCGCGGCCTGGGCGAACTTGTTCCAGGGGCAGACCGCGAGGCAGACGTCGCAGCCATAAATCCGGTTGCCGATCAGCGGGCGGAGCGTGTGCGGGATCGGGCCCTTGTGCTCGATGGTGAGATAGGAGATGCAGCGCCGCGCATCGATCCGATAGGGCGCCGGGAAGGCACCGGTCGGGCAGGCATCGAGACAGCGCCGGCACTCGCCGCAATGGTCGCTTTCCGCGGCATCGGGATCGAGGTCGAGGGCCAGGAACACCTCGCCGAGGAACAGCCAGGAACCCAGCTGCCGCGAGACCAGGTTGGTGTGCCTGCCCTGCCAGCCGACGCCGCCCGCCTGGGCCAGCGGCTTCTCCATGACCGGTGCGGTGTCGACGAAGACCTTGACCTCGGTCTTGTGGGTGTCGGCGATCCAGCGGCCGAGGGCTTTCAGCTTCTTCTTCAGGACATCGTGATAGTCGCGGTGCCGCGCATAGACCGAGATGTTGGCGCGATCGGGCGGAAGGTCGGTGGCTTCCTCCTCTGGGCCGTAGTTAAGGCCGAGCACGACGACGCTCTTCGCATCGGGCCACAGCACCTTGGGATCGCCGCGCCGGTCGGCCTTGGCCGGCATCCAATCCATCTCGCCATGCAGGCCCTGGGCAATGAAGTTCTGCAGATTGTCGCGGACTTCCGGCGCGAGCTCGGCGTTCGCGAAGCCGACGGCGTCGAAGCCGAGCTCCAGGGCTTTGGCACGGATGGCGTCGCGGGGATTCATCCCCCTTGGTTATCCTCTGCCGCGATAGGGTTCGACGTTCTGGTCGGGGACCCAGAGATCGGCGGGCTTCCGGCCCTTCTCGAAGAAGACGTCGATCGGCATGCCGCCGCGCGGATACCAATAGCCGCCGATGCGGATCCATTTGGGTCCGATGGCCTGGATCAGGTCCTTGGCGATGTCGAGCGTCGTGCCCTCGTGAAAGCCGCCATGGTTGCGGTAGGAGTGCAGATAGAGCTTCAGCGACTTCGATTCGACCAGCCAGCGGTCCGGCAGATAGTCGATGACGAAATGCGCGAAATCCGGCTGTCCCGTCACCGGGCAGAGGCAGGTGAACTCCGGCGCGGTGAAGCGCACGGTGTAGTTTTCCTTGGGATGGGGATTGGGCACGCGCTCCAGCGTCTTGACGCTGGGCTCGGCCGGCAGATCGCTCTTCGCACCGAGCTTGGTGAGGGTTGTGTACGCAGCTTTCTTGGCCATGACGAACCTTCCTACTGCGCAGCGTGGGCGCGGCTCGCAACCAGCGCCTCGATCACCAGCGCGACACCATCCTCGTCATTCGTCGCCGTGGTCTCATGGCCCTCGGCCATGACATCCGGGTGCGCATTGCCGACGGCGACGCCGCGGCCGACGAAAGAGAGCATGGCGAGGTCGTTCGGCATGTCGCCGAAGGCGATGACGCGCTTCGGGTCGACCTGGAGCCGCTTGCAGACCTCCGCGAGGCCCAGGGCCTTCGAGACTCCGGCGGCGGCCACTTCGATGAAATGCTGGCCGGAGAACGTGACCGAGAGTTCATCGCCGGCGATCTCGCGCGCAAGCTCCGCCAGTTTCTCGACGGCGTGATCGGGGTGATGGATGGCAAGCTTGATCATGGCATCGGCGGTCAGGGAGTCGATATCGCCGATCTTGGGATCGAGGCCGCTGACCCAGGTTTCGGGACGCGGAAACTGCGGCTCCGCGCCGACGCGATGGCCGTATTCGGTGGCGAAGCTGACGTTCGGCTCGCGCGCGCGCAACCGGGTTATGATATTCTTCAGCGCGTCCTGCGGCACATGACGGTGACCAAAGGCCTCGCGCTTGTCGAGATCGTAGAGAATGGCGCCGTTGGAGCAGACCGCGAGGCCTTTAAGCCCGAGCTGATCGGCGATCGGCTGCACCGTGCGCGGCGGGCGCCCGCTCGACAGCACGACGTCAAAGCCGGCGTCGAGGGCGGCGCGGATCGCATCCTTGGTGCGCTTCGAGAGGGTTCCGTCGTGACGGAGCAGGGTTCCGTCGAGATCGCTGGCGATGAGGTCAATCGACACTTTTGTCACTCTCGTTTTCCGCTCTTTGTGCATGAAAGGCCGCGATAAAGCCATCGAGCGTCCCCGCTTCGATCGCCGCGCGGAGACCCTGCATCAGCTCTTGATAGTAATGCAGGTTGTGCCAGGTCAGCAGCATCGGCCCCAGCATCTCCTTGGCCTTGATCAGGTGATGGAAATAGCCGCGCGAATAGTTGCGGCAGGCCGGGCATGAACAGGCGGGATCGATTGGCCCGGTGTCGTCGGCATGGCGCGCGTTGCGCATGTTCAATTCGCCGTGCCGCGTGAAGGCCAAGCCGGTGCGGCCGGAGCGGGTCGGCATGACGCAGTCGAACATGTCGATGCCGCGCGCGACCGCACCGACGATGTCCTCCGGCCGCCCGACGCCCATCAGGTAGCGCGGCCGATCCTCCGGCAGGAAGTCCGGCGCGAAATCGAGGATGCGGAACATCTCCTGCTGGCCCTCGCCGATCGCCAGGCCGCCGATCGCATAGCCTTCGAAGCCGATCGCGACCAGGGTTTTTGCCGATTCTTCGCGCAGATCGCGATAGATCCCGCCCTGCACGATGCCGAACTGATGGTAGCCCGCGCGAGCTTTGAACGCGCGCCGGCTGCGTTCGGCCCAGCGCATGGAAAGCCGCATCGAGTGCGCGGCCTGCTCCTCCGTCGCCGGGAAGGGCGTGCATTCGTCGAAGCACATGGTGATGTCGGCATCGAGCAGATGCTGGATCTCGATCGAGCGCTCCGGGGTGAGCATGATCTTGGCGCCGTCGATATGCGAGCGGAAAGCGACGCCCTCCTCGGTGATCTTGCGCAGCTGCGCGAGGCTCATCACCTGGAAGCCGCCGGAATCGGTCAGGATCGGCCCCGGCCAGTTGCTGAATTTGTGCAAGCCGCCGAAGTGCGCGACCCGTTCCGCGCCGGGGCGCAGCATCAGGTGATAGGTGTTGCCGAGAATGATCTCGGCACCGGTTGCCTTCACCGATTCCGGATACATGGCTTTCACCGTGCCCGCGGTACCGACCGGCATGAAGGCGGGCGTGTTCACCGTGCCATGCGCGGTCGTGAGCTGCCCGCGCCGCGCCTTGCCGTCGCTGCCAAGGATCGTGAAGTGGCTCATGCCGCACGCTCCAAGAGACAGGCATCGCCGTAAGAGAAGAAGCGGTAGCCGGTCTCGACCGCATGTCGATAGGCGGCGCGCATCTTCTCGGTGCCGGCGAAAGCGCAGACCAGCATGAAGAGCGTCGATTTCGGCAGATGGAAATTGGTCAGCAGCAGGTCGGCGGAGCGCACGGTCTTTCCCGGATGAATGAAGATGTCGGTCTCGCCCGCGAAGGGTTGCAGCTTTCTATCGGCATCGAGCGCGCTTTCAAGCAGACGCAGCGAAGTGGTGCCGACGGCGACAATGCGCCGCCCTTCACCCCGCGCGCGGTTGAAGGCTTCGGCGGTCGCGGCGGAGACTTCGCCCCATTCGGCATGCATCTTATGCGCGGCGATGTCGTCGACCTTCACCGGCAGGAACGTACCGGCGCCGACATGCAGCGTGACCCGCGCCTGCTCGACGCCGCGTTTCGCCAGTGCCTCCAGCAGCGCCGGCGTGAAGTGCAGGCCGGCGGTCGGCGCCGCGACGGCGCCTTCGCGCCGGGCGAATATGGTCTGGTAATCCGCCTCGTCTTGCACGCTCACGGCGCGCAGCTTGCGGATATAGGGCGGCAGCGGCATGGAGCCCAGGCGATGCAGCGCCGGCATGATCTCGGCTTCCGCGCAATCGAAGCGCAGGGAGATTTCGCCGGAGTCTCTCTTGCGCGTCACCTTCGCTGAGAGAGCAAAGCCGGAGGGGTCGACCGGTCCATCCGCCGGGACTCCCCTAAACACCACTTGGTCCCCCACCTTCAGCTTCTTCCCCGGCTTGGCGAAGGCCTCCCAGGCCCTGGCGTCGTCCGGCGCGCGGCGGATCAGGGTGACCTCGATCCGGGCCTCCCCCTTCCGCCCTTCGAGTTGGGCGGGGATCACCTTGGTGTCATTCACGACCATCAGGTCGCCCGGTCGGAGAATCCCCGGCAGATCGCGAATCACCCGGTCCTGCAAACCGGCGCCCACCACCAGCAACCTGGCGGAATCCCTGGGGTTTGCCGGGTGCCGAGCAATGCGGTCCGGGGGGAGGAGGAAGTCGAAATCGGCGGTTTTCAGGCCCATTGGGCGCGGCTATAACAGCGCCCGTTCCGGAAAGCCACCCCCGGGAAACTCATCCAGGATCCGAGACTTTCGGACCGGCGTTTTTGACCCATTGGGACCGTCATGCAGCCTGCGCTCAAGAAGGCCGAACACTCCACCCTCTACATCATGGTCGTGGCCTTCTTCGTCACCGACCTCCTGGTCTCCAATGTGATCGCGGTGAAGATGATCTCGACCTTCACCGTCTTCGGCTTCCCGGTGACGCTGCAGGCTGCCGACCTCATCTTCCCGGTCACCTATATCCTCGGCGACGTGCTGACCGAGGTCTACGGCTTCAAGCGCGCGCGCAAGGCGATCTGGATCGGCTTTGCCTGCAACTTCTTCGCGGCCTGTGCCATCTATCTCGGCCAGGTGCTCCCCGCCAATCCCGAATGGCACGATCAAGCTTCCTACGAGGCGATCCTCGGCACCCAGTTCCGCATTCTCGCCGCCTCCTTCCTCGCCTATCTCTTCGGCGAGTTCGCCAATTCGACCGTGCTCGCGAAGATGAAGGTCTGGACCCGGGGCAAGTATCTCTGGACCCGCACCATCGGTTCCACGGTGGTCGGCCAGGCGCTCGACAGCTCGATCTTCTGCACCATCGCCTTCTACGGGCTGATGCCGAACGAAGTGCTGCTGAGCCTCGTCGTCTTCCAATGGCTGTTCAAGGTCACCTACGAGACCGCCGCGACCCCGCTCACCTATCTCGTGGTGAATTACCTGAAGCGCCACGAAGGCATCGACGTCTACGACCGCGACACCCGCTTCACGCCGTTCGCCCTGACGGAGTAGGCCTCGCCCAACACTTGAAAGTCGCTCCGCGCCCGACAATATCCGCCTGGGAGCGGATGGGCCGCTGTCGGGGATGGCAGGGTGGTCGACGAACTCGCGGGCCTCGTCGCACGGGGTATCGGTGCGCTCCTGCATGCGATCTTTCAGACAATCGTGGAAGCACTGTTCCGCGTGCTGTTTGAAATCGTCTTCGTGACGATCCTTCGCATTCTCTCGGCGATCTATCACAGTATCGTCTACGTGGCCCGCCTGATGCTCTGGAAGGCAGACCGCATCTATCGCGCGTTCGTGGAGCGTCTCCGGCGCGGGGTGCGGCGGCCCGTCTTGGCGCATGGATTGGCGTTGGTATTGTTGAGCTTCGGAGGCTTTGTCTGCGGCGCGAGCGCTTCGACGCTCTATCACAACGTCCATCCGATCCATCACAGCGGATCAACCTCGGACACGCAATAGTTCGGTCACGTGACGGCTGACAGTCGTGCCGCCCTGGCGCGCCGCCATTGCGCCCAGGCGAAGAAGGCGATGGCGAAGAGGATGATGCCGAGGCCAAGGGCTTCCAAGGGTTGCGGGCGCTCCTGCAACTGGATCCAGCTCGAGGCCAGGCCGATCGCCGGCGCCAGCAGCACGCCGAGCGCCACCATGCTGGCTTCGAGGCGCGAGATCAGCAGGAACCAGAGATAGACGGCGAACGCCGTGGCCGGGAACGTCGTATAGGCGAGCGCGCCGATGAAGGGCCAGGTCCATCCGATCGCGTGTTCGCCGGGCACGAAGGGGATGAAGATCCCGATGGTCAATCCGCCGACCAGGAGCTGCCAGGCGGCGAAGACCGTCGGCTCGTCGGCGTGCTTCTTGTGGAAGTGCTGATAGACCAGGAGTCCGATCGCCCAGCAGATGCCGCCCGCGATCGCCAGCAGCACCGGCATCAGCTGCGAAACGCCGCCGGCCAGGGCCACCAGCAGGGTGCCGGCACCGGCGAGCGAGGCGGCGATCCAGCGCCTGGGACCCGCGCGCTCGCCGAGGAAGAGGAAGCCGAACAGCACGACCCAGAACGGCATCGTGTAGGTCAAGACCGCGCTCTTCCCCGCCTCGCCGAACTTCACGGCGATGGCGCCGAGGCCGAAATTGCCGGCCGTCTGGATGAGTCCGACGATGACTGCGGCCTTCGGGTCTTTCAAGCGGATGCTGCCGCCGCGCAGCTTCATGATCGCCAGCATCAGCGGTGCGGCGATCAGGCAGCGGATCGCGGTGTAGGTGAGGCCGCCGCAATAGGCGAGGCCGATCTTCATCACCGCCCAGTGATAGCCCCATATGATCGAGAGGCCGGCGATCACGATGAGCGACATGGTCGGCGAGAGCGTGCGGCTGCGGACGTCGGAAGCGGCCGCCATGCCCTAGCCCTCGACCTGGACGCTGGCCGGCAGCTTCCTGCGCTGGGAGAGGACCATGACCGCGATCCCGGCCAGGATCAGCGCCATGCCGATCGCATCGGGGCCGCTGGGACGCTCGCCCAATTGCAGCCAGCCGGCGGCGATGCCGACCAGCGGCACGATGAGCACGATCAGCGAGAGCACATTGGTCTCAATGCGCTGCTGCAAGGTGAACCAGAGCAAGAAGGCGACCGCGCTGGCGGGTCCCACGTTGTAAATGAGCGCGAGGATGAGGCTGGTGGTCCAGTGCAGAGGCGGCTCCGGCACGACCAGCGCCAGGACGGCCAAGACCACGCCGCCGATGAAGAGCTGCCAGGCGGTCAAGGCCAGGGTGTCGATCCGGCCGCCATGGCGCCGCATCAAGGCCTGAGTCACCACCGCCCCGGTGCCCCAGCAGAAACTGGCGGATAGCGCGAAGACGATCGGCTCCCAGGAGACCGCTTTACCGTTGAGGAAGGTCATGACCATGACGCCGGCGAAGGCGACGAAGGTCGCCAGCCATTGCATCGGGCGCGGCCGCTCTTTCAGGAACAGGAAGCCGATGATCATCACCCAGACCGGGAGCGTGTAATTCAGCACGGCGCTCTTGCCGGCCTGGCCGCCATGCAGCGCCATGGCGATCAAGCCCTGTGCCAAGGCAGTCTGCAGCATTCCGATCGCAACCACGGTCCACGGCTCGACGATGCGGAAGCTGCGCCTCAGTGCCAGGAGCACGAAACCCAGAATGATGGCGCCGCCCAGACAGCGGATGGCGGCGAAAGCGACCGGGCCTGCATCGTTGAGGCCGATCTTCATCACCACCCAGTTGTAACCCCAGCACACGGCAAGGCCGAGCAGCAGCAGGAGCGATCCGGCATGCGATCGGGACACGGGGAGATGCAATCCTTCTGGGATCAGTCGCCGGTGACGAGGCGCTCGACCAGTTGCTTGACGGTGGGGATGAAGCCGTTCGAGTAGAACGGGTCGTCGCGGAAGCGATAGGCGTTGTGGCCGGCGAACATCAGCTGGTCGTCGATCTTGTCCGAGTGGCTGATCTCCTGCAGCGTCTTCTGGATGCAGAAGCTCCGGGGATCGGCCTTGCGGCCGGTGGTGCCCTGCTCGTTCTGCGACCAGTTGGAGAAGGCGCAGGCCGAGAGGCAGCCCATGCAGTTGATCTGGTCGGTGAGGATCTCGTTGGCCTTTTCCGGTCGCACGAAGATCAAGGTCGAATCCGGCGTGCGGAGCGCGTCGGTGAAGCCCTGGTCGACCCAGCTCTGGGCTCTGAGCTTGTCCGCCGCGGTCAGATACACGAGACGGCCGCGCGCACCGACCGGGAACGGCCATTCGTGCTCGCCGACCTTGTTCTGGCTGTAGGCGACCTGGTGCTCGGCCCGGCTCTTCAGCTCGTCGAGAAAGGGATTGCTGACCGCCGACGAATAGAAGCCGGTCGGGCTGAAGCGGTTGAGATAGACATCGCCCTCGTTCAAATGCAGCAGGCGCTGCTTCCAGGCGTCGGAGATCGGGCTCTCCTGGGTGAGGAGGGGCCGCGTGCCGAACTGGAAAGCGACCGGGCCCATTTCCGGATTGTCGATCCAGTCGGCCCATTCGCGCAGGTACCAGACGCCGCCCGCCATCACGATCGGCGTGTTGCCGAGGCCGCATTCGTCGCGCATCAGCTGGCGCAGTTCGAGCACGCGCGGATAGGGATCCTGCGGCTGCTTCGGATCCTCGACGTTGGAGAGGCCGTTATGGCCGCCGGCGAGCCAGGGATCCTCGTAGACCACACCGCCGAGCAGATGCTCGAACTTGTGATAGGCGCGCTTCCAGAGCGCGCGGAACGCGCGGGCCGAGGAGACGATCGGATAATAGTGCAGGCCGTAATGCGCGCAGATCTCGGCGATCTTGTAAGGCATGCCGGCGCCGCAGGTGACGCCGTGGATAAGACCGCGCGCACCTTCCAGAACCCCGTGCAGCACCCGCTCCGCTCCGGCCATCTCCCAGAGCACGTTCATATGGATGCGGCCTTTGCCGTTCGAGGCCTCGTGCGCGATTTTCGCCTGGGTGATACCGCCCTTGATCGCGTAGGCCAAGAGCTCCTCGTGGCGCTCGCGCCGGGTCTTGCCGTGATAGATCTGCGGGATCGGCTGCCCGTTCTCGTCGTAGGAATCGGCGTTAACGCCGGAGAAGGTGCCGATGCCGCCCGCTGCCGCCCAGGCGCCCGACGATTCGCCGTTTGAGACCGAGATGCCCTTGCCGCCTTCCACCAGCGGCAGCACATCAACTCCGGACATCTTCAACGTGTTCAGCGGCTTCAAATCAGAACTCCCAGGCAAGCGGATTTCGCTCGTTCAACTCCGTCATCCCGGGACTTGTCCCGGGATCCACGCCTTTTGCATCGTGCGGCACCCGAGGCGTGGACCCCGGCGCCTAGCGCCGGGATGACGACTGAGTGAAGGCAGGCGTTCTTTGTAATTATACGCCTTTGGCCAAGCGGGCCAAGACGGCGCCGGGCGCGTCGGTGAAGACGCCGTCGGCGCCCCATTCGATCAGCCGCGCGGCGCGCTCCGGTGCGTTGACGGTATAGACCAGCACGCCATAGCCCGCCTGCTTCAGCTCGGCCATCCAGCTTCGGGTCGCGTGGTCGGAATCGATGTTCATGGTGGCGGCGGCCACGCTGCGCGCATTGGCCAGCCAATCGACCTGCCGGCCCCAGATCAGATAACCGCGCGGAAATTCCGGCGCCACGGCATGCGCCGTGCGCAGGCATTCCAGCTCGAAGCTGGAGACCAGCGGCTTGGGCTTCGAAGCCGGCCAGAGCTTGCGGAGCTCCGACATGACGGCCATCGCCAGCTCGGCATGGCGGCCTTCGGGCGCACCCTTGATCTCGACATTGGCCATGAGATCGAGCTCGGCCAGGAGCGCGATCGTCTCGGCCAGTGTCGGGAGCTTTACACCCTCGAACTTGCGGCCGAACCAGAAGCCCGCATCGAGCTCCTTCAGCTCGGCGATGGATTTCAGATGCGCCGGACCTTTGCCGCTGGTGGTGCGATCGAGTGTGTCGTCGTGGAGGACGAAGCATTGTCCGTCCGCCGAGAGGCCGACATCGAACTCGACCCATTTGGCACCCTGGGCGGCCGCCTCGCGGAAGCCTTCCAGGGTGTTCTCGGGGGCGGCGAGCGCCGCGCCCCGATGCCCGACCACCTGCGGCAGGTTGAGCGCCACGTGGGACGGCCTTATTCGGCCTGCCGTTCGGCGTTCCGATCGGCGCGGCGCGCGGCGTCGTCCTTGGCAATCTGGTCGCTGATGTCGGCGCCGGTTGCCTGATCGACCGCCTTCATCGAGAGCTTCACCTTGCCGCGGTCATCCATGCCGATGACCTTGACCTTCACGGCTTGGCCGACCTGGACCACGTCGCCCACCTGCTTCACCCGCTCACGCGCGAGCTCGCTGATATGGACAAGGCCGTCGCGGGAACCGAGGAAGTTCACGAAGGCGCCGAAGTCCATGATCTTCACGACCTTGCCGTCATAGACCACGCCCACTTCCGGCTCCGCCACGATCCCCTTGATCCAGTTGATCGCGGCATTGGCGGCGGAGGCATCGACCGCCGCGACCTTGATCGTGCCATCGTCCTCGATGTCGATCTTGGCGCCGGTCACTTCGGTGATCTCGCGGATCACCTTGCCGCCGGTGCCGATCACTTCGCGGATCTTGTCCTTCGGGATGTTGATGACGGTGATGCGCGGCGCGTTCTGGTTCACGGAATCGCGCGCACCGGTCAGGGCCTTCGCCATCTCGCCGAGGATGTGGAGCCGGCCGCCCTTGGCCTGCTCCAGGGCGATCTTCATGATCTCGGCGGTGATGGACGTGATCTTGATGTCCATCTGCAAGGCGGTGATGCCCTGGTCGGTGCCGGCCACCTTGAAGTCCATGTCGCCCAGGTGATCCTCGTCGCCGAGGATGTCGGAGAGGACGGCGAAGCGGTCGCCTTCCTTGATCAGGCCCATGGCGATGCCCGCAACCGGGCGCTTCAGTGGAACGCCCGCGTCCATCAGCGAGAGCGATGTGCCGCAGACGGTCGCCATCGAGCTGGAGCCGTTGGATTCGGTGATCTCGGAAACCACCCGCAGCGTGTAGGGGAAGTCGTCGCCCACCGGGAGCATCGGACGAACGGCACGCCAGGCGAGCTTGCCATGGCCGATTTCGCGGCGGCCCGGCGAACCCATGCGCCCCGCCTCGCCCGTGGAATAGGGCGGGAAGTTGTAGTGCAGCATGAACTTCTCGCGGTACTCGCCGGCGAGCGCGTCGATGATCTGCTCGTCCTGGCCGGTGCCGAGGGTCGCGACCACCAGGGCCTGCGTCTCGCCGCGGGTGAAGAGCGCCGAGCCATGGGCGCGCGGCAGCACGCCGACTTCGGAGACGATCGGGCGGACGGTCTTCAAGTCGCGGCCGTCGATGCGGGAGGAGGTGTCGAGGATGTTGCTGCGGACGATGTCCTTCTCCAGCTCCTTGAAGAGCTTGCCGACCAGCTCGGCTTTCTTCTCGTCGGTGCCGATCGCTTCCTTGGCCTTGGTCTTGACGTCGGCGACCTGGTTGGTGCGGTCCTGCTTGGCCGTGACCTTGTAGGCGGCGGCGAGCGGCGCGGAGAACTGCGCCTTCAATGCGTTGAAGACTTCCTCGGCCGCGGGATCCTTGTCGGCCAGAGCCCAGGGCTCCTTCGCGGCCTGCTCGGCCAGCTCGATGATCGCATTGATCACCGCCTGGAACTGCTGGTGGCCGAAATTGACGGCGCCCAGCATCACTTCTTCCGACAGCTCCTGGGCCTCGGATTCGACCATCAGCACGCCTTCGGCGGTGCCAGCAACCACGAGGTCGAGCTTCGACTCCGGAAGGTCGCTGAGCTTCGGGTTGAGGACGTATTGACCTTCGACATAGCCGACGCGCGCGGCGCCGATCGGGCCCATGAAGGGAATGCCGGAGAGCGTCAGCGCAGCGGAGGCACCGACCAGGGCGACGATATCCGGATCGTTCTCCATGTCATGGCTCAAGGTGGTGCAGACCACCTGGGTCTCGTGGCGATAGGCCGGATGGAACAGCGGACGGATCGGACGGTCGATCAGGCGCGAGGTGAGAATTTCCTTCTCGGAGGGACGGCCCTCGCGCTTGAAGAAGCCGCCGGGGATCTTGCCCGCGGCGAAGGTCTTCTCCTGGTAGTTGACGGTCAGCGGGAAGAAGTCCACGCCCGGCTTCGGCGCCTTGGCGCCGACCGCGGTGCAGAGCACCACCGTGTCGCCGTAGCTCGCCAGCACGGCGCCGTCGGCCTGACGGGCGATGCGGCCGGTTTCGAGAACGAGCTTCCGCCCGCCCCACATGAGTTCTTTCCGGAAAATCTTGAACATGTTTCGAGTCCTTTCAGACTCCCGCCCAATCACTGGGCCTTCAGGAGTCTCGTACAGCGTGATGCGACCGATGCGACGCCGGACCCGCGGAAGCAACGCTGCTCGTCAATTGTGGTGCGTTGCTTGCGTCGGCCCGGCCCCGAATGAATCCCACTTGCCGGTCGCGGTGCTTGGGCGGGATCCTGAAATGCAACAATCCCGCCCCTTTTCAGGGACGGGATTGTTTCGTCGTTTAGCGGCGCAGGCCGAGGCGCGTGATGACCTCTGAGTAGCGCGCGTTGTTCTTCTTCTTGAGATAGTCCAGCAGGCGACGGCGCTGCCCGACCATGACCAGCAGGCCGCGACGGGAATGGAAATCCTTCTCGTGGCTCTGCAGATGTTCCGTCAGATTCTTGATCCGCTCGGAGAGGATCGCGATCTGCACCTCGGGAGAACCGGTATCGTTGGTGCCCTTGGCGTATTCCTTGATGACTTCCGATTTCCGCTCTGCGGTAATCGACATCGGGTTTCTCCTTTCGAGAAATCTAAAGGTTCATCACGCGCACCGGAACGAGCTCGCCTGCTTCGAAACGGGTCAAAGCAACGAGCCGGCCTTCCGACATGGCGCAAACCATGTCGCCCGGGGCAAATCCCCGGATACGGTCGCGGTCTAGACGGTGGAGAAGCCCAACCGGTTGTCCGGACCGAAGGCGTATCGCCTCGGTGGCCGTCAAGGCCAGCGCCGGGATGTCGTCCAGCGCGGTCTCGATCGGCAAAACGTGCTTAAAAGCGGCGGGACTATGTCCCAAAGCCTTCAGGGGGTCCAGTGAAATCGCCCCCGCTTCGGTGAAGGGACCCACCCCCGTGCGGCGCAAGGCCGAGACATGCCCGACCGAACCCAGTGCCTTCGCAATATCTCGGGCTAAGGCCCTCATATAAGTGCCTTTTCCGCACTTTACCTCGAAGGTGGCGTGGTCCGGATCGGGCCGTTCTATGAGCCGCAATTCATGGATCTCGACGGTCCGGGGCTGCAGCTCCACCACCTCTCCGTCCCGCGCCAGGTCATAGGCCCGCTCGCCCTGGACCTTGATGGCCGAGAAGGCCGGCGGAACCTGGGTGACCGAGCCGGTGAACTGCGGCAGGACGGCGAGGATCTCCGCATCCGACGGCCGATGGTCGGAGCGGGCCGTGACCTCGCCCTCGCCGTCGTCGGTGGACCGCGCCTCGCCGAATGCCAGAGTAAAACGGTAGGTCTTTTCCCCGTCCATGACGAAGGACATGGTCTTGGTCGCTTCGCCGAGCGCGATCGGCAGGACACCGCTCGCCAGCGGATCGAGCGTGCCGCCATGCCCCGCCTTTTGGGCGTCGAACAGGCGCTTCACGGCACCGACCGCCGCGGTCGATGTGATGCCGACCGGCTTGTCCAGAATCACCCAGCCATCGACCTTCTGGCCCTTCTTGCGCCGGGCCATCAGTCCTTCTCGTCCTCGTCTTGTTCGAGATCGTCTTCATCGAGTTCGTCGTCATCGTCGCGCGCGAGATCGCGGGCGACGGCGGGATCGTGCAGCGCGCGCTCGATGCGGCTCGCCTCTTCGAAGCTCTCGTCGAGCTTGAAGCGGATGGTCGGCGAGAATTGCAGCCGGACTTCACGCGCCAGCATGCCGCGGAAATAGCCGGCGGCGCGATTGAGCGCCTTGATCAGCGGCGCGGAATCCTCGCCGCTGACGGTCGAGCCCAGAGGCACCACGAAAGCGGTCGCGTTGCGGAGATCGGGGCTGATCCGCACCTCGGTGACCGTGACGGTCTTGCCGTAGAGGTCCGGATCGTCGAGCCGGTCGGCTTCATAGGTCAGGATATGCGACAGCGCATGGCGAATCTCTTCGCCGACCCGCAAGGGGCGCTGACCGGTGGGTGTGGACGATTTCTTCTTCCTGGGCATTTCAGCGCGGAAATCGCCCTTATCGGGGCCCAAGTCAAGCGTTGCGTTCGGAATACCAGGCGAGCGCCTGCATCTCGGTCTGGTCGATCCAAGCCTGTTTCGCCGCGCCATAAGCGTGGGAATCGTTGGGATGCTGGTCCCGCGCGCGGCGTTTCACCGCGGCATAGGCGGAAGCGGCGCCGGGATGGGCGCGCAGATAGTCCCGAAGCGCGAGATGGCGGTGCGCATCCCGCGAACCCATGGTGAAGAAATGGAGCTGGGCCATGCGGCGCCCGCCGACATCCCGCGTGCAGTATCGCCGGCCGGGCATGCCGTGCTCGCCATGCCAGTGATAGCCCAGCGCCTCGACCGCCGCACGTTCCCGATCCAGCGCCGCGAGATCGGTGACCAGCGGCATGAGATCGATGATCGGCTTGGCGATCAGACCCGGCACCGCCGTCGAGCCGATGTGATGCGCGGCAACCAGCACCGGCTCCAACACGCGGAGCCGCGCGATCCGCTCTTGCGCCTGGCGCGGCCAGTCGGGGTCGTAGTCCGTGAAGTGGACGGGGAAAGGTTGGGGCATGGCGCGAGGATAACACGCCAGCAGGTCTCCACCACTCCACACACTCGGCTGTACTCCAAATGAAACGGGCCGGGTGTCGCCACCCGGCCCTCACTTCATTCCATCAGGCGCGAACCGAAGTTACGCCAGCTGGCGGGCGACTTCTTCCATCTCGAAGCATTCGATGACGTCGCCCTTCTGGATATTGTCGTAGTTCTCGAAGGCCATGCCGCATTCGAACCCTTCCTTGACCTCGCGGACTTCGTCCTTGAAGCGGCGGAGGGTTTTGAGCGTGCCCTCGTGGATCACCACGTTGTCGCGCAGCAGGCGCACCTTGGCGCCGCGCTTGACCTGACCTTCGGTCACCATGCAGCCGGCGACCTTGCCGACCTTGGTGATGTTGAAGATCTCGCGGATCTCGGCATTGCCGAGGAACTGCTCGCGCAAGGTCGGCGCCAGCATGCCAGAGAGGGCCGCCTTCGCGTCATCCACCACGTTGTAGATGATCGAGTAGTAGCGGATATCGACATGGTCGCGCTTCGCGAGCTCGCGGGCCTGCGGATTGGCGCGGACGTTGAAGCCGATGATCAGGCCGCCCGAAGCCCGGGCCAGCGTCACGTCGGATTCGTTGATGCCGCCGACGCCGGAGTGCAGGATCCGCACCGCGACCTCGTCGGTCGAGAGGCTGTTCAGGCTGTTGACGATCGCCTCGACCGAGCCTTGCACGTCGGCCTTGATGACCACGGGCAGTTCCTTGGCCTCGCCGGCCTGGATCTTGGAGAACATCTGCTCCAGCGTGCCGCGCGCGCCCGCCGCCGCCTGCTTCTGGCGGAGCTGGTGCTGACGGAACTCGGTGATCTCGCGAGCGCGGGCTTCGGATTCGACGACCGAGAAGACGTCGCCCGCCTGCGGCGTGCCCTGGAGCCCGAGCACCTCGACCGGCGTCGCGGGACCTGCGGCTTCGACATTGCCGCCCTTGTCGTCGAGCATCGCGCGGACCCGGCCCCACTCGGTGCCGGCGACGAAGATATCGCCGACATGGAGCGTGCCCTTCTGCACGAGCAGCGTTGCCACCGCACCGCGGCCGCGCTCGAGCTTGGCTTCGATGACGGCGCCCTGGGCCATGCGGTCCGGATTTGCCTTCAGGTCGAGGATTTCGGCCTGCAGCAGCAGGGTTTCCTCGAGCTTCTCGAGATTCATCTTGGTCTTGGCCGAGACTTCGACGGTGAGCACGTCGCCGCCCATCTCTTCGACCACGAGCTCGTGGTTCAGCAGTTCCTGGCGGACCCGCTGGGCGTTTGCATCCGGCTTGTCCATCTTGTTGATGGCGACCAGGATCGGCACTTCCGCCGCTTTCGCGTGGCGGATCGCCTCGACGGTCTGCGGCATGATGCCGTCATCGCCGGCGACGACCAGCACGACGATGTCGGTCACGTTCGCGCCCCGCGCGCGCATCTCGGTGAAGGCCGCGTGGCCGGGCGTGTCAATGAAGGTGATCTTCTTGCCCGACGGCACGGTCACCTGATAGGCGCCGATATGCTGGGTGATGCCGCCCGCCTCATGGGCCGCAACATCGGCCTGGCGGATCGCGTCCAGGAGCGACGTCTTGCCGTGATCGACATGGCCCATGATGGTGACGACCGGCGGCCGCGGCAGCATATGCTCCGGCGCGTCCTCCTCGCCCTCCACGCCGACCTCGACATCGGCCGCGGAAACGCGGCGCATGCGGTGGCCGAACTCGGAGATCACGAGCTCTGCGGTATCGGCGTCAATGGTCTGGTTGATCGTCGCCATCACTCCCATCTTCATCAGCGCCTTGATCACGTCGCCGCCACGTTCCGCCATGCGATTGGCGAGTTCCTGCACGGTGATCGCTTCCGGCACGACGACGTCGCGCACCACCTTGAGCGCGGCACCCTGGTCGGCCATCAGCGCCCGCTTCTCCTTCTCGGTGCGGCGGCGGAAGGCCGCCACCGAACGCATGCGCTCGCTGGTCTCGGAATCGAGGGCCTGCACGACGGTCAGCTTGGCGCCGCGACGGCGCTCGTCGCCGCGGGTGCGGGTCGGCGCCGGCTTCGGAGCGACCGCGGTGCGGCCGCCCGGCGCGCCCACCCGGCGGCGCGGTGCATCGTCGGCCTCTTCGGTCGCCTGCTTGGCGATCGCCTTGTTGAGATGCATCTTGCCGACATGGGCATGTGCCCCGGCATCGTTCTTCTCGGCGCGCGCAGCGGTCGCGGCCGCCGTCTGGGCCTGCACCTCGCGCTGCACCTTGGCGGCCTCTTCGGCGGCCTTGCGTTCTTCCTCTTCGCGGCGGCGCTTGTCGAGCTCGGCCTTCTCGCGCTCGGTCCGCTCGGCGGCGCGCTTGGCCTCTTCTTCCTCGAACTGCTTGCGGACGTCCTCGTCGCGCCTGGCCTGCTCGAGCGCCTTGTTGCGGGCGACCCGCTCGTGCTCGGTGAGCGTGTGATGCGGCCGCTCATCGACCTCCGGGGCGGGCGGCGGGGTGGTCAGACCCAGCTTCGCCTCGGCCTCGTGCGGGACCTCGGTCATCTTGCCGCCGGCGCCCTGGGTATAGGTGCGCTTCTTCTTCAGCTCGACCGTGACCGTCTTGGTGCGGCCATGCGGGAAGCTCTGGCGAACCTGGCCGCCATCGACCGTCTTCTTCAGCTCCAGCTTGCCCGGCGAGGACAGCTTGAGCGGTTTCCGGGTCGGGGCTTCGGTTTCGTTGCTCATCGTTGCTTCAGTTCCAGTTCCGCTTGGTCGCTTCGTTTACTCGGTTCGAGGTTGAGCCGGCGCGTGGCCCGCACCGGCAACCCCGTCGTCGGATAGTCCTTGTTGGCGCCGCAGCACCGCTTTCAGGCGCGTGGCTAAACCGCCGGGGGCGACGGCCACATGCACTGCGTGGTCCCGCCCGATGGCCCGGCCGAGCTGCTCGGCCGTCAGCGGCGCCCATATCTCTACCTCAGGAAGGGTGTGTCGCGCCAGCTTTGCGCGTCCATCCGCTCCCGCATCCTTGGCCTCGATCAGCAGGACCGCCTTGCCGGTGCGCAAGGCGACGTCCACTTTCTCGAAACCCGTCACCAAATTGCCACTTCGCCGGGCCAGCCCCAGCAGGTCGATGACCTGCCGATCGATGAGGGCGGCCACCCGGTCCACCAGCCCCGGATCCGGCTTGACCGGCGCCTGCATGGCCTTGGCGAAGGCGTTCTTTTTGACCGCCTCGGCCAGGACCTGGCGGCTGGCCGTGACCCAATACCCACGCCCCGGCAGGTTCTCGGAAAGATCCGGCACGACGGCGTTATCCGGACCCAGCACGAATCGGATGAGCTGGTCCTTCTCCAGAGCCTGGCGCGTCACGATGCAGCGCCGTTCGGGTAACTCCCGGGACAAGGTGGAATCGGTCGCTTTGCCGAGCGGCATAGCGTCCTCCCCTTCCTTGATCACCGTCACGGCTGCATCCATACGCTCTTAAGCCTTCTTCTCGTCGCCTTACTTCTCGTCGGTGAACCAATGGGCGCGCGCCGCCATGATGATGGCGTTGGCATCCTCGGTCGTGACCTCGAAATCCTTGAGGATTCCGTCCTTGGGGTCATTGAGCTCGTCGGCGGCGAGATCGGCGAGGTCGTCCAGCGACTTCACGCCCTTTTCGCCGAGCGCAACCAGCATGGCGGGGGTGAGACCCTCGATCGCGGCGACGTCGTCGGCGACGCCCAGCTCGCGGCGGCGCACATTCATGCGCTCGGCCTCGGCTTCGATCCAGGCAACGGCCCGGGTCTTCAGCTCGCTCGCGACGTCTTCGTCGAAGCCCTCGATCCCGGCCAGATCCTCGGTCGGGACAAAAGCGACTTCTTCAATGGAGGTGAACCCTTCGGTCACCAACAATTGGGCAATGACGTCGTCCACATCAAGGGCGTCCATGAACATCTGCGAACGCGTCTTGAACTCTTCCTGGCGCCGCTTGCTCTCCTGCTCTTCGGTCAGGATGTCGATGTCGAAGCCGGTGAGCTGCGACGCGAGCCGCACGTTCTGGCCGCGGCGGCCGATCGCGAGCGAAAGCTGCTCGTCCGGCACCACGACTTCGATCCGCCCCGAATCCTCGTCGAGCACGACCTTGGCGACTTCGGCCGGGGCCAGGGCGTTGACGACAAAGGTGGCCGGATCCGGCGACCAGGGGATGATGTCGATCTTCTCGCCCTGGAGCTCCTGGACCACGGCCTGGACGCGGCTGCCGCGCATGCCGACGCAGGCGCCCACGGGGTCGATGCCGCTGTCATGGGAGATGACGGCAATCTTGGCGCGGCTGCCCGGGTCGCGGGCGACGGCCTTGATCTCGATGATGCCGTCATAGATCTCCGGCACTTCCTGGGCGAACAGCTTCGCCATGAAATCGGGATGGGTGCGGCTGAGGAAAATCTGCGGGCCGCGCGGCTCTTCGCGCACGTCGAGGATGAGAGCGCGGACGCGGTCGCCGTTCCGGAAGGTCTCGCGCGGCAGCAGCTCATCCCGGCGCAGCATCGCCTCGCCGCGGCCGAGGTCCACGGTCACGTTGCCGAACTCGACGCGCTTCACCAGGCCGTTGATGATCTCGCCCTTGCGGTCCTTGAACTCCTCGAACTGGCGCTTCCTTTCGGATTCGCGGACCTTCTGGACGATGACCTGTTTTGCAGTCTGAGCCGCGATACGCCCGAAATCGATCGGCGGCAGCTCGTCGATGATGAAGTCGCCGACCTTCAAGGCCGGGTCGCGGCGATGCGCGGCCTTCAGCGGAATCTGGGTCGCCTCGTTCTCGACCACTTCGTCCACGACTTCCTGGACCCGGGTCAGCTTGATCTCGCCGGTCTTGCGGTCGATCACAGCACGGATGTCATGCTCATGACCGTATTTGGAACGGCCGGCCTTCTGGATCGCCTGCTCCATCGCAATCAGCACTTCGTCGCGGTCGATGCTCTTCTCGCGGGCGACCGCGTCGGCGACCTGCAGCAGTTCCATCCGGGGGATGGCGATCGTGGTGTCCATGGCCATGGTCTTTTCTCTCTAAGTCTCTCAGTTCAATGCTTCGGGATCTTCGTTGGCCTGATGCGCGGCGATGAGCTCGTCCGTCAACACCAGTTTGGCTTTCTCGATTTCCTCCAGCGGCAGTACCAGCGCCGCGCCTTCGACTTCGATCTTCACGTTCTCGGCCTCGAGGCCCAGCAGCTTGCCCTTGAAGCGCTTGCGGCCGTCGATCGGCGCCCGGGTCTCGACCTTCGCCTCGAAACCGGCGAAGCGCGCGTAATCCTTGGCCCGGGTCAGCGGCCGGTCGATGCCGGGCGAGGAAACTTCCAGCGAATAAGCACCCTCGATCGGATCCTCGACATCCATGACGGCCGAGATCGCCCGCGACAGATCGGTGCAGTCGTTGAGCGACATATTGAGCCCGTCCTTGCGCTCCGCCATCACCTGCAAGGTCTTGCGATGCCCGCCGGAGATCGTCAGGCGGACGAGCTCGTAGCCCATGCCCTCCACGGTCGGCGTGATGATGCGTTCAATCGTCTGGCTCAGCGCCATGCTTTCTCTGCAGTTTCGTGTCGCGAAAGCCCCGGGGACCGCAATGAGTGAAACGGCCAATAAAAAAGGCGGGCCGTTGGCCCACCCTTATCTGGATCTCATAACGACCCTGGGATTTGCCGGGAATATAGGCTTTTCCAAGGGCGAGGCAAGGGCGAAGTCACGGTGATCGACTCGAAAGCGACCGCGCGGTCAGGTGAACGCCAACTTTTACGAGCTCGGCCAAATTTGGGGGCCGTAAAACCTCACTAACTCACTGAACATTAATAGGAAAGTGCGCAAAATGAAGCCGGATCGATATCCTGTTTGGTAAAAGCCCGGTACAAACTTACGCAACTTGAGCCGAGGCGCAGCTTCAGCGCCCTAGGCAGTTATGTACCATTTTTGTTCCTTCCAGTCAACCGCGGCGGCTGACCGCGGGCGCAGCGGGGAAGCCATGCAGCGCGGTTAGAAGGTGATCTCGGAGCCGATGCCGTCGTCGAAGGTAGGATAATCCTCGGTTCGGCATTCACAGAGCCAGGGATAGCCCGCTTCGAGGCTATCGCGATGAACGCTCCGCTGCGCAGGCTCCAGTCTCGGTCGGGACCAGTTCTTTTCAGCAAGGATCTGTATCGATCGTTCATAGGCTTTCTGCTCGGCCCACTCTACACCGGCCTGCGTCAGGCGCGTTGCGAGTTCGGCGAGCTTTGCCGTTAGGTCCACGTCCGGATGGAAATCCGCAATCCGGTACCAGACGTAGGCAATGTAGACGTTCCGCACCACGCCGGTCCCGGATTCCAAAAGCTGCGCCAAGCCTTCTTGAGCGCGCGCATCGTCGTTCCAGGCTTCCAGATTCCACGCGTCATAAGCATCGCGGAACTTGCCGGCGTCGTAGGCGGCTTGGCCGGCGGCAAAGTCGGCCTGCGCCATGCCCATCTGCAACGAGACGGCGATTACGGAACTCAGCGCCAGCTTGCGGAGCATCGGCAGAGGTTACGGCAAACCCGGCCGGCCGCCTATTCTGCTTCAGGCTCCAAACAGTTTTGTGATGGACGCTGCCGCGTGCCGGCAAGCTCGTTATGATGCGGCATGGGCCGATGTGCCGAAGCGGCGGGCGATTGCGGGGATGCAACCGGACATCCAACCGGAAACTGAGGGCGACGCGACTGCCGGGCAGCGGGAGTATGCGCTTGCCAAAGCCTATACCGAGGTGGGCGAAGCGCTGGCGGCCCGCGCGTTGCAACTGAAGTTCTGCGCCTTTCTGCTGCTGGTGCTGATGCCGCTCGGCTATGCTTTGCTGACACCGCTGGTCGCGCGCGGTTGGTTCCGCGCCTGGACCGAAGCGACCGCCAGCCTCGGCCTGTTGCTGGCGAAAGTGTTTCGGGGCATCGCCACCACCAGCAACGCGATCTACGGCACGGATAGCACCGGCGCGTCACAGTTCATGAGCGTTGCCGGCCTCGACCTGCTGTGCGTGATGGGCGCGACCGTCTTCTTCTGCTGGCTGTTCCCGCGACCGAGCCTGCGCCCGAAACCCGGCGGGATGCAGATCAAGTTCCTGAACGACCTCGCGCGGGGATTTCCCCTTGGCAAGCGGCGAAGCTCGCCGCGGATCGGGGGCGAGGCCGGCGGCCTGGCCCTGGCGGTCTTCATGACCACGCTCATCCTCTGGGGCCTGCACGCGGCGGTTCTGGAGCCGACGCAAAACGGCCGGTTCTTCGCCGACCTCCATGCCGATTGCGCGGCGAGCCCCAGCGCCCTGGATCTCGAACCCACCGGCGAAAGCGCGCCGACCGGTTGTCTGGAGCTTGCCGCCTGGCACATGGGCTGGCGGGCCAGCCTCGCCGGGGTCGCGATCCCCGCGGCACTTCTGATCGCGCTCAACTATGCGCTCTATCCGATCTGGCTCTTGCGCGGCAAGCCGAAGCGGGTGTCGCCTATACCGTCTCCCACTTGCCGCTTTCGCCGCTCTTATAGAGCGCGTCGATGATGCGCATGTTCTGGACGGCATCGGTGATCGGGAATGGCCAGGCGGCCTCCTTGCGGATCGCCTTGGAGAAGGCCTCGGCCTGCAGCGTGTACTGGTCGCAGGGCTCGACCGCGATGGTCTCGATGCTGCTGCCTTTCAAATCCGTTCCGCTGTCCTTGAAGACGCGGCAGGCATAGCCCGGGGGCGCGTTGAACGGGATCTCGATCTCGATCCGGCCCTTGGTGCCGTAGACCTGGACCCGCTGATAGGGGACGAGCTGGGTCGAGACCATGAAGGAGAGCTGGCGGTTGCCGGGGAACTTCACCAGCGCGCTCGCCAGCCGGTCGGTGCCGAACTTCGGATCGCGGTCGATGATCGAGACCACGCGCTCCGGCTCCGATCCGAAGAACCAGCGGCCGGAGACGATCGCATAGCAGCCGATGTCGTAGATACCGCCGCCGCCGATGTCGTTCATGTTGCGGACGTTGTTCGGGTCGTCGTTGAAATAGCTGAAGCCGACCTGCACCGCGCGCACCTCGCCGATCTCGCCCTTGGCGACGAGTTCGCGCGCTTTCAGCCATTGCGGATGCCAGCGCACCATGAAGGCCTCGGCCACCAGCTTGCCGGAAGCGCGCTCGGCTTCGACCAGTTGCTCGGCTTCGGCCGCGGTGAGCGCAATCGGCTTCTCGCAGAGCACGTGCTTGCCGGCTTTGAGCGCCTCGATCGTGACCGGCACGTGAAGATGGTTGGGCAGCGGATTGTAGACCGCCTCGATCTCCGGATCGGCGAACAGCTCGGCGTAGCTGCCATAGGCCTTGGGGATGCCGAGCGACTTGGCTGCGTCCTGCGCCTTCTTCAAGTCGCGCGAGGCGATGCCGCGGACGATCACGTCCTTGGCCTGCAGCATGGCCGGGTTGACCTTCTTCATGCCGATCTCGGCCGTGCTGACGATGCCCCAGACCACCGGTTTCATGGACGCGCTCCCTGATGCATGTACGGAAAGGCGGCGACTCTACTTCCGGAAGGCGAGCCGCGTCCAGGTCACCCCGGGATTGCCAGAGAGTGACACCTGATGCGCAAGGTGAACCACGGGCGCGAGGCCGGCCGCCGCAGCGAGGCGGATCGTCTCGTCGTCCGCGACCGCGAACATGCGCCGGTCCGGCGGCACCGGCCCGTGGCGCAAGGTAAGGCAGACGAGGCCGCCGGGTTTCAGCAAAGCGGCGATCCGCTGCAGGCCGCGGCCCCGCTCGGCAGGCTCGAGATGCATCCAGACGGCGGTCACCATGATAACATCGTAGTCTCCGCGCAGGCTTGCGAGATCCGGCAGAGCATCGTCGATCCAGGCGATGCGCGGCGACGGGTGCAGCTGTCGCGCCCGTTGGCGCAAGCCCGCCGTCGGCTCGACCGCGGTCACGTCATAGCCCAGCGCCGCAAAGGCGGCGGCGTCCCGTCCCGATCCCGCGCCGAGATCGAGGATCCGCGCGGGCGGCGGCGGGAAAAGCGGCAGGACCTCGCCGTGCAGGGCCTCGAAAGGCATGCCCTCGAGCTTCCGCACCAGCCTGTCCAGGTCTTTCTCGTAACCGGCAGTTCCGTCGCGCATCCACACAGACTGGATCGCCGGCGCGACTTCGGCAAGAATAGCGCTTGCGCGCTCGCAATCCGGGGATCCTGCCTTGCCGCTGATCGTCTCGCCCGACGCCTCGCCGGAAACGGTGGGGCTGCTCCAGAGCTGGAAGCTGCCCGCCGGTGTCACGCTCGCGGTCGAGACCGGTGTGGTCGACAACGAGGCGCTGCTGATGGCCCGCTGCCAGGAGGCCGACGCGGTCCTGCTCAACTGGGCCAAGGTGACCCGTCCGGTAATGGCAGCCTGTCCCAACTTGAAGCTGATCTCCTTCCTCGGCATCGGCGTCGATGGCTTCGTCGATTTCGAGGCCGCCCGGGAGCGCGGCATCCGCGTCGCCAACACGCCGGGCTACGGCGACCGCACAGTGGCCGAGCATGCGATTGCGCTGATGTTCGCGGTCGCCCGCCGAGTGGTGCAGTTCGACGGCATCGTGCGCGGCGGCAGCTGGGCCGAGCATCCGTCCGGCCTGGAGCTGAAGAGCCGCCGCATGGGACTGGTCGGCTTCGGCCCGATCGCGCGGGAGACCGCCCGCATGGCCTTGGGGCTCGGCATGGAAGTGGTGGCCTGGACCCGCAGCGCCGGCCGCTACCGCCGCAACTTCTCCACGGTGAAGTTCATCGACTTGGCCGAGCTGTTCGCCACCGCGGACGTGGTCTCGCTGCATCTTTCGCTGAACGATGCGACCCGCGGGCTGATCGATTCCGTGCTGCTCAATTCGCTGAAATCGAGCGCCATCGTCATCAACACCGCGCGCGGCGGCCTGATGGATTACGACTGCCTGGAGAAGCTGCTGATCGAGAACAAGATCTACGGCGCCGGGCTCGACGTCTTTCCAACCGAGCCCTTTCCCGATCGCCCGCTGAAGAACCTGCCGAACGTCGTGCTGACGCCGCATATCGGCTTCAACAGCACCGCAGCCTTGGAGCGGCTGGTGCGCGGCGGGCTCGACAACATCCTCAACTTCTTCGCCGGCAAGCCGCAGAACCTGATCGTCTGACCGGGTCGTCCGACGAAGGCGTCACGGCTGTCGCTTCAAGCTCTCGGTGCCGGCCTTCTGCGGCGGCGTGATGTTGAAGCTGCCGTTGCCGGCGCTCTGGACGCCGATCGTCGCCCAGATACCGTCCAGCGCTTCCGCGCCGGCGCTTTTATAGGCGACCACCCCCGGCAGCTTCGCCGGATTGGCGCCATAGGCCACCACCAGCACATCGTCCACCCGCACGCCGACGCCCACCGTCACCGGCTTCGAATTGGGCCAGACGAAAAGAAACGTGCCGCCGCCGCTGCGCTTGATATCGATTGAGCCGCCATAGTTGGTGATCCCGTCGCGATTCTGGCCGAGCGTCACCTTGTAGGTGCCGTTCAGGTCCGGCGAGCCTTCCAGCGTCTCCTTGCCGAGCTCGGATTTGAGGTCGCGGCTGTCGGCCCAGAGGCCCTCGAGCTTGCCGCCATTCACCCGGTAGACGACGATGCCGAACTTGGTGTCGGGCGCGCCATAGGCGGCACCGAGCACATCGCCGGAGCGGATGCCGATGCCCTTATAGGCGGCACCGCCATCGAGCCGCCAGAGCACGGCATGCAGCTTGCCGACCTGCTCGATCTGCACCTGGCCTTTATAGGCCTGGCCCTGCGGCGTGACGCCATCGGCGGCATAGCGCCCGACCAGATCGTCGGCCGCCGCTGCACCGCAAGTGGCGATCAGCAGCAGCAGCGCGATGAACGACCGGCGCATCAGTTCTTGTAGCTCGGATCGATGCGGTCGAGCAGGCGCAGGAGTGCGCTCCAGGCGAGATCGTAGCCGTCGGGATCGCTCAGGGTCCGGCCATCCTGCGTGGGCACCGGCGGTGCGTTGAACTGGCGCTCGGCATGTTCGCAGACATTCTGCGGCGGCACGACCAAAGCGGCGCCGGTCGCCTGGGCCGTCAATTGAATCTCGCAGGCCTTTTCCAGATAGTACATCCGCAGGAACGCCTGCTGCGCGGTCTTGCCCACGGTGAGGAGACCGTGGTTGCGCAAGATCATCACCGGCTTCATGCCGAGATCGGCGACCAGGCGCTTCTGCTCATCGAGGTCGAGCGCGATGCCTTCGTAATCGTGATAGGCGACGTTGTTGTAGAACTCGAGATTGATCTGATTGAGCGGCAGGAGCCCGTCTTTCTGTGCGGCGACGGCGCAGCCCGCCTTGGTGTGGGTATGGAGCACGCAATGGGCATCCTCGCGTGCGCCATGGATCGCGCTGTGGATCACGAAGCCGGCCGGGTTGACGGCGAAGGGCGTCGGTTCGACCGCATTGCCGCTCAGGTCGATCTTCACCAGGTTGGAGGCGGTGATCTCGTCGAAGAACAGGCCGTAGGGGTTGATCAGGAAGTGATGCTCCGGCCCCGGAATCCGCACCGAGATATGGGTGAAGATGAGATCCGTCATCTTGAAATGGGCGATCAGGCGATAGCAGGCGGCGAGCTCGCGGCGCAGGCGCCATTCCTCATCGGAACGGCCGGCGGCCGTCTGGTCCGTGGTCACCGATTGCAGCCTTGCGGCAAGCGCCATGATTTCCTCCACACCTGGGTCCAGTTCGGCCTATGGTGACAGATATCCGGCGCTTTATGAAGGGTGGCGCGGCCCGGCTTAGAGCGGCACGGCCGCGGTCGAATCCAGCACCTGGCGGACGGTCTTCAGGAAGTCATCGGCGGCGAACGGCTTCTGAATGGTGGCATTGGCGCCGAGATCGGCCGCGACCTGCAGATAGTCGAGCCGCAGCATCGGGCTGCCGCCGGAGATGGCGATCACCGGAATCGCCGGCCAGCGCCGCCGCACCAGATTGAGCGTTTCGATCCCGTCGCCGTCCGGCATGAAGATGTCGGTGACCACCAGATTCGGCTGCCAGTCCTCGATCAGTCCGGCGACCACGAGGCCGTTGGCCGCCTGGGTCACCGCATAGCCGGCGCGCTCGAGCATGATCGAGAGGGCGTCGCGGACGGACTCGTCGTCTTCGACAACGAGAACTTCCTGGATTGAATGCGCTGGTCCGTCGGCGCTCATGGCCTCTCCTTTGATCTGCATCATGACTGGTTGCTGATCTGGATCACGTCGCGCAGCAACTCGGGTGTCTTTGCCGATAATCCTACCGCGTAGGTCTTAATTCGGAATTAAGCGGAACGCGCGCATAACGGATGCAACATTTGCCGCCATTCATTCCGCTGAGGGATCATGCCCCGCCTTATCCTTGCTCTTCTTCTCCTCGTCACGATCGGCGCTTCGTCGGGATTCGCCGAGGACGCGCCGGAGACGCTGCGCCTCAGCATCGGCGCCGGCGGCTATTCGGTGAGCGTGCGGGATCTGGAGGCGATGCCGAAGACCACCATCGTCACGCATACCCCGTTCCTGCCCGGCAAGACGACGTTCGAAGGCGTCCTGCTGCGCGACCTCTTGAAGGCCGCCGACCTCAAGGCCGCGCAACTGGTGATGACGGCGCTCAACGACTATCGCGTCGAGGTGCCGGCCGCGGATGCGCAGAGCTATGACGTGATCGTCGCCTATAAGGTCGACGGTCAGTATATGCGGGTGCGCGACAAGGGTCCGTTCTGGCTGATCTATCCGATGGACCAGCATGCGGAACTGCAGAGCGAGCAGACTGCGACCAAGATGATCTGGCAGATGAAGACCATCGACGGCGAATGAAGCGGCGATTCTTCCATCTCGTCCGCTGGGTCGTCTTCGCGGCGATTGCGATCTTCGTTCTCTCCTCGATCTATCTGGCGCAAGTGCTGATGCAGGAAGGCGAGCTCATCGAGCACACCTATCGCCAGGGCACCTGGAGTGCCGTGCAGACGGATTCCGAGGCCCTGAAGCTGTTGCTGGCCCTGGAACGCTACCGCCGCACCCAGACCGCCGAGGACCTGCAGGGCCTGACCTTGCAGCGCGAACTCTATCTCAGTCGGGTGATCTTCCTGCGCGATTCCGACGAGACCAAGGCGGTGCGGGCCATCTCCCAGATCCAGGAGCCGCTGCACCGGATGTTCGATGATGCCGAGCAGATCGATCGGGCGGTCGACCGGATCGCCGGCGGCAATCTCTCCAACATGGACCGGCTGCAATCGGTGCTGGCGCGGGACCGGCTGGTGGCGCGGGACCTGACGCAGCACCTGCTGCTGAAGGATTCGACCCTGCTGAGCCGCGAGCGGCTGATCGAAGCGTTCGAGCGGATGGCGATCTCGCTGCTGTTCATCCTCGCGGCGGGCGGCATCCTGGTCCTCACCTCGCTCCGCCAGGCCAACCGCGCCGTGGCATCCGCCCGCGAGGCGCAGCTCGCCCAGCAGGAGGTGTCGCGCGAGCGGCAGCGGCTGGAAAGCGCGCTGGAAGCGACGCCCGACGCGCTCATGATCGGCGATAGTGCCGGCCGGGTTGTGTTCGCCAACCCGGCCTATCGCAAGCTGGTGCCGCACGATGGCGGTGCTTCCGGCACGCGGCTGCCGGACGTGCTCGCCAGCGAAGCCGAGACGCTGGAATACGACCGAGCCAACACCGCGCTCGCTTCGGAAGCCTGCTTCGTCGCCCGCGCCCAGGCGCCGGGCGATTCCTTCATGGCGCGGCTCAAGGACGGGCGCTCGCTGCTCTATCGCACGCACCGTACCACCGAAGGTGGGCTGGTCTTGACCCGCACCGACTTGACCGAGCGGATGCGGCTCGAGCGCGAGCGCGGAGAGTTTCGCGACCAGTTCCACCACGCGATGAAGATGGAGGCGCTCGGCCGGCTGGCCGGCGGCATCGCGCATGACTTCAACAACATGCTGACCGCGATCCTGACCTTCTCGCAGATGCTGAGCGAGGACCTCGCCGACCGGCCGCAGCAGCAGCGCATGGCCACGAAGGTGATCGCCGCCACCCTGCGCGCGGCGGGGCTCGTGCGGCAGATCCTGAGCTTCTCCCGCAAGGAGCAGACCGCGCTCCAGGAGGTCGATCTGGCCGATGTGGCGAAGGAGACGCTCGGCCTGCTCCGGGCGAGCACGCCGCAGAGCATCCTCACCTCCCTGGAAGGCCGGCCGGGTGGCATCGTCATGGCCGATCCGGGGCAGATCTCCCAGCTCATCATGAATCTCTGCGTCAACGCGCGCGACGCCATCAACGTGCGGCCAGGCGCGATCGAGGTGGCGATCCGCCATCCGGTGCTCGACCGCGGCCTTCCCGGGAGCGCCGTCGCCGTCCCCAAGGGCGCCGCCGCGATCGGCATCGTCAGCGGCCCGCGCGACCGGACCCATCTCATGCATGTGGGCGAGATGGCGCCCAACCGCGCCTGCGTGTGCCTCAGCATCCGCGATAACGGCGGCGGCATCCCGCGCCCCGTGCTCGAGCGCATGTTCGAGCCCTTCTACACCACCAAGGGGGTCGGACAGGGCAGCGGGCTCGGCCTCGCCGCGGTCCACGGCATCGTCCTCGGCCTCGACGGCACGATCATGGTCGAGACCACCGAGGGCGCCGGGACGATCTTCCGCATCTTCCTGCCGCTGGCCCGCCCGGCCAAGTCTCAGCCCGAAGCTACCGCAGCCTAGCCGAATACCCCTCTGCAGACCCGGCTTGAATCCCGGCGCGGGATTCCGCATATCAGCGACCGAAACAGACCTTCGAGGAGGAGCTTCGGATCATGGTGGCGGAACGGCATGGCTTTCAGGCGGAGGTGTCCCGTCTGCTCGACATCGTTGCGCATTCGCTCTACAGCGACAAATCGGTGTTCCTGCGGGAGCTGATTTCCAACGCCTCCGATGCCTGCGACAGGTTGCGCTATCTGAGCCTGACCCAGGCCGGCCTGATGGGCGACGATCCCGAGCTCGGCGTCGATATCGCGGTCGACAAGCCGAACCGGCGCCTCACCATCGCCGATAACGGGATCGGCATGAGCCATGACGAGCTCATCGCCAATCTCGGCACCATTGCGAAGTCGGGCTCGGCCCAGTTTATGAGCGAACTCTCCACCGAGACGAATGCCGACAAGAAGGTCTCGCTGATCGGCCAGTTCGGCGTCGGTTTCTATTCAGCCTTCATGGTCGCCGACAAGGTCGCGGTCACCTCCAAACGTGCCGGCGAAGAGAAGGCCTGGACCTGGGAATCGGAAGGCCGCGGCGAGTTCACCGTGACCCCGGCGGCGAAGACGGGCCGCGGCACGGAGATCGTCCTCCATATCAAGGACGGCGAAGACCAGTGGCTGGACAGCGCCAACGTCGCCAAGGTGGTCGCCAAGTATTCCGATCACATCGCGCTGCCGGTGCGTCTGAACGACGGCGCATCGCAGAAACATGTGAACCAGGCGGCGGCGCTCTGGACCCGGCCGAAATCGGAGATCAAGCCCGAGCAATACACCGAGTTCTATCACCACATCGCTCATGCCTTCGACGAGCCCTGGGCGACCTTGCATTTCAAGGCTGAAGGCAAGATCGACTATACCGGCTTGATCTTCATTCCGGGCTCGAAGCCGTTCGATCTTTTCCATCCCGACCGCAAGCAGTCGCTGAAGCTCTATGTGAAGCGGATCTTCATCACCGACCATTGCGAGGACCTGCTCCCCGGCTGGCTGCGTTTCCTGAAGGGCATCGTCGATTCCGAGGACCTGCCGCTCAACATCAGCCGCGAGACCCTGCAGGCCAATCCGCTGATCGCGATGATCCGCGCCGGTCTCGTCAAGAGGGTGCTGGGCGAGCTCACCAAAATCGCCGAGAAGGAACCGGAGCGGTATTTGAAGTTCTGGAACACCTTCGGCGCGGTCCTGAAGGAAGGCATCTATGAGGATGAGGCGAACCGTCCCGCGCTGCTGAGGCTCGCGCGTTTCCAGACGACGACGAGCGAAACGCCGATCAGCCTGGCTGATTACGTCGCGCGAATGAAGGAAGGCCAGGCCGCGATCTACACGATCAGCGGCGACGAGGTCGAAGCGCTGCAGCGCTCGCCGCATCTCGAAGGCTTCAAGAAGCGCGGCGTCGAAGTCCTGCTGCTGACCGACGCGGTCGATGAGTTCTGGATCCAGTCCGTTAGCGAGTATGAAGGCAAGCCATTCAAGTCAGCAACCCGCGGTGCCGCCGATCTCGATCAAGTGAAGAAGACCGAGGGCGCCAAGGATGAGAGGCCCGAGCCCAAAGCGGAAGGTATCGACAACCTGATCGCGCTGATGCGCCTTACCCTGAAGGATTCGGTGAAGGACGTGCGGATCTCGGATCGGCTGACCGACAGCGCCTGCTGCCTGGTTGCGGCCGAAGGCGATCTCGATATCCATCTGGAAAAGCTGCTGCGCCAGCACAAGAAGCTCGAGACCTCGCTGCCGCGGGTCTTGGAGATCAACGGCACCCATCCGATGATCGCCAGCCTTTCCAAGGCGGTCTCAAAGGGCGGGCAGAACGAGGCCCTGAACGATGCCTGCTTCCTGCTGCTCGACCAGGCCCGGATCCAGGACGGCGAAGCCCTGCCCGACCCCGCCGCCTTCGCACGGCGAATGAATGCCTTCGTGCAGCGGGGGTTGTGATTCGCGTCGGTAGAGGCTCAGGTAGAGATTGGATGTCCGCAGATGGCCAACACGCGATCGATCATCTCGGCGGCGCGATCCAGGCTGAATGTGTCACGGCGCACCTCCTTGCCTGAAGTCGAAATCACCAGATCGACAGAGCGATGCGTCTTGAGATCGCGAACCAGGGAGTCGAAGCCGGGCTCATCTCGGCCCAGACTGAAATCGAAGAAGCGGCCCTCGTACATCTCGGCCCGCCAATGCTGCAGGGCCGGTGAACCGCCGTCATAGGCCAGCGACAGTGTCTGCTCGGAGGCGTCGCCCGCAATGTTTTTCGGTGCGACCTGTAACACGAGATCTTTGCTCGGTTCATGGCAGTAGAGTTGCAGCATGTTCTGCTCCCCGGCTGCATTGATGAGAGCGATGTGCATACCGTCGCCACGCAGCGGCGGCGAATAATCCCAATGCGCCATTGCCGGCGCTTTGCTGCCGGGCTGCGTACAGCCGCACAGGAAGAGAAGCATTGCCAGCCCGCAAGTTAGAGCCCGTGTTGTCGCCTTCTTTTCCCGCATGCTGCATAACCTTGTCGATCATCCCCGGTGCATCATTCAGCGTGAACCGGGGCGCATGATATCCTTGCCGGAATCGGTCACGGCAAACTTGAAGTCGAACTGCCGACCCCTGCATGCACGTCCCCTGCCATGCGCCTGCAACGCAGAATAGCAGAGCTGTGCTTCAGCACGAAGACCATGATGAAGAAGTCGAAAGCGTCGAGCGTCCAGCCGAGATAGCTGGCGACGACGGCATTGCGCTGGGTCGGCGCCAGGCTCCGGAGCTCGGACCAGAGCGAAGTGCTTGCCATTGGATCGTCTCCCCTTCGCGGGCGGTGGCGATGGCGCCGAACCACGCGGGGGAACCCGACGGCATTGCACGCGGTTCCGATGCTTCCGTGAATGGCTGCTGCTCGTCAATTGCGGCATCGGTCACCTAGCTGACTTAAGGTTTCGGCGGACAGGCGAAGCTTTGTGCTGCCGGTCTACGACACGACGCGACGTGTTCCCTGAACGGGTAAACGTTGCAGCGCAGCCGTTGCAGGGCGTATCGGCAGAGTCGCGCAGCGCCATGCACCCAGCGACAGCCCCGGCGCGGCGCAAGATGCGACATTCACCGCGTCGAGCAGCGCTTCTTTTATGCGACGATCGGCGGCGCGCGTCCTGCGTGCCGCTACATCCGCTCCAGCATCAGCTTTGCGGCGGCGAGATCTTCGACCGCGGTGCCGACGCTCTTGAACAAGGTGATCTCGTCCGCGCGGGTCCGGCCGGGGTGCTTGCCTTTGCAGAGATCCGAAAGCTCGGCGGCGACGCTGCTCTCCTGAATGATGCCGGCTTTCAGCGGCTGGACGAAATCGCCCCCTTCCTTGAGCGCGCCGGCACGGGTGTCGCAGAAAAGCGTCGCGCGCTTGACCGCTTCGTCGTCGGATTCGCGCAGGCTGGGGAGATAGGCCCCGACCAGGTCGAGATGGGCTCCGGGCTTCAGCCAGGCACCGCGAACGAGCGGCTCCGAGGCAAGCGTCGCACAGGAGATGATGTCGGCCTGGCGCGCTGCCGCCTCGAGATCGCGCGCGACCTCGACGGCGATGCCGGCCCTGGCGAGATCCGCGGCTTTGGCTTCCGCCTGCTCGGGCTTGCGGGCCCAGAGCAGGGTCTTGCGGATCGGGCGCGCGGCGCGATGCGCCTCGATGAGCGGCCGTGCGAGCGCGCCGGCGCCGACCATGAGATGCAAGGCAGCATCCTGGCGCGCGCAGAAGCTTGCGGCGAGCGCCGATGCGGCAGCCGTGCGGCGCACGGTCAGCGTGGTTCCTTCCATCAGCACCTTGGGAATGCCGGTGGCGCCATCGAGCAGCAGGTAGATGCCCTGCACCGCGGGAATGCCGCGGGCGCCATTGCCGGGTGTGATGGTCACAAGCTTGATCCCGACCGACTTGCCGCCTTCCCAGGCCGGCATCAGCAGCAGGGTCTGGTCATCCTCGCCGGGAATCGGCACGGCATGGTGATGGCGGACGGGCACGGTCCAGTCGGAGGCAAATGCTGTCTTGAGCGCCGCGATCAGCGACGGATAGTCGAGCTTGGCGTTGAGCCTGTCGGCGGTGACAAAGGGTATGTTGTCGGTCATCGGTGCCCCTGCGATTCGTGCCGGGCACTGTAGTCGCCACGCACTCCGCCGTCATCCCGGCGCTGGCGCGCCTACCACGCCTCGCCGAAGTCGAAGGCGACGGCGGCGACGATCGGGCCATAATCGGCAAGGTTGGCGATGATGGCGCAGCCGTTGGGATTGGCGGCGCGCGCCTTGGCGTCGAGCTGCAACGGCAAGGTGGTGCGGCCGCCATTCCAGACCGCCACCTTCTGCAGCGAGCGCACCGTGTTGAAGGATTCGGACTGGCGGCCGACATTCTCGCCGCGATCGATCGCCGCCTGGTCCTTGTACTGGTAGGTGACCAGCCAAATGGTGGCGGGCACCGGCAGTTTCGCCTCCGGCAGTTCGAGCAGCACCTGACCGGTCTGCGGATCTCGCACCACCTCGAGCGGGTACATCTTCTGGCGGGCCTTCGCCTCACGGATGCGCTGCTCGATGATGGCGCGGTTCGCACCCTGCGCATCGCTCGCCCCGCCGACCACGATCTGCGGCGTGTAGACCATGTGCTGGCCCAGGGTCATCGCATAGGCGCGCTGGCGGCCGACGAAGACCGGGTCGGCGAACTGGTCCTTCCAGCCGATATAGTCCCAATAGTCCACATGGAAGGAGAGCGGGAGCACGTCCTTCCGCCGCGCGAGCTGGCCGAGATAGGCGTCGGCCGCCGGGCAGTTGGAGCAGCCCTGGGCGGTGAAGAGCTCGATCACGATCGGCCGCGATTCCGTTTCCGGCCGGATCAGTTGCCGCTGCGGTGCGGGTGCGGCAACCCCGACCGGGGCGGCGGGCATCTTGGCGGAGGGAATAGTCCCGGGCGCGACCGGCTCGTAGCCCGGCGGCGGCGCGGGCTGTGTCCCGATCATCGGAACGCTCTGCACGCTGGGCGGCTTCGGCGTAGTCAGCGGCATCGGCAGGGGCACGGCCGGTGCCTGCTGGGCAAGCGCCGGGGCCGCGAAGACGGCAAGGCCGCCCGCGAGCAACGCAGCAAGGCCCGCACTCTTCCAGAGGGGGCCCTTATGATACCGACCGAAGCGCATATCCCCTGAACCTAAGGCCGCCAAGGAAGCCGCCGCCAATCACGTTCGGGTGACGCTCTAAGCTTTTGGATTCCCACGAGATCAGCGTAAACCAGACCGGTGAAAAAAGGCTAAAAATCGGAGACCCTGCCGTTGCGCTCCCAATCGCCATAGCGCGTCGGTTCCGGGCCTTTCGGACCGCCGATCTCCTTCGACATTGCGGGCTTCGCCGGCTTCGCGGCCGGCTGCGATTCGGGCGTGGTTTCAGGCGTTTTCGGCGTCTCGGACATGGCCGGACGCTAATGCCGCACCCGGCTTGCGGCAAGCGGCGGCGCTTGAAAAATCTTGGTGCCACCACGATTTTTTGAGCGGAAAGGAGACCTGACTGCCCATGGGATACGCACGCACCGCTCTGCTGCTCGCGGCTTTGACCGGCCTCTTCCTGGCCTGCGGCTGGCTGATCGGCGGCCAGACCGGCATGATCTTCGCCTTCGGCCTGGCGCTGGTGATGAACGTCGGGAGCTACTGGTTCTCCGACAAGCTGGTCTTGCGCATGTATGGCGCGCAGCCGGTCGAGGGCACCGAGCTGAACGCGATCGTCGAGGAGCTGGCGGCCCGCGGCAATATGCCGGTGCCCAAAGTCTATCTGATCGAGAGCGATCAGCCGAACGCCTTTGCCACCGGTCGCAATCCCGAGAATGCCGCCGTCGCCGCGACCCGCGGGCTGATGCAGCGCTTGAACCGCGATGAGGTGCGGGCGGTGCTCGCCCATGAACTCGGCCATGTGAAGAACCGCGATAGCCTCACCATGACGATCACGGCGGTGCTCGCCGGCGCCATCGGCATGCTGGCGCAGTCGATCTTCTTCCTGGGTGCCTTCGGCGGACGCGACGACCGCAACTCGCCCCTGGGCGGGATCGGCGCACTGCTGGTGATGATCCTGGCGCCGCTCGCCGCCATGCTGGTGCAGATGGCGATCTCGCGCAGCCGGGAATACGAAGCCGACCGCGCCGGCGCCGAGCTTTCCGGCGAGCCGCGGGCGCTCGCCTCGGCCTTGCACAAGATTTCCCATGCCGCGGAGGCGATCCCCAATCCGCGCGCCGAGCAGAATCCGGCGAGCGCGCATCTCTTCATCGTCAATCCGCTGCATGGAACGGGCGCGGACAACCTGTTCTCGACTCATCCTTCGACCGAGAACCGCATCGCGCGGCTGCTGGAGATGGAAGGATCGATGGGCGGGGACTTCACGCCCGAACCCCAGCCCGCACGGCCCCAATCCACCCGAAGAGGCCGCAGCTTCATTCCCGAAACGACGCCGCGCGCGCAGCGCGGCCCTTGGGGCTGATCCCAGGCATGAAGCGCGCCCGATAGCCATTGGGCGCCACGCGGGAGGAGTCCGCACCCGCCCGCCGGCGATATCGGTTGTCAGCGCGCCTTCGAACACCCGGCAGCCGCGGCGGCGGGGCGGCTTGCTCGGGCCTCGGCAGAAAAATGAGCGCACAACGTCATTTGTGCTAGGGCCGGCCTGCGGTAAACCGGAGGCCGGACCATACCGAACGAGGAATTGCGCCATGCTCGAACTGCGACCGAACTGCGAGTGCTGCGACCGCGACCTGCCGCCGCACAGCACCGAGGCCCGCATCTGCACCTATGAATGCACTTTCTGTGCGACCTGCGCAGAGACGGTGTTCGCCGGCACCTGTCCGAATTGCGGCGGCAACCTGGTGCCGCGGCCGATCCGTCCGGAGAACAGGCTGCTGAAGGACCCGGCCTCGCAGCAACGCCATCTCCGGCCGGGTCCCTGCGGCGCGCGGAACGCCGCTTGAGGCAAGGGGTTCAGCAGGTCACGGGAGCACGTTGATGTCGATCACCGCGGCGAGCTGCTGCAAGTTGCTGTAGCTCGCGTTCTGGAGCCCATCGATCTCGATCGTGCCGCCGCTGCCGGCAAAGGTGACCAGCACGTCACCATCGGCTGAGCTGCCGACCTTGACGTTGGGGTCGTTGAAGTCGAGCACGCCTTTGAGATTGAGCGAGTCGATGCCCACCTCGAAGTCGGTGATCACGTCGTGGCCGCTCAGCGTCGCCGTGAAATGGAACTCGTCGCTGTCCGCCCCGCCGGTCAGGATGTCGCTGCCTTCGTCGCCCCATAGCCGGTCGTGGCCGGCGCCGCCGTCGAGCACGTCGTTGCCCGGCTGATTGACATCGGCGATGCTCTGGTCGCCGAACAGATCGTCGTTGTCGGCACCGCCATAGACTACGTCGTCGCCGTCATCGCCATAGAGCCGGTCGGCGCCGTCGCCGCCGTAGATCGTGTCCTTGCCGATCTCGCCGTAGATGCGGTCGCCTTCGGCTTCGCCATAGAGCACGTCGTCGCCGTTATTGCCGTGCATGATATCGCCGCCGTCTTCCCCGTGGATCATGTCGTTGCCCGATCCACCGGAGAGAAAGTCGGTATAGGCGCCGCCAAAGATGGTGTCGTCATTGCCGCCGCCGTCGATCGTGTCCAGCTTTGCGCCGCCATAGATCGTGTCGTTGCCCGAACCGCCAAAGATCGTGTCGTCGCCGGCCGGCGTGCCGAGGGGCGGATAGAACACGTTGCTGTCGCCATAGATGACGTCGTCGCCGCTGCCGCCATAGATCGTGTCGTTGCCATCGCCGCCGACGATGAAGTCGTTGCCCTCGCCCCCATCGATGCCGTCATTACCGCCACCGCCGTACACGGTGTCGTTGCCGCCATAGGCATAGATCTTGTCATCGCCGCCATAACCGTAGATGACCTCGTTCTTCGACGAGCCGGTCAGCGTGTTGGCGAGTTCGTCGCCATAAATCGGCCACAGGATATTGGGCTGCGGCGCCGGGAAATTTCCGGGCTGATTGGGTCCGGGATTGTTGCTGTTGTTCGCCATGACACGTTCCTCCTCTGGCCCCGCAGGGCATTGCCGTTCCGTCCCAAGCCCTGTCGCAGGGACCGGCGAGCCGGTTGGCGGACCAATGCATCGGATGTGACCGAGATCACGCTAGACATGCGGAAATTTTGATGGAAGTCAGGCCACCATTCGGAAAAGTGGCGATAAAGCTGAAATATTTCCAGCGCGACCGCCGGCCTGTTCAAGGCTAGAAGACGGCATGGCACAGCGTTCCAAACCATCGGCAAAGCCGGATATTTCAGCCCGCGGCATCGCGCTCGACCTCATGACGCGGGTCCTGGAGCAGAAGCGTCCGCTGGAAGAGGCGTTCGAGCGGCATCCCGATCTCGGCGCCCTGGAGAATCGCGACCGGCAGTTCGTCCGCGCGCTGACCACGGCGACGCTCAGACATTTGAAGCGGATCGACCGCATCCTCGCGCTCTGCCTGGAACGCCCGCTGCCGGCGCGGTCCGGGAAGGTGACCGATGTGCTGCGCCTGGGCGCGGCCCAGCTGCTGGTGCTCCGGACCCCCGCTCATGCTGCGGTCGACAGCGCCGTGGCGCTGGCCGCGGGCCTGGGCGGTGCCGCCGGATACAAGGGCCTGGTCAACGCCGTCCTGCGCCGGATCGCGCATGACGGGGAGACGCTGCTGGCGCAAGTGCCGCCGGGCGAAGCGAGCCTGCCGGACTGGCTCTGGCAGTCCTGGACGAAAGCCTATGGTGTCGTGCGCGCCACCGAAATTGCAGGCGCGCTGCTCGGCGAGCCGCCGCTCGATTTCACCGTGAGGCGCCCCGCCGAAACCGCGCAATGGGCCGAGGCCTTGCATGCGCTCGTGCTGCCCGGCGGCACCTTGCGCCGCGCACCCCATGATTCCGAACGGCCGCAGCGCCTGGACGAAGCGCCGGGCTTCGCGGAAGGCGCTTGGTGGGTGCAGGATTTCGCCGCGAGCATGCCGGTGAAGCTTTTGGGCGACGTGTCCGGCAAACGCGTGCTCGACCTCTGCGCGGCCCCCGGCGGCAAGACCGCCCAGCTTGCCGCGGCGGGTGCCAAGGTGACCGCGCTCGACCGTTCGCAGGATCGCCTGCAACGGCTGAAGAAGAATCTCGACCGGCTGGGGCTCGCCGCCGAATGCGAAACGGCGGACGCGACCTTGTGGGACGGCGCGCAAGATTTCGACGTCGTGCTGCTCGATGCGCCCTGCTCTTCGACCGGGACGCTCCGGCGGCATCCCGATGTCGCCTGGCTCAAGGACCCGCGCGACATCGTGAAGCTCGCCGCGGCCCAGGACCGGCTGATCGACGCGGCTTTGCGCCTCGCCCGACCCGGCGGCACCCTGCTCTACTGCGTCTGCTCGCTGCAGCCCGAGGAAGGGCCGGAGCGCATCGCTGCGGCCCGCGTCAGGCACGACGATCTCGTGCGGCAACCGCTGGCGGAAGACGATGTATTCGGCCTCCGCGAACTTCTCACGCCGGAAGGCGATCTCCGCACCCTGCCCTGCCACCTGGCGGCCGAGGGCGGTATGGACGGGTTCTATGCGGCGCGGCTGCTGAAGGGCGTCATCCGATAAAAGTCCGCGATTTCAAGTGCCTGCACCGGCGCATGTGCGGGCGCGGGACAGCGGTTAAGCGGTATTTATCCCCAAGTTTCCCGTGCGGGTTGACGTCTGGTTAACCTTGGCCGGGCATAATCCCGGCGCTTTTCCTGGCAGCAAGATGGAACGCAACCATGGCCGACACCTGGGACATGTCCTTTCTGGTGGACCAAGACACCCAGATCCAGGAGACGCGGGGCAATCTCGCCCGGCATTTCGGCATGCTGCAGCAAGTCCTGATCGGCAAGCACCTTGTCAATTTCGTTGGCGAGGACGATCGCCTCGCCTTCATGCGGATGATGGGCCGGCTCTCGCAGCGCAGCTGGAACGAGGTGGTCTCGATCAGCTTCCGCACGCCCTTGAGCGGTGAGCGCAGAGTGGCCTTGCAGGCACGTCCCGGCTCCGGACCGACCGCCTGGTGGCTGCTGCTCTCGGAGACCAACATCGACACGGTGCGGCCGATCGCCGAGGTGAGCGAGGGCGACGATCTCGCGACCGAGGATGAATTCGCCGTGGTGGCGAGCGCCGCCGCGGCCGGCGCCGGCAAGCCGCTCGATCTTTCCGTGTTCCGCGCCCATGCGCTCACCGTCTCCCCGGCCAGCGCCGGACTCTCCGCCGCGAAACACGCGGAGCTCGAGCAGAAGATCGGCGAGACCTTGCAGGATCAGGCCGCAGGCGGCGTGGTCGCGCGTCCCGAACCCGGCCATTACGCGGTGATGCATGACCGGGAAGTCCCGGCCCAGGCGATCGCCGGCAAGCTCACCGAGACGGCGGCGGGAGTCGGCGTGCCGGCCGAGGCATTGGGTCTCTCGCACAAAACCGAGCCGGTCGCCGGCGACGTCGATGCCGCCGCCATGCGCGATCTCCTGCGCAACATGCGCCAGAATCTCGCCGGCCGGACCGAGCGCAAGCCCTCCGGGTTCATGGACCGGGTGAAGAGCCTGGTCGGCATGAGCTAGCTTCTCAGCGCCGCCTGCACCAGGGCATCGAGCGCATTCAGGAACCGCGATCGGTCGGCTTTCGAGAACGGCGGCGGACCGCCGGTGTTGACGCCGGTTTCCCGGAGATAACGTCCGACCTCGCGGCCGGCCAGCGCATTGCCGATATTGTTCTCGGTCCAGAGCTTGCCGTTGGCGGCGATGGCGCGCGCGCTCTTCTTCAGGCAGCGCGAAGCCAGCGGGATATCGTTGGTGACGCAGATATCGGCCGGCGTGATCCGCTCGGCGATCCAGTCATCGGCGGCATCGGCCCCTTCCGCGACGACCACCATCTGGATGCTCGGATTCTGCGAAGGCCGGATCGGCCGCGAGCCGTTGGAGACGACGAAGACCCCCAGGCCGACCCGCTCCGCCACGCGGTAGACCTCCTCGCGGACCGGGCAGGCATCGGCGTCGATGTAGATGGCGGTCATCGGAAGACGGCGCAGGCTGTGATGCCGGTCATTTTTATCAGCATGTCCATGGCCTAAATAAGCAAAGGTGGGGTCGCTCGACAATGGCACGAGCGTGGAGCCAGCAAGATCGCGTCGCATCGCCGGGTGGCTGGTCGTCGTATTGGCAATCGATACACTGTGGCAGATCGCTCGCCTGCACCAGATCGAGCCGGGCGTTTGGCTTGCGTGTGACTACGCCATGCGACTGACGGCCCTGGCAATACTGGCGGCCGATCCGCAGGTTCGTGCGGCCGTATTTTGTCGCGAGCGCTTGAAGATACCGCTGGCGATCGTCATCGCTTGGGCGCTGTCTCTGATACCCGTGCTGTTCGCGCTGAAGATCGGCGGCGACATCTATTCCGCCTATCTGCCCCAATTCCGAATCGGCTTCTATCCGCGTCCGGAAGGCTGGCTCAGCCTATTCGACCTGACTTTCGGTATTGCCTTGGTAGCCTTGCACGAAGAGCTGGTCTTCCGGAGAGCCCTGCGCCTGGCCCTTGCCGGACTGGGCGACGGAAAGGTGATCTGCGTCGCCAGCGCGCTGCTGTTCGGCGCGTTTCATTGGTGGAGCGGCGTCCCGAATATGGTTTATGCCACCGCCTTCGGAATCGGCGCCATGGTGATCTACCGCGGCGCCGGCGCGCTCTGGCCGGTCGTGGTCCTGCACTACCTGGTGGATCTGTGGGCGTTCGCGTAAGCGTGCATCAATGGCGGTGGCCGAGCGCCGCGACCATTTCTTGAACGCGATCGAGCGTGATGCCCTCGCGCTGTTCGACCGCGAGCGGGTGGTCCGTCGGCTCCAGTTCGATCGACGGGCGCAACCCACCGTTTCGGAGATGCAGGTTGGTTTTGAGATGTAACGTGTCGCCATAAGGGGCGAGATTGTTGCACAGCCAGCCGAACAGCGGTGGCTCGTCATCGCGCACCTCAGCATCCCACAATTCATGAATGCGCTGAAAGCTCGTTTCCGAAACCGACACCCAGACGCCATAGGCGAAGCAATCGTCGAGGCCATGCACCGGAACCTCGATCACACCACGGATGTAACGCTCCTCGCCATCGATGATGCAAACATCCTGACTGAGCTTGGCCCGCGCCGCGCGTTCTTCTTCGGGTATGCCAAACCAGTTGTGCGGCGCCTTTATCGCGAAGTCGAGCGGCAGCGTGTTGTACTGCTTGCCGCAACAGGCGCAGGTCCATGCGTAATCCATCGGTTACCGCTCTCGGTCCGAGCAAGCCCAGCGAAAAATGCGCGGGTCGAGCCCGCGCATGACGACCAGTTTGGTCACGCCCAATCCAGGATCACCTTGCCGGACTTGCCGCTGAGCATGGTCTCGAAGCCGGCGACGTAGTCCTTGACCGGGAAGTGGTGGGTGAGGATCGGGTCGAGGTTCAGGCCCGATTGCAGCATGGCCACCATCTTGTACCAGGTCTCGAACATCTCGCGGCCGTAGATGCCTTTGATCTCCAGGCCCTTGAAGATCACCTGGTTCCAGTCGATCGCGGTGTTGGCGGGCGGGATGCCGAGCAGCGCCACCTTGCCGCCGTGGTTCATATGCTCGAGCATCGTCGTGAAGGCTGAGGGGACGCCGGACATTTCCAGGCCCACGTCGAAGCCCTCGACCATGCCGAGCTCGGTCATCACGTCCTTCAGCTTCTCCTTGGTGACGTTGACGGCGCGATGCGCGCCCATGCTCTTCGCGAGATCGAGACGGTAGTCGTTGACGTCGGTCACCACCACGAAGCGGGCGCCGACATGGCGCGCGATCGCCGCCGCCATGATGCCGATCGGGCCGGCGCCGGTGATCAGCACGTCCTCGCCGACGAGATTGAAAGCGAGTGCGGTGTGCGTTGCGTTGCCGAAAGGATCGAAGATCGCGGCGAGGTTGGAGTCGATGTTGTCCGGGATCTTGAAGGCATTGAAGGCCGGGATGCTGAGCAGCTCGGCGAAGGCGCCAGGGCGGTTCACGCCGACGCCGAAGGTGTTGCGGCAGAGATGCCGGCGGCCGGCGCGGCAGTTGCGGCAATAGCCGCAGGTGATGTGGCCCTCGCCGGAGACGCGGTCGCCGATCGAGAAGCCGCGCACCTCCTGGCCCATGGCGACGATCTCGCCGACATATTCATGGCCGACATGCATGCCGACCGGAATCGTCTTCGCCGCCCAGTCATCCCATTTCCAGATATGGATGTCGGTGCCGCAGATCGCGGTCTTGCTGATCCTGATGAGGACGTCGTTATGGCCGACCTCGGGCTCCTTCACGTCCTGGAGCTTGAGACCGGGCCCGGCTTCGGTTTTGACAAGGGCTTTCATGTGAGTCTCGCGATGTAAGCGGGAGGGGTCGACGGGTGCGTGCCGTTCTTCACTCGATCGCGCCCATCTGCTTGCCGACTTTTGCAAAGGCGGCGACGGCGCGGTCGATGTCTTCGGTCGAATGGGCGGCGCTCATCTGGGTGCGGATGCGCGCCTGGCCCTTGGGCACGACCGGGAAGCTGAAGCCTATCACGTAGATCCCTTCCTTCAGCAGCGCGTCGGCCATCTCGGTCGCGAGCTTCGCTTCGCCGAGCATCACCGGGATGATCGGGTGGCCGGCCCCGGCGAGGGTGAAGCCGAGCTTGGACATCTCCGACCGGAAGCGTTCGCCGTTGGCGGCGAGCTGCTTGCGCAAGTCCGCGCCCTCTTTCGATCCGAGCAGATCGAGCACCGCCAGCGAGGCTGCGGCGATGTTGGGGGCGAGGCTGTTGGAGAAGAGATAGGGGCGCGAGCGCTGGCGCAGCAGATCGACGATCGGCTGCTTGGCCGAGATGTAACCACCGGAAGCGCCGCCCAAAGCCTTGCCGAGCGTGCCGGTATAGATATCGACGCGGTCTGCCACGCCGCAGAGCTCCGGCGAGCCGTGGCCGTTGGCGCCGACGAAACCGACGGCATGCGAATCGTCCACCATGACGATCGCCTGGTACTTCTCGGCCAGGTCGGCGATGCCTTTCAGATTGGCGATGATGCCGTCCATGGAGAAGACGCCGTCGGTCGCGATCATCTTGAAGCGCGCACCCGCGGCATCGGCCGCCTGCAACTCCTTCTCCAGCGCCGCCATGTCGTTGTTGGCGTAGCGGAAGCGCTTCGCCTTGCAGAGCCGCACACCGTCGATGATGCTGGCATGGTTCAAGGCATCCGAGATGACCGCATCCTCCTCGCCGAGCAGGGTTTCGAACAACCCGCCATTGGCGTCGAAGCAGCTGCCATAGAGAATCGTGTCATCGGTGCCGAGGAAGCGCGAGAGCTTCGCCTCCAGCTCCTTGTGCAGGGTTTGGGTCCCGCAGATGAAGCGCACCGAGGCCATGCCGAAGCCATGTTCGTCGAGGCCCCGTTTCGCGGCTTTGATCAGCCGCGGATCGTCGGCCAGCCCCAGATAGTTGTTGGCGCAGAAATTGAGGACCTTGGTCCCGTCCTCCAGCGTGATGTGGGAATCCTGCGGCGTCGCGATTCTGCGCTCGGCTTTCCAGAAGCCGTCGGCGCGGATCGTGTCGAGAGTCTGGCTGACCGATGAAAGGAAGGCGGGGTTCATGGGGGCGGGATGCCTGTTGGAAGGTCGATTGGATATACGCCATTGGCCGGTCTTTTTGGAGGCCGGTCCAATGATTTTTCCACAAGGCGACGCTGCCGGCGTCGACTCGGAAGATGTCTCCCGACAATCGGGTTCCAAAAATGCCGGATTTCCGCGCCAATGGCCGCGACCAGAATGCCCCGTGACACGCCCGGACGGCGCTGGTAATCCTCACCGCCATGCAGCAGCCGACCAGGATCGCGCCTTCGATTCTGTCCGCCGATTTCGCCCGCCTGGGCGCAGAGGTGGAGGCGATCACGGCTGCCGGCGCGGATTACATTCATGTCGATGTCATGGACGGGCATTTCGTGCCCAACATCACCATCGGCCCGGTGGTGGTGAAGGCGCTTCGGCCCCACAGCAACAAGCCGTTCGACGTGCACCTGATGATTTCGCCGGTCGACCCTTACGTGCCGGAATTTGCCGCCGCGGGCGCCGACATCATCACCTTCCACCCGGAAGCCGGGCCGCATGCCCATCGCACGGTGCAGCTCATCAAATCGCTGGGCAAGAAGGCCGGAATCTCGCTCAACCCCGGCACGCCGGTCGATATCGTCGATTATCTCTTGCCCAATGTCGATCTCGTGCTGGTGATGAGCGTCAATCCGGGCTTCGGCGGGCAGAAATTCATCCCGCAATCCCTCGACAAGATCGCCGCCATCCGGCGCAAGATCGACGCAGTCTCCGAATCGCAGAACGGCCGGCCGATCGATCTCGAGGTCGATGGCGGCATTGCGGCCGATACGGCACCGGCGGCGATCAAGGCCGGCGCCGACGTGCTGGTGGCGGGCACCGCGAGTTTCCAGGGCGGATCGGCGCGTTACGCCGACAACATCGCACGCTTGCGCGCGTGAGGCCCCGGGTGGCCGACGGTCTCACCCGCGATCCGGCATCACCTGAGAGCGACGCGGACCGCGCGGGCGCTGCGCGTGGCGGCGGCGCAAGACGCGGTCCGCGGCCCGGCAACCAGCGGCCGCATCTGGTCTGGCCGCGGCTGCAGATGCTGTTCGCGGAACCCGCCGGGCTGATCGTCTCCCAGGCGCAGCGCAAGCTCTTGCAGCCACTCTATCGCAGCGGGCCTTACCGTCTCTCGCTGGGCCGGGTCGGACCCGGCGATTTCCTCACGCCGTTCGATGCCGCGCCTTTCGCAACGCCATGGCCCGCGGATTCGCAAGCGGGACAGGCGCTGCTGTCCGGCGAGTTCCGCTTTGCCGGCGAGACGATCCGCGAGCCCAGGCCCTTGAGCCGGCCGACCGGCGCGACGCTCGCCTGGCGAGAAGGCCTTGACCGCTTCGACTGGCTGGGCGATCTGCGCGCCGCTGGTGCGCCCGGCGCACAGGCGGCCGCGGTCGAGCTGACCCGGCGCTGGCTCGGCGAGAATCTGCGTTATCGCGAGGACACCTGGCGCGGCGACATCCTGGCCGCGCGGTTGCGCAACCTGCTCGTCCACAGCGGCTATCTGGTGACCGGCAGCGATGCTGATCCGGGATTCCGGGCGCTCTTGATGGGCAGCCTCTATCGCCAGGCCGCGCATCTCGCCCGCGCGCTGCCCGACGGGCTCTATGGCGCAGCGCTGCTGGAAGCGGTGATCGCGCTGATGATTGCCGGGCTGATGCTGCCGCGCGGCGAGCGCCTGCTGATGAAGGGCCGCAAGCTGTTCGGGCGCGAGCTTCCGCGGCAATTGCTGGCCGATGGCGGCCATGTCGAGCGCAGCCCGCAGGTGATGCTCGAGCTATTGATCCGGCTGATCGATCTCCGCGATGTCTTCGCCGCGGCGCGGCGGCCCTTGCCCGACAGCCTGCAGATCACCATCGAGACCCTGGCCTCGGTCGTGCTGATGCTCTGCCATGGCAACGGCCAGCTCGCGCGGTTCAACGACACCGCGGAGCTCGATCCGCTGCTGGTGGAGGCGGCTTTGCGCCGCGCCGGCGGGCGGCTACGGCCGCTCAATCAATTGCCGCTGACCGGCTTCCAGCGCATGGAATGCGGCCGCACCCTGGTCTTGGTCGATTGCGGCGCGCCGCCGCGGCATGGGCTCGACTCCCATGCCCATGCGGGAACGCTCGCCTTCGAGATGTCGGTCGACGGCGATCCGCTGATCGTCAATTGCGGCGCGCATCCCTGGTCCCGCGAATGGCAGCAGGTGCAGCGCACCTCCGCCGCCCATTCCACGATGATCGTGGACAATGTGAACTCGTCCATGCTGCTGCCGCCGAAGAAGGCGATCGGCGGCGGATTGAAGATGGGCGGCATCGCCTTGAAGCCGGAGATCGTCACCTCGCGGCGCGAGGAGACCAACGGCCAGATCTGGCTCGATCTCTCGCACAACGGCTATGAGGAAGGCTTCGGCCTCATCCACCGGCGGCGGCTCTATCTCTCCGCCGAGGGCGAGGATTTCATGGGCGAGGACCAGCTGGTCGGCAAGGGCGGCAATTCGTTTGCGCTCCGCTTCCATCTCCATCCCGGCGTCCAGGTCTCGATCACCCAGAACGGCCAGGCCGCGCTGATGAAGCTCGCCAAGGGCTCGTTCTGGCGCATGCGCGTCCAGGGCGGCGAGCTCGCCCTGGCCGAGAGCGCCGCGATCGGTGCCGGCGGCCGAGTGCGGCGCACCCAGCAGTTGGTGATCATGGGCCCGATCGAAAGCGACAAGACCGAGGTCAAATGGCTGATCCAGCGCGAGGGCGTGAAACGGTGAACCGAGTGCATGCTGCATGTCGCATTTTCTTCCAATGAATCGAGCAGAGAGAAATGACTGAACGACCGATCCGCCGCGCCTTGATTTCCGTTTCCGACAAGAGTGGCCTCACCGATTTCGCGAAGTTCCTTTCCAGCCAAGGAGTCGAGATTCTTTCGACCGGCGGCTCGGCCGAGGCCTTGCGCAAGGCCGGCGTGCCGGTGATCGATGTCTCGGCGCATACCGGATTTCCGGAGATCATGGACGGGCGGGTGAAGACCCTGCATCCGAAGATCCATGGCGGGCTGCTGTCGCGCCGCGATCTCGCCAGCCATGTCGAGGCGCAGAAGGCCCATGGCATCGGCGATATCGATCTGCTGGTTTCAAACCTCTATCCGTTTGAGGCCACGGTTGCGGCCGGCAAGGCGTGGGAAGACTGCATCGAGAACATCGATATCGGCGGGCCGGCGCTGATCCGCGCCGCCGCCAAGAACCACGACTTCGTGACCGTTCTGGTCGATCCCGCCGACTACGCCGCGGTGATCGGAGAGATGACGGCGAACAAGGCAGCCACGACGCTCGAGACGCGGCGGCGGCTCGCCCGTGCAGCCTATGCGCGGACGGCAGCCTATGACGCGGCGATCGCGCGCTGGATGGCCGAGCAGGCGGAGGAGAAGTTCCCGCCGCGCATCGCCTTCGCCGGCACGCGCAGCCAGGTGCTGCGCTATGGCGAGAATCCGCATCAGGAGGCGGCGGTCTATCTCACCGGCGAGCAGCGGCCGGGGATCGCCTTGGGCAAGCAACTGCAGGGCAAGGAGCTCTCCTACAACAACTTCAACGATGCCGATGCCGCCTTCGAGCTGGCGGCGGAGTTCGACGACGGCGCGGCGATCGCCATCATCAAGCATGCCAACCCTTGCGGCGTCGCGACCGGTGCCGATCTCAGAAGCGCCTATCTCAGGGCGCTCGCCTGCGATCCGGTCTCGGCCTTCGGCGGGATCATCGCCGCCAACCGCGTGCTGGACGGGGCGGTGGCCGAAGAGATCGCCAAGATCTTCTCCGAAGTGATCATCGCGCCGGGCTTCACGCCTGAAGCGCTGTCGGTGCTGGGCGCCAAGAAAAACCTGCGCCTGGTCGAGACCGGCGCCATGCCGGCGCCCGCCACGGCGGGGCTGACGGTGCGCACGATCGCCGGCGCGCTCCTCGTGCAAACCAATGATGCGAAGAAGACGGGCGCGCAGGACCTGAAGGTCGTGACCAGGCGCGCGCCGAGCGCGCAGGAGATCGCCGACATGCTGTTCGCCTTCAAAGTGGCGAAGCACGCGAAGTCGAATGCCATCGTCTATGCAAAGAACGGCGCCACGGTCGGGGTCGGGGCCGGACAGATGAGCCGGGTGGATTCCTCGCGCATCGCCGCCTGGAAAGCTGCGGAAGCGGCGAAGACCGCCGGCGATGCCGAGACCTGGGCCAAGGGCTCGGTGGTGGCTTCGGACGCCTTCTTCCCCTTCGCCGACGGCCTGCTGGCAGCGGCCGAAGCCGGCGCCACCGCGGTCATCCAGCCCGGCGGATCGATGCGCGACGACGACGTGATCAAGGCGGCCGACCAGGCGGGGCTCGCCATGGTATTCACTGGCACCCGGCACTTCCGGCACTAGCCAACAAATACCAGGAGCGGCGACCGGCGCAGCGTCCCCATTGCTCGCGCGCCGGTGCCCCCCGCTTTTTCCTGATATCCGGCCCGCCCGGCTGGTCTGCCCGGTCGTTCCGTCTCTGCAAGCGCTTATCGCGGCACCGGGCCGGCGGCGCTTTGATGTAGATCAAGGGCCTGACCCGAAAACACGAACTGCTTCTTAAGAGATCGGCTCGTATTTGTTGCAATTCGAGGCCCATTCTCCCCGGATCTGCTGACAAGCAATCCGGGCTGTGACAGAATACCCATGTTGGGGTGGGCCCTTCGGGGCGCGGTGACAGAATGAACAGCCTTCATCAAAGGGAAGACCGGCGCTCACGGGGGAACGATCTGCTGCGGGCCGTCATCGACACGACGGTCGATGCCATGATCATCGTGGACCGGAGCGGAATCGTCCGGATCTTCAATCCGGCGGCCTGCGCCCTGTTCGGGTATTCGTCCGATGAAGTGGTCGGCCGCAACGTGTCGCTGTTGATGCCGCCCGGCGATCGAGAGCACCACGGCGAATACATGCACCGCTACGCGACGACGGGGCAGCGCCGCATCATCGGTCTCGACCGCGAAGTCCGCGGCCAGCGCAAGGACGGAACGATCTTTCCGATGACCCTTGCAGTCGGCGAGATCAGGGGCCGGGAAGATTTCGCCTTCGTCGGCATCATCCGGGACATCACCATGCAGAAGCGCAGCTACGCCGCCCTCGCCGAGGCGCGGTCGCGTGCCGAGCTCGCCAGCGCTTCGAAGACGCAGTTCTTGTCCCGGATGTCGCACGAGCTGCGCACGCCGATGAACGCGGTGCTCGGCTTCGCCCAACTGCTGCGCATGGCCAAGCCCGGTGAGGTGCCGGAGACGAGCTATGCCGACTATCTCGATTCGATCGTCGATGCATCGCGCCATCTCGTCTCGCTGATCGACGATATCCTCGAGTTCGCCCGCGTCGAAGGCGGCGCCCTCCGATTCCAATGCCGTGCGGTGAACCTCGCGCAAGTGACCGCCGAAGCCGTCCGGATGACCTCGGCCATGGCGGAGCGCCTGGGCATCTCGGTCGTCAACCGGATGGAGAATGGCAAGGACGACCTCATGGTCCAGGCGGACCCAGTGCGGTTGCGCCAATGCATCGTCAACCTGCTGACCAATGCGATCAAGTACAACCGCGCCGCCGGACATGTCTTCATCGACGCGCTCGACGTCCGGAGCGCCGACGGTTTCCAGCGGCTCGCCGTCAGGGATACCGGTGTCGGGATTCCCGAAGCACAGGTCCCGGAGCTGTTCCGGCCGTTCGGCCGGCTGCATCCGGAGCTCGAGCATGTCGAGGGCGCCGGGATCGGCCTCGCCGTCACCAAGCAGCTGATGGAAGCGATGGGCGGCCTGGTCTCGGCATGCAGCACGGCCGGGCGCGGCAGCACGTTCTTTCTCGACGTCCCCCTGGCCTCGCGCAGCGAGACACGCGCGCCAACGGAGAACGCCGTGGCGGTGCCGCGCAAGGTCGTGCTCTATGTGGAGGACAATCCGAAGAACGTGCATCTGATGGAATCGCTCTTGCAGCAGGTCCCCGGCGCCGAGCTCAAGGTTGCCTACAGCGCCGAGCTCGGCCTGGAAATCGCCCGGGCGATTCCGGTCCGCGTCATCATCCTCGATATCGGCCTGCCGGGCATGGACGGTTTCCAGGCGCTGCAGCAGCTCCGCGCGCTGCGCGACACCGCAGACGTGCCGGTGATCGGCCTGAGCGCGCGGGCGAGCAACGCCGATATCGAACGCGCGGCGGAGCTCGGCTTCTACCGCTACCTGACCAAGCCGGTGAACGTGCCCGAGCTCATGGATACGCTGCGCGCGGTTCTCTAGAGCCGGAAGACCATCGGCTGGGCGATGATGCCGCGCCAGAGCCAGCGCGGTCCCTGCGGCACGAAACCCATCCTGAGATAGGAAACCAGCGCACCGGACGCCGCGTTCAGCGTGACCTCACGCGCCCGCGGATGGCGCCGGCGCACCTCTTCGATCAGCGCGCGGACCAGGCGAGCGCCGATCCCGTGGCCCTGCCAGCCTTCGGCCACCTGGACCTGGGTGATATGCGTCTCGTCGCGCACCGCACCGAAGCCGACGACGCGGCTGCCGGCGACGGCGACGAAAGCCGGCGACCAGACCGGCGGGGCAAGGCCGCCGAGCCGCACGCCGATCATGCCCGCTTGCGCATTCTCGCGGACGACGGCGATGCCTTCCGCCGTGAGATCGCGCGCGAGGTAGCGCGGGATCAGGCTTTCGATCAGTGCCGCGATCTCGAGATGATCGGCGGGGAGAGGGGCACGGATGCGGATGTCATCGGCCAAATTCGTCACCCCGGGCTTGACCTCGGGGGTCTCACGATAGGTCGGCACGAGATGGCCGGGTCAAGCCCGGCCATGACGTTTCCGAATCAGGCCGCGGCGCTCTTCGCAAGGTTGCGCAGCACATAGGGCAGGATGCCGCCGTTCCTGAAGTATTCGACCTCGTCCAAGGTGTCGATGCGGCAGGTGACGGTGAAGTCCTGGCTCTGGCCGTTGGCGCGGGTCAGCTTCACCTTCACATCCATGCGCGGCTTGAAACCGCCGGCAAGGCCCGAGAGGTCGAAGGTTTCGGTGCCGTCGAGGTTCAGGGACTTGCGCGTCATCTCGCCCTTGAACTGCAGCGGCAGCACGCCCATGCCGACCAGGTTCGAGCGGTGGATGCGCTCG